>WNFI01244692.1_pt1 | contig 38348 bp, 41 predicted proteins | sample 5400471 | NCBI WGS metagenome assembly WNFI01 (sample SAMN13153348, study PRJNA577476) | soil metagenome | isolation source: 100 cm saprolite on Douglas fir-dominated hillslope | place: USA:California | collected 2013-09-17 | reverse complement strand
GATCTTCATCGCTGAGTACCAGCGGGCGCTCGGCACCAATCAAGATCTTATCCAGCGCTTCCAGGAAGCAGGTCTGCGTCACCGCATCCAGGTTGCGCCTGGCTGCTAACAGAGCCGCTTCGTTGACCAGGTTGGCGATATCCGCGCCGACCATGCCAGGGGTGCTGCGTGCGATCGCGACCAGATCTACGTTTGACGCCAGTGGTACGTCGCGGCTATGGATCTTCAAGATGGCCAGACGACCATTCCAATCAGGGCGTTCTACGGTCACACGCCGGTCAAAACGTCCAGGCCGTAATAGCGCTTTATCCAGACCATCGGGCCGGTTCGTCGCGGCGATCACCACCACGGCCTGACGCGCGTCGAAACCATCCATCTCGACCAGCAACTGGTTCAATGTCTGCTCGCGCTCGTCGTTGCTATTAATGCTAGAGCCGCGCTGGCGACCGACTGCGTCGATTTCGTCAATAAAGATGATGCTCGGCGAGGCCTTCTTAGCCTGTTCAAAGAGATCGCGCACACGGCTGGCACCAACGCCGACCAGCACTTCGACAAACTCGGAGCCGCTGATCGAGAAAAATGGCACACCGGCCTCGCCCGCGACTGCACGAGCCAGCAGCGTTTTGCCGGTTCCTGGAGGGCCTACCAGCAGCACACCGCGCGGGATTCTTCCACCCAGGCGCTGGAACTTGTTTGGCGTTCTCAAGAACTCGACAATCTCCACCAGGTCGCCTTTGGCCTCATCCACGCCCGCCACATCCTTAAAGGTCGTGCTGGGCCGATCTTCCAGAATCATCTTCGCCTTGCTCTTACCGAAGCTAAAGATATTCTGCTGACCCTGCGTCGCTCGCCGGATGACGAAAAAGAAGAGGACAATCAACCCTACCCACGGCAAGTAAGTAAACAGGATCGTGCCAAGCACGCCGCTGTCAGAGGCCGCTTTAGCCTGGTAGGTGACATCATATTTGTTGAGCAGGGTGATCAGGTTGGGGTCCGCATTCGCCAGTTGTGGAAAATGGAACGTCGTTCCCGTCTTGCTATTCCCACTGACATCAGTGAGAGTCACCGACGACTTGAAATTTCCATTGGCGTCAGTGCCCTGAAAGACTACATCCTTCACATTGCCCGCTTCTACTTGCTGGATAAACGTACTGTAGGGCACCTCAATCGCGTTGGGCGAGCTGCTATTCGTTCCCCCATTGACAAAGAATTGGAAGAGATACCAGCCGAGCAAAACAACGCCAATAATGATTAGCGAACGCACGAGCAATGACATACCAGATTTGACTGGTGGTCCCCCGTTGTTCCCATTGCTCCCCCCACCAGAACCGGGGCGCTGCGGGCCGTTCGGACCAGCATCATTGGGATTGCGCTGGTACAGGTGATGAGCTCCTTTCAGATCTGGCGAACCGCTAGATCGCGGTTTCTTGCGCCAAATTGAGATCGGAGATTTAGCCTGAGCATCCATTGATTCAGACCTGCTTTCGTCAAACCACCCTGCGTGGGTAGCTCTATCTGTGAACTGCTTGAAACAGTTCGGGCTTACCTATAGGTACGTAAAATGTTACGTTCTAGCTTACCAAAAGTTCCAGTTTTGAGCAATCAGCAATAACGATTGCTAAAGCGACTCAGAAAGCTGAGGCTATTTCTCCCCTGACGGCGAATTCAAGAGCCTGGAAGAACTCCCGGAGTATAATTCTATCTATGTCATTAAGTATAGCACGTGAAAGGCCACTTTATCATGGCCCCTGGTTTAGGCTTGATTTCCCTTGAAGCTGAGCGCGTCGTATAATGGCCAGAAAATGGGTGAATACAGGGAGATGCGAGGTACCATATGAAACATCACTACGCGCTAATCGTGGGCATAGATCACTACACCGATATTGGCCATTTTATTCCTCTCACATTCGCGCAGGCTGATGCTCTGGCTCTTTATCAACTGTTGATCGATCCTGAACGCGGCGGCTGGCCCCCTGAGAATGTGGTCTACCTGGCGGGCGACGCGGCGACGCGTGATGAGATCGAGAGCCAGTTGCGTGAACTCTGCCTGGTGCGCGCCCAGGAGGATGCTCTGGTGCTACTCTATATTGCTGGCCACGTTTTTCTTGATCCAGCCACACGGGATGGCTACCTGGCCCTGCACAGCACAAACGCGGAGCGGCCAGCGACCGGCTTGCATATCCCCACTCTAATCGATCATTACCTCTCTGATGCGCGCGCGGCCAATATCCTGACCATCTTCGATATCCAGCATAACGGCGTGGGCTGGCAGCAACAGAAGGGAAGCACAGACATAGCCCTTTTTGGCCAGTCCTTGCCTTATCTCCCGCGTGAGAAAGGGCGTGTCATCCTGACCAGTGGCCGGACTGCCAGCCTTTCGCGCGAAGCGATGGAGCAGGGTCACGGTGCTTTTATGGCGCACCTACTTGACGCGCTGGAGGGTGAAGCAGCTAATCCACGTACCGGGCGTATCACGTTGGGCACGCTCTACGACTATTTCGACGAGAAAATAGATCAGGCGACGAGTGAATACCCGCAGAAGTTTGGTAATGAGTATGGCTCGATGATGCTGATCGAGTGGGCGGAATGGCGCGTCGTGCCGGGTCTTCAGCCACTAGCTCGTGGACGCGCGGTCGCTGGGGTTGAGATCACGCCCCTGCACATTCTCAACGGGCATCGTGGGCACGCCGACGATGTGGTGTTCTCGCCCGATGGTTCGCGGCTGGCCTCGTGCGGCGAGGATATGACGGTGCGCCTCTGGTCCACCACGACTGGCGAACTGTTGCACACGATCGAGGGACACGAGGGCGCGGTCATGGGCGTCGATTTCTCCTACGACGGCCGTCTGCTGGCCTCTTGCTCAGAAGATAAAAGCGTGCGGCTCTGGGACGCCAAAAGCGGCGCGGCCCTCAATGTGCTCAAAGGACACCACAGCGCGGTCTGGACCGTGGCCTTCGCGCCCGATAATGCCCTGCTGGCCTCCTGCTCCAATGATGAACGCGTGCTGATCTGGGATCCTGCCAGCGGAAAGTTGGTGCGCGCACTGGAGGGACACCACAATGTTGTAGTTGGCATCGACTTCTCATACGACAGCCAGCGCCTGGCCTCCTGCTCCTTCGACAAAACCATCTGCCTCTGGGATGTGCACGACGGGACGCAGTTGCGCAAGCTGCGTTACACCGATATCGTCTACGGCGTAGCCTGGTCGCCGGATAATACCCTGCTCGCATCTTGCTCAGCCGATGGCACGATCTGTCTCTGGAACGTCAACAATGGTCAGCTTGTACAGACGCTCACTGGCCACGATGGTGCAGTCTGGACTGTAGATTTCTCCTACGACGGCCGTCTGCTCGTTTCCGGCTCTGAGGATGGTTCGCTCAAGCTCTGGGACGTTTACCAGGGACGTGAACTGCGTACCATTAACCACCGCATCGAAGTCTACAGTGCCGTTTTTGGTGCTAATGGACTACTCGCCAATAGCGCCGAGGACGGAGCCGTGCGCGTCTGGCAAACGGAGGTCATCAATGGCTAGCGAGGTTTTGCCGCTTCCCTGGCCGATCCAGGCGTCATATCGACAACTGATGGTTGACAGCCTGCCTTTTCTATAGTATTATACCTATGCCGACGCGGGGTGGAGCAGTGGTTAGCTCGTTGGGCTCATAACCCAAAGGCCGGAGGTTCGAATCCTCCCCCCGCTACTAAACTAAAGACCGGAAGCATTTTCGAGAGAAAGCTCTTCCGGTCTTGCTTTATTTCATTCATCCTCCAATGCTTGCAACCATTTTCCAGCTAGTGGGAGCAAAAGCGGGAGCAAAACATATTCTTTTGACCTCAACGCAAGCCACTAAGAGAGAGAAGTTTTAATCTGCTGCTTTATCAGGTCTGCCAGTCCTTCAACGTGCTCTAACGCCTCGCCAAAGGAGAGCGTTTTGCGACTGAGGCGCATCAGCCTGTAACTCTTTCTCTTAGATTCCCCCTTTTTTGCTACTGGGAGCACCAATGCGTAACCAACACCGGCTCAGGAGCAACAGAAGAAAGGGGAGAGCAGAAGTATAAATTGCACCTGCTTGTCAGCCTTTGATACAAGTGGGTCTCCAATCATTGACAGAGGAACTATGGACGCAAAGACATTTCAAACGATTGCCAGCGGTGACATCATCACCTATACCTTATCGGCAGATCAACGACCAACCAATCCCCATAGAGTATACAGAGGGGTGGTGACGAGCATTGTTCATAGTGCTCAGAGCGTGATCGTGACGCTCTTGGATGAGGGGTACGAGGGATTGAGTGAGCCAGTAGGCAGGAGCCAAATTCAGAGCGTTGCCAAACCATAGCGCGAAGACCTCAAATTACCAGGACCAGAAAAGAAAGGACTCCTTCATGAATACCCATTCCCAACAATATACTACGCCGCCAGATTCTCAGAGACGGGAAGTGCAGGCCCATCTTGAGCGTCTCAATCTGTATTGGTGGCTCTATTCGCTGCATAATCCTCGGATAGACAGGCAAATGGATGAACTATTCACTGAACTCCTGGAGGGTCGAGGAACCCAGGAGAATGTCCATCTCTTTGTTGCCGCGCAGCAGGCTGAAGCAGAACTGTTCGCGCACCGGCTCCAGATGGAGACGATGCCACCAGAAAGCTGGTACAGGTCCATGGCCCAGGAAGAACTGGACCAAGAAATCGGCTGGTTCTGGGATCGGCTTGGAGTTGATCTGAACTCGGACGAGTTCTACGACTCACTGAATTTCCGGTATATTTATCCAGGACGCGCTGTTCCTCCTCGACGAGGGTAAGCTGGCAAAAACAAAAATAGCCCGGCGTTCATCTCGCTCATATTTATTCGTATAGACGCGATTGCCACAATAAATGTTATGGTGACGAAACTCCTCCGCCGTCTCCTTCCGTCGCTCTCGCCAGTATTTACGCGGATGATCCATGTACCACGGCTCCGTCAAAACATACTGCGGCTTCTCTACCCACAAAGGGCAAGCTATCTCATAGGTAGCACAGAACCAGCGCACCGACGCCGCGCAGAACGCAGCCCATTGCTGAAACTCTTGCGGATAGACTTCAGGAAGGGGATCAACGATCAGTCGCTCACGTTCATCGAAATGATCGGCATACCAAGCATGCATGAAGTTCCCTAGCGCAACCCAAGGTCGTGGGCCTTGACAAACTTGCTCAAAAGACAGCTTCATGGTCTGATAATAATCGCGAGCCATACGCTCCTCCTTCACCGCCAATCATCAGAATACGAAGGGGCTGCTCAAAATGAAACGACTCTAACTCTTCGCCCAGACGAGTGAGGCACTGAATGATTTCCTGCTCGTTCATAAACACTTGCATAGAACTGAACTCCTTTTCATACTCTGCTACTCTAGGATACAATAGAGTCAGCAAAAAGCAATCGCACACCACAATAAAGCAGCACGCGACCACAAGAACAACTACAAGGCGAGGGCAAAACTGAGGGAAAAAGGGCTAGCCTGAGGTTCATCGAGTTAGACAAGAATAGACAGAATGTACCCACCACAGCACTTCACAAGCCCATGAGGACGCCTGTTAAAAGCAATGAAAAAGGCACCTGACGAGGTTCAAATCCTCTCACCCGGATTTAGTGCACAATCACACCACTGATGTGGGAAAGGGTCCGGCGACCGCCTTATCTAGCGCACACCCCACTCGGCTACGCTGGTTCTTAGAGAATCGCAGTTGCAGATTACCCGTTTAAAAAGAGGCAAAAGCGAAGAGAATAGGACTTTTGAAGTACCCTGATCTGGCTCCTAGAGCGCTTGCACAGCTATCTTGGCTGTCATATAATGAGGATGAACGGCTAGTTAGTAAAGAAAGCGATTGCTATGGCAGACCCACGCTATCTCAAATTGCTCAAAAAAGGCACGGGAGCCTGGAATGCTTGGAGAGCAACGCACCCCTGGCTCTCTCCAAATCTCAGCAATGCAGACCTTCGCGACGCAAACCTGAGTGGGAGAGATTTCTCCGAAACCAATCTCTCTGGAGCAATCCTTGCGAAAGCAACCCTTCAGACGGCCAACCTCTCTGGAGCGAACCTGAGTGAAGCCGATCTCTCTGATGCGACCCTCTCTCGAACGCGTCTCGTGCTCGCGACGCTCCCTGGAGCAAACCTGAACGGAGCCGATCTAAGCAACGCCGATCTCTCTGGAGCGACCCTCTCCTGGGCGAATCTGAGCCAGGCGAACCTGAGCCGGGCCAGTCTGAGGGGAAGCGATCTCAACGGCGCGTATCTTGAAGGGGCACTTCTCAACGGCACCAACTTCTCCCAAGCTACGCTTAGAGGAGCTGACCTGAGCGGAACCTGCCTGGACCAGGCGACCCTCAAGGAGGCGAACCTGTACCAGGCGAACCTGTACCAGACATCACTCCGGGGAGTTGACCTGCGGGGAGCCGCCCTTGGCCACGTCGATCTGAGGAGAGCAATCCTGCAGGGAGCGATGCTTGAACGGGTGAACCTCCGAGGGGCCATCCTGCACCAGGCCGACCTGAGGGAGGCGCATCTGCGGGGAGCCGATCTCCGCTGGACCCAGGGGGTGAAGGCAACCCTTTGGGATTGTGATCTGCGGGAAACGGACCTCAAAGGGGCAAAGTTCAACGGAGCCAGCTTCATTGGAGCTGATCTGAGCGGGGCCGATCTCTCCCTCGCCTGCCTGAATAGAGCTGATCTCTATCTGGCAAATCTCTGCGGGGCCGTCTTCAGGGGAACCGATTTTTCCTGGGCCGACCTCCGAGGAGTGAAGCTCACCCAGGCGAGTTTGAGGGTGAATGACCTGAGCCGGGCCGATCTCACCGGAACACTCTTGAGCTGGAGAGATCTCTTCGGCGAAAGCTGAAGCCACGGTTCAAGAAGCTCCCTTTCCGAGCAGACCGTGAAAACCGCGTGCGAGCGGCTGGCCCGCTCGGAACAAGCATTTTTCCCTTGATTCCCCCTTTTTCCCAAAGAGGTTTGGTGAAAATATATTAGGCCAAAAACTCGACTCTCCCTATCTTATCAAAAGCAAACGTTTAAACGCTGACTTTGAGCGCAAACAAGCGCTTTCATCCGTCAATGAATGAGAGCAAAAGTGCGAGCAAAACGGTCAGACAACCATCAAAATCAGCAGACAAAAATAGACAAAAATGGCTTTTCCCTCTTCCTCTTATCCCTTGCTCAGTCGGCTTCTTGACAGGCTCGAATAAAAGGAGTATGATACCTATGCCGAAGGGGTACTGAGGTTCGAATCCTCCCCCCGCTATTCTCTTGTGAACGGCACTCTCGACGCGGGATNNATATGTAACATGGATTTCGGTTCCCTGGCCTGGTGCGCTCTGCAGGCTAAACGTGCCGCGCAATTCGTGAATGCGTTCCTGCATGGAGTTGAGACCGAGGCCATGCTGTTTCTGGCTTGCCTCAAACGCAAAGCTCTCGCCGTTGTCGCAGATCGTGAGACTCACCCCTTGCTCAACTGGTGTCATTACGAGGGTAATCCGACTCGCGTGGGCATGGCGCACCGCGTTCGAGAGTGCTTCCTGGGCGACGCACAGGAGCGCATGTTCCGCTTCAGGTTGAAGCGTGGCTGGAGCAATATCCGTGGTGACGGTAACTGCCAGACGTTCGCTGTAGCTGGCGGCGAGATCTTTGAGGGCCTCTGCGAGTCCTAATTGTTCGAGCTGGGCCGGGCGCATTTCCAGCAAAAGCGCACGCATCTCACTGATCATGCGGCTGGTCGTGCGTTCCAGCGTCGTCACCTGTGTCTGGAACTCCGAGCCTGCTGGCAGAACATCTTGCAGACCATAGGCCAGTATGCGGAGCGAGAAGAGATCCTGCGAGATGGCGTCGTGGAGTTCGCGCGAGATACGGGCGCGTTCCGCCAGGCGCGCGTTCTGTCCAGCCAGTTCCTGTTGCCGGTTCGTGCTCTCAATCAGCTGGTTCGCCATCTGATTAAAGTGGTGCTCCAGTTTTCCAACTTCGTCCTGCCGGGAGATCTGGACGCGTTGATGATTGCGTAGATCGACGTTCCCTGGAGTGCCTGGGCAACTGGGGCCACCTGATGAGGAAAGAGTACAGAGAAAGGCGTATTAGCGGGATAGCGCGCGGGATAAGAACTGGCCACGACACGTCCGTCGGGCGCGATAAGCAAGGCAAACTCAGCGGGAGAGAGGTTGGGATTGCTACTGACTACATACGGAACGATCAGGTTATCGAGATTAAATGTGCGTTGTGCATTTTCTCCGGGCGCACTGTTGCCTAGAGGAAGCAAGGTGTACGCCTGACCGGGCTGAAAAGTTGAGCGAGGATTCAGCGTCAGACCATCACTCTGAAGCGAGGCTGCATAGGCATACTGCACGCCGGTTTTTTGCCCCAGAGAAAAGTTGGCCAACTCTGACCAGGTGCTATGCTTGAAATCGAGGAGCAGCGACCATGCAACGAACTCCTTCCTGTTCAGTGTGCCATGTTTTGTACCTCAATCCATCCCTTCATTGCCTTTACTTCCTCCACGCTGACAGTGTGCCCACCATTCTGCCAGAAAACTTCAACTGATGCTCCTGCTTGCTTCAGCAGATCTGCCAGTTGCTCTGTCTGCTCGGATGGTACCAGCGGATCGGCTCTGCCAGCGCCGATGAAAACGTGCTTGCCGCGCAGGTCGGGCAGCGTCTCTGGTACGAAAGGAAGCATGGGGTGCAGCAAGATAGCAGCCCGCAGAGTTTGGGGAAGCAGAATGAGCATGCTGGCAGCGATATTGGCTCCGTTGGAGAAGCCAACTGCGACGACGTACTGTTCGTCAAAGCCATAGTGCGCGCTGGCCTGCTGAACAAAATCGGCCAGGTCGCCGGTACGCTGTTTGAGATCATCCACATCAAGCACGCCCTCGGCGAAACGACGGAAGAAGCGCAGCATGCCGTTTTCCTGCACATTGCCACGTGGTCGCAACTGGCCAGCGCCGGGCAAGATCATGCGCCCCAGACCGCTCAGAGCATCCTCATCACCGCCTGTGCCGTGTAGTAGTAGCAATGTCACACGCTGATTATAGTCGGTGCCTGATTTGTATTTGTGGATGTATTTAAGGCCTTCGCTCATAGCATTTTCCTCTTTCGTTTCTCTGAGAAGGAGCCGCATCTGATGGTTCTTTTGATCGTGAAGAGATCGCGGACAGAGTGAATATGCAAATATCATATCCTCTGCAACTTCAGCTTGTCCATTAGCCCCTGTAGCGCATAAAACAAAGATACCGCTCCACGCAGCCTCAACTATGGTACAATAACTAGACTATGCAGGATCTCTGGGCTGATTTTGCCGGCGAGGCGCTACCAACGGAGGAGGCGAGACGCGGCGGTGGGGGACGCCAGCAGCGTCTGAGTGAACAGGCGGTGTTGATGGCTCTGCGTGTCTGGCTGCTTCAGGACTATATGCTCCCCTACTGCACCTCGCTGGGCGCAACACGCATCTTCAAACGCTGCTACTGGCTCGATGGGCTGGGGAATACGCGTTTGCCTGCGCAGCCAGCACCAACACCTATGCTTGCTCAAAACGAGCCAGCACCCACGCGCAAACGTGGCCGTCAGCAGGCCGCGACATCCACAATGCTACTCCCACCCGCGCTCCAGCCTGTCACTGCGCTTGCCCAGCAGCTTGCGCGCCTGGACAGGCCTATCACCCTGCACGGCTTGTTGCTAGATGAGAAACAGAAACGCGTTACACGCAAGAGCGAGTTGTCCCCTCCGGCACTCAACGGCACGGAGAAGAGCATTACACCACAAGCGCGCAACGGCATAGATCTGAGCGCGAGTCTGACGCTACCCAAAGAGGGTGGACTGTTGCCCGCGTGCTGGTCAGAATTGGCCCCCACGTTGCTAGAAGCGCTGGAACAGAGCGCAGCGGTTTTCCTCCTCAATCCTTTGAAAGATGGTCTCTTTCGTTACAGCGACCTGGCTCCGCTCTACCAGCGCGCGGCCCCAACTGAACTCTTGCTCTGGTTGCCTCATAAACAGATCGAGACGCGATTACTGCCAAGTTTGCGCACAACTGAGGGCGCGGCGGCCCTGACCAACCTGTTGCGCGGTGATCGCTGGAAAACCCTGATTACGCGCGAAGCTGAGAATCCGCAACGCATCATCCATGGACTAGTCGAGCTGCTCGCCGAGAGCATGCGTCCACATTTTCTCACGGTGCAGAGCCTGATATTTCCCATGCGCAGTGGCCCGGCTACAGTCGAGACAGCTCCGTACTCGCTGCTATTCGCCACGCGCCGCCAGGACAGCCTGTACAGCCTCAACGACGCCGTTTGCCTGCGCGCGCGTCACTTGCTTGTCGAGAGCCAGCAGGGAGTGTTAAATGAAGCGTGGTTCACAGCCCAACGCGAGGAGCAGGCTGCTGCACGGAACGACGCGCTTGCCCAGGAGACGCTCGCACTTGGTCGCGTCCATCGCGTGCGGCGCTGGCCCGATCTACGCCAGCAACTCCTGCTTGCCCACTTTGGTCAGCACACCCTTTCAGACTACGACCAGGTCATCATCCGCCTGCTTGCTCGCGGCGAGGTGCGCTGCGAATGGCGCAAACACACTCCCGAAACCGGCGAGATACCCATTCCAACACAGGACGACCTCTTGTCGTGGCGCTAAACAGCAAACAAGAGGTATCACCAGGGGGAAACGCCGGGCATGGGGAACCCGGAGTTATAGTGAAACCTCTCACATTTAGGAACGAAGAATAAAGATAAATAGTGGCATAAATTGCACCAGAAACGCTCCACGCTCACCCTACCAACTTGCGCGCAAAGCGGGTATAATGACGAAAAAATTATGCAGAGATTGCTTAGAAGAACCGTTGGGATAAGGACAGAGATCTATGTCACGAAAAAATTCACGCACCCGCCAGGCACAGAACCACACACCAGCCTCTTTTGAGGACCAACAGCAGGCCCGCGACTTCACCGGGTCTGAGCACGAGCTGGCGGACGTCGCGGATATGGAGGCGCTTGAACATGGGCCGCAGTATACGACGTTTGAGCATGGTGAGGGACAACATGAAGCGGGCAAACGCGATGTCGAGCTCTACATCCGCACATATAATACCCTGCTGCGCAGTTCCGGTGAGGTCAATCTGAAGGCCCTGGTGCAGGCGCACCTGAATATCGATTCCAGCCTGCACCCCGACGCGCACTCGCCGTATCCCGATATGTCGGCGTTCATTTATAGCGTGCTGCGCCTGCCGACCTCGATTGTGTACTGCAACCTGGTCCTGCTGGGTCAGTCAGAAGAGATGTTCTTGCAGCAGGGCTTTCGCGTTGGCGATTGGGAGCGAGTGACGGCCTCAGCGCGCCGCCGCAGATGGTTTTACGATGGCAAAGAGACGCTGGCCGCGTACGTTGCCAGCGTGAGCGATACCGATGATATCATCCCTGTGCTGGTGGCTTTCCAGATCGAGTGGAACAAGATGTACTATCTGCTCAACGCCGATCCGACCACCCGGCAGCTCTTAGAGACGCGTATGGATCGCACGTCGCCGGTCTTCGCCGAGATCAGCAAGGTGCTCAGAGAGCGGCTGCACCTGGCCCCGGACGATTGGCAACGCCTGGAAGTGATCTGGGGCGATCATCTGTGGGAAAACCTCCTGCGCATCGGGCGCAAGAAAAAGAGCTTTGACCTGCGCTTTCTCGGTGGCTCGCATGTCGGTTATGTGCGCGCCACCCGCCAATGGTGGTCACCGGTGGAAGAGCTGCTCAACCGGCTGAATCTGCGCGAACGACCGGTCTACTTTGTCTCCAGTAATACCCATAGCCTGGTCAATCTGATGGCGGGTACCCTGCTGAGTCGCGATGCTGAGCTGACGAACTTCGCTCTGAGTGGCGCTGACCCCTACCTGGCCGAGGAGTGCCGCAAGCTCCAGGATGGCACTGTACCGGGCAACTGGCAAAATTTCCTCTACTTCGCTGCCCGCGAATGGCTCAAGACGCCCGCCGGGCTGGAATTTGCGCGCCTGCGTCCCGAAGAAGAACATGAGCGAGGCATCTGGTACCTCAAGGCACGCCACGGCCTGGAGATCGATGCCCAGATCTTTGAGTTGGCGCGCTTGCATACCACCAACATCGATCCGCGCTGTCGCATGAGCGGGATGGACGCGCTGGCCAGGAGCCAGGCCATCATCCTCAACATCGACTATCCCCTGGGCATGGCCGCGTACCGCATGTTGCGCGAGGTCATGGAGAATCTCTCCACCATTCGCGGTATCTATGTGCTGGGCAAGGCTGCCACGCTCAACGGTAGCATCGGCGACGTAATGATTTCCAACGTCGTGCTTGATGAGCATAGTCAGAACACCTATTGGCTGGATAATTGCTTTATTGCCCGCGATGTGCAACCATACCTGATCTACGGATCGGTGCTCGATAACCAGAAAGCAGTCTCGGCCAAGGGCACGTACCTGCAAAACCGCCAGTACCTGGACTTCTACTATCATGCCAACTACACCGTAGTCGAAATGGAGAGCGGCCCCTACCTCAACGCGATTTACGAAGACCAGTATTTGACACGCTATCCCGTTGGTGAGAATATCAACTTCGCGCGCCTGCCCTACGAGCTAGGCATCCTGCACTACGGCTCCGATACGCCCTACACACGCGGCAAAAATCTTGGTGCTGGCAGTCTCTCCTACCTCGGCATGGACTCGACCTACGCCAGCGCCGTCGCGATCCTGCGACGCATCTTCGAGAACGAGATTCGCCTGAGCCAGCAGGCCGAAATGCCACGAGAAATGGCTGTAGAGGAGCAGGAAGCGGAAAACAGGATATCGTAAGGTACGTTGGCGGATAACAGTTCCAGATATATTCAGAAAATTAGTTCTAAAAACCCTTGACAGTCGGACTCTCCCATGGTATCATGCATAGCGTTAGAACAAAAGTTTAAAACTAAATAGCTCTCTCACTCCCCACCTTACCCTCGCAAAATATCCTCTTTCAGGCGGTCGGGTGCTCCCCACTCTCCCCTCCCGACCGCTGCCGGGGCATGGGCCTCTGCCTATCTATCCGTCGGCTAGCTTGCTAGCCACCTCTGAGCATCTCCGCAACAGTGCAAGCAGAGCACTGGAGATCGATAGAAGTTTAATGCCCACGAGTCATTGAGGGAGAGGGCCTCGTTTCTCCACTTCCTCACGGAGACGTGCCATATCACTTGGATGAGGGCGGAGTTTTGTATGCCCACATGTTAAGCACATAAGCGCTCTTAGTTTTAATCCCCCTGAAAAAACCACTACTACCAACAGAAATTTGAATACATGCATTGATATTAGAAGATGCGTTAAAGAATGCTTGTGTTCCTCCACATTCGGGGCAAGGCGGACGTGGTTTCATAGATCGTCTCCTTCATTTGTCGTCGCCTCTAAGCAGCGAGGGAGAAAAAGCCAATGAGCAGTCCAATAGCAACGAGAGCTAAACCAATAAGGCTCAGAGCATCTAGAGCTGGATTGAACCCCCCTCCAACACAAACGAGACCCCCGGCGAGAACGAGAAGAAATGCAAAAAGGAAACCTTTCTGCGCTTGTTTACTGATCATGGATGTGCGCCTCCGAAGCGATAATATGCGGATCAGTTTATCATACTTAGTAAAGATGGGCTAATCGCGGAAATCTTCGGGATTCACGAAGAGTTGGACATACCCGCAGACGGTACACACTAAAGGTTGGGACCGTGACCCATTGACCTTGTGCTTTTTTGAATGGATATTGGTATATCCCATATTCATAAAATTGCTCCAGGTTCGATACTGTGGCTCCGCTCCACAAACGGGACAAGGTAGTGGTTGATTGGTGGGTTGTGATTGCACTGTTCTTTTTCCTCAGCGAGTCTTGATTATGATTGGCTTCTGGCCTGCTTTTATGAACGTATGTGGAAGCGGCATATCAAAAGCTCATGCTCTTGCAACGAAGAGACAGGGGAGGACTTATACTCTCGAAAAATTCGCGGTGCCGTATGGTTGCTATATATAGGCTAAACGCTTCAATGGTAGGTTTATCATCCGTTGCGTCCGTGGTTTCCGCCAGGTCTCGTGACTTTCGCTGCCAAATTCGCTGCCAGGTTTCTTTGATGAGTCAGAAGAGGTTATTGTGTCGAATAGCGTGCTTGCCATACTCCAACCACTTGGAACTAACGGGGACCTGTTAAGCTCACTATTTTGATTGTTATGCTTATTATAACATGATGAGTTAAAGTGCCAGGGGACGGATTAGCAAGAGCTTGTTTTTGGGCATCCTTGGCTGTCCTCCTGGCGCTTCAATTCTTGTTCTTCCGTTTGTTGGTGTTTATTGCCGTGGGTAAAAGTTTGCTTCTGTTGCTGTACTGGAAGCTGTACCTGGTTCGGAGCTATATGGACGCGAATATTCGTCAGGACCTCCGGTGTCGAGGCCAGGAGAGATCCGCTGAGGATACTGCAACCGCCCGGACAAACCGCTTAACCAGGCATTGACAACCAATTCCATGTACTGTAATGTATCAAGCAAAGGAGATAACAAGGCATGGAACAGATGATTAAGGTTTATAAGGGTTTTGGAGCAAATAAGGCGTTCCAAAGAGAAGCAGAGAAACTCAGCAAATCAGGATGGTTTGTTGCCTCCCAATCGAGCGCCTACGTGCATCATGCGTTTTCGGTACGGCCAAAGCACCTTGAGATTAGCGTAACCTACCGACGTAACTAGAGATCGTCCATGATTGATCTTGCGTGCTTGTGTAGGTTGCGGGGGGTAGGAAGCGGTGCCAAGTATAACGGGGGCGTGCTTGTCCACACTTTGTACAAAATTGGTCTTGAGGCATCAGGGTTGTTTGACAATATGGACAGTTCATCATATTTATCTTTCCCCTCTGTTTATATGGTGAAATTAATTACAATTCCTCCTCATCCTATGTACCATGATGTGGCTCCTCAGGCTGATTGATGATTTCTGGTTGTGGTTTATTGACAGTATGTTTAAATCCGAGTTTTAGTAGTTTTTTGTTGGTGGGTTTTCGTCTCAGGTTTTAACAAAGCAGAATCTTGGTTAGGGCCTGCAAAGGGTGCAAAATTTGATTTGAAGGGATTTATTTCTATAGGAGACAGTTGAGGGTATGATGTCTACATGTTCCCACTCTCCATCTGCTTCCCGTTTTTGTTGAGGCCAGCAATTACGGTACCTTCGGTTTTGAGGGTCTAAAACATCACGATGTATTGTAGCTGTTTTTAAAGGGATGTCTTTGTTGATCCAATAACCCATTTTATCCTCCTAAGTAAATATTTCACTGTATTATATCATAATTGGCTGAAGCTAATACCGGTGGGGGGATGTGATTTTACTCGTCCGTAGTTGTCCGATGCCGTTCAAAATGCGTTTCTCAGGCCATTTCTCATGATATTCTGTGCCGTTTTTTTCAAGAACCGCAATCTCAGCTTGCGAAATCGCTTTCCGGCAGGCATTGAGAGAAGGAGGATGAAGGATGAAACGGCCAGAAATTGGTGAGCGTACTACATTTAGGTAGTGACCGAAATGATCGGAGAAAATTGTTGTGGATCACGCTGAGAGACATGAACAAAAGGTCAAAACCATTCTGGTTGTAGAAAATGATGAGGCGATTGGAGAGTTCTTAATCAAGATGTTGGAATTCTTCACACCCTACCAAGCCTTGCTTGCCACAGACGGTATGCAGGCATTAGAAATAGTAAAAACCCTTGTTCCAGACCTCTTTATTCTCGACTATTTTCTTTCGAAAATAAACGGCGTGGAACTTTACATCCATTTTCAAGAGATTGGAGAACACCAGATTTATTTTGTCAGGAAGCCCTTTGAGTTGGATGAACTGTTACAAATGATTGAAACGCTTTTAGCCGCGTAAATTTTTCCAGGTAATATTGCCGTTCTTGGGTTTTTTCGATAAATATCGTGGGCGCTGCTGTATGGGCTGCTGTACAGTAGTTGTGTTATTTTGCAATGAGATAAACAGCAGGATGCTTTTTGAGTGCTTTTTGCCTCTAAAAATTGCTGTATTTATTGAGTTGTTTATACTTAATCGTATAGCAATTGCGTAGCGCTTTCCCCCAAATAGTTCGATGAGAACATCCCTGGTAGGCAACGAGTCCCAGGGAGCAGGCAGGGACACGCATGAGAAAGGAAAAATGATGAATTTTTCTACCGTGACGAAGAACGTGTATCGCGTCGTGCTAGGTACTCTCCTGGCCTGGCTGCTGGTCGTTGGGATGGTAGGGCCGGTGTCGGCGATGAGTACCACAGCGAATTCAGCGTTTCTTCCGCAGAATCCGTACGTCCATTGCTTACAATACCGCACTGTACACCCTAAAACTAAAACTGGTAAAGTTACCAGAGTGTGTAGCAAGTGGTCAAGTCGTTAGTGTGAGCGTAAAGTTGACCTGAGGCAGCCTGCCCGTGGGCGAACTGCTAAGAAGCACAACTCCTGCAAAATTTGCTAGAGACAACCAGGAGAAGACTGGTTGCTTCTAGCAAATTTCATGAAATAGAGATGTTCTGTGTATTATGGCTTGGAGTATTTCTCGTACAGCGATTTTTGTTGTTTGGGGATGGAATAGACCAATAATAGACCAATGTGTAGGTTCCAACGCAAGCGTGGACGTGGATTCTGCTCGGAGAGGCATCCACAAGATGGTTAGAACGTGGAAATTTCCAACGCAAGCAAGGACAAAGTACCAATTTTCAGCGTAAGCGTGGAAAAAGCCTTTTGAGCGTGGAACGCTCTCAAGAAAGTGGAGTGACCAGGATTTCTGCACAGAATTCTCGTTTTCGTATTTGGTGCAGCAATTTGTCCATGCTTACGCTGAACACTTTTTGACCTGGCGAGGTACTTTTCCACACTTACGTTGAAAAAGCCAGCCTGTCTCTGCATACATTGGAATCTACAGGGATCAATGATCACGGTTTTTGTGGATAAGCTGTGGACAACGTGTCAATATTCTGTGGATAACAGTGAAGTGACTTTTTGGCAAGAGGTTTCGTACTAACTATACTAAGCTAGCATTAAGCAGCCTGGGAAGCGTTCTCAGGCTGTTTCCCTATTCCCATGAATAGTATCTTTTCTTTTTGTGGCTTATGGTTTGGAATATGACCTCGTGACGCATTTTTATAGGACTATTATACTGGAGGCGTGGAAAGCTTTTCAGACACTATGGTGCAAAATCAACGCCCTATACTGAAAGCTTATATATTTGTGTTATTTGAAAGTGAGACCATAGCATGCGTTTCTCTACTTATTCGAAAGTAGGCATTCTCCTTCTACGCATTGCCCTCGTTGCGCTTATCGGGGCATTTGCAGTAGGGGCAATAGTTCGAACGCTCGCGACTCGTGTTGCTGGCGCTTCCGCCAATGACGAAGGCTTCTACCAGTAGACGAATCTCGTCTCGGACATTCCCGGTAATGCTCCAGTTACCGATCCGAATCTGAAAAATTCTTGGGGTTTGTCCCACTCTCCCACTGGCCCCTGGTGGGTCGCGGACAACGCTACAGGGGTAGCCACCGTCTATAAAGGAGACGGCACTCAGTTCCCGTCGGCGAACTCACCACTCGTGGTCACGATCCCGCCACCAGCAGGCAGCCCTGCTGGCACGATCGCAGCCCCCACCGGCAATATCTTCAATCCGGTAAACGAAACAAACACGGACGATTTTGTCATCCATAGCAATGGGAAGTCCGGGCCAAGCGTTTACCTGTTCTCGACCGAAGATGGCACGATCTCTGGCTGGAACCCCAACGTCGATGCCACTCATGCCATCCTCGAAGTGGATCGCTCGCAGGTTCGTGAAGACGGTTTTACAGGCGCTGTCTACAAGGGACTTGCCTTTGGTAGCAGCAACGCTCGAGAGTTCATCTACGCCACCGATTTCCGTGCCGGCAAGGTAGATATGTTCGATGCGAACTTTAACCTCGTCCGTTCCTTTACAGATCAGGCGTTGGCGACTGATTGCCCGATCGCCGGCCCCCCAGCTCAATGCTTTGCTCCCTTTGGCATCCAGAACATTAATGGCAACCTTTTTGTCACCTTTGCCTTGCAAAATGCACAGCATCATGACGATGTAGGCGGTCCGGGCAATGGCTTCGTCGATATCTTCGACACGGAGGGACATCTGATCCGCCGTCTCGCTTCTCATGGCACGCTCAACTCCCCCTGGGGCCTGGCTCTCGCGCCCGACGATTTCGGTCAGTTCAGCAACGACCTGCTGGTCGGCAATTTCGGCGAGGGTACCACTAACGCCGGTACCATTAACGCCTTCGATCCTAACACAGGTAACTTCGAGGGTCAACTGAGAGACAAGTCAGGCAATATCATTACGATTAATGGCCTGTGGGGATTAGCTTTTGGCAACGGTGGCCTTGCGGGCAGAACGAACGAACTCTTCTTCGCTGCTGGGATCAACGGCGAAGCTGATGGTCTCTTCGGCAAGATCGAGCACGAAGGCGGCGACCCACACCATTAACAAATAACATCAAGTACAGGAAAGATCTCGCTGCCAATTCGCTGCCAAATCAGTCATGCGGAGAAGCATCGGAAGTTGTGAAGCCGCTCTAGAGGCGGCTTCTTTTTATTGCCAAAAATGGAAAAGTGCCAAGGGACGGATTAGCAAGAGCTTGTTTGTGATAGCGCCACCCCCTTGAGCGCGGCCCAGGCCATCATCTTGATAGACAGCCCACCGACATGCTACCATTAGAATGGAGATGATGAGCACACACGAGCGCTGTGCTGGCGCTATGAGGAATTTTTGGTGATGTATGCCGGAAACGCAGGAACAGTGGTATCACAGACAGGCCATTGAACAACTGGCTCAGCATATTCCGTTTGAGAGGGATATGGCCAGCAAGGCGGAGCAGATCGAGATGCTGCGCGGGCTGGTGATCAGACATGGCCGCGAGATTGACCCTGACCTCTTTGGCTTCGAGGCTCGCAACGAACTGATGCGCCTGGGTCTGTGGACACGCATAGGACCAGTTTAGCTATTCAACCTCTTCTCCAGGGCTTTGTGCTATGATGTATACCATAATAACGATCACGCGAATAGCGATTATTTTTCTCTTTCTATAAAAAAGGGGGCAACGATGCTCAAAAATACATTGTTGTACATAGCTCAGAATGAGTCGATCCGCAAGTTTGTAATGAGCAACCAGGCCACGCGCGGGATTTCGCAGCGTTTTGTGGCTGGCGAAAGTTTGGACACGGCGATTGAGGCCACGCGCCAGCTCAATCAACAGGGCCTGCATGTCACGCTGGACTACCTTGGCGAGAATGTCGCGGACGAACAGGAGGCGCTGACCACAACACAGAGCTATATGGACATCCTCGACCGCATTAAAACGTCTGGGGTCGATGCGAATATTTCTCTTAAATTGACCGCGCTCGGCCTGGATATCTCAAAGGAACTTTGCGAGAAGAATGTGACGCAGTTGCTGGGGCACGCTCAACAGTTCCCAATCTTTGTGCGCCTGGATATGGAAGGCTCGGCTTACACGGAACGCACAGTTGATACGACGCTACGCTTGCACGAGCGCTTTGAGCACGTGGGCACAGTCATCCAATCCTGTCTGTACCGCAGCAAGAAGGATGTAGAGCAGTTGGTTGCCCAGGGGGTGCGCGTGCGCCTGGTTAAGGGGGCCTATAAAGAGTCGAAGTCGGTGGCTTTCCAGGTGAAAAGCGATGTGGATCGCAACTATGTACGCTTAATGACCCAGCTTATGCAGCGGGGCAATTATCCGGCCATCGCTACCCACGATGAGGCCATCATCAACGCAGCCTGTAAATACGCCCACGACAATGGCATCAGCAAAGAGGCCTTCGAGTTTCAGATGCTCTATGGCATCCGCCGCGACCTCCAGGCGAAGCTGGTCCAGCAGGGCTATCATGTGCGCGTCTACGTGCCCTACGGCACACAGTGGTACCCCTACATGATGCGCCGCATGGCCGAGCGACCCGCGAACCTGATGTTTGTGATGAGCAACGCCGCGAGACGTTAGGGCGAGTTGATCGGCGCGGCCCTTGTGCTTGCCCTGGTGGGGCTGGGTGCGGGTTATGCTCGCTACGCATACAGATATATTGATTTATTTTCACCGAAAGGAAGGGATTCATGACTGATTTTGTTGTTGCTGCGGGCGTGGCTGATGTGCGTCGCGATCCTGATGGTTCGTCGGAGTTGGTGACCCAGGCATTGATGAATATGCCGGTCTATGCCGGCGAGGCCAGGGGCGAGTGGGTGGCGGCAAAACTGGTGGACTATATGGGTTGGATGCGCTTCAGCGATCTGGCTACGCCGATCGAGAAGGGCTTCTGCAAGGTTGGTGAAGAGTGCGCGACTCCGTTGCCTCTGGTCGCTGTGATTACAACGATGCATACGCCGCTCTACGAGGCTGCAGAAGGCGCTGAGAGTTTCGGCGAGGCGTATCTCTCGACCATCCTGCCATTACTAGACACCACGCATCCCACACGTGTGCAGGCAGCAGTCCCCGGCGAGCGCGTGACCTGGATTGAGCGGTCAGCCCTGGAGATACGTCAGCAGAAAGAGCCGTATCCTCGGCAAACAGTTGAGGCGGTAATCGGCTACGCTCGTGGGTTCCTCAACGTGCCCTATCACTGGGGCGGCACAAGCTGGGCTGGCATCGATTGCAGCGGCTTTGTACAGCTCTGCTATCGCGCTGGCGGCTATTTTATTCCCCGAGACGCCGATCAGCAGGATGGCTTCCTCTACCACGCCATCGAGCGTCCCCAGATGCGGGCCGGGGACCTGATCTTCTTTGGCAGCAAAGAGATTACCCATGTTGGCATGGCGCTTAACGATCATGAATTCATTCATGCCGAAGGACGAAACTATAACCACGTGGTAATCAATAGCTTTAAGCCCACTGATGAGCACTACTATCCACGCCTGGACCAGATCGTCTGGAGCATCAAGCGGGTGGTTGAATAAGATGTACAGCGACCTTGCACTGATCCTGAACGGCCTGGGTGGCCGCGCTGCCTGCGTGGCGATCAGCATGAGCCAGGAGGAGCCGCGTGAGCTGCTCTCCCTGCATGTCGATGAGGTCTTCCCGGCGGCCAGTCTGGCTAAAGTGCCGATATACGGCTCAGAAGATCAACAATGGAAGGCGGGGCAATTTCGTACTTGACGCGTTCTGCTCCGCCGTTTTCACCCAGAGGGTAGACAGTCGTGGTAACCCCTAGAATCTGGACTGCAAGGCGCTTCTCTTCATAGGTCGGCGTATATGAGCTGTCCAGCAACTGCGGGCGCACTTCACTTGCCCACTTCTCGAAGCGGTCAATCTCAGCGTTGAGCTTTGCGATTTGCGCCGCCTCTTCCTCAAGGTCTATCTGAATTTTCTCTTCCTTCCCCTATTTTCCTGATCACTGAGGTTTCGGGACAGCATCATGAAGGCGCACTTGCTTGTGTATGGTTTGATCGATACGTTTGGTTCAGTTGATCCTCTTTACGTTAGGTGCTACACTGAGTCAGAACCGGGAGTAACGTTCTCCCTTTGCTCTATCTGCTTACTCTTAGGAAGGAGCCATTCTTCATGGTTCTGAAAACACCGGACCCGCGCGAGGTCCGTATTCTTTTTAATCAACGCGTCCCTATGCGCGACGGCGTGACGCTTTCGGCTGACGTTTATCTGCCGGCAGGCGAACCGAAGAAGCGTCCTGTGATCCTGACTCGTACTCCGTATCTCAAAGCGGATATGGTTGTCGTCGAGCGGGCGAAGCAGTTTGTAAAACGTGATTATATCTATGTTGCCATGGATGTGCGTGGACGCGGCGATTCTGATGGCGATTTTACTCCTTATTTTAACGAGGGCCGCGATGGCTTCGATGCTATCGAATGGTGCGCGCGCCAGGAATGGTCTGATGGCAATGTGGGAACATATGGCGGGTCCTATCTTGGCCGCATCCAATGGCTGGCCGCACTGGAACAGCCGCCGCACCTGCGCACAATGGTGGTGCTGGTGCCGCCTTCCGATCCTTTTGTTGAGACCCCCACAGGCGTGCCGAGCCCAATCCATCTGTGCTGGCAACATTATGTTAGCGGACGAGTGACACAGCCAATGGAGGCTGTTGACTGGGAGAAGATCTACTGGCATCTGCCGTTGCTTACCATGGATGAACAGGCCGGGCGGGTGAATCCTCATTGGCGAGCTGACTTTGAGCATCCGCGACTCGACGACTACTGGCGTCCGCTCTGCTACCAGCAGCACTTCGAGGAAATCAACCTGCCAGCGCTACACATTTCCGGCTGGTACGATGACGAACAGATCGGCACGCCACTCAACTACATCGGCATGACGACACGTGGAGCAACGGCCGAGGCACGTGCTAACCAGCGTCTGCTCATGGGTCCCTGGGGGCATAATGTGAATGCCTCCTCAAAGGTTGGCGAACTCGACTTCGGCCCGCAGGCCGTCATTCCTATTTATGATGAGGTCGCGCGTTGGTTTGATCGCTGGCTGCGCAAAAGTTCAGAGGGCAGCCAGGACGCGCCGGTGCGCATTTTTATCATGGGCGAGAACACCTGGCGCGACGAGCAGGAATGGCCTCTGGCGCGAACGCAGTGGACCCCTTTTTACTTACACAGCGGGGCGAATGCGAATAGTCGCTTTGGCGATGGCACGTTGAGTACAACGCTTCCCAGTGCTGAAGAGCCAGCCGATGAATACACCTACAATCCCGCTCATCCTATGCCTTTCCTGACCGAGCCCACCTCGTCGCAGATTGGCGAGGCAGACGACTATACAGCAGTGCAGCGGCGCGACGATATGCTGGTTTATCAGACTGAGCCGCTCGATAAAGATACCGAAGTTACCGGCCCGATTCGCGTCGACCTCTATGCCTCATCTTCTGCCGTGGACACCGATTTCATGGCCATGCTGATCGATGTCTGGCCCAACGGCTATCGCCAGCGTCTCTGCGATGGCATGGTACGAGCACGTTTCCGCGATGGGATGGAACGCCCTTCCTTGATCGAGCCAGAGCAGATTTATTACTACACCATTGACTGCTGGAACACGGCTCAGATCTTCAAAGCTGGACATCGTATCTGTCTGCAAATTTCGTCGAGCGCTTTTCCCAAATTCGATCGCAATTTGAATACAGGAGCTTCTTTAGGTCAGACCAGTGAGTTTGTCAGTGCTGAGCAGCACATCTATCACAATGCTGAGCACCCCTCAGCAATTGTACTACCGATTATTCCTTTGGCGAAGTAGATCAAAGTACCCACGTTTGCCATATTTGAGGCGCGCAAAGCTGGTCGCGACGACTGGACCACGGCAGCGGATATGACCCTGCTCTTTTCTCTGATCGCCAGCGGACGCGTGCCCGAACACGAGCGGCTGCTCACCATTCTGTTGCGCCAGAACGATTATAGTATTCTGCCAGCCTATTGGGGCGAGGATGGATTATTTGCGTATAAAACTGGAGTCTGGAGGGCGTCATGCGCGATGCTGGCATCCTCTTCCGCGCGCTCGACGACCGACGAGAGCCGCTGATCGTCGCGGCCCTGACCGCCGAGCACGTCGATATTCCACTCACCCGACTCACCCTGGCCCGCGTCGGTCGCGCACTTCGCCAGGCCTGGCTGGATGAGCGCTAGTTGCAGGAGGAATGTATGCCTGTTCTCCCCTATAAGGGTGTCTGGCCTACTATCGAAAAAGATGTCTTTATTGCGCCCGGTGCGATAATTATCGGTGACGTGACCATTCGCAGCGGAGCCAGTATCTGGTACAACACGGTGATTCGCGGCGATGTCGGTCCCATCGTGATCGGGCAGCGCACCAATATTCAGGACAACTGCATCCTGCACCTGGACGCGGGCGCGCCCTTGACCATCGGCGACGAGTGCACGATCGGGCATGGCGCGGTCGTTCACGGTGCCACGCTGGGCGATCGCGTGCTGATCGGCATGAAAGCAGTGGTGCTCTCGCACGCTCGCATCGGCTCAGAGAGTATCCTGGGAGCCAGCGCGCTGCTGCCAGAGTACAAACACATCCCCAGCAACACACTGGCCATCGGCATCCCGGCCAGAGCCATGCGCGAACTGAGTCAGGGCGAACGCGAGCATCTCGTTACCAGCGCCCAGGGCTACTACGAACGTTCGCAGGAGCACCGCCGCTCGGTCGAGCAGATGCGCGACGTGTAGGCTTGCCTCGCTAGCTGTGTGAAAGAAAAGTAGTTAGAGCACCATCCCGACTCCCTGCGATCCCTCAATCAGCGCGGGGAGTAACTCATTCGTGAGGATCTGGACCTGGCGGAGACTTTCGGCCCAGGGGAGCTCCTGGTGTTCGCGTGTGCCCTGAACCTCGGCGAGCTGAAGTAGGCTTTCATCGACCAGGCTGCGAAAGTAGAGGAAGGCGCGTACGGCGTCGGCGAGCGCGACATGCGAGGTGCGGGTGATCGTGCCGTACTCGATGCCCAGGTGAGCAGCCTCAGAGCGCAGTTCCTCTTCAGAAGTGGCTCCAGCCAGGGCGCGCAGGAGCAATTCGAGCAGACGACGGCCCAGGTCGCGATAACTGTTGCGGGCGGCGTCATCGAAGTGGGTATACCAGGAAAAAGTCGTGAGCGTGCCATCAGTGAAGGCGAAGCGCACACGGCCCAGCACGCTCTGAACCAGCAGTTGCGCTGCTGGACTGGGCTTGCGCTCGGTCTCCTGGCGCAGGCGAGCCTCGATATCAGCGCGGCGGAAACGACGATGTCCACCAGTCGTGCGACGCGAGGGCAGCTCATTGCGGTCGGCCCATAGGCGAACAGTGGCAGGATGCATCCCTAGCATCTCAGCGGCTTCGCGCAGGCTTAACCATTCGTCCTCGTGCGGTAATGACATCGCGTCTCTCCCTTTCAGCATGTGATAGCGCTACCTGCGTGCATGGTGTGACATACACTCTCTCGCAGGCATCTGTGTGCTCTGATTCTATGCGATTGGTAGGAGGGCGTCAAGAGGCAGGTTGAGAGGGTCTACTTCACATTTGTTTTTATTTTGAGGGTTATGGTAGGAAAAATCTATTAAATAAACTTTTCCTGCCGTAACCTTCAAGATCGCTATTTCTATCTTTTGGGAAGCGGAGTGGGGCAATCGTTGGGGACTACAGCGGCAGGTCAAACGAGAAGGTGGTACCCTGCCCTTCTGGCAGTTCTTCCAGGCGGAGTTCTCCCCCGTGTGCCTCGACGATCGAGCGTGTGATAAACAGCCCTAGCCCGGTACCATCCTGCGGAACTGCTGTTTGCAGGCGCGAGAATGGACGGAAAAGCTGGTCAATCTGCGCTTTTGGGATGCTCACGCCCGCATTGTGCACGCTGATACGCGCAACGCTCTCGGTTTTCCAGGCCTTGATGGTAATGGTCGTCTCATCGTCAGAATATTTAATCGCGTTGTCCACGAGATTGCCCACCGCCTGCTGCAAACGATCGCGGTCCCAGTTGCCCGTGAGCGGCTCGGCTGGCAGGTCTACCTCGAAAGTATGGAAGGGAGCCACGGGCCTGGCCTGCTCGGCAATCTCTTTGATGATCTGCGCGAGATCGCAATCGCTGCACTTTAAGGTGAACTGACCAGAGGAGAGGCGCGATACATCGAGCAGATCCTTGGCCAGCCGCGCCAGACGCCAGGCTTGACTGACAATGATCTGGCTTCCGCGCTCAATACTCTCTCGTCGCTGATTCGGACGGGCACTTTCTGCTCCAGTTCCGCCTTGAGCTGCGCTACCTCGTCTTCTAGAAGCAACCGGGATGCTGTCAATTCGCTGACCCGGTTTTGCAGATCTCGAATAACGATTTCGCGCACATCCTTGTCTTTTAGTTGCATTCCCGCGATTTCCTGACTTCTTCCTGCAATTTTTCTATAGATGCTGTTTCTATGGATACTAAAACTATACTCTCTCGTATCGCTATTTTCCTACCATTGCGTGCAAAAATAGGAATATTGGGTTGTTTGCTGGCTTTTTCTTTGTGGTTGTGTAACAAAAATTGGCAATACAAGAAGCTCGCGGATCAGCCCTCAAGGCTGATCCGCGAGCTTCTTGTATTGCCAACGAGAAGTCTTAGTTTGCTGATGGTGGCGGCAAAATACCCAGCTCACCCAGTTCCTCGCGCGCGGACTCGCTCAGTTGCGCGAGATCCAGGCTGGGGTCAGCGTGAGCAAGCAGGTGACGCAGCCTTTCGGCAACCTCCAGGCGTATGTAGTAGTCCGAGGTGAGCAACAGTTCGCCTACGGTAATCTCAATTAGACGCCTCTGCATGGCGGCGAGGGCAGCTCATTGCGGTCGGCCCATAGGCGAACAGTAGCGGCACCCTCTTTGTCGTCGTGATGGCCGTTCTGATGATTATCACCAACGACCGTACCGCTTCTGTGATCGGTTTTATAGAAGCCGGACCCCTTGAAAACGATGCCCGCTGGGAAGAGGATACGCCTGATCGTGCCATTGCACTCCGGGCAAACCTTCAGAGGCTCGTCGGTCATTTTCTGCCAGATTTCAAAACGATGATCGCAGCTTTTACATTGGTATTCATATGTTGGCATGGAATTTATCACCCCTACCTGGTCGTGGTTGCACATGTGCCTGGCTATACAACAGAGCGCGTGATGTTGCGCTTTCTCTACTCATAATACTAACGCGCTACCGCCGGGTTGTCAATCAGATACAAAGACTGCTAGCTCTGTTTTTTGATTTTTAAGGGGCTGTAGAAACGTCTTTCTACTAGATGAGAACACGTTGGCCATTGGTCCTATTCCACCTTAGCTATATATTCCTTGACCTTCTCTGCCGCATCTCGCGTCATACCATCCAACGCGGCCAGCTCATCGATGCTGGCCACGCTGATAGCTTTGACTGAGCCGAAGTGCAGCAGTAACGCTTTCTTACGCTTAGGACCAATGCCGGGAATCTCGTCAAGAACTGACTTGAAGGTTTTCTCAGAGCGTAGTTTGCGATGATAGGTAATGCTGAAACGGTGCGCCTCGTCGCGAATGCGCTGGAGCAGGTAGAGACCCTGCGAGCTGCGCGGCAGCATGATCGGCTCGCTCGCGCCAGGAATATAAATCTCCTCGGCGGTGGCCAACTTGGTGTGCGAACCTTCTTCTTTGGCCACGCCAATCGTGGGAATGTCCAGCTTGAGGTCGCGCATGACCTCAAGCGCAGCGTTAAGCTGGCCTTTGCCGCCATCGATAATCACCAGATCGGGCAAGGCCCATTCGTGCTGTAACGCACCATCCTGCTTCTCACCCTCTCCTTCTTCCACAACGGATTCGCTGCTCTCCGGTTGCGCAGATACCACCACGTTCAGACCGTAAACGTCGTGATCTTCCGCGACAATTTTCTGGCTCACGCCATCGATCACCGCGCTCGTTTCAGCCTCAAGCTCGGCATCTTGTTGGGCGGCGGCCTTGCGGAAACGCCGGCGCAGCACCTCCTGGTGGCTGGCGAAGTCGTTGGCACCCTCGACGGTCTTGATTTTGAAACGCCGGTACTCGCTGTTGCGCGGCCGCCCGCCCTCAAACACGACCATCGCGCCCACAGAGTTGGTGCCAGCCGTGTTGGAGATGTCGTAGCACTCGATACGCTGGGGTGGCGCTACCAGGTTGAGCGCCTCCTGCAACTCTTCCAGCGCCATCTGGGTCTTCTGGCTATCACTCAGCCACTTGATGCGCTGCTGCTCCAGCACCTCTTTGGCGTTCTGCCGAACCATCTCGACCAGGCGCAGCTTCTCGCCTCGTTTGGGTTCGGTAATTGCGAGCGCGCCGCCCCGTTTCTCCTTGAGCCAGGCTTGCAACACCGCTTTATCTTCTGGCTCGGCCTCGACAAGAATCTCAGCGGGAATGTGCGGCACGCTTTCATAGAACTGCTGGAAGAACGAGCGCATAATCTCGCCCGGACTACTTTCGCGTGTGCCTTGCAAGATGAAGAATTCGCGCCCAACCAGCTTGCCGCTGCGGAAGAAAAAGACCTGCGCGCACGTCTCGTCGTCTTCGCTGGCCAGCGCGATCACGTCCTGATCGTCCTGCCCCTCGGTCGAGATGATGCGCTGCTTCTCCAGAATGCGCTCCACTGCCTTGATGCGATCACGAATACGCGCCGCCTCCTCAAAGTTGAGGTTTTCGGAGGCCTCTTCCATCTTTGCCTGCAAGTCCTTCATCACTTCGTCGTGCTTGCCCTCCAAAAAGAGGATCACCTGCCGAATGACCGCGTCATACTCTTCACGCGTGGTATAGGCAACGCAGGGCGCGGTGCAGCGATGGATAAAGTACTGCGTGCAGGGTCGCGACAAGAGCTTCTGCTTCCAGTTCGCTGGCGGCTCGCCCTCGGCTGGCGGTGCCCATGAGCCGGCATCGTAGCGACAGGTGCGGAAAGCAAAAAGCTTGTTGAGGAGATCGAGCGTGGCATCGACCGCGCCGGAATTCGTGTAGGGGCCGAAGTAGCGGTTGCCATCTCGTTGAAAGCTGCGCACACGGTAAACGCGTGGAAAGTTCTCGCTCAATGACACCTTGATATACGGATAGCTCTTATCATCGCGCAACAGCACATTATATTTTGGCCGGTACTGCTTGATAAAGTTGCTCTCCAGCACCAGCGCCTCGACCTCGTTGCGCACGACCAGGAACTCGATATCCTCGATCTTCGCGACCATGCTGCGATTCTTCGGGCTGAGGTCTGTCGATTCCTGAAAATACGAGCGCACCCGATTAAACAGCGAGATCGCCTTGCCCACATAGAGAATCGTGCCCTGGGCATCCTTCATCAGGTAGATGCCGGGCTTATGTGGCAGCGAATTCAGGACAGATTGAATTTTTTCGTTCATAGTAAATAGTTGTGGTTGGTTAGTCGTCACATGCAAAAAAAGCTGGGTCAGGCCACATTATACCATGAAAAAAGTTGCTGAGCATGCTTCCTGGAACGGTGGAGTTTTTTTGTAACCAATGTTGACAAAATCACAGGTAACAAGGTAGAATTTGCCCATATTTACGAGCTTCGTTCCATAAACAACTGTCCCGATAGATACTATTTTCACCTTTTGCTACGTGGCAAAAACAGGAGATGTGCCAATGTGGAACACATCGTTCTTTCCTTTATCAGGAAGGCTTAGTCGTCGGGATCTCATTGAGCGGGCCATCAAGGTTGGGCTCTCCCTGGGCGCGGCGGGAAGCGTGCTCCAGGGATGTGATACCGCGCCGATAGCGAGTAGTCTCAATTTTGCCAACTGGGCTTCTGCCGAAACCGCTACGCGCGATGATATTGACAGGGCACTGCAGGTCTTTGAAAAGCAAAACAATGTCCAGGTTAACAATATCGGGATGCCATTTGATGAGGTCCTGACACAACTGACCCAGTTGATTCACGCGGACATTTCACTCGATGTGATGGAGTTGAGTGGCAACTGGCCGTATGCCCTGGCTGGCATGGGAGCGCTAGCTGACCTTGGGCCGTTCATCGCGCAGGACTGGTACAAAGACGCTTTCCCGAATAGTTTTGCCGCGGGCACCTACAACCGCACGCTTTACGCCGCCCCGTTTAGTATTACCCCCCACGGTTTCTGGTATAACCGCAATCTGATGTCTGGCGCGGGGCTGGACCCTACGCGTCCGCCTCGCACTATAGACGAGCTCAACCAGGCTATGACGGTCTTACGCGCGAAATTGCCTGCCACCAGCTACCCTATCGCCCTTGATACCTCAGCAACAGAGTATGCTCTGGTCGGCTTCTGGCCCTGGATCTGGACCTTTGGCGGCAATCCGATGATAGATAATGGAGACGGCGATGTCAGCATCGATTGGGCTGACGACGGGACAGTAGCGGCATTCCAGTGGCTCCAGGACGCGGTGCGCGCAAAATGGACGCCGCCCAACCTCGCGATCAAAGCGGAGCGGGAACTGATGGCGGAAGGGAAGATCGTTTTTAAATTGGACGGCCCCTACCTGACGGGTATTCTGGGATCTTTCAATCCCGCGTTTACCACAACACAGCAGGTGAACGCCACGTTTTCTGTCACGACCACGCCCCTGGGTCCAGGCGTGACCCGACCAATTACGTGTGCAGATATCCATAACCTGGCCATAGCAGCCTCTTCCAGTAACAAAGAGCTCGCCTGGAAGCTGATTAATTTTCTTACTACGTCACCGGCTGTGATTACAACCTTCCTCATTCCCGAAGGGGGGATGCTGCCACACCGGAGTTATAATCTCGATCCGCACCTGTATGCCCGCTCTTATGCCGATCAGATTAGTCGCGCCTTTATCACTGACGTCATTCCCACCATGCGCCCTCCGGCCTTTGGTCCACGGTACAGCATCGCGGCTCGATCTATCGTCGGCGCCTTACAGGAGATTTCACAGGGCGCACCTGTCAAACCCCGGCTCGTGAAACTGACAGAAGAGGTGAAAGCTATTTACGCGTAACCTTTTATTTGGCCCGCCTATCGCAGGTCGCACTGATCAATCTATCCAATATTTGCTTGATTTATTCGGCTCTTAACGTTTCACAAGGAGATGAGCCATGTGGCGATTTCTTACCAACATGTCGATAGCCCGCCGTCTAATGCTAGCAGCCGCTATGACCGCTCTCATTCCGGGCATTGTGATTTCAATCCTGGGCGGTTCATATATTGGCACGTTGAGTACCATCAACACTACGGTCAAAGCGAGCGATGATGCCGTCAAGCTCGCCACTGATATGCAGGCCGACCTCTTGCGTATGAATGCACTGCTGGGAGTGTTGAATATCGCGCCAGGCTCAGTGGTCAGTAACGTTCAGAACAGTCGCGAGGTGACACAGTTGGCGAGCGATTTTAGCTCGGCCTCAACCATTTACCAGCGCGATTATCAGATTACGACCTCCACAAATATGCAGAGCATCCGTGAGACGCTCCAGGGAAATACGCTGGGTACGCAGGCATCTATCAGCCAGCATAGCATGATTTACGTGGTCAATTTACAGTGGCGGATCTACAGGGATGCGCAGAATCAGGTGCTAAAGGATGTCCAGGATAATGCAAGCGCGGATACCCTGGCGGGCGACGTAGCCCGGGCCAATCTGGAATACCTGCCTTTAAAGGGCAACCTGGATAACCTTGTTGGACTGACCGAGAGTATCAGCCAGGTTGTGGGCCAGATTAATACGTTTAAAATTAATCCCACCCTGTTCTGGACAGTTGTAGCGTTCTTTTTTAGCACGCTGGTCGTTTTTGCGCTGAGCTATCTGATTAATCTGACGATTACACGCCCTCTACGCCAGCTTGTCCAATTGACTGAGCGCATAGCGCAGGGCGAAACAGATGCCCGCGCTATTCTGTCAGGCCACGATGAAACGCATATGGTCGCGACCTCAATGAATACCATGCTTGATAGCATTGTCAAGCTTATGCAAAATGTTCAGCGGCAACACGATTTCTTAGAGGCCCGTGTACAGAAGCTCATTGTTGAGGTGAAAGGATTTGGCGCGGGCGATCTGCGGACACGCGCGGAAGTTACTCCGGATACGCTTGGCTTTCTGGCTCACTCGCTGAATTATATGATCGATGAATTAAGTAGCCTGGTAATGCGTGTCAAAACAGTGACCGATGAAGTCGATGGCTTAACCAACGCAACGCACACGCGCATGACGCAGCTGGTAAAAATTAGCGAAGATCAAGCACAGCAGATGGCAGAAGCAGTTGAGGCGGTAGAGCAGATAGCCAGTTCAACAACCACAATCGCGGAGCAAGCCCAGGTCTTGACGGCGCTCGCGCAAAAGACACGCCGCGCCGCGCGAGCTGGGCGTGAAGTCGTGGAACGGGCCGGACAGGGGAGAGAGCAAGAGGGTCGAGCGCCCAGCTCCATGTTTGACGAAATTGAGCAGCAAACACAGGCGATTGAGGAGATCAATACCAGCCTCAGCCAGCAGCTCCTTCTCTCACGCAGAGCCTTGCATAGTGTGCAAAAGGCGATGGACGCCAATAAGAAGAGGAGTACGAGCACGCGTGAAGTGAGCCGCCAGGTGGGAAAACTGACGCATCTCGTCGCGCATTCACGTGCATCAGTCGGCGTGTTCAAACTTCAGGAAGAGTACGAGGTTCACCAGAGGCTCAATTAAAATATCGCGTCCAGGATGGTAGCTACTCCTCCAAGGGGCATGGCAAGGCCGCCAGATTCAGCTAGCGTGATGCGTGTATGGGCAAAAGGCACCTGTAAACTATGCTCTTCCAGCGTGGTACGGAGAGAATTAACGATCAACTCGCCCGCTTGCATGGTGCTCCCATCAAGCACAATCAAGGATGGATTTAAGCTGTTGACCAGACCAGCCAGCACAGAACCCAGATATTTACCCGCGCGCGTCAAAGCGCCTTTGCACACAGCATCCCCTGCCCTGGCAGCCTCTATCACCTGTTCCAGCGTGGTGAGCGTCGGTGAAAAGCGCTGAACTTCGCGCAGAATACCAGCTTTGCCCGCGACGGTTTCCAGACAGCCGAAACGCCCGCACTGACAGAGCGTTCCATTCAGATCGACCGGGATATGGCCTATTTCGCCAGCAGTTCCCGTATAGCCGCGATAAATTTGCTGGTTCAGAATGAAGCCGCCAGAGATGCTGGAACCGACCTTCATATAAATCATGTGTCCCTCGTTGCGCCCCGCACCATATCTGCTCTCGCCCAGCGCCCCCATGTTGCCATCTTTATCCAGGTAAACTGGCACGCCGAGGCTCTCCTCCAACACTTGTTGGATATTGACTCCGCTCCAGCTAGAGAATGGCTCTGATAACGTGATATCTTGCTGCAAAAGGTCCAGAGGACTCATAATCCCTAAGCCTATGCCTACAATCATCTCCCAGGCAATCTGTTGCTGGGCCACGAAAACTTTGAGAAATTTTTCAAGCAAGGGCAAGCCCTCGACGGGACCTTTGTTGATCGAAAAGGGGATGTCCAGGCGTTGCACTGGATGGCCAGTGAGATCAGCCAGGATAACCGTCAGATGCTGGCGTCCCAACGTGCCTCCCAGGACATACCCGGCGGTTGCGTTAAAAGAGAGCAACGTTGTGCGGCGATCATCACCAGTGCGATGCTCTTCTTGCCGAATGATGCCCTCGTTGACCAGCTCATCAGCAATATTCCCAATCGCGGTGCGCGAGAGGCCAGTATAGGGGGCAAGATCGGAGCGAGGCACAGTTTTTCGCTCGCGGATATAGCTAAGCACCAACGAACGGTTGACCTCGCGCACACGATGCTGATCAGTCCCTTTGCGGCTCTTATCCCTCAGCATCCTCTCGCGATCATATCGTTTAGCCAGAACACGTCGGTGCCATGGCTGCATAAACTCCCCCTTTATCTAATCGACCAGGCGCCTTCCTCTGAATTTTATCATGCACAAGAGAAGATTGTAAACTAGGTGAAAGGGAAAACCGCGTTTTCAAGCGTATTTCTCCAGAATGTCCTCTTTATAGGGCAGCTTTCTCGCCTGCTCTTCCTCCAATTCGTCAGGAAACAGCACAACCTGTTGCCATTCTCCATTTATATTGTAAACTATGTTGACAAAAAGCGCTACGCGTGGTAATATCAATGGTAGATAGAGATACACAGACGCCTCCGGGACAAGTTCAGCACGAAACGCTTTTCGGCAGGACATACGTCCATCATCACAAGTGGTTGACAGCTTCTTTAGCCCACAGAAAGCAAGCTGTACACGATCAAGAGAGAAAGGGGAGATACCAAAGGCATTCATGGTTTTACCGGCGTAGAGGACAGGCCAGCCTCTTTTCCAGGATCGTTGCCACGCGTGACTGGCACGCATCCTCCTAGTTGGTCGCCATTCTATTTGTTACCCCATCGAGGATAGGAGTAATGTCAATGACGGACATCAACAAACTTGTGCGGGAACTAGCCGATGGGCATATCGGTCGGCGTGATTTTATCTTTCGCGCCGCTGCACTTGGGGTTTCACTTACCGGTATAGAGGCCCTTATGGCCGCGTGCGGAGGCCCCACCCCTGCCAGTAGCAACAGCAGTACCACGCTTTCCTATGCGAACTGGGCATCGGCTGAATCAGCAACGAAAAACCAGATCGACCAGGCATTAAAAACGTTCCAGACCCAGAACAACGCGACGATCAAAAACATAGCGATTCCCTTTGACCAGATGCTTCCACAGCTTGAGACCATGACCAATGGTGGCAATCCGCCCGATGTGGTGGAACTGAGTGGCAACTGGGCGTATGCCCTGGGTGGAAGCGGCGCACTCCAGCCGCTCAACTCGTACATTGGCAACTGGCGCAACGATGCGTTCCCGAATAGCTTCGAGGTTGGCACCTACAAGGGTAATGTCTATGCCGTCCCTTTCAGCATCTCGCCCCACGGTTTCTGGTATAGCAAGGACATGATGACCCAGGCGGGTCTTGATCCAACGAAACCACCCACCACAATAGATGAACTCAACACCCAGATGTCGACTCTGCGCTCGAAACTGCCCTCGGACGCCTATCCGATCGGTATCGACGTGTCCAAGACCGAGTATGCCCTGGTTGGCTTCTGGCCCTGGATCTGGACCTTTGGTGGCAACCCGATGGTCGAAGATAGCCAGGGAAACGTCACCATCAACTGGGCCGATGCCGGGACCGTGGCCGCGTTCCAGTGGTTGCAGGATCTGGTCAAGAATCACCTGACACCACCTGACCAGGCCATCAAGGCCGAGCGCGAGTTGATGGCGAATGGCAAGGTCGCGTTTAAACTGGACGGCCCCTACTTGACAGGCATTCTGGGCAATACCAACCCGGCCCTGAATACCGTGGCTGCCGTCAACCAGCATTTCGGCGTCACAACGACCCCGGTGGGAACCGGCCAGAGCGGCCCGGTGACCTGCGCTGATATTCACAACCTGGGCATGTCCGCGCAAGCTCCCAACAAAGACCTGGCCTGGAAACTTATTCAATACCTGACCTCGAACAAGCAAGTCCTGACCAATTACCTGGTCACTGAAGGGGTTTTCCCCCATAAGAGCGACGTGGTCACTGGCGGACCCTACGCCAATCTTTTCTCGGACGATATCAGCCAGGCATTTATCACCAAAGTGATCCCGACCATGCGTCCCCCCGCCTACAGCCCGCGGTTTGACACTGCGGCTAGCTTCATCGTCACCGCTTTGCAAGAGATCGCCGGAGGTACGTCGGTGAAATCGCGGCTTCAGCAGTTGACCGAAGAAGTTCAGACGGTCTATGCCTAAAGCCGGTTACGTCTACCAGTTATAGTGGACGTAAGCGAGATCGGACTTTACCGGAGGGGTGATTAGAGAGGGGTAGGTGCTCGCCTGATCCCTCTCTAAACATCCTGAATGCAAAGGCAGGATGTTCCTGATATCCTGCGAGAGAGGAAAGATACGACATGGCCCTGCTCAATGCAAACATGGAACACAACGAACCGGCCCGGATGGGCAAACACAGGTCGTATCGTAAACGTGGATTAGACGGCCCGCTGCTGTTTGTCGTTCTCTTGTTGCCATCATTTGCCCTTTTGCTCGGTGTGATTTATTATCCAGCCTTTAACACCGTTCTTCTGTCCTTTCAATCCTTGAACCTGGCGCTACCTTTTGCCAATCACTGGGTAGGTCTGGCAAATTACGCAAAAATTCTGACCAATCCTGTTTTTGATTTCTGGCACTCGGTAGCCTTTAGCGCACTTTACAGTATTTGCTCAACCGTGATCGCTTTCCTGATTGGGTTTGCCTTCGCACTCGTTCTCAACCAGCGTCTGCGTTTTCAGCAGCTCTGGCGCGGCCTGGCGCTCATCCCCTGGGTTATTCCCTACGTGGTGGTGGCGTACCTGTTCTTTTACATGTTTAACTCACAGTACGGCATCATTAACCAGTTGCTTATGTCAATTCACATTTTTGGCTGGCAACCTTTTCCCCACCCGCTGGCCTGGTTTGGCGGCGAGGGAAAACTGGCAATCATTGCGACCATCTTCGCGGCCATCTGGAATAAATTCCCTTTCTTTACGTTGATGCTGCTGGCAGGATTGCAGACCGTTCCCAAAGAGCTGCTTGAAGCGTCCACGGTCGACGGCGCGGGCGCGTGGTCACGTTTCTGGCATGTCACAGTGCCATCGCTGCGCGGCATTATCGTGATTACGACCACATTGCAATTCATCTGGGGACTCAACGAGTTTGCGATTATCTGGGCTATGACGAACGGCGGACCCGGCAACGCAACGAATAATATTGTGGTCAACATTTACCGCACCGGTTTCCTGGACCAGAATATTAGCTACGCTGCCACTATGGGCGTCATCTGGCTAGTGATACTCCTGGCGTTTACGTATTTTTACATTCGCATTATGGAAGGGAAGACGGAAACCCGATGAGTGAAGAACTGTTACACCCGTTTGCGCAAGCGCCTCTTGCCTCTAGCGCACAGGACGAAGGTGATCGGACAACCAGCGTTACACGCAGACAGCGGAAGAAACGCCCGCTTTCCTGGAAACGGGTCGCGCTCTACCTGGTGCTCCTGGTCCTCTTAATCTACGCGTTTTTTCCGACGTTCTGGCTGATCTCGACCTCTTTCAAGCCCCAGTTGGAGGCGTTCCAGTCTCCCCCAACCTGGTGGCCGCATACCATAACGCCTCATAGCTACGCGATCCTGCCCGCCGACCAGCAGGGCTTTGTGGCCTATTTTAAGAACAGCCTGATTGTCAGCGTTTTCACCACACTTCTGACACTGCTGGCGGCCACTCCGGCGGGCTATGTGCTCTCGCGTTTCCGTTTTCGCGGCGCGCGCGCAGTCTTGCTGGTCATTCTAGGCACACAAATGTTTCCGTATGTGACCATCTTGATTTCGCTCTACACGCTGTTCCGCCAGTTGGGAATGCTCAATAGCTACCCGGCGCTGGTTCTCTCGTTCACGACGTTCTCTTTGCCATTCAGTATCTGGATGCTCAAGGGCTTCTGCGACACCATGCCGGTTGATCTTGAGGATGCCGCGCGTATCGATGGCTTGAGCCGTCTGCGCACGCTGTGGCATATTGTGCTGCCTATCATTATTCCAGGCATCGTTGCGGTCGGCTTTTTCGCCTTCCTCAACTCCTGGAACGAACTGCTCTTTGCCTTAACCCTGACAAGCAGCCCCGATATGCGCACGATTGCTCCCGGCTTTGTGTTGACGTACATTGGCGAGTTCCAGGATCGCTGGCCCGATATGATGGCGGCCAGCGTGGTCGTTGCGCTGCCCATTGTCGTCATCTTCACCGTGTTCCAAAAACAACTGGTCAGCGGTCTCACAGCCGGGGCTGTCAAAGGCTAACTCAGCGCTTTTCTGAACGTGATGACCTTGCGAACCTACTCCACATAATGATGTGCTATGATGAAAAAGTAACCCCTTGTTGCTTGACTGTGAAATATCAAATCCGTCGAAAGGGCAGAATAGGCAACCGTTTTGCGTGACTTATCTTGGATCTTCAGGATACATCACCTGCGGCTGCTCATACAAGGGGGACATGACCTCTTCCTGCTCTTCTCCATCGGCCATGAATGGCGTGATTTGTGGCGCGTCCTGCATTCTAACCGGCTGATAGCCTTGTTCGTAAGGCGAATAGCTCGGCTCGGATGGCGTGTAGTCTGGCTGATACGGCACGTAGCTCTGCTGTACAGGAAGCACAACCTGGCTGCGTTTCTGTTTCGCGAAACCGTACCCGAAGATCCAGTAGGCCAGTGCCCCGATCCAGCTAGTAAAGATGATAAACAGTATCCAGCCAACTTTCGCGCCGCCGCGTTTATTGATGATGCAATGAATGAGCGTGGCGATCCAGAAAACTGTTGTCAGTGATATAAGAATTTCAGGACCCGCGTGAAAACCAGGCATAGGTGTTCCTTTCCTGACCGATTGAGCCAACTCCAATCTCTATAGAAGAAAGACGGATGACGCGAACATTTCTCCAAGGCTGCTTTTTGGGCTGTGCAATAGGTATATGCTATTTACGATTGATTTGCAAGAGGGGGGGCTTGCACAGCGATGGCGAGCATCGCTGTGCCCCTGGCAAGGCACACCTGATCCAGAAATTTGTGGAATATGACCATACCAGAGACTGGTCAGGCGTGCTATACTGAGCCTGTTATTCTTGCGGAATTATTGCCCTCTTTCCTTGCAAGAGGGGCTAGTTGTGTACTACTTATGAGTTGCATTGGAACTGCCGGGCACATTGACCATGGAAAATCAACGCTGGTCGAGGCGCTGACTGGCATTGATCCCGACCGCCTGGCAGAGGAGAAGGCCAGGGGCATGACCATCGATCTGGGCTTTGCCTGGTTGACTCTGCCCAATGGGCGCGAGGTGAGCATTGTCGATGTGCCAGGGCACGAGGGATTTATTAAAAATATGCTC
>WNFI01664717.1_pt1 | contig 38420 bp, 39 predicted proteins | sample 5400471 | NCBI WGS metagenome assembly WNFI01 (sample SAMN13153348, study PRJNA577476) | soil metagenome | isolation source: 100 cm saprolite on Douglas fir-dominated hillslope | place: USA:California | collected 2013-09-17 | reverse complement strand
GAAGGAATTCGATGGTGCGGGAATCTGGACCGAGGAAGGACCTGACATTGCAGTTGGCGCCCACGCCAGCGATCCTCACTATGGCCCCACGGCGGAGTCTGCTTCGCCGATTCGCGAGGGCGACCTACTTTTGATGGATGTCTGGGGGAAGAAGAAGACACCCGGGAGCGTTTATTACGACATCACCTGGATGGGATACCTCGGCGCGAAAGTGCCGGGAAAATATGCGAAGGTCTTCGGCGTGGTGCACGAGGCCCGCGATACGGCGACCGACTTGATTCGCAAACACATTGCGGCTGGGAAGCCGCTGCAAGGGTGGCAGGTGGACAAAGCGGCGCGCCGCGTCATTGAAAAAGAGGGTTACGGGAAATATTTTTTCCACCGCACCGGGCACAGCATTGGAGAAAGAGTGCACGGCAACGGCGTGAATATGGACGGGCTCGAAACACATGACGTGAGGCACCTGATCCCACATACCTGCAATTCGATTGAGCCGGGAATTTATCTGCCGGAATTCGGCGTGCGCAGCGAAGTGAATGTGTATATCGGAGATGGTGAGGCTCGCGTGACGGGGTCGGTTCAGAACGAGATTCTGGCGTTATTGGCTTAAGCCAGGATTAGAAGGAAGAGGCATGGCAGACGAGACAGCGGCGCCGGCGGCTCCGCCGCAGGATTCCATACGCGAGACCATGGCATACGCGATCGGCGTGGCAGGATGGCTAGTGCCGGGGTTAGGCCACGCTTTCATGAAGATGTGGGGCCGCGCGGTGATGTGTTTTCTGACGGTCGGCATGCTCGTAATTCTTGGCGCGGGGATGCGGGGCAACGTTTTTAGTTCAGGTGGGGACGACGCTTTCGATTCGCTGGGCTATTTGGCGGATCTGGGCACCGGAACGTTTTATTTGGTTGCCAGGTCGCTTGAAGCGAACGGCGCGGACGTTTCGCACGCGGACGGTGATTACGGGACGCGTTTCCTCGCCACGGCCGGCGTGCTGAATCTGCTGGCGGCACTGCACGCGTATGAAGCAGCGCGAGGACGCAAAGCATGAACGCAGGAATAGGATTCAAGCTCAGTCATCTGCAATCCATGCTGCTCTTCGCACTGCTGATATCCATCGCGTTTGGTTTTCTGAGCCGGCGGCGGCCGATCGAGCGTGTGAAATACATCGCGTGGTCGCTGTTTCTCTTTCTGTTGATCGGCGTGGGAATCGGATGGGCGATGTATCCGTTCTCGCGCTGAAAGAACGCTATTTACGCGCCGTAGGTAGTGTCCAGAGTTTTTCGCACATTTGTCGAGATATAGATCCGGGGATGCGCGGCTCCCCCTCGAGGGAGCTGAACGCAACAACCACCAGACCCAGGCCTCAACAAAAGTGGGAAAAATTCTGGACACTGACTACGGTTTTCTTTTTGACTTATCATTTGGGATTTCCTTGCTTCGCAGTATCCACGCGATCGTAATCCACGTCGTAGCCAACGCGTTGCAATTCCCGGAGAAGCGGCGCGGTGCCGTCTTCCGAATCCTCAACGATCAATACTCGAAGGGGAGCGCTCATCATGATCTTCTGACCGGAGGAGCCCGGTTGAGAATCAGCCTATACAACCCAAGCTGGCGAACAACGCCGATGAATTGACTGATGTTAACCGGCTTGCGGACATAACTGTTCGCCGAGTTCTTCCAAGCTCACTTGCATGAGACGCCTTCGCTCTTGTGGTCCTTCTGGGGGGCGCCCCGGCTCTGCTTGACCAAGCCGTGGAGCAAGAGAGCTGCCTGTTTCCGCAATTGCGCAGAAGTATCGGAGCTGGCGGAGTTCCATAGGCTATGCCTATCTAATCTATGCGAACTATATATTGGATGTATAGGAGCAGGCGGACTACTCTGGTGCTGCAGGGAGGCCCTTAATGTCAGAGGAACGCGAGAGAATGACGACGGATGCGGGGCGCCTCGTAGGCGACAACCAGAATTCTCTCAGAGTGGGGCCGCGCGACCCAATTGTATTTGAAGACTTTCTGCCTGTAACCGAAAAAGAGGAACACATGAAGGATTGCTTTGGGACCATCTACCCCGATTTGGAGCATTTCCAGTTTGGAAGGCCGATGATCGGAAAGGTATTTCAAATCCGCGTCGACTCTTTGGGCTCGGGCCATCGAGACCGTAAATTGGACATCGACGAGGCTGCCTGGCGAGACTGCAGGCGATGCGAGGACTTCGGCAATTGCTACGAATTCTCGAATGCCAAACTCCAAATGCAGCTTGTGCTCAGGGACCTGTAGGCCTTTCGCTTAGCAGCACATGTCGAGGACTGCAGGGAAGGCGATCAAGAACCCAGACAGCAAGCATCCTGTCCACGGAGTTCATGAAGCGAAGCTTTCTGCAAAGATGTACAGGGGCCCGCTTGTCGGTGCGGCCGCCAGATACGAAAGCCATTCACCCGCGGCGAACTCGGGAAGCGCTGCAGAGTCGCCGGCTCCCCGTATTGAAACGATGTCCCGCGAAAATCCAAACGGCACAACTCCCTTGTTTCGCTTATGACAGCGAACCTCGCGTTGGCGATTGAACTGCGACAATCCCGTACGAAAGAGAAGACACGAATCGTCCATTTTGGCGAAAAACGAAAATCCTGTGAGTCGCGGAAAAGCTCCGCAACCCACAGGACAATCTGACGCTTTAGTCTGCGGCTATTCCGTTGAATCCTGCGGCGGCCGAGATTCCGTCAGCGGATGCGATGCTGACGAGTTGTCCGTCTTTTTGGATGGCAAAGATGCCGACGGTTCCGTTTCCGGAGTTCAGGGCATAGAGAAACTTGCCGTCGGAGCTGACGGTGATATCGAGATTTGTCGCTCCGCTGGGGTTTGCGCCGCCAATGGTTCCGGGCAAAGGAGTCAGTGTTCCGTCTCCGGCGATGGAAAAGCCCGAGACGGTTGCGGAGCCGGCATTCGAGGTATAGACGAAGCGCCCGTTCGGAGTGACGGCATTCCAGCAATTAGCCGCCCCGAGCGTTGGAGCGCTGCTCGTGACCGGTGTGAGCGCCGCTGCCTCTTCCACCCGTTGTGAAATGGCGGCCCTCGAGCAATTGCCCGTTGGGAGCGCGGAGATACGACAGGACTTCATTCCGATCGGCATTGTTTGTCATTACAAAGACAGCTTGAAGTCTGCCGTCTTCGCGATCTTGAGCATGGCTACGCGCCGGAGAGAACAGTCCGAAGACGAGCGTGCCCAAAAGTAAAGCGCGACTTACCCTATTCATTGGTTGGCCCTTGGATGGATTGAGATGCACGACACAGCGTCACTAGGAAGGGAGAAATAGCGGGCCGTTCACCAAGAAGGCAGTGCGCAATGATGGGAGTCCCCGGCTCTCGAAAGGTTACAGGCGTAACAAGCGAGTTGAGGCTACAACTTTGCGGTCGTTTCTCAGGCCAAAACGCGCAACCCGATTCTGCAAAGTCCTAGTCCCACCCCCGTAGAATTCGGGTCATGTGCCGAGAATTTTACTTCTAGCTCTTCTTTGAGGTCACTGCATAAAAGGCCGCCCACCGCTGCTCTACGTCCTTGCTCTTGCAGTGTGGACAGACGATCTTGCCGTTCTCATGCTCGGAAATTGTCAGGATTTTAGAGAACTCTTTCTTGCAGGCTCGACAGAGAAAATTGTACTGGGGCATGGTTCCTCCCCGTTGCGAACTCTAATTGACGAAATCCTAGTCGCCCGCCGAGCCCACGTCAATCCGCACCCACCGCTGAAATCCGCCCGAAGTCGAATTCTCGCTCGGCCCATCCTTGGCCCCTTCCTATTTTTGCAGAATCCCCGCTGCCGCGTAGCGGCATAACCCATGTCGATTCAGTTCCTACCTCCTCCCATATCCTGGGCAAACTGGAAAAGAGGAAAAGCGAATCTGTTAAATCCAATTTCTGCCTGCAACTTTCCCCAGCTGTGCCCATCTAAGAGAGTATGAGCACAAGAACACTTCCGGTTACAGCAGCCAGTTTTGAAAAGGTCTTCGCCGCGATTGCTTCCAAGCGAACGCTCGGTGGCAAGTCTCGGTCCGGCCAGATTGCCAAGTTGGCATCGAACTCGGGGAATGCCGCTGCTTGGCGCGAGATCGCTTGGGAAGCACTTGAGAAAGAAAAATTGGGTGACACGCTGCGTCGTGCGGTTCAGGCTCTCTCCGCAGAATATCGGGAAGTGCTCTTCCTGCAAGACGTGAAGAATCTCAGCACAGCGGAAACCGCATGGGTCCTGGACGTTACTGTGGGAGCCGTGAGATCGCGCTTGCTGCGAGCAAGGATGAAGGTGCGCAATGCGCTAGCGTCGGGTCTCCAGCCGAAACCCAGTGAGAAAAACTTCGACTCTGGTAATTCCTGCGCGCACGACATTTCGGTATATTTGAAGATACGAGAGCGGAGCCGGATGGGAACGGTAATGGTCACATCGCTGCAAGGGTGTGTTGGCGCGTGATCGCAACGATCTCGTAGTTGTTGACCACTGGGATGGGGTTCGACGGACAGTGGATTGTCACGTCAGCGTTCGTCAAGTAGGTGACCTGCCCGCTGATCCGTCCTCGGAAGACATTCATCGTAAGGATTTTTAATCATCAGGCTGATCCCATCCTCCAACGCCATAAGCCTGTACAATCCAAAGCAAGGTACGGTCGCGGGTTGCGAGGGTTCGGCCATCGTGAAGTTCGTGCCTTGAATGTCGGTGGGACCCTTCCCAGATCTGACGCTCACGTGTTGTTAGTGTTCTTATGTCATCCCCGGCACGGGCGACCCGCCGCGCGCAACGCGTGGCCGACCGTCCGAGGCACGCCGAAATGAACGAGGCAACATGAAATTGGATCTGGAGGGAAAGGCCGCGCTGGTCACCGGCGATACGGCGGGGATCGGCCTCGCAATCGCCTCCGAACTAACGGCCACGGGCGCAACGGTGTTCATCACTGGTCGCAGCCGCGAGAAAATCGAGGCCGCAATCGCCTCCATTTCTTCGAGTGCGCGTGAAAGGGTGCGGAGCGTTGCAGCCGATTCCGGCACCGCCGTCGGAGCGAATGGTCCGAGTCTCTTTGAGGTCGCGGAAGAAGACCGCGTGGACGAGTGGGCAACCGTGAAACTTTCACTCCTTGTACAGCATAAGAAGGACGCCAAGTACGATCATCAGAAGCGACCAGAACCTTGTGAACATCACCTGCCAGCGAGTGGGCAATTCCGACAACCCTTTGAAAACGCCAATACCGAATCCGGCGGCTGCGAAACTAAGGTGCTGCGTCTGGATGCGAGCCATGACGGTCATATGCTGGGAGCCGTGCATCCCGCTATTGTGCTGGTGAAACAGGAGCATCACGGAACCACAGAAAGCCAGCAGCGGGAAAACCCATGCGGCCCAGGCCGATTTCAGAACGCCGCGGGCGCGTTGCAGCTCGAGGAAGCCCAGAGCAAGGAGAATCACGGCAAAGGTTTTGTGCTGCAGATCCTCGAGATTGTGGGTGAGACCGTACCACCAGGTCTGAGGACCGAAAGGCCATAGCTCCGTGTCGCTGAAGACGAGGAGGAACAGCCCGGAAAGCAGAAAACAAGAAGGCCAGGCGAAACGCACGAAGGAGGAGCGCCGAGCCAGAGCTCCTTCGGCCAGGATGAAAATACCGGCGAGGATGACGAAGAATCCCGCGAGGTGGTGATTGAATTCACTTTCTTTCTTGTCGGCGAGGAGCTTGCCCTGTTGCAGGGGGGCCATCTGTGTTTCTGCGTCCATGGCCATGGGCATGCCTTCGTGTCCGGCGTGGTCTGCATGCGCGGAGTGGTCCTGTGCCGCGAGCCGGGGAAGGCCCAACAGGAGGAGCACCGCCAACAGGGCGCCAGCCATTGAGAATTCGAAACGTGTAGATTTGAAGCAAAAAGGCATCGCAACTCTCCGTAATCGAGTGAATTATTTCCTTAGAAAGGGTGCGCCAAAGGGATACCAAGCGAGCGCGGCGCAGCACCGGTTGGACATTTCGAGGAAGATGGCAGCGCCACGAAAGCTGGCTGTGGCGACGGCTACGTCGTCGGACATCGTATTCATCCGCAGCGTTCCCAGAATTTTTCAGAGAGATTATTCAAAACTTCCGGTTACGCCCTGGAAGCCGTTCATCGCCTGTTTCCAGAGCCACTTCATGACACGAGCTGCGCTGTAACAGTAGGCCACGTTATATCCAAGCGTTGAAAAGCAGTGCGGCTCACAGCCTTGTTTCATTTCGGCAAGCTGTTTGAGGTCGAACTTCTGATTTTCAATCTTGCCCCAATCGTATTTCGCGTTGTACATGGGGAAGCACGGTGCAAGGGATCCATCGGTGCGGACGATCAGCCAGTTCTGCCCAGCACGACAGCCCCAGTGTTCGCCGGCACCGCGCATGAAACCTTTCATGTTCTGCAGCCGCGGAATGGAATCGACCATCTTCCAGCCCTGCCGCTGCTTGTCGATGAGCCAGTCCAGCAGATCATCGACCACAGGGAAATCCTCCGGGCGGATGTAGGTGTCGTTCTCATGCAAATGCTTAAAGTGATTCTGTTCCATCATCGGAGCTTCGTTGATATGGAAGGTAATCGAGATGCCGTTGTCGTGGGCGATCTTGGCGAGCTCCTTCACGTCCTCGATGTTGGTGCGACAGATGTTGGTGTTGAAAAACACGGTATAGCCGTACCGGTATTGGCGTTTTACGAGATAGTCGAAATACGAGCGGACGTGCTCCAATGCTTTGGGCAAGCCAGGCTTTTCCTTGATTGTGTCCACCGCGAAGTTGATGGTCGCAATCCCGGCATCAGCTAGACGGTCAGTTACATCCGGCCGCAGAAGGCGTGCGTTCGTCGCCAGGTAGACCCAAAAATCTTTTTTTGCTGCGTAGTACACGACCTTGTGGACAAAATCGGAACGCAGGAGCGGCTCGCCGCCGGTGGGGGCAAGCACGCGGCAAGGCGTTGAGTGCAACCAGTCAATCGCGCGCCGGGCCGTGTCTTCGGTCATGCCTTTGACGCGATTGTCATAAGACCAGCAGTAGTGACAATCCAGATTGCATTTCCACTCCGTGAACAGGTAGGCGATGATCGGCTGGAAATCACCGGGTGAGAGCCGCGACTTGAAATAGGGGAACATCCATCCACGCATCGTTTTCAAAATGCGACTCGCGGGCCAATGACGCTTGCCCGTGCGAACCACGGTTTCGTGCGCGGCAATATCCTCCTCATTTAGATCATGAAGCAGCTCCGGATATTGAGGAAACACAGCTGCCGGTAACGTCTTGGCATCCGTCGAGGTAGGGGGACGAGGCGACGGCTCCTGCGAGGGTTGCTGCAGGAGTTCGTGCAGAGGGACATCGAGCCGGAATGGTTGACTCGGTAGAGTAGGGAACTGCTGCAGTTCGGACATACGACCTCCCTGTGTTCTTGGCCCTCCGACTCGCCGTGCCGGACGACCGACAATTCTGGGTTTTGCACCACATCTTTGCGAACTTCGATGCTCAAGGCACGCCAAACGACACAAACAATTTTTAACCCCGCCGATCCGGTCACAAGGTGGCGGGTGCAGGATCCGAAAGAAAAATTGTGTCTCTGTCTTCTCGTGGGACATCTAAGTGTAGAAACGGGCAGTGAAATTGAAGGCGCCTATCGGCGCGAAGGAGAGAGATGTTGGCCAGTCTTCCTTCTACGAAATGGGTTATTCGCCTGGAGAGCGTCACCTTTGGAGAATACAGACGCCAGCAGGCTGGGATGGCTCGTCGCCGCCTCTATCCGCTTACATTCTTTTACGGTTTCTATTCGATGGCGGTCTCGATTCTGGCAATGCAGACTTCGCACACCCGGTTAGCCCTCGGTTTTTACTTGGGAGGCTGTGGGGTGTGGACGCTCGTGGAATACTTGTTCCACCGCTTTGTTCTGCACGGTCGATTTCCACCAGGAAAGGGAATCATCAGGCGCTTTCTCCACGAACGCTTGGATCCTCTGCACTGGGAACATCACGAGCGGCCTTTCGACGGCGCCCACATCAGCGGCGAGCTCAAAGACATCCTCCCCCTGTTTTTCGTTGCGGCGCCGATCAGTTTTCTCTTTCCCGTATACACTCTGCCGATTCTGTTGGCAGGCGTTGTTCAGAGTTATGTCGGCGAGGAATGGCTGCACTACAGCCTGCACTTCTGCAAGTTTCGCAATCCCTTGTTTCGGTACCTCAAGGGGTATCACCTCTATCACCACAGCCCACGGGGAATCGACAAAGGGTTCGGGATCACCAGCGCGTTTTGGGATTTGGTTTTTGAGACGCGCTACCCTGACGCTGTCCAACAGTCTCTTTTGAGGCGCTGGCGCATCCGCGTGTGATCGAGAGACCTGCCCACGCTAGAGACGTCGGGCCCGGCAACCGGAGTGACCGGATATGAAGAGTCCAAGTTTTGCCCTTGTCACCGGCGCTTCCCAAGGACTTGGAAAGGTCTTTGCGCAGGCGCTCGCAGCGCGCAAACAGAATGTGATTCTCGTCGCCAGGTCTCGAGACAAATTGGAGAATCTGGCGCATGAGTTGAGAGGATCCACGGGAGTTTTCGCAGAGGTGCTCGAATTCGACCTCGCCTCTCCCTCCGCAGGCTCGCATCTCGCTCAGCAATTACTTGATCGAGAATTTCAGGTAAATCTCGTTGTCAACAATGCGGGATTCGGCATTCGGGGAGAGTTTGCCAAGCTTCCTCTCCGGCGGCAAATCGAAATGATTTGCTTGAATAACGTCGCAGTTGTCGAGCTGACTCATTCGCTTTTGCCCTCGCTGATGAACCACATACCAGCCGGAATTATTAACGTCTCATCTGCTGCGGGATTTCAACCGATTCCATATGCGAGCCTCTACGCCGCGACGAAATCGTTTTTGACGAGTTTCTCTTTGGGGCTTGCAGAGGAACTGCGGTCCCACGGTGTGAGCGTGGTCACGCTGTGCCCTGGCCGACTTCTCGCCGGTACCCATAGAGGGGAAGCCGAAAATGCAAATCGGAGATTTGGCTTTGTTTATCAATCTCCCGAGGTTGTCGTGCGAGCTGCCTTGGAATCATTGGCGCGAGGTGGGGGACTCGTGGTTCCTGGATTGGTAAACAAATTCAGTGTTTTCGCTCAGCGTTTGATTCCGCGCCGGACCGTGCCAAGACTCGTCGCGAGGATGTCTCGGCAGTAAGCCGGTGCTTGCTGGAGGCAACAGCGTTTCTTAACTGCCGCCGCATGCATAAACCTCGCGTTTGCGAGGAGCTGATTTGTGCTTGGGAACCTATTCGCGCGACTCACGTAAGCGACCCATGTCGAGCTTATTGATTCTTTGTGTCGTTCTGCTTCGCCCAAACATCAGGGGGTTAGACGGAGGAAGGAGTTCGGCATCTCCATCTCGGCAGCGCGTTTGATGGTTCGTTCTGGCGGGAGCGCATGAGTTTAGACTGGAAAGGACGCAGTTTGTTGTATGCCTGGTTTCGAATTGCATCGACCGCAGCAGACCTCTAAGCGCAATCGCTTCCTCAGCATGTTGTTGACTCTTGTTTTGACCGCTACTGCGGCTGCGGCGCACGGGCAGACAACTCAGAGGAAGCCGCCGCAATCAGAGATGGGGACGATCCGGGGCGTGGTGATAGTTCTCGGCCAGCAGGCGGAACCGAGTCCTCTCGAGGGTATCCGCGTTGAACTGACAGGGGCGTCTCTGGGCTCTCAGCCTCTCGCGGACGTCACAGGATCCGAAGGACGTTACGCATTCACGAAGTTGCCGCGAGGGACGTATACCCTCCATGTGAACCAGCAGGGCTTCAAGCCGTTTGCGCAATCCATTCTTTTGGCCGCAAATGAAACTTCAGTGGTAGACGTCGCTTTGACGCTCGACACTGTCTTGGAAAAAGTCGAAGTGAAGGAACAGGCCGCAATACTTTCAACAACGAGCTCCTCTCCAGCTTCAGCCGTCAACAGCACACAGCTAGAGACGCTACCGCTGGTGCAGCAGAAGTTCCAGGATGCGCTGCCCCTCGTTCCGGGCGTGATTCGCGGCTTGGATGGAAAACTGACTGTCAGGGGCGCCTCCGAAAATCAAGGAATGCTGGAAGTGGATTCCGCAAAAACCGTTGATCCCGTCACTGGTTCCTTCTCCATCCCGGTGCCCATCGACGCTATTCAGACAGTCAACGTTGATAAGACCCCTTTCAGCGCCGAGAACGGAGGTTTTTCCGGAGGCCTAACGACAATCGAAACCGTGCCGCCGCCGAACAACTGGTTCTACAAAGTCAAAGACTTCAACGTGAGCTTGCGCGGTAAGAGCGGCCACTTCGTAGGCATCTCACAAGCGACGCCTCGGGTTTCTTTTGGAGGTCCCCTTGAAGATGGCAAAGTGAATTTTTCTGAAGTGTTCGAGTATGACGTCAGAAGAGATCCGGTGCGTGGCCTGGCCTGGCCCAACAACGAAATCAAGACTCAAGGTTTCAACTCCTTTACACGTATTCAGGCCATTCTCTCTCCTCAGCGCGTGTTAAGCGCGGACGTCAATGTTTTTCCGATGCGCACCCAGTTCGCCAATATCTCGGCGCTGGTGCCACAGACAGCCTCCTCGGATTACGACCAGAAAGGCGTCTCGGCGGGAATCTCGGACCTGCACACTTTCAGCTCGGGCGCATCGCTCAAGCTGGCTTTGCGCTACACACGGTTTGATAGCAACGCACACGGTCAGGGATTTGCGGACATGCTGATCAATCCCGAAGGCTGGGGCGGCAATTTTTTTAACTCCTGGACCAGGGCTGCCAATCAGTTCGAGGTGTATCCGACATTTCAGTTTGCTCCCCGAAAATGGTGGGGCCGACATGAACTGAAGATTGGCGTGGATGTGACACACCGGTCTTATGCCGGCAATAGTTTGTCGCGCCCGGTGCAACTGCTGAGGCAAGACGGCTCGCTTGCGGAAGAGATCAGTTTCACGAGCAATGGACCGCTGGGTGCCTCAGCTACGGACGTAGAAGAGTTTCTTGACGATCGGTGGACTGTGAACGGCCATCTGGCGATCGACCTCGGAGGGCGATTGACCAGCGAGACCGTGGGAAGGGTTGCGGCTTTTGCGCCGCGGGTTGGGGCGGCCTATTCGCCGGGGAAAGGCCAGAAAACTATCTTCCGCGCCGGAGCAGGTCTTTTCTACGATCGTGTTTCCTTGCTGGAAGCAGACTTCGCGCACAATCCGGCGCGCACTGTGAGCTCTTTTGATGAGACAGGGAGACTTATTGGAACGCCCATTCTCTATCATAACGCCTACGTCGGAAATGGCACCGGCCCTCTTCTTTCACGAGTGCGTTCCGAAGCCGACTCCAGTCCCCGGAGTTTCGTAGGAAATATAGAAGTCGACCGGCAATTGTGGTCGACTGCGACTCTTCGTGTTAGCTGGCTTTATAGTCGAACGCGCGATCTGTTCATTGTGAGTCCGGTACCGGGTATTTTCGGAGGTGATGGTCTTTTGGGCCTTTTCAATGCAGGCACAGCGAACTACCATGAATTTGAGGCCACGTTGCACTTCCAACCTATTCGGCACGCTGACCTGAATATTTCCTACATTTGGAGCAGGGCACGCGGCGATCTGAATACCGTATCCAACATTTTTCTTCCATTCGAGCAAGCCGTTATTCGCCCCAATGTTTCGGGTATTCTGCCTTCGGACGTTCCCAATCGCGTGGTCAGCTGGGGAACGTTCCATCTTCCGTGGTCGCTCACGGTGAGTCCTGTCGTTGACGTTCATACAGGCTTTCCGTACTCCAACGTGGACGTGCTGCAGAATTACGCAGGATCGCCGAATGGCCAGCGCTTCCCGGCGTTTTTTTCCGTTGACGCGCAGGCATATCGAGACTTCCACCTGCACGTGCCTTTCACGGGTCATGGGAGCCGGCACAAAGTACGGGTCGGGCTCTATTCCATCAATCTCACGAATCACGGCAATTTTCATGACGTGTACAACAGCGAGGCTTCGCCTTTCTTTGGAAGGTTCACCGGTTTTCAGCGCCGCATGAATGGCTTCATTCTCAGTTTCGGTGATTGAGTGTCAACACTTAAAGGAGAAGAAATGTCGAATTACAAAGAAAAGCACGGGCCAAGCTATACGGATATCGCTTCGGGGGCTGAACGTTCCCGTCCGATTCTGCACCAGCACGCTAGGGAAATTCAGCCCTACGGAAGGATCGCGAGGCTGCCGATCGCGCTCGATGAAAAGGTATGCGAGGGCAGCGTCAATAATCTCAATCAGGTTCTGGTCGACACGATGACGCTGCGCGACCTCTACAAGAAACATCATTGGCAGGTAGCGGGCCACACGTTTTACCAACTGCATCTGCTCTTCGACAAGCACCACGAAGAGCAATCCGAGTTGGTCGATGCGATTGCCGAACGTATCCAGCTTCTCGGCGGCATCAGCATCGCGATGGCTCACGACGTTGCGGAGACCACCATTATTCCTCGGCCACCTCGCGGACGTGAGGAAGTTCCCGTACAACTCTCCCGCATTCTCGAAGCTCACGAATTGATCTTGCAGGAAGTGCGCGCGATGGCTCGTCAGGCAGACGAAGCCGGCGATGACGGCACAAACGATCTGTTAGTCAGCCAAGTCCTGCGCACGAATGAACTTGAAACCTGGTTTGTTGCGGAGCACTTAGTTGATCTTCCCGTCGTCCGCGTCGACGAAGAACAAGAAAAGCCCACGAAGCGGCCCAAAGGTACGGCGGCTGGCGCTTAGAACGGGAAGCTATTTTTGCCGTGAGGGCGCTCAACGCAACCTTAGCAGGCGCGGCGACGAAATCACCGATCCGGCTAGGATCAATCTCTCCTATTAGATCGTCGCAACTCAGGGAGAGATCTAGCGAGCGTGGATATACCTCGAGGCTTGGAGATGCGTTTTGGTCGAAGCGGCAAAAAGTCTGTTACTGATTCTCAGCGCGCTGTTGCCTATCGTGGACCCGCTGGGAGGAAGCCCGATTTTTCTAGCTCTGACGAGGGATTACTCACCGAGCGCACGGAGAGCACTGTCGTGGCGGATTGCGATGGACAGCTTCTTCTTGCTGGTTGGGTCGTACTTCATTGGAACACACATACTCGCGTTCTTTGGGATATCACTGCCGGTTGTACAGGTGGGAGGAGGCTGTTCTTTGCTTTCCATGATTCCGGTTCTGTTCATGCACAATGTTACCTGGGCTGCCATTTGTCTCAACCTGGGTTTTTTTGGTCCGAATTCACGATCGGCCCGATGTGGGCCATCCCGATGGATATCGCGCCTCGGTTTGCCGGTTCGGCAAGCGGTTTGATGAATACGGGATCTGCCCTGGCTGCTATCGTCTCCCCATTGGTGTTCGGGTACATAATCGACCGGACGAACAATTGGGAGCTGCCGTTCCTGGGAAGTATCGGGCTCCTGCTTTTGGGTTCGATCGTGGCGTTTTGGATGAAGCCCGGAGAAAAACTCTCAACCGCCCAATTGAGAGAGAGACCGGCAGTAAGCGTGGTTGCCTAGTGCCGGCAGCTACACGCTGCATGCCGGTCCGTCTCTCGAAGTAAGCTTATTTGAAAAATCGTGCAACCGCCCACTCCACTACCGTTGAGTTCACACGCCAAGCCGGTGGACTCATTTTTGCTAGCCGCCGAGTTGGAAAACGAATTGAAACGCGTGGTGCGAGGTGAAGTGCGTTTCGATCGCGGAAGCCGCGCATTGTATGCCACGGATGGGTCGAACTACCGCCAGATACCTATCGGGCTGGTGATTCCACGCGACGCAGAAGATGTGGTGGCTGCCGTGGCGGCATGCAGGAAGTACGGTGCGCCTGTGCTGCCCCGCGGAGCCGGAACCAGCCTGGCCGGGCAATGCTGCAACGTCGCCGTCGTGCTGGATTTTACAAAGTACATGAATCAGGTGATCCAGATCGACCCCCAGCAGAAATGGGCCAGGGTGCAGCCGGGGATCGTGTTGGACGCCCTCCAGAGTCAGGCATTGAAACATCAGCTGATGTTTGCGCCCGACCCTTCGACGCACAACCGCTGCACGATCGGCGGGATGATCGGAAATAATTCATGCGGCACTCACTCGTTGCTCGGCGGCAAGACCGTCGACAACGTTGAAGAGCTGCGGATCTTGCTCTACGACGGCACACAAATAACGGTCGGCGCAACGCCGGATGAAGAGCTCGATCGCATCTTTCAGAAAGGAGGGCGTCCCGCCGAGATTTACCGCAACTTGCGAAGCATTCGCGATAGATACGGCGATTTGGTACGGGCACGTTTTCCGCAGATTCCCCGCCGAGTCTCTGGATATAACCTCGACGAATTGCTGCCCGAAAGAGGATTCAACGTTGCTCGCGCGTTGGTGGGAACGGAGGGCACTTGCGTCGTTGTCCTCGAAGCGAAACTGAAGCTGATCCCCAGCCCGCCGCACAGGGTCCTGGTCGCACTAGGGTACGGGGATGCCTTTCTCGCCGCGGACCACGTCCCGGAAATCTTGCCGTTCCATCCGATCGGCCTCGAGGGTTTTGAAGGAAGCATCGTCGATGGCCTCAGAAGAAAAGGAGCACCGAATCTCGATCTCCTGCCGGAAGGACGCGGGTACTTGCTCGTTGAATTCGGAGCGGATGACCCGAACGACGCGAAGAACCTTGCACTGCAATTGATCGATCGCCTGCAGAGGGCTCCCAACCCACCGGCGTTGCGGCTCTACACGGACAAGGAAGCAAGGGCAGTTTGGCAGATACGCGAATCAGGGCCACGCGCCGCTGCTTTTGCTCCGGGCGCTCCTGCCGAATGGGAAGGGTGGGACGATGCGGCCGTCGCCCCCGAGAAACTTGGATCTTATTTGCGCGACATTCGAAAGCTGATGGATGAATACGGCTACCGTGGGGCGTTCTACGGACACTTCGGACATGGTTGCATTCACATGCGCGTCAGCTTCGATCTGCAGAGCGAAGGTGGCATTCGCAGATACGGCGAATTTGTCGAGAGAGCCGCGGACCTCGTGGTCGATTACGGTGGTTCGCTCTCCGGTGAGCATGGGGACGGGCAATCACGTGGTGCCTTGCTTCCAAAAATGTTCGGGCCCGAACTGGTCAATGCCTTCCGGGAATTCAAATCAACCTGGGATCCGAACAATAACCTGAATCCCAACAAGGTCGTTGATCCGTATCTCCCCACGGAGAATCTGCGGCTCGGGGCCGACTACAAGCCGCTCGAGCCGGAAACTCATTTCAAGTTTCCTGACGACGACGGATCGTTCGCGAAGGCCTCACTGCGATGCATCGGGCTTGGCGCATGCCGGAAGCACGACAGCGGCTCGATGTGCCCGAGTTATATGGTGACGCTCGAGGAAGAGCACAGTACCCGCGGGCGTGCCCACATGCTTTTTGAACTGCTCCAGGGCGAAGTGGTACGCGAGGGCTGGCAGAGCGAATCCGTCAAGCGAGCGCTTGATCTGTGCCTCGCCTGCAAGGCGTGCAAATCGGAATGTCCGGCGAACGTGGACATTGCCACGTACAAAGCAGAGTTCCTCTCCCACTACTACGAGGGAAAATCTCGGCCACTGCACGCCTATGCCTTTGGAATGATCGACCGGTGGGCGAGGCTCGCGTCGATGGCGCCGAGGATGGCCAACTTTTTCAGCCGCTCACCCGGGTTCAACCGATTGCTACGTAGCGCGTTGCGATTGGCCCCCGAGCGGGAGTTGCCTCGCTTCGCTCCGAGCAGCTTCCGACAGTGGGCCCGAAAACACGGAGTTCCCAATTGCGGGGAAGAGACCGGGCACGCGGCGAATTCTTCCCGGCACATCGGCCGTGAAGTGGTTCTGTGGTTGGACACCTTCAACAATTACTTTCACCCGGAGACGAGTCGAGCCGCCCTCGAAGTATTGCGACGCGCAGGCTTCACCGTCCGAATTCCTCGAAGCCATCTCTGCTGCGGGCGGCCTCTATACGACTTTGGCATGATCGATAGGGCGAAGAGCTACCTGCGACAGATCATGCAGGTTCTTGGTGAGCAGATTGACGCTGGATTGCCGATCGTAGTGCTGGAGCCCAGCTGCGCCTCCGTTTTTCGGGACGAGTTGCAAAACTTGTTCCCTGCGGAAGAGCGCGCCAGCCGGCTGCGGCGCCAAACGTTCTTGCTCAGCGAGTTCCTGGAACGGCATGCGCCTGGATATCAGCCTCCGCAGCTTTCCGGAAAAGTTCTACTCCACGGCCACTGTCACCACAAAGCCTTGATGAAGATGAATGACGAAGAATCGTTGCTCCGGAAAATGGGCGCAGATTTGCAATCGCTCGATTCCGGGTGTTGTGGAATGGCCGGACCATTTGGATTTGAGAGGGACAAATTTGCGGTGTCACAGGCTGTGGGTGAGCGAGTGCTGCTGCCGGCTGTGCGAAGCGCTGCGCAGGACACGCTCATTGTCTCCGACGGATTTAGCTGTCGTGAGCAGATTTTTCAGGCCACTGGACGAAAGGCGGTTCACCTGGCTGAAGCCATGCGAATCGCGCTCGACCGACAGGATCTCTCCAGCAATGGCCAGTCAACTTTGAATTCGGATAAGGCATGACAGTTCTACGCAGTGGTTGCCAGTCGAGCGATGCGAGTCGTGCGCCGCTTCGCGATAGACGATAACGACGAGCAGAACAGCAGAAGCGTCAGTCCGGGAGCAATCGAGCGGGTACTCTGGGGCACGCAATCACCGACACGACGTTGCGGGGCAGGAAACTGCTGGATACACCAATTCTTAACAAGGGCACGTCCTTCACGCACGCTGAACGACCAGAGCTCGGAAGAAAGGAGCCGAGCCCGCCGCGGCGGGTTGATTCTAGGTTGCGATTTTCATACACGCTGCCAGCCGTTCTGCGCTCCGTCTTGCCCCCGCCGAAACCGTTAACCCCGCCTGCGTAGCAGTCCGATGCTCAATTCTCGCCATTCCCTGCAAAACACTTAGCCAATCCAACCCTCCATGCTATCCTGCCCCGTGTTAGCTACTCCTCATCCTCAACCTGCTTCCTGTGTCTTTCGTCTCCGTGCAGGACGTCTACCTCGCCTGCCCCGACCCTGCCGGGGAGCTTCTCAGGGAGCAGCCTACATCGCGGCCGCTTCACCTATGATTGGCAATTTTCGAGTCTCACCTTTCCATTTTCCGCTTCCCTCTAAGTTCTTTAGAATGAACACTTATGAAAGTGTATCAAAACAAAGGACTTTAACCCTCTTTAGAATGAACACTTATAAAAAACAGGGGGGAGGAGCCCATTTTGCACAATTTTGGTGCAACGTAACTCCCTTTAGAATCAACACTTGCAAAAGTGTATCAAAACAAAGGACTTTAACTCCCTTTAGAATGAACACTTACAAAAAACATAGGGGGAGGGGTGGGTGTTATTGTTAACTAGAAATCCCAAGAAGGATTTCTATCCCGCCTGTCCCGTCCCGACTATGTACAAGGGAAAAGTAACTCGGGAGATTCCTCCCTGGAACGGGGGCGATTTGATCGATTCGCGCAGCGGGCACTTTGTTTGGTTCCCGCAATGTTCAGATTGCGCGAGACTTAAGAGTTACGGAATTTGAGAAGTCTTTCTTCAATGTCGTTCTCGAAGACTATCTTTTCAATGGAAGCGATGAAATGAGAAGTGTCACGGCTGCTCGGGGCTTCGACCATCGGTGATGATGCGACATAACGGGATCGCCGCATCTTTTTCTCTCTTCAGGACTTGCACCTGGCATTACAGCTTTTCTCTTTGACATAGCAACTGTCGCGGTGCCCCCACATCGAAAACAGAGGGTGAGAACCATCGTGAGAATTGCAATCAAGTCTTTGGAAGTGCCTGAGTCGGGTGCGCTCTCCGAGCGTTCCTGCGGTGCTCATCTTTGCTTGTTATCTGACCATCGGCCTGCAGTTGGCCGTGGTGCCTCGTTTCGTCCACTTGCAGCTGGGTTTCAACGCTGTTGTCGCGGGATTGGCGATCAGCGCGCAGTATGTGGCGACGCTTGCGAGGCGGCCCTTCGCAGGGCGCATGGGCGACACGATCGGAGCGAAGCGTACGGCGCGCTTTGGCCTATTCGCTTGCGGTCTAAGTGGGTTGATATTTGTGGTCGCCGTTGTGATACAGAACAAGCCACCGGCAAGCCTTTCCCTACTGCTGATGAGTCGTTTGGTTCTGGGGTTTGGAGAAAGCTGGGTCGCCACGGGCTCCACGCTGTGGGGAATCGTCCGCCTTGGAAGAGGTTCCGAGGCCAAAGTCATTTCCTGGAGTGGAATTGGATCGTTTGGCGGGATCGCAGCGGGCGCCTCTCTGGGCGTCTGGCTCGAAAACCACTCCGGCATTGGGGCTATCGGCATTACAAGTGCCGCCGTTGCCGTCACGGCGTTTCTTTGGGCGGCGGGGATTCCCGCTGTCGCTGTTGGTGCGGGAAGAATCTTGGCCTTCAGAAAAGTCTTAGGACGAGTTCTCGCGGACGGATTGGGTCTCGCGCTGGGGGGCATTGGGTTCGGAACCATCGCCGCCTTTGTCTCCCTCTACTACGCCAACCGGAACTGGACGAACGCAGGGCTGTCCTTGACGCTGTTCGGTGGCTCATTCGTTGCTGCACGGCTCTTGCTTTCGTGGACGGTCAACAAATGGGGCGGCTATCCGGTTGCGATTGCGTCATTGGCGGTTGAATGCGCGGGTCTCATTGTCCTTTATTTGGCCTCAACGCCGGAGATTGCACATGCCGGTGCAGCGCTCGCTGGTTTCGGGTTCTCACTCGTATTCCCGGCACTCGGTGTGGAAGCTGTAGGAAAAGTGCCACTTGAAAGCCGCGGTTCGGCCCTGGGTATGTACACGGCTTTCGTGGATCTTTCTCTAGGAGTTTCAGGACCGGTGGCGGGCGTAGTCGTGAAGGAGGCTGGGTACCCGTCGATTTTTCTATTTGCTGCAGCCATGGCGGGATTGAGCGTGGCTCTACTGGTCGTCCTGCATTTTCGGGCGGCTAGGGATTCAGCGAGGGTGCGGGTGGAAACTACAGAAACTCACGTGAGCGCCCATTTGCATCTAGGTGGGTGCACAAAATCCGGAGGAAACCACGCATGAGCAAGAAACGGGTAGCGGAACTTTTGGTTGAGACTCTTGTTGCGGCGGGAGTGACAAGGGTCTACGGCGTTGCCGGAGACTCCTTGAATGGCATCACCGATGCAATCCGCAAAAGAAATGACATCCGCTGGGTTCCTGTTCGGCACGAAGAAACGGCAGCCTTTGCAGCCGGAGCCGAAGCGCATTTGACGGGAACGCTTTGCGTGTGCGCCGGAAGCTGCGGGCCGGGAAACCTGCATTTGATTAACGGATTGTATGACGCACAGCGCAGCCGGGTTCCCGTTCTTGCTATCGCAGCACACATTCCGAGCCGGGAAATCGGCAGCAGTTATTTTCAAGAGACCCATCCGGAACTTCTGTTCCGAGAATGCAGTCACTACTGCGAGCTTGTCTCGCATCCCGAGCAGATGCCCCGGATTCTTGAGATCGCGATGCAGACAGCAATCTCCCGCCGCGGGGTATCCGTGGTCGTTCTGCCCGGTGACATCGCTTTGCGGGAAACGGAAGTGAGTGAACCGCGGTTGCGCTTTCCCGTGCCTTCGCCGAGCGTATGCCCTTCTGATAACGAGATCGATGAATTAGCGGCAGTTTTGAATGGCGCGCGGAAAGTCACGATTCTGGCCGGAGCAGGTTGTTCAGGCGCGCACGCGGAGCTGATGGAGGTGGCGGGCAAGCTACAGGCCCCGATTGTACACACCATGCGCGGCAAGGAGTTTATCGAGTACGACAACCCTTTCGACGTCGGGATGACAGGACTTCTGGGATTTTCCTCCGGCTATCGCGCGATGATGAGTTGCGACGCGCTATTGATGTTGGGAACAGACTTCCCCTATCAGCAGTTCTACCCCGAACACGTCAAGATCGTTCAGATCGACGTTCGCGGTGAACAGATTGGCCGCCGGACGAAGGTCGATTTGGGGTTAATCGGAGACGTGAAAACCACGCTGGCCGCGCTCAGTCCCAAGCTAGTTACGAAAAATGATGGATCTCACTTAACTGATTCGCTCGAGCACTATGGAAGGGCCCGCAAGGGGCTGGACGAATTAGCTACTGGCGATACCGGGCGAAAACCTATCCATCCGCAATATGTAACCAAGGTTCTCGACGAACTGGCTTCGTCGGACGCGATCTTCTCCTGTGATGTCGGAACGCCCACAATCTGGGCGGCGCGGTATCTACGGATGAACGGGAAGAGGCGGCTGCTCGGATCATTCAGTCACGGCTCGATGGCCAACGCACTGCCACAGGCCATCGGGGCACAGTTGAGTCATCCGGGCCGGCAAGTCGTCACCCTGTCGGGCGACGGAGGATTGGCAATGCTCCTTGGGGATTTGCTCTCTGTCCGGCAGCTTCAGTTGCCTGTGAAGGTCGTCGTTTTCAACAACAGTTCACTGGGTTTCGTTGAACTTGAGATGAAAGCGGCAGGGATTTTGGACTTTGCGACTGAACTCATCAATCCGGATTTTGCGCGGATGGCGGAGGCAGCCGGCATTCTCGGACTGAAAGCTGAGACTCCCGAGCAGGTCGCGCCTCTGCTGGAACAAGCGCTCGAACATGACGGACCGGCGCTGGTCGAAGTTTTGGTCAACCGGCAGGAATTGTCGATGCCACCCTCGATCCAGCTGGACCAGATGGTTGGCTTCGGACTGTACATGATCAAGGCAGTGCTGGACGGACGAGGGGATGAGGTCATCGACCTCGCCAGGACAAATGTATTCCGATGAGTTTGCGAAGGATTTAAGAAAGGCAGGAGAAGAGTGATGACGAAGTCTGTGGGGTACGCGGCGGAAGCGGCAAAGTCCGCCCTGAAACCGTTCCAATTCGAACGCCGGGATCCCGGGCCGAATGATGTAGCCATCGATATAGAGTTCTGTGGCGTATGTCATTCAGACCTGCACCAAGTCCGCGATGAGTGGGGCGGGTCCATCTTCCCGATGGTGCCGGGCCATGAAATCGTAGGCCGAGTCGCGGGGGTGGGCAAAGATGTAAAGAAGTTCAAGGTCGGCGATCTGGCGGGCGTGGGTTGCATGGTCGGCTCGTGCGGCACCTGCGCGAGCTGCCGGCATGCGCAGGAGCAATACTGCGAAAACCAAATCGTTTTTACGTACAACAGCCGCGACAAGAACGGCGCACCGACGTACGGAGGTTATTCGAACAATATCGTCGTGGACGAAGCGTTCGTACTGAAAATATCTCCGAAACTTCCACTGGCGGCCACTGCTCCACTGCTCTGCGCGGGCATCACCACGTATTCCCCGATGCGTCATTGGAAAGTCCAAAAAGGGCAGAAGGTCGGGGTCGTGGGATTAGGCGGTCTTGGGCATATGGCACTCAAATTCGCGCACGCATTTGGGGCACACGTTGTGCAATTCACGACGTCACCCGACAAGAAAGCGGATGCTCTAGAGCTTGGCGCCGACGAAGTGGTGGTATCCAAAGATACCGAAGCGATGAAGGACCACGCGAACAGCTTCGATTTCATCATAGATACGGTCTCCGCAGATCACGATCTGAACCTGTATCTGTCGATGTTGAAGCGGGACGGCACATTGACCCTGGTTGGATTGCCGGAGATCCCGGCCAGCGTTGCCGCAGGGAACTTGGTACTGAAACGCCGGTCGCTGTCGGGGTCCCTCATCGGAGGCATTGCCGAAACTCAGGAAATGCTTGACTACTGCGCCGAATACGACATCACCGCAGATGTGGAAGTTATTCCCATTCAGAAAATCAATGAGGCCTACGTGCGCATGCTCAAGAACGACGTGAAATACCGCTTTGTGATTGATCTAGCTTCCTTGAAGAAGGGATAAAAAATTTTATGGGGCTAACCCGGGCGAACCGACCTTCCACGTACGGCGGGAACTCTTGCCGTCGAAGCTGGCCTTTCGCTAGAGTTGGAAGTGGTGGAGAAGGGTGATCCTGGATCAGGCAGAGGGGTCTGGGGTGGATGAGGGCTTGACGCAAGAAGCACAACGTGGACCGGAGCAATCCCTCTTGGCGCGGCATGAGGCGCTGTTTCGCGTGTCACGGGCTATCCACGAACATCGCGATCCGAAGAAACTGTTCCGAGTTCTGGCCAACGAACTGCGCAAGGTCGTGAACTTCGACTTTGTAGCGCTGTTTCTGTACGACGAGGCGGCAAATAAAGTAGAAACCGCCCTTCTCGAGACGATGCAGGGTCCAGGGTTCGCGATCCCTGCCGATTTCCCAACGGAAGAAACGATCACCTGGTGGGTGTATCAACACCAAGTGCCGGTGCTCGTGTCATCGCGAGACGAAGAAACGCGGTTTTCCCGGATGATGGAAGTCTACGAGCGCTACGGCATGCACTCCGCCTGCATCCTGCCGCTGACGACGGCATACCGACGATTGGGCAGTTTAGGTTTCGGCGCACAGCACACCAAGGCCTATTCTCCCGAAGAAATGCGTTACCTGTCGCTTGTTGCAGATCAAGTTGCGCTGGCGGTTGACAATGCGCTGCGTGACGAGGAACAGAAGAGAAACGAACTGTTCCTGGCGGAAGGACAGAAGCTGAGTCATGCGGGCAGCTGGATGTGGAACATTGCCAGCGGGGAAGTCCGCTGGTCGCGGGAGCATTTCCGAATACTCGATTTCAATCCGGATACCGAGAAGCCATCCGCGGCATTGTTCTGGAGCCGAGTTCATCCCGAGGACCGGCCGCTGCTTGAACGGGTGGTCGACCGGGCGGTCCGCGAGAAGAGAGATTTTGAGCAGGAGTACCGCATCGTCGTTCTTGACGGAACAGTGAAATATGTATACGGCATCGGGCGCGCCGTCGTCGACGAGTCTGGTGAGCTCATCGAGTTCATCGGCACAACGATGGACATTACCGAACGCAAGCGCGGCGAAGAGGAATTGCGCAAACAGAAGGCGCACTTCGAGAAGCTGTTCGAATTGGCGCCGGAAGCCATCGTTCTGCGCGACATCGAGAACCGCATATTGCGCGCGAACAGGGAATTCACCAAATTGTTCGGTTTCACAGTCGAGGAGGCGCTGGGACGCAACATCAGCGAATTGATCGTCCCCGACGGATTCTGGGACGAGTCGGAACGGTTGCGGGAAGCGCTGGAGCGTGGGGAGCGGGTGGATGCGGAACTCACCCGCAAACGAAAAGATGGCTCCCGGCTCGTTGTGTCATTTGTAGCAGCCCCTGTGTCGGTCAACGGAGGCTCGCCGGAAATTTACGGGATCTATCGCGATATTACGGAGCGAAAAGAAGCGGAAGAAGCGATGAGGCGGAGCGAAGCCTATTTGGCGGAGGGCCAAAGGCTCAGCCATACCGGGAGTTGGGCCCGCAACGTTTCGACAGGAGAAGTTTTCTTCAGCCAAGAGAGCTTTCGCATCTTCGGCTTCGACCCAGCGAAAACGAAATTGACTCTCGAAATGGTACTCGGCAGGGTGCACCCTGCCGATCAGCCATCGTTTGAGGAGACAATTGGCAAGGCGATCCGCGAGGCAAGCCATTTTGAGACCGACTATCGGATCATTCTGGACGATGGGTCGATTCGGCACATTCACGTAGTGGGCCACCCGGTCAACAACGCTGCGGGGAATCCGGTTGAGTTCGTGGGAACCCACATGGACATCACCGAGCAGCATCGATCAAGGAAGGCGCTCGAAGACGCTTTCGCGGAAATCAACAGACTGAAGGACCAGCTCTATCAGGAGAACGTGGCGTTGCGGCAAGAGATCGACGAAACGTCCATGTTCGACGAAATCGTCGGAAAGAGCGACGCGCTGAAGAAAGTGTTGAAGGAAATCGAGACCGTTGGGCCTACCGACTCGACGGTTCTCATTTATGGAGAGACGGGTACCGGGAAGGAACTGGTCGCGCGTGCGATTCACAACCTGAGTGGACGGAGTTCGAACGCCTTCGTGAAAGTGAATTGCGCGGCGATTCCGACCGGACTACTCGAGAGCGAACTCTTCGGGCACGAGCGGGGAGCCTTTACCGGGGCGATCGCGCAGCGGATCGGGCGTTTTGAGCTGGCACACCAAGGAACGGTATTCCTCGACGAGATCGGAGAGATTCCTCTGGAGCTGCAACCAAAGCTGCTGCGAGTGCTTCAAGAAAGGGAATTCGAACGGCTCGGAAGTTCGCGAACTTTGCGTACGGATGCGCGCCTGATTGCGGCGACGAATCGGGACCTGGCGGAGATGGTGGAGGAACAAAGATTTCGCTCCGACCTGTTTTATCGCTTGAATGTTTTTCCTCTCCACGTCCCGGCGCTGCGCGAGCGTCCCGAGGACGTGCCGTTGCTCGTCCGTCATTTCGCGGAACTCTTCAGCCGGCGCATGCACAAATCGATAGAGATCATTCCAGCGGAAACGATGAGCGCCCTCATGCGCTATCACTGGCCTGGAAACGTTCGCGAGTTACAAAACGTGATCGAGCGGGCGGTGATTCTGTCCACTCGCGGCGTGCTGCGAGTGCCGACAACGGAGTTCAAGGCAAGGTCGGGCGCAATTCCGAGAAGCGACGGACCCGGAGCCATCACCCGCAAGCGCGTGCGCGGCAGCGTTCCAATCCTCGACCGCGAGCAAGCCAATTCATTCTTCACCTCCGCGCGAAAACGGGAACGCGCATTGAGGAGACAGCGAAACTCTGCGATCTGGTGGAAGGGTCCATCCGGCGGGCGATTCCCGAGAACGAAATGGACACGATTTCCGACAATATCGGATTGCCCTACAGCACGATCAACTACATGCACAGCACTTCGGGCCTGATCGGTGCGGGCGACGCAGACATTCTCGTCACTCTGAACGAGCATCATCACGGGACTGCCGGCTATGTGCGTAACTTGCGAAAGCAGTTGCCCGCGGAATTCCCGGGGACCACGTTCTATTTTCTGCCTGCGGATATCACGACCCAGATATTGAATTTCGGGCTTCCCGCTCCGGTCGACATTCAAGTCGAAGGGGCCGACACGGAAGGGAATCGCCAAGTCGCGGATAGGATGCTGAGCGAATTGAGGCAAGTGCCCGGTGTGGCCGATGCCCGCATCCAGCAGGCGTTTGACTACCCTCAATATGAAGTGGCGATCGACCGCACCAAAGCAGCGCAAGGCGGCTTCACGGAGCGGGACGTCGCGAACAGCATGCTGAACTCGCTCAGCGGAAGTTTCCAGATTACGCCGATGTTTTTTCTGAACTACCAGAACGGCACGAGTTACAACCTTGTTGCACAGACTCCCCAGTACGCGGTCCAGTCGCTGCAGGACCTGCAAAACGTGCCGATTACCGCGAGTGGCGTGCGTCGCCCGGCGATCCTGGCCGATGTCGCCACCATCAATCGCACGAGCGAAATGCAGGTGATCAATCACTACAATATCCGGCGGGTGGTGGACATTTACGCGAACGTGCAGGATCGCGATCTCGGAGCGGTCGGGCGGGACATCAATCGAATCGTAAACGAAAACCGAGGTTCCTTGCCTCGGGGGAGCTTCATTCGGGTTCGGGGCCAGCTCGAAACGATGTACAGCTCGTACACCGGCCTGCTGGGCGGGCTGGTGTTCTCCGTAATCCTGGTGTACCTGTTGATCGTGGTGAATTTCCAGTCCCGGCTGGACCCGTTCATCATCATCACGGCTCTGCCTGCGGCTCTCGCTGGAATCGTCCTCTTTCTCTTCGTCACACGCACCACACTCAGCGTGCCCGCACTCATGGGAGCGATCATGTGCATGGGCGTGGCGACAGCCAACAGCATTCTTGTCGTAGCTTTCGCAAAGGAGCGCCTCTTGCATCACGGCGACCCGGCCGCTGCGGCGGTGGAGGCGGGATTCACCCGGTTCCGGCCGGTTCTTATGACGGCGCTGGCGATGATTATCGGGATGATTCCGATGGCGTTGGGCGCGGGCGACGGGGGAGAACAGAACGCCCCGCTCGGACGCGCAGTCATCGGCGGGTTGCTGTGCGCGACTGTGGCGACTCTGGTCTTTGTGCCCGCGGTCTTCAGTCTACTGCACAGCAAACGCGATCCTGCCGACTTGCACTTACCCGAAGAAGCGAGCGCGGAACAGATTCATGGCTAAGCAAGGGAGAGGTAACCAATGAACGCGGAAATGAAAAATGTGAAGGCAACAGAGAACCAAGAGACACCAAAACAGGAATCGCCGCAGGCCGCGGAGGGTGCGCACAACCCGGAGGCGGGGCTACGGCGCGTATCGTGGTGGGTTCCCGTAACGGCCGCGATTGTTGCAGGGCTGGTGATCTTCCTCGGGATTCGATCACGACTGAACGCGGAAGCCGCAGTCACTCACGCGACGAGAGAAGCAGCGATTCCGAACGTAAGCGTCGTTCATCCGGCTGCAGACGCTCCGGCTCAGGAAATCGCTCTCCCCGGCAATACGGTGGCGTAGATCGATGCTCCCATCTATGCACGAACCAATGGTTACCTAAAGCGTTGGTACGCGGACATCGGAGCGAGAGTAAGAAGGGGCCAGTTGCTGGTGGAAATCGAGACGCCCGAAGTCGACCAGCAGTTGCAGCAGGCTAGGGGGGACCTCGAAACCGCGCAGGCCAACTACAACATCGCGAAGATAACCGCCGCCCGCTGGGAGTTCCTGGTCAGCACAGGTTCAGTCTCTCAGCAAGAAACGGACCAGGCCAAGAGCGATCTGACGGCGAAGAAAGCGGCTGCGGACGCGAGCGCATCGAACGTGCGCCGGCTCGAAGAGTTGCAAGCGTTTGAAAGAATCTATGCGCCGTTCGATGGAATCATTACGGCGCGGAACACGGACGTCGGCGCACTGATCGACGCAGGTGCGAGCGCTCCGAAGGAATTGTTTCATCTCGCGTCGATCAACAAGCTGCGCGTCTTTGTGGCCATCCCCGAAGTCTATTCCCGCGCGGCGAATACCGGGGCATCGGCCACGCTTACGCTCGACGAATTTCCAGGGGAGGTATTCAAGGGGACGCTGGTTCGCAACGCCAACGCGATTGATTCCGCATCGCGCACCCTGCTCACGGAAGTCGACGTCGACAACCCGAAAGGCCGGCTCCTGCCAGGTGCGTACGTATTCGTCCATATGAAACTTCCCGAATCCACGAAGTCTGTAACCGTACCCTCGAACACGCTTCTCTTTCGAAAGGAAGGATTGCAGGTTGGAGTTGCCCGCGACGGTAAGGTGGAACTCGTTTCGGTGAAGATGGGTCGCGACTACGGGAACTCGGTAGAAATTGTTTCCGGACTTGAAGGATCGGACGCCGTCATCGTGAGTCCGCCGGATTCTCTGATCAGCGGCACGCAAGTGAAGATCGCCGATCCGCGGACGGGGAACTGAGAAATGAAATTCATCCGTCCCATAGTCGCGGGGTTGATTGCGTTGCTAGTCGTGCTCCTGCTCGCGGGGTGCGAAGTCGGCCCCAAGTACACAAAGGCGACAGTCCCGACAACGCCCAGCTTTAAGGAGGAGCCGCCGGAATCATTCAAGGAAGCCGGGCAATGGAAACCGGCGCAACCAGAAGATCAAGCACTTCGGGGCAAGTGGTGGGAGGTATACGGCGATCCGCAGCTCAATGCGCTGGAGGAGCAGCTCACGGTTTCCAACCAGAACCTGAAGGTCGCGGAAGCGCGCCTGCGGGAAGCACGCGCAACAGTTCGCTTCAATCGCGCCGCTCAGTTCCCAACGATCTCCACCGGGCCCAGCATCAGCGCAATCCATGCTTCGGGAAATCGTCCGTACGTGAGAACGACGGGAAACACGGGTGACTTCGTACTGCCAATCGACTTGTCGTACGAAATCGATCTGTGGGGACGCGTCCGGCGCACGGTGGCCGCCGCACGTGAGGAAACTCAAGCGACGGCAGCAGACTATGCGACGGCGAGTCTGAGCCTGCACGCCGAGTTGGCGATCGACTATTTTGAATTGAGGAGCGCGGATGCGCAAAAGCGGCTTCTGGACGACACCGTAAAAGCCTACACGGACGCACTCCAACTGACGACGAACCGATTCTCGGGCGGCGTGGCTCCCAAGTCCGATGTGGCACAGGCCCAGACCCAACTGGACACCACGCGCGTGCAGGACACCGACGTCACCATCGCGCGGGCGCAATTTGAGCACGCCATCGCCATTCTAATTGGCAAACCGCCGGCAGAACTAAACCTGGCCTCAGCACCGCTCGATCTCCAGCCGCCCACGATTCCGGGAGCTCTACCTTCGGAACTCCTCGAACGGCGTCCGGACATCGCCGCAGCGGAGAGGCGTGTAGCGGAAGCCTTCCAACAAATTGGGATTGCTCGCGCCGCATATTTTCCAACTCTCACACTGAACGGCTCTGCGGGCCTGGAAGGAACTTCGATTCTGAATTGGATGAACTGGCCCAGTCGTTTCTGGGCGGTAGGTCCTCAGATGATAGAAACGCTTTTTGATGGCGGCCGCCGGCGCGCGGGTTCGGACACAGCGGTGGCCAATTACGACGGAACGGTAGCGACGTACCGGCAGACGGCGCTCACTGCTTTTCAGGAAGTGGAGGACAACCTCGCTGCCTTGCGGATTCTCGACAACGAGGCGCAGCAACAACAACAAGCAACAGCTTCGGCGCAGGAATCTCTGCAGCTTTTCACGAACCGTTACAAGGGTGGTGTGGATACCTATCTCCAGGTGATCAACGCGCAGACCGTTGCGTTGCAGAATGAACGGAACAACGTGGACATTCTCCGGCGGCGCATGGACGCCAGCGTCCTGTTGATCAAGGCACTCGGAGGGGGCTGGAGCGTAACGGAATTACCAAAGGAAGCAAGTTTGCGATAGCAAATCGAGAAAGGAAGGCAGCAAGCCATGGAATACCGACAGCTAGGATATTCAGGACTAAAAGTTTCCGAGCTTAGTCTAGGAACGGGCACTTTTGGAGGGGGAACGGAGTTCTTCCGGGCATGGGGAGAGACCACGGTCAACGAAGCAAAGCGTCTGATCGACATTTGTTTGGAGGCTGGTCTCAACCTGTTCGATACGGCGGACGTTTATTCAAACGGGCTGTCCGAAGAGATCTTGGGTAAAGCTGTGCAGGGGAAGCGGCAGAACCTGCTGATCTCGACGAAAACGACATTCCGGCTGGGGGAAGGACCGAACGACGTCGGTTCGTCACGCCATCACATTCTCCGTGCGTGCGAGGCCAGCTTACGCCGCTTGGGCACGGATTACATCGACATCTACCACATGCATGGCTTCGATGAACTCACTCCCGTCGAGGAAACGCTCGAAACACTCGATACTCTGGTTCGCAGCGGGAAGGTCCGCTACATTGCCTGCTCCAATTTTTCAGGTTGGCACCTCATGAAGTCCCTCTCGATTTCCGAAAGGTATGGCTGGCCCCGCTATGTCGCACACCAAGTTTATTACTCGTTGGTGGGTCGGGAGTATGAGTCGGAGCTGTTGCCGTTGGCCGTCGATCAAAAGGTGGGGGCGTTGGTATGGAGCCCGCTTGGTTGGGGACGACTGACCGGAAAAATTCGGAGAGGTCAACCCTTGCCGGCGCAGAGCCGTCTCCACAAGACTGCAGAAGTCGGCCCTCCGGTGCCCGACGAGCACGTGTACAAGGTTGTGGATGCCATCGATGCGATTGCGAAGGAGACTGGGAAGAGCGTTCCCCAGATTGCGATCAACTGGCTCCTGCGGCGTCCCACCGTTTCCAGCGTGATACTCGGCGCGCGCAACGAAGAGCAATTGCGGCAAAACCTTGCGGCCACGGGCTGGAAGCTAACTCCGGAACAAGTAGCGAGACTCGATGCCGCAAGTGAATTTGTTCCGACGTATCCCTACTGGCACCAGCGAGGCTTCGTTGAACGAATCCCGCTTCACGTCCCCGGCACGACCCAAGGATAGTGGGAAGGCGGGCATGTCAACAGGATGGAATCAGAAGATGTGCCTTCGCGTTCTGCTGAGGGTTACAGCATCTTCGCACTGAGCCACGGCCTGTGCGCGAGGTTGTCGTCGAAGGAATGGAGTGCAGACGATCACGGCATGTACGTCGGAACTCAGTTCGATCTCGAGGAAGACGAGGAATCGCGGGGTGGAGCCGCAGGGAAATAATGATCAACGGCGGCCGGGCCGGCACACTGTAGTCGGTTTGGGTGAGATCTTGTGGGATCTTGCGCTGGGAGCGCGGCACGTGGGTGGGGCTCCACTCAATTTTTCCTACATCTCTTCTTTGCTGGGAGAGCATGCTGTCATCGCAAGCCGTGTGGGGAACGACGCGCTCGGCGACGAGTTGATGATCGAACTCTCGCAGCGCGGTGTCGACGTCTGCTGCGTTCAAAACGATGCTGTACTTCCGACGGGCACCGCGATTGTCACCGTTTCCGGGGATGGTCAGCCCGACTACGACATCAAAGAGCTGGCGGCATGGAACGCGATCGAATGGACACTGGAATGGGAGCGTTTGGCGGAGCAAGCGGATGCTGTGTGCTTCGGGACTCTGGCCCAGCGTTTCCTGGAATCACGTGCGAGTATAAGAACATTCCTTAAGAGCACCCGAGCTAGCTGCATACGGGTCCTAGACGTAAATCTCCGGACTCCCTTTTATACAAACGAGGTGATCTTTGATTCGATAGGTCATATTGCGTCAAACCAAAGACGCAGAGTTAACCTTGGTGACTTGCTACCCCTTCTACTACATGGGGTCGGCGTCTAAGCGCTTCATCGTTCACGCGGTGGAGCAGGCGGCGCCTCCAAGTTCGTGAGGCGTTTTTCGATTGAGCTAGAATGCCGACTCCGCGAAAATCGGCCTGGGACTTTGGAACTTTTCGGTATTCGCATTTGTACTTGAAATCGCAGTTCTATTCGGCGGTATGTACTTGTACTTGAGATCCACGAAGCCCGTGACCCCCATCGGACGATACGGCATGCCGATCTTTGGGTTCGCGATGCTGGTGCTGCAGGCATTCCTGTTTTTCGGCCCTCCTCCATCCTCTGCTACGGGAGCGGCGATCACTGCGCTCGGCTCTTACTTTGGCCTCGCTGGAATAGCCTGGTGGCTTGAGAAAAAGCGGGTACCACTCCTTATTGATTGACAGATCCTCTGGGAAAATTGAAATGGGGAAGGAAAAAGGCAGGGCGAGGGCACATCGTATATTAAAGGTTGCCGCACACTGGACTGCGCATCTGGCTCGGCAGTCGTGGATTGCTTTCCCGGGTGTAATTGAGCGTGCGCCGCAGGGAGGCACCCTTGTCGGTCGAATATCTCCTTGTTACGATACTTGGACCAACCAATCCCGTTTTGGAGGGACGTCGTGGCTCCTACGCGCCTAAGTCGTGTCAGCGCTGCCGCTCGGCGTCCGTCTCATCCTGACCGAATTGACGCGGTTGTTGGCGGCACAGCTCTGATTTCCGGAGCCGAAGAGCTTTCCGTCTCTTGGCGGCGTTGCATGCTCGACTATCGTGTCGACCCGCAGAGTCGTTCGACACCCCATATCATCACGCAAAATGAACTGAGAGACTCCAGGGAGCCGCTTGGCGACATCCTTGCGCAGGCCCGCGAGGAAATCGATCGCCTTTACGCGATTGTCCGTCACCAGGCGTATGTCGTTCTCCTGTGTAATGGCGAGGGAATCGCGGTCCACCATCGAGGAGATGAGGCGAGGGCCGAGGAATTCAAGCGCTGGGGCATCTGGTTAGGAGGCGTCTGGTCGGAGCAAGTTGAAGGGACAAACGGCATCGGGACTTGCATTGCGGAACGACGGCCCGTGATTGTCCATGGTGACCAGCATTATCGCACTCGGCACGGCGAGCTCAGTTGTGTCGGCGCTCCCATCTTTGACCCTAGCGGCAAGCTAACTGCCGTGCTGGACGCTTCACGAATTAGGCGAGAAGGTTCGGAGCGGATGGATCCGTTGGTGTTGGCTGCGATTACAGCCTCCGCTCGCGCTGTGGAGGAACGAATCTTTCGCGAGCGCTTTCTCCATGCGTGGACCATCGCTGCGGTGCCAGCGGACGACAGCGGCCTGGCGGTGCTTCTTGCTGTCGATGAGGATCAACGCGTTGTTGGTGCCGACAGAGTAGCGCGGATGGCCTTTTCCCTCAATGACAATAAGTTGATTGCAGGCGTGCATTTGTCGATGGTCTTCCATTACGACCTTCCCCTTTTCCGCCGCAATAACGGGCAAGACATTCCAGTTCGATTGATGCGCGCCGGAGGCAAGGGATGGTGGCACATATTGATCACTCCGCCGCTAGGCATGTCAGGCGGGACGCGTAGCTGGGCGGAGAGGATAGTTCACTCGCAGCCGCGCATTAGCACTCTGGGGAGCTTGCCGATACCGGACCTCCCGGCTGTAAACCGTGGGGGACTTCCGCCCGGGCTCACGCACCGGATTTGCGAGTACATTGAATCACATCTCGACGAAAAGATGGGTCTGGACGTTCTGGCGGCGATGGCAGGTCTTTCCACGCACCATTTCGCGCGTGCATTCCGGCAATCCGTTGGAATGCCGCCGCACAGCTATTTATTGCGCCGACGTCTCCAGCACGTCGAACAGATGCTCCGCGATACGCAACTGCCTCTTTCCGAGATCGCATTGGCAGCGGGATTTTCTGACCACAGTCATCTTGCTCGACACTTCCGTCGGGTTACCGGCATGTCCCCGAGTCTCGCCCGCTGGAAGGAACGATAAGTCCGACCATAATATCCGGCTCATCCTGCTTGCGAATTCAGGCTTTGCAGAGACTGGGATTTGACCTTCCGGCCTGCAAGCTATTCCGTTTCAGAGGGTTAGCCCGCAATCCGCACAGCACGGGTCCGTCCGAAGCCAGGGGCTATAACCTCCAGACAACTGACAGCAAGAATGTCCCTATCGTGGCGGATACGTTCAAGACGGCTGTCCATCCCGCTGCCACCATCCGGTCATGGATTCCAGAGACACGCAATTCGGAGATGCGCCCTCCACGGTGCTTTTCCGTCAGGCGTGCTCGTCCCAGTCCGGCGAGGAATGCAACGTGAAATCAGTGTCGAATGAAACGGCTCAACGTCAACGACCCGGGAATCCCACATTTGTGGCGGCCAACGGCGATCGTCGTGAACCGGTTGGGAGCGGATTTTCGAGGTCCGGTAAACGAACACGAGTTCAAGGCACGCGAAACCGGTTTCGAAAATCAAGAAACGAGGCAGCGGGGAAGTGCCAGGAGGCGCGTTCCGGGGAGCCAGCCGGTGGCGGGCAGAGAACCGACCATGGTGGTTCGTTCGAGAAAATGTATCTGGACTTGCGCCACAGGTTCTTGACGGTGGCTTACTCCATCTTGAGAAACAAGGAAGACGCGGAGGATGCAGTACAGGAGGCGATGATCTCGGGGTATCGAAACTTGCCCGGCTTTGAAGGGCGCTCCGTGCTCGCCACCTGGTTCACTCGTATCGTCATCAACGCTTCGCTCATGATCCTCAGAAAGCGCAAGGCGTCACAGTTAAGGTTTGCTCCCGAATCTTCCGCCGAAAGTGACGTATCTTGGGCAGAAACAATCCCAGCGCCGAAACCCGACCCCGAAATGTTGTATGCCGAAGCAGAAACATTCCGGTTGGTCGATGCGCTCCTCGATGAAGCAAGTCCGATGCTTGGCGAAGCATTTAGGCTGAAGCTCTTCGAGGAACTGTCCACCCGGGAGGGCGCTCGGCATCTTGGCGTGACCCCCACCACGTTCAAGGCGCGTGTCTTTCGAGCCCGCCGACATCTCGTGATGCAGGCGAAGTATTCCCTGATCGCGCCGCTTGGGAAGCCGGGGCGTTCGGGGAGTCATCCGGGGGAGGCCCTTTCCAACAATGTTCGCCCCGACCCCGCGTGAGGTTCAGGGGCGGAAAGGAAAACGTCATGGTCTATACAAATCATATTTTGAAGGTTGGCGCTGTCAATAATGGTGCCGGACGTCCCCGTGGTCTCGATGCCTGGAGGAAATTCTGGCAAGCGAGCGTGGCGGTAGGCACAGAGGAACTACGGCTCGATCCCAACCAACGCAGCATCGAGTCGCGAGATTTCGAGGCGGGGCTGCGGCAGAAGATTGTGGGTCAGGACGAAGCGCTGCAGGCGGTAGTGGATCTATACCAGGTCGGCTAAACTCCCCCGGCCGCCCGATCGGCAATCTGTTGTTCCTCGGGCCAACAGGAGTTGGGAAGACACGAGTCGTCGAAGCAGCGGCGGAGCTTCTGTTCGCTGATCCCAAGGCTATGATCAAGGTGGATTGCGCAGAGTTTCAGCACTCGCACGAGATTGCAAGGCTGGTCGGCTCGCCCCCGGGGTATCTTGGGCATCGTGAAACACATCCCCTGATCACTCAGGAATCGCTGGCCGCCAGCCATACCGACAAGCTGCATCTGAGCTTCCTACTGTTTGACGAGATCGAAAAGGCCAGCGACTCCCTGTGGCAGTTGTTGCTGGGGATGCTGGACAAGGCAACGCTGACGCTCGGGGATAACCGGCGGGTGGATTTGTCTCAAACGATGATCTTCATGACCTCGAACCTAGGAGGCGGAGAGATCACTGAGTTAATGACGGGCGGGATGGGGTTCGCGCCGGCGGTTCGCGTGGAATCTCGGCCGCAGCTGGACGAGAAGGTCGAGCGCACAGCGGCGGAAGCGGCGCGGCGCAAGTTTTCGCCCGAGTTCATGAACCGGTTGGATAAGGTGCTGGTGTTCCGTCCGTTGCGGCGCGGGCAATTGGAGGAAGTGCTGGAGATGGAGCTCGGACAGGTGCAACGGCGGGTGCTCGAGACAGCCGGGAGACGATTCTCGCTCCGAGTGACGACCGAAGCACGTGAGTTCTTGCTGGAGCAAGGAACGGATCAGCGATACGGTGCGCGGCACCTGAAAAGGGCGATTGAGCGCCATGTGGTCTATCCGTTGGCCCGGCTGCTGGCGACCGAGCAGGTGCATTTGGGTGATGTCGTATCTATCGACGGGGACCGTGGGAAGCAGAGGCTGACATTTTCGAAAGATGCTAAAAGGGCGCTCGCAGAGGGGCCACAGACTAACACATGCGGCCTGGTAGCGGTCGCGGCCGGATAACTCCCGGCTCCTGCCATGGTGGTATCTGCACAGGCCGCCGGCGATGGCGGGAAAAGAACATTCGATGTGTGGACCTCTCTCGGTGCGTTTTTGTGAAGTGAGGCCCCAGCAAGATGATGAGACAGCGTCGCGGCAAACAGAAAGGTCGACTCAGTGAACGGAAACGAAACAATGGCAAGAAATGAAGCATAGGAAAGAAGGGTTCGGGAGACTCCAAAGTATCTCACTGGAGAACGCGTTGTGGAGATCGCGAGCGACTTGCGATGGTTGTGCGCGGACATCTTCGCGTGGATCCCTATTGCCATCACGGTTGTGCTTCCGCTCGCGAATGTCGCACGGCGTCGGCCTGCAGTAATCGTTGGCGCAATGGTCAAACTGCTTGCAAGCGGCAGCGCTATTGCACAGGATAGCGGCGCAGGAAAAGTTCTTACGGGTAAATCGGCTTTCGGCACCTGGCGCGAGGATGCGCCAGGTGTGAGGCGGCTGATTACATTGCAAGATCTTCCTCCCGTGGAAGAGGAGAAACCGAACTTGCCGGAAGTGGTTCCGATGCCCTCGGGTGTTCGGCCGCAGGTGCCGAAAGGTTTTTCGGCTGTGATGGTGGCTTCGGGACTTGCTCAGGCGCGCGTGATCCGTGTCGCGCCAAAAGGGGACCACTTCGAGCAAACAGCGCGTCAAACGAGATCCGCGCTTATAGGGTGCCCTCTGGAAGTGCGAAGCCGGCAGTCAGCGAGATTTTTGCGACGGGACTCCGCCAGCCCTACGGGATAGCCTTCTATCCGCCGGGGCCAAACCCCGAATGGATCTATATCGCCAACACAGACGGCGTTGTACGCCTGCCGTACAAGAACGGCGATCTGAAGACGAGCGCCAAGCCGGAGAAAATTGTGGAATGTATTCCCCATGTTCATCACTGGACGCGCGACATCCTTTTCTCCGATGACGGCAAGCGGTTGTTTTTGTCCGTCGGCTCCGGGTCGAATGCCGCCCTTGATATATTCCCGTCACAATCGAACAGGCCGCGAAACTCATCGGCACCAACGATAAACAGATTCGCCGGGCAATCTACGCCCGCGAGCTCCCGGCAGTCCGTCTCGGCAAATCCTACAGCATCGCTATTGCCAACCTGACGAAGTGGTTCGAGCGAAAGAAGAAGTTTGTCTGAGACAACGATGTACTAAACTTAAAAAAGTACGGCGTTTGAAAGAGTCGGCTGCTCAATGAATCTCGGTAGGAGGTAAGACCTTCGCAGGATGTAGAAGACAAATTGCTGCACGCAATGATGGACGTCAAGCCGGAACAGGCCGAGACAGCCGAAGTGTTGGCTGACGCAATCGGCGAGTCGCTAGAACGCACGAAGGACGGACTTATGTCTCTCGGCGGCAAGCAACAGGTCGAGTGCCGCATAGGATCCAGCGTTCCAATCTACTAATTGACGGAGGTGAGCTGATGCGAACTCGCGGTGAAGGCGGACTCGAAAAAATCGGCCACATCTGGTACTTCACGTTTTACAACCTGAATGGGAAACAGGTGCGCCGCTCTTCGAAGTCTCCCCTCAAGTCAGTAGCAATTGAAATGCTCCAGAAAGCGCAAGAGGAATTGCGGAAGGGAACTGAGCCGGCGATAACGCGCAAACTCTACTACGAGGACTTGCGGCAAATCCTGCTCGACGATTTACAAGGACAAGGGCAAGTTGGTCATGGACGGCGACGATCCTGTCATCACTGGACGTCGTGGACGCCTGAAAGCACTCGACGATTATTTCAAGGGCATGAGCGTCGTGGCGATTACCGAGCACACGTTGCGGAAGTTCAAGGCCGGGCGGATGGAAAATGGAGTCGCAGGCCCGACGTGCAATCGCTCTCTCGCGTATCTACGCCGCATGTTCAAACTCGCACAGCGGCAAGGCAAGGTAGCGAACGTCCCGTACTTCCCGATGGAGCGGGAGTCGGAGCCGCGTGAGGGATTCTTGGAGCGGCCGGACTTCGAACGCCTTCGCGGAGCAATGCCGCAACACCTGCACCCGGCCCTGACGTTCTGCTATGAGACGGGATGCCGTACCGGGGCCATGGGGAAGATCATCTGGCCATGGGTGAACCTCGCCAAGCGCGAAGTGAACCTGCCGCCCGGCATCGTCAAGAACCGCAAGCCGCTAACGCTCCCCCTATCGCGCGAACTCGTGGCCATGCTAAAGAAGAAATTCCAGACCAACGGGCCTGTATTCGACATGAAGAATTTCCGGCGCGAGTGGTTTAAGGCTTGTGTTAAAATCGGAGTCGGCGAAAAGACGGGACCGGGGTGGTATCAGTACAAGGGTCTCACCCCTCACGATTTCCGTCGCTCCGCCGTTCGGAACCTGATTAAAGCGGGTGTGGATCAAGCTACGGCCATGAAGATTACCGGACATCGCGCGTTGAGCGTCTTTCAACGCTACAACATCGTGAGCACCGAGCAGCTTCACGCGGCCATGGCGAAGGTTTCGAACAACGCAAGAACGACGCAAAACGCAGTACGCAGTTCCCGTAAGTAGTTGCTAAGCCGAGGTAGCTCAGTGGTAGAGCAGCCGATTCGTAAACTGCATCAGTGCAGTTGGAACAAACGACATAGCTGAAAATTGAACAATTTAGCTGCCCGTCGTACCCCATCACTGCCCATCATTCCCGAAGTTACAACGCAAAAAGAACGCAAGCTGAACTTGCAGTTGTTTCTCCTCAACGCCCAGGGCGGCGGCGCGGCGCTCCTACCTGGTACATCGGCTTGTCGGAGTGAGATTTCATCCGTGAGAACCGTTCTGCTGGGCGACGGTTTGGAAAACCGCCGGATCGCTACCATAAAATGGTAGCGACCTGGATGTGAGTCACTCGAGAGGGTTTCGCAGCTTCAAACCTTGGAAGTCGTCGTTTGCGTAGGGAAGTAAGAATAGTAAGGAAGAGTTCGCGAGGAGAGCGCAGACTGTCAAGCGCCCAACGGTTTCGCCATGGAATTGACACCGGAATGGAGAGAAAACGATCAGGCCGTTCGAGTTGAAGCCGACGTCTTATCCTTATTATCGGCGGACTGCCCCTGTGGTTCGCCAAAACTCCAGCCCACCGTGAAATCAATAACATAGCTGCTGCCATCTCACCACCGTCCTGTTATAAATCCTGACCATGTTTCGATTCGTCGGGCTCTGCTTCGGAATGCTGGTCCGCTTTTTTCGCGGGCGGCGAAGTCTCCTTCTCGAGAATCTCGCTTTGCGTCAACAACTCGTCGCGCTGAAGCGTCGACATTCTCGCCCGAGTCTCGGCCTCTTCGATAAGCTCTTCTGGGTAATCGCTCGGCGGGTCTGGTCGGCTTGGAAGCAGTCCCTC
>WNFI01683388.1_pt1 | contig 38426 bp, 30 predicted proteins | sample 5400471 | NCBI WGS metagenome assembly WNFI01 (sample SAMN13153348, study PRJNA577476) | soil metagenome | isolation source: 100 cm saprolite on Douglas fir-dominated hillslope | place: USA:California | collected 2013-09-17 | reverse complement strand
CAGGGCGGTAAAGAAGGCGGAAGACGCGTAGACTTCGCCCTCGACGGCGCTATACCAGAAAGAGTCGCAGAAGGTATAGGCCAGGGCGCCTACGACACCTGCGCTGAGGATGAGGAACATCTGTTTTTTATCGGGCTCGACAGTCGTATTCCCGTTCTGTACGATCTTACGGGCAAAATGGGTGATGGTCCAGAATAAAAAGAGAATCGACAGTCCACTGGCGATGGCGCTCATAAAATTGACGCCACGGGCGGCGGTGTGAGGATTATCGCCAAAGAGGATGATGAAAAAACGGCCGAGAAGGATAAACAGCGGGGCGCCGGGAGGGTGGGGGATCTGCAGTTTGTAACAGCTGGAGATGAACTCTCCGCAATCCCAGAAGCTGCCTGTAGCTTCCATTGTCATTACAAAGACGGTACAGGCAATCAGTCCCACAATCCAACCCACGATGTTGTTCGCGCGATAAAAATTCATAATTGGGTAATAGTTTTTGGCCGGACCCCGAGGGGGTCCGGCGCGGGCAAATATAAGGTTCTATTTAATAAAAACCTTCTGTACCGTGCTCCCGGTGTCGGTGTCCACTATGAGCAGGTAAATACCCCGGCTGATCGTACCGACGAAAAGCGCCTGATTAAATCCCTGGACAGGCTTTTGGAGCAGGATCTTCCCTGACACATCCGTCAGCCGGAGGAAACGGCAATTGACCGTACTGCTGACATAAAGGTTACCGTCCAGCACGGGATTGGGATACACGCTGATCTGGGCGCTGCCGGAACCGTCGAGCGTCCGGACCGGGGAATAGGTGAAATGCCCGTCAACGTCCCTCATCCTTAACCGGTAATAGTTGATTCCGGGTAACAGATGGGTATCCGTATATCTGTAGGAATGGATGGTATTGCTGTCAGCGGCGGCGGGCAGAGAATCCAGGTCGGTAAACCGGGTCCCGTCACTGCTCTTTTGAATGATAAACCGGTTTACACCATTGTCGTTGGTTGTACTCCATTGAAGGAGTCCATAAATTCCGGATTTCACTGCCGTAAAAGAAAGCAGGGTCAGCGGCAGCGGAACACTGTTCGACGGCCCTCCGTTATTGATCCAGAATTCGGAGAAACCGTTCACCTGGTACTCCGCATAATAGCCATTGTCATAAGGAATAATGCTGACATCCTGGTGGGGCAGATGGAAAAGCCAGGCGCCGCTGGCGTTATTGCTCAGGTCCCCGTCCTCTTCGGACGAGACAGGGCTGCTATACTGTGATACGCCGGCCTGGTAAGGGTCAGAAATAGTCGTACAGCCTGCGCAGCCCGTGGCAGTCATCAGGCTATCAGCTTCCCTATCCAGGAAATAATACCGGACGCTGACAGGGGCTATAGGCGCAACGGCCGGCTGGATCACGATATTCCGGTCCAGATAGTATTGAAGGCCGTCATTGCGAACGCCGCCGGTATTGATGTATACCTTCACGTTGGTGAGACCCAGGTTCTGGCCGTTGGGATTGATCGAGGCCACCCGGTGGCCGCCGACATCGAAATTGACCCAGCTGCTGCCGCTGACCACCTGGCTCAGGCCGCTGGTGACATTTGCGCCACTATAGACGGCCGCCTTATCAAACACGTGGATATCATCGATGCCCACGCCTTCATAATTGGTAGCCATATCGCTCTTCATCACGATGCGGAATTTCACGCTGGGCGCGCTGACGGGCACGTCATAGCTGGATACATGCCATTTGGTATTGGAAACCTGCCATGCCTGCCTCGTAGCATTGTCATACCAGTTCATGCCGCTGCCGGTACTGCCCAGTTTCGTCCAGCTTACTCCGTCAGTGGAATATTCCACCCAATGATAGTCACAGTCACAGGCGTCTTCGGTCCGGAAGATATGACTGAATGAGAATACCGGTTGACTCAGGCTACTGAGGTCAAAACAGGGAGAATATAAATAGGATTGTTCATTGTCATTGTAATTTCCGGTCAGGTTGGTTACCCAGGCCTTGGCGCCATTAGCTGCCTTGTTGATAATAGTTTTGGCCGGACTGCCCCATTGCCAGCTGCTGTTGGTGCCGCCCGTATACCAATAGCCAGTGCTGCTCTCAAATCCTTCCAGATAGGGATAAGTGGAGATCAGCGGTGAAGTATGTATCGTCACCGGCGCCAGGGTATCGTTCGCACGATAGGTATCCGTTGCCAGGTAAACCCAGCCCGTAATCGTATAGTACCCGATGCCGGACATATTCACCACCTGCGTGAAGGTATAGGTTATGGAGTCTTTGGCATTGATGGAAGGAATAGTCTCTGTTACATTGGTTCCGTTGATCGAAAAGGTAACGGGGATATTGGTAGCCGTCGTAGTTCCGTAATTTTTAACTTTAAAGCTGATGGACTGGCTCGAAGACAGCGTACAGGACGAGCTGGGACCGGGGGTTACCAGTGCGGCGACGCCGACATCGTTGGTCGACCGGGTCAGCTTAATATCATCGAAGGAATAACCGTCATCCAGGGTACCGTCCGGAACCACGGATGTTGCGGATGTATACCCTTCTTCCCCGAACTTTATCTGGAAGCTGCTGCTGACATTTTGAACCGGGGAAGCGCCCTTCAGCAATCCCGTAATATCAATATGGGCCGAAGGCTGGTAATTGCCGATATTGACAATGCTGGTGTCCAGGATATAGGCTTGTATCCAGGCGTCCTGGTCACTGCCCCGTATCCAGACCTTGTTGGCGTTCCGGACAGTGTCATTACCCCGGTTATTATAATAAAAGTCCAGCCACAGCTGGTCGGAAGGGGAGTAATTGGATAGGTCGAAAGTAGTGATCAGGCTGTCGGTAGTCGTCTGTGGTGCAGAATGTGTCTGGTCCAGGGTAACGCATTTCTTGCCGCTCCGTGCAAAACCGGAATTTACGATTGTTCTTGCCCTGCCATTGTCATTGCTGGCAAAGAAGTCACAGCGGTCCAGTCCGCTGAAACCCATGGTTGGTAAAACATAAGTCGCCGTGTCTGCCGTCTCGAAGTCTTCCGTGAAGGAAGGAGACAGGACAAGGGGGGCATTGCTGAGCTGTTTGACCACTGTAGTTATGGCGTCGTTAGCCGGCTGTGGATCGCCGGGATACTTAACCCAGATATTCAGTGTATAGGTGCCCGCCGCGGAAAAATCAGCTCTGTTGGTGAAGGCACTATTTCCCAGCTGCGAAGACGTATTCAGGCGACCTGAATACAGCCCTATCACACTATCTACCGTATAATCGTTGTCCATCGCCGGCAGGCTGCAGGCCCCGCCGACGGGTTGGATATTGACGGCTATCGATCGTCTGCCGGCAGTGTCTTTATAAACGGACCTGACAGCCAGCCAGTAGCTGCTATCGGGGTTAAGACCCGCCAGCAGGTAGCTCGTGCCGGTAGTATTGCCCACTTTTTGCATGGTGCTGCCTTTCAGCTGCATGATGTCAAAGCTATCGGCGGACGGCACCGCAGCCCAATCCAGCTGCGCATATCCCCGGCAGGGATTGCTGACCGAAACCGCAGGCGCACCCAGGACTGTAAAAGGAGAACTATTGACACCGCTGTATGCCGTATTGTTACGGGTTATTCGAATCAATCCCTGGTTGGTAATCGTTCCTGGCTGCCAGTTAAGCTCTCGTTGAGCAGAAGGTATATTATCCTGGATAAGGGTCCAGGTACTGCCATTATCCGAAGACAACTCGGCTTTGAAGGTATTAGGCTCTCCGCCATAGGCGTTCCACCGGATTATCTCCAGTTCGCCGGGAAGCATCCTTTCATTGCCAAAAGGAAATTCGACTATTACAGATGGCTGGATATACTGCCAGGTCAGTACAAAAGGCTGGGGACCGGCCGGAACGTTGTAACCGGTTATATTTATGTGGAAAGATCCTCCGGTGGGAACGTTGACCACTACCTGTTCGATATTGTTTATTCTATCGGCGCCTTCTACGGCGACATCGCCAACGTGTGTGGGAGCCGGGTTGAGGATCAAAGGATAGTGCAAGGTACCGGAGGCATCCGTTACCGTAAGGTCCAGGTCGTTGACCAGCGCGGAAGATGTGAAGGGAGCCGCCGGGTAATCCGGCCAGTACAGCATGATGCGCACCTGCTGTAATCCAGGCGGGACAGTAAGGGTGCCGGGAATGGTTTGCCCGTTGACAATACTGGTCATAAAATACTGGTTATTCTCCATGCATTCTACAGCAGCCCGGCCGTTCAATCCGCCAAAACCGAACAGGTAATCCGGACCCGGGTTGCCCATATCATTAGCCGTATTACAAGCCAGCGCCTTCAACAGCATGCCATACGGATTCGTGCCTTTCAGCTGACGGTAACGCTGGACCATCAGGGCCATCGTGCCGGCCGCGGTGGGACAGGCCATGCTGGTACCCCAGTCCGGCGCGTAATTGTTATAGGGAGTCGTAGAGATAACGGCCGTGCCTCCTGCAACGATATCCGGTTTTATTCGCCCGTCATTGACAGGCCCGCAGCTCGAACTGCTATTAAGGAGTGAATATCCCAAGTTGGTATTGTCGATATTACCCACGGATATTGCATTTTTCGCGCTTTGAAACCCGGATTTCACCGTGGCATATTGCGCCGGATAAGGACTGCAGGTAAGTCCACCGTCATTGCCCGATGCAAAAAGGTGCATCAGGTAAGGATTCGTGTATAACTGGCCATCGGTATAATTGCTAAGGGCGTCATAGCCCCCGTCGTACTGGCAGCCGTAATTATAGTCCGTATAGGAATTATTCGTCAGCTGCATTTTGTAATCGGTATAATAAACCGGTGCATTCGTGAGGATATCACTGAAGAACTGGCTGATAATGGTCGAATGCGGCGCCATACCCTGGTTACGCTGATTCAAAATGCCTCCGCCGCCTACTGACCCTGAAGTATGCGTACCATGTACATGGACAGAGTCCGCAAAACGATCGATCAGTCTTCCGGTAAAATCCACATGTGTAAAGGGAGAGGAATTATCCCCTACGCCCACGGCAATACCATCCCCCTGCAGGTTCCTGCCGGAAGAGGCCCCTAGCGCACCCGCCCCATGTGCACCGCGGTTATTGTAGTTCAGCGCCCGGGGTTTAATTGGCTGGGAAGCCAGATAGCTGACATAGGGAAGTGCAGCCAGTTTTTGCAGAACGGCAGCATTGGACGCCCGGATGAACAGGATATGCTGGGGTTGTATCTTTTCGGGCACGATCACCGCCCCTGTCGCTTCTATTCCCTGCCTTACTTCATCGACAGGCAGACTACCGAAATAGCTGACGGCAATGACCTTGTCCTGGTCGTAAATATCCTCTTCCGTATGCTGCTGCAGCCGGCCGGCGACTTTGTAGGCCGTCGGCATCCGGAAAACACCGCTCACCGCATACTTACTGAGCGCCGTCGTTGAAAAACTATCCTGCAGCTCGGCCAGATAAGCCCGGTCGGGCAGGTAGTCGAAAAGTCGAAGCCCGAGGCCTTCCAGCTCCCGTTTTTGCATCGAATCGGGTAACCGGTCGAATTGCACAAGAATATAATATTTCCTTTTGTATGAGGCCTGCCGGAGAGAGTCGTGTTGCAATCGCGTCGCGCCAATATTCCTTTGTGTGCGGTAAAGGCCTTCCTTGAAACGGATGGCGCCGGGAAGCTGCGCCTTCGCAGCATTAAAACCCAGGCCGGCAATAAGTATTGAATAAGTAAATATTTTTCTGTGTAAATCTTTAATTTTCAATTTGCAGTAGGGTTTTTAAGGATTGGGTTAAGGCCGTTTTCTACAACGAAAAGTTACAGTAAATATTGCAAAATAAATCGACTATTCCGCATATCTTTCAGCGTGATAAATTGATGCATGAAACCAGGGAAACAACTGAAAATCAATGCGATTACTTGCCGGTTCCAACAAAATCCCCTAAATTCCCGGTCTGGAACCAAACCCAATGACACAACAACCTACGACCTCTTCCCGGTCCCTCGCGCTCGATGTCTTCCGGGGCATGACCGTCTGCTTCATGATCATCGTCAATACCCCTGGCACCGAAGCCTTTGTTTATTCGCCGCTTCGGCACGCCGCCTGGTTTGGATTTACTCCGACCGACCTCGTCTTTCCCTCTTTCCTGTTTGCCGTTGGCAACGCCCTGAGTTTCGCCATGCGAAAATTCGAATCGATGGGGCAGGGGGCCGTGCTTGGAAAGATATTTAAAAGGACTCTGATCATTTTTCTGCTGGGTTTTCTTATGTATTGGTTTCCCTTCTTCCGCCAGCAACAGGATGGACACTGGGTTTTTAACTCATTCTCCCATACCCGCATCTTTGGCGTGCTGGAACGCATCGGTCTCTGTTATGGCATTGCTGCCCTGCTCATCTATTATACCTCTCCCCGCACCGTTTATACGGTAGCCTGGGTTTTGCTCCTGGGTTATTGGGCCGCCCTGCTGGTTTTCCCGGTCCCCGGCGCCGACCCCTATAGCATGACCGGTAACGCCGGTTATCGCCTTGACCTGTTGTTGTTGGGAGATAACCATATGTATCATGGGGAAGGGGTGGCATTCGATCCAGAAGGTATCCTTAGCACCCTTCCGGCCGTCGTCAATGTCATAGCCGGTTATTTCACCGGTGTCTTCGTCAGCCGTAAAGGCAAAACCTATGAGGGCCTTACCCAAATGTTCCTGTGGGGAACGGCCCTGGTAGCCGTTGCCTGTGCCTGGAACCTCGTTTTTCCCATCAGCAAAAAATTGTGGACCAGCCCATTCGTTTTGTTGACCGTCGGCCTCGACCTGATCATACTGTCCTTTTTGATCTACTTTATCGAATTCAAGGAAAAAACGCGCTGGACCCCTTTCTTTTTGGTCTTTGGCAAGAACCCCTTGTTCATTTACCTTCTTTCCGAATTGCTCATCACTATCCTGTTTACTATTCCCGCAGGTCACGGCGAGAACAGCGCTGAGTGGATCAACCGCGCTGTCTTCCAGGCGGTCTTCCCGGGGCCATTCGGCTCCCTGCTTTTTGCTGTTAGCTATATGATGATCTGCTGGTGTGTCGGCAAATGGCTGGATGCGAAAAAGATATATATCCGGGTGTAAAGCCCGCAGGCCCGGTGCATTTTCAGATTTATAGCTTAACTTGCGCCCCAAAACCCGGCGTAGCCTATGTATAAAGCTGTATTCCTGGACATGGATGGCACCCTCCTGAAGTCTGATCATTCTGTTAGTAAAGAAACCATACAAACCATCCAAGGGCTCACAGGCAGGGGCATCCCGGTGATACTCGTCTCTGCACGACCGCTCAACGCCGTCCTGCCGACATTTCACAACATCGGACTACCACAACATTACCCGATAATAACCCTCAACGGCAGTTATATAATTGAAGCGGAACAGCCCATCTTCCAGGCTATGGTCGACCTTGACACTACGGCGCAGGTGGCTGAGCAGGTCCGGCCTTTTGGAGCTACTATCGCTTACTATCTGCAACGCGAATGGTATTCCGAAGTGAGTGACAGCTGGATCGATCACGAACAACGGATCATGGACGTAAAGGTCAAGGTTGGTCCCATCGGCGAACTGGTAAAAGACTGGTCGGCACGTAAGATAGGTCCCAATAAAATGATGGTGATGAGCGAGCCGGAAAACATAACGAAGATCCAATCGCATTTAAGAACCCTCTACAACGGTCGGCTGAATATCTATCCTTCCAAACCCACTTACCTGGAAGTGATGGAAACCAGCGGCTCCAAGTCGAACGCCGTCAAATTCATCAGCGAACGCCTGGGACTGATCCCTTCGGAGATCATAGCCATGGGCGATAATTACAACGACAAGGAAATGATCCGGTTTGCGGGTTTAGGCATAGCCATGGGGAATGCACCCGATGAAATAAAGGCAGCCGCCGACTTCGTTACGGATACCAACAACAATGACGGGGTAAGACTGGCGCTCGAAAAATTTTTTAAATTGTAGGCGCGCGCCGTGTTTAAATAATCTCATACAACCGAGCCAGGTTGATCAGCTCAACCGTATTGGATATCTTCAGCTTATCCAGTATGCGCGTCTTGTGCGTACCAACCGTGGACTTATGCAAACTAAGTGTATTGGCGATCTCCGAAACCGAACTCCCCTTCAGCATCTGTAGCACGACCTCAAACTCCCTGTCGGAAAGGTCTTCAAAGGGGTTATCTTTTAATTTCTTGGTCAATTCCCCCGATAATATTTCGGCAAGATTGTCGCTGATATAACGCTTGCCGCCCAATACTTTCTGGATGGCGTATTTTATTTCCGATTCTTTTGAATATTTATTGAGATATCCATGCGCCCCGATCTTCAAAAATCGTTTGGCAAAAAACACTTCCTGGTTCATCGTGAAGATAATGATCTTCAGCCCGGGGTATTCTTTTAGCAAATAGGAAGTAAGGCTGAATGATTCCGTATGCGGCATATTTATATCAAGCACCAGCAGGTCGAATGAAGCCGATTTCATTTTTTTTATGACCGCCTCCCCATCTTCTGCCTCATCGATGACGACGTCCCGGATACAGCTATTGATCAGCAGTTTAAGCCCTGCCCGGACTATCGAATGATCGTCTGCTATTAAGATATTCTGCATTTGCTTGAATTGAAGGGGAACTTATCCCAAATATAGATGATAATAGTTATATTGGGAATGCGGGTTTAGGTCTTTATTTATTTTGTGCTTTAGCTTGAATACCTTCCTTGTACTTGCGAACGGCGGCCAGTAATCTCTGATATCTTGGAATGATCGTATGCATCAGGAGGATGTCGAAGGAAACAGATATAAAAATCAATATCAGCCACTTATACCAGTCATTATGGCTTAGGGATTCCTGTGCGCCCTTGCTCCATCCGGAAAGCAACCATTCAATACCTCCAAGCAGATAAAACCCAGCCAGGCCGCTGATAAATTTAAAAGAAAGTATATATTTATCCACTACCGTTTCCAGTTTGCCCAGAAAGCTGATCAGGGGTAGTGACAGCAGGGTAGAGTAGTCGGCAAACAACAACAACCGGACATGAAAATAAACAGAGTAAGTGAGCAGACCAAATAAAGCTACCGCCTGGTATAAATCGGGCCCATCCGTTTTCCACTGAAAGCGCAACTGCCCGATACCCGCAAGCCATAAAACCGAAATGACGACAATCCTTATCAACAATTTCCTCCGCAGATTAATGGTGCCAGAAAAAGGATTTTTTACCACGATCTTTTCCAGGTCGGACGATAATACGGGTCGTTCTTCCATGGACATTTCCGGAAACTCATCCCAGTGCTGCTGCAGCTTCTTTAGCTCCATACCAGTTTTTCCTTTAAATAGGGAATGAAATTGAAGAGAGCCTTACGCTGAAGCGGTAATTCACTCTCTTTTTCCTTCTTTTTACCCGCCACACCCCCGGGCAGGGGCAGGCCGGTCAGGTGAGTTAATTCCTCTGTGGGCATCCCCTCGAATTCCAGGAAAAGACGAAACTTCTCATAATCGGAAGCCTCCCCGATAGATTCCCGGAATCTCGTCATCGACCGCTGGTAATCGGGAGACTTGAATTGTATAGCCCGCTCCCTTGCCGGCTCCGGTTCCATTGTTATGGAATGCAGGGCCGCCATATTGATACAGGCTCTCAGGATCAACGTCTGTTTATCGCTGTTTTGCCGGCGCGACTGGATATTCTGGGAAACTGCAGCTATAATGTTAATGAAGAGATCCTGGTGTTCTTTGTAATTGTGGGTAAAAAGCCTGCAGATAGAATAAACCCTTTTGTGCTGGAGTTTAAGTAATGAGCGGATATCAACGTCAAACCCGCCCTTCTTGGAGGAATTGTTCATATTGGGTATGGATTTTATGCATAGGTGTGGATTACGGGATAAATATCCTCAATAAAACGAGACTTTTAATAACCTTATTGTTGATTTCGACGTCGAGAAAAGACAGTCCTCGGGAGTCTCTTAAAGAAGAATAAGTGTTTTTATGGATATTGCATTAGTTAAAAAACTACATTAAATTCGTTTATTTACTATACATACAGGAGAGCCTAATTAATAACTTGTCGCCGATTCTGAGGCAGTACGTTTTAACGGTTCTTTGCAGTTTCAAGGACTAAGACTCGTCAGTCAAGCAAAACTAACAGCTTATATAGAGATTAATAGCCTGTATAAGTTCTTTTTGATAGGAATAAATTTAATTTCAATGAGCCATGTATCTCTTGAAAATTCAGAACCTTTTCTGAAATGTTTTGAGGTGCTCGCAGAGGACAAAAGTTGTATTGTATCAGATTCGGTGCTCTATTTTTCGGGAAAAACGGGTAAAGGCTTTATTACGGTAGCAGGTATTGCTTCCGGCATTGAAGTGCTGGCTGTTAATCTATCCCAACTAACAGAAGATCTGACATTCCATTTTCTGCCTTCCGCGAGCGCATCTTCTTATCTTTTGTGTTTCGATGAAATTGATGTCCCCGGCAAAGGGGATAGCGATCTGGCATTAGCGCAATCAACAGAAGCTTCCCGGCAGTTCCATTCTACCGTTTCCATCGTCGATGTCGTTAAAGGCAAGACGGTGACGTATCCGAAGGACAGGATCATCCGTTCGCTCATCGTGCGCGTCAAACGCCAAAGCCTGGAACACCTGATCCACGATTTCGATGCCGGCACCATCAGCACCATCTTGCAGTCTACCGGCAACGAAGCTACGCTTACCTGGCCCATTACGTTTAAATACCGCCTCCTGCTGGATGATTTCATGGCGGAGATCATCCAACATCCTTTCCGGGAATTGTTTACTATTCGCAATATCTCTATCCTGATCGAATACCTCCTTCAGCAATTTTTTGTGATGAATAAGCTTAGCCAGGATGGGAATTCGCTCAGTACCCAGGATACCCACAGCCTTTCAAGGGTTGAACAGCACCTATGCCTGCATTATAAAAAGGAGTTTCCCGGCATCGAAAAATTATCCCGCATTTCGGCCATGAGCCCGACCAGCCTCAAGACAAAATTTAAAAAATATTACGGCGAAACGCTATTTGGCTACTACCAGAAAAATAAATTAGAGCATGCCCGGAAGCTGCTCGATAACAAAGTACCGGTGAAGGTCGTAGCCACGGAGATCGGTTATTCCAATCCGTCCCATTTTACCCTGGCTTTCAAAAAGGAGTATGGTTTTTCCCCCTGGCATTACCTGAACCCCCATTGACGCCCCTTCCAGTTTTGACCCTTAACTCTAACCCCCAAATATGACTATGAAACCCCAACATCCTGTCCAGACCGTCCGAGCTTTGCATTGGCATCAATTGCAGTTGCCGGTAGGCCTGCAGGCAGCTGCTATAAAAGTCTCGGTCGATGGCCTGGAACTGGCCCAACCGACTTTTGACCCCAACGGTCTCGTGCTTACGTTCATCAACCACAAAGGAGACCTCCACGTTCGACCGGTGGGACGTCCCCAGGCAGAAGAACAGCCGGCCAGCCCCGGTCTCGGACTATTGTCTGTAGCCACCCAGCCTCTTTTGTACCGGTCTTCCGCCCCCATTCTTTTCTCTGCCCTGGTTCTTTATATTCCTGTCGCCTGGATTGACCTCTTCATACGGGATAACGCTCAATTCGAGAAGATCGGGCAGATACTGGAACAAGAAGGAAATATTGTCACCTGCCGGCTCGGCAGAAGGCAAATGTCCCTTTTTTCTGCCGCTCTTGGCCTGCTGCAAGAGAACCCCGGGGACCTGCTGAGCATTCAGAACAATCTCCTGTCTTTGCTGGAGTATTTTTTATGCAACCGTCACCGCAGCCTGCTTGGCGTCAATCCTTCCTCCGACATCGACAACGAAGACGACCTCACCCTTATCCGGGAAGTCGAATCCTATATCTCTGAATATTACTGCTCCGATACTTTTACAGTAGATAGCATCCTGAAGAAAACCTATACCAGCTATCACCGGCTGAATTTTCTCTTCAAGTCTATCCATGGGATGACCATCTCGGAATACATCCGGAACAAAAGGATAGAGAAATCAAAGGAGATGATCGCGGACAATGCCAAATCTATCAGCCAGATAGCCTATGAGATTGGTTATTCCAGCATCAGTAACTATATTCTGGCATTCAAAAAAGTTTACCAGATAACCCCCGGTAAATACAAAAAACAGATAGATAACATGGTCTAGCCCGCAGGGAAGCGGAGGTGTATAGTTGTGCCTTTCTGCTCCATACTTTCAACCGTGAGCGTACCGTTGAGCCGCTGTGTCAGATCGAAAATGAATTTATGACCCAGCTGGCTTCCGCTTTTCACATTGTCCATGTCGTCGTTCCCCAGGAAGGCTGCTATCTGCTGCGGACTCATGCCTTTCCCGGTGTCGGCTACCGATATGAGGATATCCGATCCTTCCTGACCGGCCGTTATCCGAATACTCCCCTGGTTGGTGTACTTGTTGGCATTATCGACCAGGTTACGGATGATGGTGATCAGCACATGCGGATCAGAATAAATCATTTGGTCTTCAGCCGCGGCGTACGAAATACTATTTCCTCTCTGTAGCACCTGTTCCCGGAAGAAGTCATATATCTCCTGTAATAAGGGTTTCAGGGGAAATGGCCGTTTGCTGATCCTGAAATTATCCGTCTGACTGGTAACCCATAACAGAAAATCCTCCGAGAAATTATAAATATCCTGGGCGCCTTTTTTGACCCAGTAAGTCCGGTCTTTCATTTCGGCGGCTGAAAAATTGGCCTGGTTATCGTGCAGATCGCCGGCGAGCAGGGTCAGGAATCGCAGCGGCGACCGGAGATCATGGATGACCAGCGAGATCAGCTTTTCCCGCAGTTTGCTCGTTTTCAACAACTCCTGTTCAGACTGCTGCAGCTTCGCAACCGTCTCTTCCAGCCGGACCACTGCTCCCCTTAGTTTTTCCGCTTTTACCCGGATCTCTTTTTTCTTTTCCACCAGCTTTAATCGCAACTGGACCAGGAAGAACAACATGACAAATAATCCCCCCACCAACAGCAGTATAAACCAGGTAGTCTTGTAAAAATAGGGCGGCACGATAAGCGTCCACTCCCGGTATTGGTAGTTGTTTTTCCCAAATCCATTGACCTTGCGAACCCGCAACGTATACTTCCCGGTTGCCAGCCTGCTGAGCGTAATGATCCCATCGGCCGGGACTTGCCTCCATTCATCACTAAGTCCTTCTACATTATATTGCAGGTAGAGGTTGTTCGGGTTACCCAGATAAGGGCAGGATATCTCTATGGACATGCTATTATAACCGGCCTTAAGCTGAATGGTATCCGTCCTTTCCATGGACCCTCCATCGACTTCCAGGTGAGTCATGTCAATGGCGCCATGGGGGAAATCGGTGGTCAGCGAATCCGCATGAAAACATACCATCCCTTTCATGGATAACAGCGCCACAAACCCTTCCGGGGTGATCACACCGCTGGAATTGAATCCCCCATTGAACTCATTCGTCAGCAGCCCGTCCTGCCGGCCGTAATAATAATAATATAATCCATTGTTGCTACCCTCACACCAGGCATCCATATCAGCCTTGGGAACCTTGAATAGTCCCTTGTTGCAGGGTATCCAGATATAACCATGGTCATCTTCCAGGAAACAATGCGCAGTGATCAGAAATCCATTCTTGTCCAACGGCATCCGGACGAACCGGTTATGATAGTAATAAAAATATCCCTGCCCATAGGTACCCACCAGGATGTTTCCGTCCTTGCAGATATGGATCGTGCGGACATGTGTATCCCTGAATTCGGGGATACTTCGAACTTCCTTTTTTCCCAGGTCATATTCGAGCAGCCCATTGGTACCTGCTATCCACAATCGAAAAGCGCTGACGGGTGCGAAGGATTCGTTGACCTCTCTCCCCGAAAGCCGGTCGATCGTGAAAAGCCGCCGGAAACTGTCTGCCTGTAACTGCCAGAGCGATTTTTCCGTCAGGCAATAAAGATGCCCTGCCGCGTCTTCTGTATAATCCACGATCCTGGCATCGAGAGCCGGGAATACGGCTACCGGTCGCAGCGCCGGATCCTGCCGGCGGGGCAAATTGTAGTCCGCTCCCCATACCTGGTCTTTCTTGTCGATGTACAGGCAGCGTTGCCAGATAGGTGCAGTATCCTTTATCGGGATCAGCTTCCCCCCGGGCGTAAAAATGAATTTGTCTGTGAGTATTTCCCGTCCCTGGTGCAGGGCCAACGGTCCAAAGAGATGCCGGGCCATCTTCTGCCGCAGCGGCGCCGGCCAGCCGTCAAGCTGGAACCGGTTTTTTCGAAGAAAATAAAATCCTTCCGTACGCGTGGCCACTAACAGCAGGTCAAGCCCGGAATTGTATTCCACTGCGGAAATATTGGGAATGAAATCCAGGTTGATCACAAATTTACTCCTTAGTCTCCCGTCCGCGGTGGGAGTCAGCCGGTAAAGACGCTGGCCGGCCAATAAATGCGTGGTCTTCCCACAGGAGTATAGACGGTATCGTCCCCCGCCTTTTAGTATCGCAGCCCGATCCTGCCGGAGCCCGCCTTCTATCGGCTTTGCCCCCAATACCTTATGACCTTCGGAATACACGGCCAGCAGTGAATCCTGATCCAGGATATAAAATTTTTTATCCTGCAGCAGGTACTGCAAATCATTTCCCGGCAAGGCCGACACCGGAGTCAAAACACGACTATCATAATAATAGAGGCTATCCGAATAAATAAAGTAGAGGTGCACCGTATCGGCGGCATAAAAATTCCGGTTGTGCTGGAAAAGAAATTGAAAAATATTTTTGCGCTGTCCTGCTTCCGCTGCAGAGTGGATGCGGTTTAAAAAAAGCGAGAAGTCAAAAAGCTGTTTGGACGCATTCAACAGGCAGGGTCTTTTCAGGGCCTCGGCAGGAGTGATCACGGGGAGCATGAATTGACGATTACTCCCGGGATAACAATACAAATTATGATCATCCGTCTGGAAATAAAGGGTTCCCTTGTCGTTTTTCCCCAGATAAAGAATATTGGATTCCATGACCGGCTTATCATCGGGGTAGTATAACTTAAAAGAACTGCCGTTAAAACGGACCAAACCCACCTGGGAAGCCAGCCATAGATAGCCGTCATTGTCGAACAGCAAATCGTTGATGCTGTTCTGGGGCAGCCCGTTTTCGTCGGTAAAATGCTGGACAGAGTAACCGTTGGAAGAGTCGGACTGAGTCAGGGCAGGTGTTACAGACAAAGAAAGGATAATAAAAATCAGAAAGACCTTGTTTATCATGCCTTAACCTTGGACGTAAATATAATAAAAAAAAGAGATTGGACATTTTGAATAAAAACGGTCGTCTACCTTTAGTTAGAGACGACCGTTTTTTTGCTTATCCGAAGTTTTTGTAGTATTGTGTGAGTCTTCGGATATCGGATCAGCCATTTTTCAACAGGATATAGTCTTTTTTTTTCGATAAGATATTGGATAGCTCTTTTATAGAATATTGGATAAAGACTTATTAGAATAATAAAGGTATCTTCTTTACTTTACAAATTTTAACGATTTATTAGCTGCTGCGGTGGGAAAAGGACATCCTACACCATTATAATGCCTTGGAAGAGAAAGCCTTTGTCTGACTTCGTTAGTCTTTTTGCGATATTGAGTAGAGGCACGCAGATGAGGAGGGTACTTTTATAGTAACAAAATCAGTATCCATGAATAAACTTTACCCTTCAGGCAAAGCATGCCCGTCTGTTTCTGCTGTTTATTCCCTTCGATGTAGAAACGCATAATCGGATCACCTTATTTTAGCGCATCACCTTATTCGATTAATTTAATGATCTCCCTATGCTAACATTCGATATTTCAGTCGACGTGTATATTTTCCTGTTAATCATCATCATGGCAGCAATAGTCGGATTCCTCGGAAGAAGCCGGCAACTGGCAAAAAAGAATCGCCGGATTGCCGAACTCGAACGGGAAATGATGCAGGCTCATGCCGAGGTGCTCAGTACACAGCGGGACTATTGCGAGTTGGAATCCAAAGTGAAAGACTTTACCAGTCCTGTCATCGCTATGATAAACAACAAAAACGAGGAACCACCTCCAAAGTCAACCGACCGGCGGGACAGGATCAGAAAGGATAGGGCGACAGGAACTGATTGAGAAACACTTTAGTTGTCCTATTGCGTTAGTGTATTTAAAGTTTCGGGCATACTATTACCTGATAGTTGTTTTTTTTTACATACGCGAGATTTTTCGAACAATGCCTTACATCCGGGTTTGACGTTCTTACGTTAGTTTTCTACAATGGTTGCAATCGGCTACGAGGTATTATTGAAAAGTTTCGGCTAAGCCAATAAACCTTTAGACGATGCCGTACCCCACATTCCAACCGGGAAAGACTCTCTTTCTTCCCGTCGCCCTTCTTCTCGTCGCCTTTCGCTGCTTAGCGAATAGCCCTGTCCAAAAAAATTTTCAATCAACCTTTTCTGAAAGTCATAATTCCCGGAATTACACGTTATATAATAGGGATACTGTCCAGGAGCATGTGGTCTCCGGTTATGTCCATAGGGCAGCCAATGGCGACCTGGTCATAACTGTTCCTAAGACGGCTTCCGGCAGGTATAAGATCCGTTTTTTCGACCAGTGGAATACTTTACTGTTCGAGATTCGTCAGATCAGGGACCTCCTGCTTATCGTAGAGAGATACAATTTCGAACACGCGGGGCAGTTTAAGTATGAGCTTTATCGGGATTTAATCCTTATCGAAAAAAATAACTTTTTCATTCGAAAGGAATGATATCCCAAATAAAACCCTAAATATGATTGATCCGTAACCCAAATCCTATAACCAATGTTAAAATCCAAATCCCATGAGAGTACTTACTAACCTTTTATTTAAGGTTACCTTATCATCCATGGTTTTGACGGCTCCGGCCATGATAACGGGCCGTGCGAAATATGATGGAGACAGTCTGCTGAAAGACAAAGAGGTGGTATTGCCCTTTTACTCTTCAGCAGTCATTGGAAAATTTATTGATCACCCTTCGCTCACCGCTGTCCCGACCTATACAGCGGAAGAGAATGCTGCCGTCCGGCGCCGTTCGGCTGCAAATAAACCGGCTGTTGGAGAAAAAGAAGCTACCGACAACGGGGTCTCTTTCAGTGCCGCAGCAAAGGTTGCCGAGGTCCGGATGGTGATCAACCAGGCCGTGATGCTTTACAGCAATATGAATCTGGTGAAACAAGGGCTCGACCAAAAAGCATTTGAATACGCCTGGCGGGGTTATCACAACTTGTTGAAAAAGGGTCTTATCCATAAAAGGACAGTCCTTTCCATCTGTGATTTCAGCCAGTCCTGCTGCAGCAAACGGATGTATGTTATCGACGTACGGCGCCGGAAGCTACTCTACCGTACTTATGTAGCACATGGCCAGAAATCCGGCGAAGAATATGCTACCTCTTTTTCTAACGAACCGGAGTCCTTTAAAAGCAGCCTGGGATTCTATGTGACAGACAGGATATACTATGGCCGGAATGGTCTCTCGCTCCGGCTCAATGGAGTTGACAGCGGGTATAATGACCTGGCATTGAAAAGAAAGATCGTGCTGCACGGCTCGACTTATGTCGGCGATAAATACATGGAGAACTTTGGTACCCTGGGTACTAGTCTGGGCTGTCCGGCCCTGCCTTCCACAATGAGCGGCCGGATCATCCGGGCCGTAAAAAATGGCAGCTGCTTGTTTATTTATCACCCGACACAGCAATACCTGGAGAGCTCTACAATTATCAATGGGTAATTTTTAAAACAAAAAACCCGATTATGACGTCAGTTTGGCAAGGATCACAAAAGAAAACCCGCTCTAAAGCGATATCTTTCAAAGGCGGACTGGCGCTTCTGATCTGTTTTTTGATAGGCATCGCAGCCGCAGCCCTACTTTTATATACGTTATTGTGAAGATAATGCATAGCAACTGTCGCAAAGTTCGCTTTCTTCCCGAGGCTGATCGAAAGATCAGCTTTTTTTTGCCTTTTATAAAGGCATCCACACCGTAACTTTCGTCCCCTTTCCCTTCTCACTTTGTATAGCCAAACTGCCCCTTATTATCTTCAGCAGATCCTTAATGATCAGATACCCCAATCCATTCCCCTTTCGGTTATCCACGTTGGCAGAAGAAAGTATGAAGTGATCAGCCATGATATTATTGATCTGTTCCTGGGTCATTCCCACTCCTGTATCCTCGATCAACAGGGTCATTCCATCCCCGCTGCGGGAGCAGCTCACCCGGATAAAACCGTGCGGGGTAAAATTGATGCCATTGAGGATAAGATTATACAGGACGATTTTCACCGGCTCGATAAACTGGAACAGCGTCAACTGCTCGTCCACGGTATTGAAGAGCCGGACCTCTTTCTGACGGGCCATAGCCTGGAAAATACCAAATAGCTGGGTGACCAGCTCATGCAGATTGAAACTTTCCTTGGCAAGCCGCCGGTCCTCATTGCGGTATTTTATCCAGTTGAGGATATTCGTGGACAACAGCTCCAGCTCTTTGGAGGTAGCAGCCATCTCACCGATGACTTCCTGTTGCAGCTCTTCCGTCAGGCCATGTTTTTTTTCGATGAGGTTCTTCCCCGTCAGGTGCAAAAATCGCAATGGGGTCACCAGGTCATGGCTGATAATGGAGATAAGCCGGGTCTTGATCTGGTCAGTTCTTTCCAGCTCCTCGTTCTTGGCCTGCAATTCCCGGGTTTTTTCGGCGATCTGCCTTTCCAGCTTGTCCTGCCGGATCTCCAGCCGGAGGGTCCGCCAACGCACGATCCCACCAATAAGCGCGATCAGTACACAAAGGCAGAACACCCAGCTCCAGGGGCGCTGCCACCAGTGCGGAATAATGTAAAAATTGCAGACCGTCCAGCTGTAGTTATTCCCAAAGCCATTGGGCTTGCGTATCTGCAGCCGGTAATCTCCGGAAGGCAGATTGCTGAAATGCAATCTGGGATTATTTTGAATGTCCAGCAGCTGCCAGCTCCCGGAATAAGGCTCCAGCTTATATTCGATGTAGAGGTTTTCCCTGGTTACCCATGCCGGGAACCCTAAAGAGAACACCAATTCCCGCGTACCCGCCGGAAGCTCCGGTTTTATCAGCGAAGGGTTGTTCACCAGCTGACTATCCGCCATAAACTCGTCGATATAAATGGCGCCGCCCGGCAATCCCGTAACAGGCCGGGCGGGATTTACCCACACCAGCCCATCCATCGAAGGAAAGGATAAAGTACTGTCATTGAGAGACAGCGCACAGGGAGTACATCCGCCATTCAATTCGGTCATGTCCATTCCGTCAGCCCGTCCATAATAATGATAATAGATCTCCCGCCGGCTGTCATCGAAGGCATCCGTCAGATCTTCCGGTTTTGCCCTAAAAACTCCCTTATTGGTGCTGATCCAGCAAAAACCAAGTTTGTCCGGAACAAAACAATGGGCATACAGCAGATAATTGTTCTTATCCCCGGGAATAGATTTGATCTGCCCATTTTTATACAGAAAGATACCCTTCCCATAAGTGCCGATAAACAGATAACCCTTGTATTTCCATAAGCCCCTGACACAAATGCCTGGCATTCGCAACAGGGTATCGACCAGGTGGCTCAGGATATTATAACGGAACAGGCCGTCGCAGGTGGCAATAGCAATCAGGCCCGGGCTTATTTCCAGCATAGAAAAGGGCACATTGCTATTAATATCCGGTTTCGGATACCGGTACTGGTAGTCGATCCGGTTATCCTTCAGGATCCCTATCCCAATGGCATTGGCTACATAGAGATTTCCTTCCGACAAAACAAAGCCATCCGTGATGGAGCCTGCACCGACCGGCAGCTCCGTCGTCCGACGTGTTTGATAGGAATAGGAACAGATTGTGTCCCCCCGGCTATACCATAATACGCTGTCAGGGGTGGTGAGTACAACATTGTTGAATTTGCCCAGGATGGGCAGGCTGACAGGGGAGGGGACCGGACTACCCAGAATATCCCCGTTGCTGGTGAGGATAGCTTCTCCCGGTAAAGCTACCTGGCTATAATAGGCGGTAGGCCGATTGACATTCGGCGGGGTCGGAGCTTTTTTTACCGACCGGACTGCATTTTTCCGTATTATAATGATGCCCTTCGAAACGTTGCCCAGAAGCAACATGCCACTCTTGTCATCATATTTGGCAAACAACAGCAGCGCGTCAGCCGGGATTACATCACAGATCAGCCGGGCCACGAGCCTTCCTTGCTGATAATCCAGTATCCAGGCGCGGGTTCCTTCCACCAGGATCGGATTTTTCATGCTGTTGTCCCAGAAAAGCTGGGGTTTGTTTAATCCGGTTGCCGTGGCCTTAGTCTGGGACCCCGTGACCCTACTCTGGGATCCCGTGGCCTTACTCTGGGACCCCGCGATCCCCGCCAGGGCAACAGGCGTTTTACCTGTAACGTCCGGGTCCATCCGGTAAAATCCCGTACGTGCGTTAAACACAAATAATGTATCCCGTAGAAGAAAAACCCTGGAACCCGGCTGAAGTGCGCTTATAAAAGAGGGCGCCGGCCGGCCCAGGCGATAATCAAACAACGTATCGTGCTGCGCCATCAGCAGCCGCCATTCATTCAGCGGGATCAGGGTCTCGGTAGAAAAGTCAAAACCAAATCCGGGAGGCGGATGCAGCGAGGACTGTCGAAATAATCTTCCGGAAGCGGTCAGCCCTACCAGCTTAAACGCAGAGGGACGGGTATCGACCTTTACCTGACCGGCATATTGAGGTTTGTTTTGCAGAATAAGAAACAGGTTGCCTACCTCGTCCGAGGTATAAAGCCTGCCATTCCTGGTCTTTAACAGGAAAAGCATCCGTTCGGAAAAAAAACCGGGGGTATTGAGTCGATTGAACGTTACAAAATCCGACCCGTTGTAACGGGTTATACCTGCTTCCGTCGCAATCCAGAGAAAACCAGTCTGCTCATCCCATTGCAGACCCTTGATCCCATTGGAAGGAAGTCCATTTTCAGTGGTAAAATATTCAACATGATAGTCTCCCTGGGCCTTCGGCAAAAAACTAAAACTCAGGAACAGCAACAAAAGCCCTGCAGTCCTAATAATTGACATTATACAATGTAGCCAATTCTATTAATTCTTTCAGATTTGTCGTGAGAGTTTTTTCAAATATGCGGTTCTTAACCGTCGAAACCGTATTCATTTTTACATTCAGCGTTTCGGCGATTTCTTTTGTCCCAAACCCCTTCAGGACATAATGCAGAATTTCCAGCTCCCGGGGGGCCAGTGCCGAAAATGGATTGTTGGGATAGCGGACCCCAGGGTCCCTCGAAGATTGCTCATTCAACAGGAAACGGCGCAGCAGCCGGATCGTTTCCTCTTCCGGCGTCGTCTTGGGCAAATAATGGTCAATGCCATATTGCCGCAATGCTTTCCCATATACTTCCGCCGGCTGCATGGAAAAAACCATAATCCGCAGATCTGGATATAATTTTTGTATATTGGGTAAGATTTCCAATGTGCTGCCGTCCGATAGAATGATATCCAGCACCATGTGGGTATATTTCTTTTTTGTTAGTTCTTTCATCAGCTCGTTGCAGCTGACCACTTCTGAAACCTCGGTAAAACTCAAGTGTAATTGCAATAATAATTTTAAACCTTTCCGGATCATACTGTGATCATCAGCCAATAGTATCTGTGGTTGCATTAGTGCTAAATTCATCAATAAAAAAAAAGAGTTCTGTAGAATTAATTCTACCCGATCTTATGGTAAAGCTATTAATTTGCTTATTGTTAAGATCATGCATTCTCAAATGCTGATTTAGATCAAGTAGCCGTTGCGGGTTTTATGTATTGACCTGCATCCTGTAACGAATACCCTGTTAATCCTTGTTTTTTTGACCTGCGAGACCTGTCGTCCATTAGTTTGATTGATTATCGTCTTATTTATTTAATTTATTACTATGTCTGGTTTTCGCTTAAAACTCAACAGGTTAAGAAATATTCCCTATGCGTCTTCGATCCAGGAATTCCTACCTTTTGAAAAATCCCTTGAATTGGAATATTTCTTCGAAGGACAATGGAACCTTATGGTCGTCAAACCTATACTCATCAATACTATTGTCATCTTTCTCGTCCACTTTCCCGAAGACTGCGAAGAACCTATGGCGCTGGTGTATAATAAAAAAGATACCTGGTCGGATATAGAAAAGGAATCCACCGGCCAAACCGAAGCGATCGGCCTTGCCATCGAAAACTATTACACCGACTGTTACTTGCCCTGGACTGGTAATGCTAAAGACGGATCATCTCATACGTGCTGGGATAATCACTTTTTGAACTAGACCTTACTCATATTATCAGCAACTACCTTAAATCTTAATTATGATTTTAAGTATGACAGGAGCGGAAGAAATAGAGGAGGACGATCCCAGCGTGCTTTGGTTTCAGCAGGGGGTTCCGGAAGCTTTTAAAGTATTTTTTTTCCAGTATTACCCGGAGCTGTTTTCGTTTGCACTTTTGCTTGTGCACGACCCTCCCGCGGCCTATCAACTATCGATCGATGCTTTCTTTCTTTGTTGGGAGCGACGCACCGATTTTACCAGTGATCAAAAGATCAAGGCCTTTGTTTACCTGGCCACCCGTAATAACTGCATGGATCATCTTCGCCGCATCGCCGACCCTGCCGTTGCCGATGAAGCAGTGCCTGTAAGTATTCCACCTGCCTCCCTTCCACCCGATATCCTGCGTGATATTTATGCGTTTGCTGCTGTAGGGTTGTCCCAATGCTGACATCGTCCACGTTGCCCTTAATTATTTTGCCGGTCCCGCCGGATGACCTAGTTTTATAAGGATGGCTTATCCCGAGGTTCTGCAAGATGCCGATTCCCGCCACCTTGAACAGGCCGCTGCCTTTAACCACCAGCAGCTGTTCAGGAAGGAAGCGCTTACCCTTGGCGGTAGCCTGCTGAACGCAGAAGGCCTTAGCTGGACCTCCGGCAATGCCCAAAGTCCTTCCATGATAGCCTTTCCCGAGTTGACCGAAGACAATGCCGGCCGGCACCTCGACGAGCTGATGGCTTTTTACCGGAAACATCCGCCCAAGGGAGCCGGCTGCTGGTCTCTTGATCCCCCCAGTCCTGCGGACCTTGGCGTTCGTCTGCTCGCAAGAGGTTTTCAACCCGGCTGGCGCCCTCGCTGGATGGCCCTCGACCTCGCGAAAGTACAGATACAACACCCCTATCCCAGAGGATTGATCATTACCGCAGACAATGATACTTCCCTTACCCACGTAAAAAACCTGCCTTATGCCCAGGTCATCATTCCCTCCGCCACTACTACCGACATGCCGGGCCAATGGGTTCGCTTTGTGGCCACCCTGCGGGGTAGAGTCGTAGGACATAGCGTCGTTTTTCTCACCACCGGGCAGTGGGGCGCCGCAGGTATCTACCATGTTGGTGTCGTTCCCCGCGCCCGTCATAAAGGCGTGGGTAAGGCCGTAACCCTGGCTGCCTGCCTCTATGCCCGGGACAAGGGTTATCGTTACGCTGTATTGAATTCCACCGGCGCCGGTCAGCGCACATATGAGCAGCTGGGCTTCACCGTTACCGGCGATGGATGGACCTGGTGGCTGATCCTCGACCGGTTCCTGGCCCGGCGGCAGCACCTGTCCGCAGAATGGCTGGCGGAAGGTGGCGCAGACTATACCGTGCTTGATGCCTGGGACCTTGGCTGGAAAGATCGTGCCCGGCAGCTGCTTCATAAAGACCCGCAATCGGTGAATCAACGTTATAGTGAATGGGACAAGACCTTGCTGCATTTTGCTGTAGAACGCAACGACGAAGAATTGGTGCAGCTGGCGCTATCGGCCCGGCCCGACCTGCGGCTCAAAGACAATGCCTACAAAGCTACCGCCCTCGACTGGGCAAAACACTTTGGCCATCATGCTATCATTGAATTGATACTCGCTGCACGTTAACGGCCCTTTCCCAACCACAACAAACAATTTACGATCAGTTTCCCTTCAGTTTTATTCTCCAGCGTAAAGGAAAGCTCCTTATTTGTCTTGTGCTCATAATCAATATCATTATGCCCCATATTCATATAGATCATGCGGTATTGGGTATTCGTCCATACCACCGGGTAATACCCGCTGTGCCAGATCTCCGATAACTTCGGCCCGGTGCCGAGTGGAAAACTCGCAGAGTCTATGGAGAGCAATATCTTAATATCCGGATTCTTCCGCAAGTCTTCCGACCACCGGTACCATTCATTGGGCGCAGTCCTAAACTTTGCCGGCAGATGCCGCATCGCCGCGAACTTCCGGTCTTCTACATCCAGGATAGCGGAGGTCGGCCGCCAGGTATTGCTCACATAAGAACCCGAACCCAAAAACCGGTTGTGATACCAGTCCCAGTTTTGCGGAACGCCGGAAGGCGTCAGCGCAAATGCCGCGAAATGAAACCCCATCCAGCCTCCGCCATGTTCCATATAATGCTGAAAAGCCAGCCGCTGTGCTGAGTCTTCCGGCCGCGTATCCAAAAAAAGCACCACCTGGTATTGGGAAAGAAAATCTTCCGTCATCTTACTCCAATCATTGGTCGAGTCATAGCTGAAGTGATATTTTTTCGCCATCTCCGGGAACCATCGATTAGCTTCATGCACAAAACTGATGTGTGCGGCGTCATTTTTCGCCGTATAAAAAGCAATGACCTTGAATGGCGGCCCCTGCGCCCGAAGCGCCGGGGCAAGCAAACCAAGAACGACAACAAAAAACAAGGCTACAGAATGTCTACTGAAATGACGCATAGTTGCGTGAATATAAGAAAAGTTGATGGACGGTTTCGGCCAGCCCGCCGTTATGTCGTAATTTTTGCGCGCTTATACAACCAACACATGAAAAAACTGCTTTGTCTGCTTTTCCTTTCCGGTTTCGCCTGGCCGGCTTTCACCCAGGCGCCCGACACTTCCTTTTTCGGTAACCTGCGCTGGCGGATGATCGGTCCGCACCGGGGCGGCCGTACGGTCGGGGGTTGCGGCGTACCACAACAGCCCAATGTCTTTTACATCGGCGTCAACAACGGCGGCGTCTGGAAAACAACCGACTTCGGCCGCACCTGGACCCCCATCTTCGATGAGCAGTCTACCGGCTCTACCGGCGACGTTGCTGTTGCGCCTTCAGACCCCAATATTGTCTACGTTGCCAGCGGCGAAGGCATTCAGCGGCCCGACCTCTCCGTTGGTAAAGGTATTTTTAAGTCCACCGACGCCGGCCATACCTGGACCCACCTTGGACTCGAAGCCGGTCAGCAGATGGGAGGGCTCGCCATCGATCCGAAAGACCCCAACCGCGTATTCGTAGCCGTCCTCGGCCACCCCTATGGCCCCAACCCCGAAAGAGGCGTCTATCGCAGCACCGACGGCGGCAAGACCTGGGAAAAAGTATTGTATAAAGATGAAAATACCGGCGCCGTACAGGTCACGATCGATCCGGTGAACCCCCGGATCATCTATGCGGACCTCTGGGCCGGCAGGCAGGGCCCCTGGGAAAACGGTTCCTGGAATGGTCCCAACAGCGGCCTTTTTAAATCCACAGACGGCGGATCGACCTGGTCTGCACTGACGCAAGGACTGCCCACTCCCGCGCAAGGCCTGGGCCGTATCGGCTTTTGTATCGCCCCTTCCGATCCCAATCGCTTGTATGCAACCGTCGACGCGGGCGCCAATGGCGGTATCTATCGCAGCGACGACGCCGGCGAGTCCTGGAAGAAACTCAACAGCGACCAGCGCTTCTGGGGCCGCGGTGATGATTTCGCCGAAATAAAAGCCGACCCGAAAAATAAAGATATTGTCTACACGGCCGACGTAGTGGTCTGGAAGTCTATGGACGGCAGACCTTCTCTTCCTGGTACAACCAGCCCACCGCCCAGTTTTATCACGTCAGCACCGATAATGCCTTTCCCTACAACGTTTATGGCGGTCAGCAGGAAAGTGGTTCCGTAGGCATCGCCTCCCGCGGCAATGACGGCGCCATCACCTTCCGCGAATGGCATCCCGTCGGCGTCGAGGAATACGGGTATATCGCTGCCGATCCGCTCGATCCCAATATCATTTACGGCGGTAAAATTACCCGCTATGACAAACGCACCGGCCAGGTACAAAACATCGCCCCGGAAGCGATCCGCAGCGGCAAATACCGCTTCCTGCGCACTGCCCCCGTATTATTTTCTCCCACCGACCCGCATACGCTGTTCTTCGCCGGTAACGTCCTGTTCAAAACGGCTAATGGCGGCCACTCCTGGCAGGTGATCAGCCCCGACCTCAGCCGCGAGACCTGGAATATCCCTGCCAGCGTCGGCATCTATAATACGGACGCGCTAAAGAAAATGCCCCGGCGTGGCGTCATTTATACGGTGGCGCCCTCGCCGGTAGATTCGCTGACTATCTGGGCGGGGACGGACGACGGACTTATTCACATCACCCGTGATGGCGGTAAGACCTGGAAGAATATTACACCTCCTGGTCTTGCGGACTGGACAAAGATATCCCTCATCGACGCGGGTCATACCGATGCGGCCACCGCTTATGCTGCCGTCAACGGCATCCGCCTCGACGACATGCACCCGCATATCTATAAGACACACGACGGTGGAAAGACCTGGACAGCCATCGACAACGGACTGCCCGACGAACCGATCAATGTGGTCCGGGAAGACCCGCGTCGGAAAGGGCTGCTGCTCGCAGGCTCCGAAACTGCCGTTTACGTTTCTTTCGACGACGGAGCTCACTGGTCATCCCTTCGGTTAAATATGCCCGCTACTTCCATCCGGGATCTGGTCTTCAAGGATGCCGATGTTGTGGTAGGTACGCATGGAAGGTCCTTTTGGATTTTAGACGACATCGCTCCGTTGCGCCAGCTGGCCCCGACAGCAGCGGCGGCAGATGCGACCCTGTATAAACCCGAGCCGGCCATCCGCATACGCTGGAACATGAACCCGGATACCCCGCTGCCCCAGGAAGAACCGGCGGGGGAGAACCCGCCGGATGGGGCTATCATCGACTACCACCTCAAATCCGAAACCGACGGCCCTGTGACCCTCGATATTACCGATGCCGCCGGCAAGCCCGTTCGCCATTTTTCCAGTACCGATACGCTTTACAACATTCCTGATGTGAATATTCCTCTTTACTGGATAAGACCACAGCAATTGCTCTCTATTCATGCAGGACCGCACCGTTTTATCTGGGACCTGCACTACCAGCCCCTGAATATTCCGGCTTCCTATCCCATCAGCGCCGTATATGCCAATACCGCTCCTGTCGCCACGGCTCCCTGGGTGATGCCGGGCGTCTACACGGTTAAGCTGACAGTTAACGGAAAAATATATGCGCAGCCTGTTACCGTTCATATGGACCCCCGTGTTAAAACTCCTTTGCCGGTTTTACAGCAGCAGCATGACCTGGCTCTCCGGGCTTATAAGGGACGCATGCAGGCAATGGAGGACTTTAATAAAGTACATGCCCTCCGGGCAAAGCTGTCATCCCGTTTGTCCGGCAACGCTCTGCTGCTGGAGCTGGATACAAAGCTCGCCGCTCTCGAAGGCGCCGGCCGCCGCGGTGGAAGAGGCGCCGCTGCACCGGCCACTGACGGCCCCAAATCGTTTTCACAGCTGCAAAATGATTTTGCTGCGCTCTTCACCATATTTGAAGAAGCGGATCTGTCCCCCACCACGCAGGCCTTAGCTGCTCTGCAGGCCACACAGCAGGCCGCGCAGCAGACCAGTGCTGCCTGGCAGCAGCTGCAAAAAGAAATTCCAACTATTCAATAACAGCAGGTGCCGGTCATCAGCGTAAAAGAAAACACAACCAACTGATATGGACACCAATTCAAACTGGCTCGATATTTCCTCTACCCTTGGTCTTATCGCCACTTGTGTGCTGACGTTTAACCTGCTGCTGGGCATCCTGCTGAGCGCTGCCTACCGGCGATCGCCTTTGTGGAAGAAGCTGCCGTCCCTCGTAAAAAAGGTCAGCCTTGACGACCTCCACAACTGGACGGCCTATGTGGCGCTGGCCCTCGTCCTGGGTCATATTTTATTGCTGCTGCCCGATGTGGCGTTGAAATACCGGCTCATCGACATTCTCTTCCCGTTACACGCCCCGCACCAGGTATTATGGACGATACTCGGGGCCCTGGCGTTTTACGCGTTGATCGCCGTGATCATCACCACGCAGAAGAAGATCAAGAACAGGCTGGGCTTCCGGTTATGGAAGAATATTCACCTGATCTCCTATTGTACGGCGCTGCTGTTCGTCGTCCACGGGATTTTCATGGACCCGCTGTTGAAAGACCGGCCCGTCGACTGGTTTGATGCGGAAAAAATGGTGTCGGAACTGTGCGGCGTGGCCCTGGTAGCCGCCAGTTTTATCCGGTACCGGTATTATCGCCAGCGGCAGCAAAGACCCGCGGTATAAGCATGGTTGGTCCTGGCCGGCCGGCACGCGTTCACCCGATTTTAACCAATGTTATACCGATTTGAACGCATGCCATTTTTGTTGACGATCATAAGGTAATTTCCATAAAATTATTGGCTATGCTTAGAAGAATGGTCGGGCTGCTCCTTTTGCTCGGCGGACTCGAAACCTCCGCTCAGTCCTTTGACAGCAGTCTTTTCCGCGAGCTGCATTTTCGTTTCATCGGTCCCGATGGCAATCGGGCCATTGCCGTAACCGGTGTTCCCGGCGATCGAAACATCGCTTATGTCGGTGCTGCTTCCGGCGGCATCTTCAAAACAGAGGACGCGGGCATCACCTGGCGACCCATCTTCGACAGCGCGGATAATTCTACTATCGGCGCCCTGGCCCTCGCCCCCTCCGATCCACGGCAGGTTTGGGCCGGCACCGGTGAGACCTTCCTGATCCGGCCCGCAGAGGCCATGGGTAACGGCGTATACAAATCCACCGACGCAGGCCGCACCTGGACGAACATGGGTCTACGCGCCACCGGCCGGATCAGCCGTATCATTGTCGATCCTGCCGATCCGAACACCGTTTATGTGGCGTCTCTCGGCCATACGCATGCGCCGCAGCAGGAACGGGGTGTATACAAAACTACCGATGGAGGAAAGACATGGACCCGGATACTCTTTGTCGATCCCTTCACCGGCTGCTCCGATCTCTCCATAGACCCGCAGCATCCCGGCACCTTGTTCGCCGCCATGTGGCAGGTTACCTTTAACACCTGGAAGCTCAACAGCGGCGGCCCCGGCAGCGGTATCTTTAAAACTACCGACGGCGGCAGGACCTGGAGCCGGCTCAGCAAGGACTTACCCGGCGGCGAGGCGCACCCCGTAGGAAAAACTTCTGTAGACGTTTCCTACAGCAACCCTAATATCGTCTATGCCCTCATCGAGGATAAAGACCCGGCCCTTTACCGCTCGGAAGACGGCGGCGCCTCCTGGAAGAAAGTGTTCACCAGCCACTCGATGGCCCAACGGGCTTCTTACTATACCCGGGTCCGCGTGTCCACCGGTGATCCGGATAACGTGTTTACGATATGTGTCACCGTTATGGAGTCGAAGAATGGCGGAAAGTCTTTCAACGGCAACGGCGAGAACGGCGATTACCGCCCCGGCGGGGATACCCATGACATGTGGTTCGACCCCAAAGACCCTGGCCGGGCCATGGTGGCCCACGATGGTTGTATGAATATGACCTATACCGGCGGCAAGACCTGGCAGAACGTCAACCTGCCCATCGCCCAGATGTATCATGTATCCGTAGACAACCAGGTGCCTTATTATGTCTATGGCAACAGGCAGGACGGCTATTCCTACCGTGGTCCCAGCAACAGTCTGCAGGGCAGCATCCCTATTGGACTTTGGACCGGCGTCGGCGGCTGTGAAAGCGGTTTTGCCCAACCCGATCCGGAGGACAATTCCATCATCTGGTCGGGCTGTTATGACGGCGGCCTCGACCGCACCGATCTTCGCACCGGTCATGTCCGTGACGTCCGCGCCTGGCCCGAGGCAGGTTATGGTTATCCTCCGGCTGAGATGAAATACCGCTGGCACTGGAACTATCCGATGACCATCTCCCGCCATAATCATAACAAAGTATATATCGGGAGCCAGTATGTGCATGTAACTGCAAATGAAGGCCAGTCCTGGTCGGTCATCAGCCCCGATCTCACCACGAATGATAAGTCCCACCAGCAAAGTTCCGGCGGGATAAGCACCGATAACCTGTTTACTTTCGATGGCTGCACGCTCTATGCGATCGCGGAATCGCCGGTGAAAGAGGGCGTTCTCTGGACCGGCTCCAATGACGGGCTTGTGCACGTAACCCGGGACGACGGCGGGCATTGGGAAGATGTCAGCCCGAACATGCCCGGCCTGCCCAAATGGTCCACTATCCGGGATATCTGTCCTTCGCCTTTTGACGAAGGCACGGCTTATGTGGCGGTCGACTGCCAGTTTATCGGGGACTTCAATCCCTATATCTACAAGACTTCGGATTTTGGCAAGTCCTGGATTATCATTAGCCAGAGCTTCCCGCGGAGTTATTCCTCCTTTGTCCACCAGGTCAAAGCAGACCCGGATAAAAAAGGTTTGCTTTGGGCCGGCACCGACAACGGATTGTATTTCTCACCGGATGACGGGGCGCACTGGATACACCTCAAGAACAATCTTCCGCCCGTTCCTATCTATGGGATAACCATACAGCGTAATTTTAAAGACCTCGTCCTTGGTACATACGGGCGCGGCTTCTATATCCTGGATGACATCACTCCGATCAGGGAGTTTACCACGCAGGTACAGCAGTCGGAAGCTTACCTCTTCCCGATGCGCAAGGCCTGGCGATTCCGGCCGCAGGTTGGCATACACGGTGAGAGGTCTGCCGCTTCGGGTCAGAATCCTCCCTATGGGGCCGATATCAATTACTACCTGAAGGACAGCGTCCGCGACACCGTCAGGATAATTGTGCTGGACGGCGCCGGTAATACCATACAACAGATAAAAGGCTCCAACAAACCCGGCATCAACCGCGTCTGGTGGGACCTGGGTCTGCAACCCTATGTTTTACCGCCCCTGCGTACCCGGCCCGAAGACGCGGACTGGGTAAAACTCGACTCTACCAGTGCGCGGGCGATGGTCATTTATGACCTGGATATCGGACCGGGTCTGCCTACGACAAAAGTCTTACCCGGCGCCTATACTGTCGTGCTCAAAGTAGGCGACAAAGAATATCGCCAGCCGGTAGAGGTGTTACGCGATCCTCATACCGCCGGCTCTGATCAGGACATCCAGCTGCAATACCAATTCGGCACGGAGATATTTCAGTCGATACAGAGCGTCCTGCACATGATCGATACCCTCGAAGTGCTGCGGGTGCGGGCCCGGGCAACTGAGGCCACAGTAGCCAATAAAAAGCAAAAGGAAAAGCTGCTGGCCTGGGAAAAACAGCTGTTGGAAGTAGAAGGCCTGCTGTTTGATGTGCATTCCACCGGCGCCCGCATGGATATCTTCCGCAGCCCGGCGCAGCTGCTCGAACGTTTCCTGACCATCTCCAAGGAAAGTATCTCCGGTGGCTCGGATTGGAGGCCCACCGACCAGCACCGCGAAGTATACAGCCTGCTTAGCAGCCGGCTGGCAGCGACAAAAACAAAATACGAGGCCGTCCTGAAAAGTTTCCCGATGCCAAAGCCTGGTGGTATCTTGCCAAAGGAAAAACTCGACAAACCGAACAATAAGAACTAACCGATCGGATGATTTGAAAAAAGGGACTTCCATATCGCTGCTGCTGCTCCTGCTCTATACCCAGCTGGGATATTATGGGCAGTTCCTTTTTCTGCAATGGCAGCTGAAAGAGGCCGCCCGTGAAGCCAGGATCGCCGCCCTGCCGGATACAGTGCTGTTCCGCGTCTCGCTGGCTGACGTGAATGCGCGCGGGAAATGGGAGGAAGGCGGTAAGGAATGCTGGTTTAACAACCACCTTTACGATGTCATCCGGCAAAAGACCATCGACGGTAAGACCTGGTTGTTTTGCCTCGATGACGACAACGAAGAACGACTCATCCGCGGTTCGGGAGAATTTGCTCATGGCGGTCATGATCAATCCGACAAAAAAACTTCTCACCTGCTGACTATCCGTATCGGCGATGCCGTGCTTGATACGGTCACGGTAAATATCGGCCGGCCCGCTTCACATCCTTCAGCCTGGCGTAGTTTCGGCGCCCATCCGCTTCCCACGCGCTATACAGAGATAACCGTTCCGCCGCCAAAAGGGTAGGGTGTACTTAACGGCCTTCCATTTTTTTACTAAAACTTATAATGATGTTGAAATCAACAGGTTTCTCCATATTGTTTTTGCTTTTCCTCTATTCCGCAATAGCTCAAACAAACCCAAAAGATACTACGCATACGCAAACCCTCAACACCGTCCAGGTCACCGGCTGGTCCAATGGTCAGAAAGGCAACCAGCTGGACATCGCCCGTTCGATCGGGATGCTTACGCCTATCGACTTTCACCGGAACAGCGGACTGTCGCTCGAAAATTCCCTCAACCTGATCCCCGGTGTAGTCATGCAGTCCCGGTCGACCTTTGGCGGCCAGCGCATCAGCATCCGCGGTTATGGCAACAATACCAACTTCAATGGCCAGGGTGTCCAGGTCCTGCTCAACAACATTCCCATCACGGATGCTACCGGCACAACTATCCTGGACGACGTGGATTTTGCCACCCTGGGCAGGGTGGAAGTGATCAAGGGACCGGCCTCAAGCCTTTATGGCAGCGGCATCGCCGGCGTGGTCAACCTCTATACGCTCAAACCCCAGCCCAACAACACCCGATTCGTGGAAGAGAATACGGTCGGGACTTATGGCCTCTGGCGCAACAACACCCGTATCGAAACGGCCGGCGAACATTCTGCCTTGCTTTTCAATTACGGACACCAGGAGTCCAAAGGCTTCCGTCCCCATAGCGCCAGCAGCAAGGACTATGCGCAGATGAGCGGTGATTTCTACGTCAGCGACAAAAATACGATCTCCACTTATTTCGCTTATGCTCACTCCCACGAAGAACTGGCCGGCGAAATGGATAGCCTCCGGTTTTACAGCAGACAAAAATGGAGTGACCCCTCCTATCTTGTCAACGACTCGAAGGTAAACATCGAAAGCTTCCGCGGCGGCGTGACCAGCAATTATAAGATCGACGGACATTTCAGCAACGGGAGCACGGTCTTCTTCAATGGGTATACGCTTTATTCCCCTTTTGCCCACGGCCTCACCGATAACCAGGCCTTTACCTTTGGCGGACGCACCGGTTTCGTTTATACGTCGGGTCCCGGCGAAAAGATCCATGGCATCTTCGGGGCGCAATTTCAGAAAACCCTTGCCTTCAACAAGTCCTATAATCTGACCAATGATACCATCGGCGGCATCCGCGGCGACCTGCAAAACGCCTCCATGGCTTATAATGTCTTTACGGAATGGAAGTTTACCCTGCCTTCCCAATTTATTCTCACCGCCGGCGGCAGCCTCAACTTCACCGAATTCGGCATCACCGATATGCTGGCAAACAGCGCCAATCCTACCCATGCGAATGGTTCGGGCACCCGGAGTTTTCCGGCTGTTTTTACTCCCCGGCTCTCGCTGCTGAAAAAACTTAGCGACCATATATCGGTATATGCCGACCTCAGCAGGGGATATACGCCGCCCACGACTTCCAATGTGGTCATCGCGGCTATCGGAAAGGTCAATACCGGGCTTAAGCCGGAATCGGCCATGCAATATGAGATTGGTACTAAAGGCGATGTCTTCGACCGGAAGCTGTCTTACCAGCTCGCCCTTTTTGATCTGGATGTACGCAATAAGATCGTCGCCCAAACCATTCCTGCTGCCGGTGGCCTGCCCCAGTATACGGAATACGTCAACGCCGGGCGCCAGCAGGACCTCGGGGCTGAGCTGACGGTGAGTTATCTTTTGCTGGACGATAGGAATGCCGCTATTACCCAGTTGCGGCCCTTTGTGACCTATGCGTATTCCGATTTTAAATACAAGGATTTTAAGAGCGACAACAATAACAACGGCAGTACCGTCGACTACTCCGATAAAAAAGTGGCTGGTGTGGCGCCGAACGTGCTCAACATAGGCATCGACCTGGAAACGAGGCCGGGTTTCTATGCCTACCTGACCTATCGCTACAACGACGCCGTTCCCTACACTTTCGATAACTTACACTACGCGAAATCCTATAACCTGTTGAATGGAAAGATAGGGTATCGCAGTGTGCCGGGCAGTCATTTCTCCCTCGACCTCTATGCCGGGGCGGATAACCTGACGGGTAGTACATACTATTCTTTCCTGTTTTATTCCGGGAATCTGGCCGGCACCACCGATCCGCATTTCCTGCCGATGCCTTACAAGACAACCGTATACGGCGGAGCGAAGCTGGCTTATATCTTTTAACTTTACTACCACATATGTTATATAATAGAAATTATTTGCTCCTTAGTTTGCTGCTCCTTCTGACTGCCTGTGGCAACCAATTCGGAGATAAAAGGAATAATAAACAGGGCCTGCGTATTATCAGCGTGAGCAAACAGCTCACCGAGATCATCTTCGCCGTAGGCGGCGACACCGCCCTGGTCGGCGTGGACATATCCAGCACCTGGCCTCCTGCGGCAAAAAAGATCACGGCCGTCGGTTATCACCGGGCCCTCAATCCGGAAGGCATCATTTCCCTGAACCCCACTGCCGTATGGAACGATGGTAACTGGGGCCCCCAGCCGACCATTGAACAATTGAAAAAAGTCGGTATCCCCCTCCGTCCCTTCGACGGCGGGACTACCATCGATTCCACCAAACAGCTCATCCGGCAGATTGCGGTAGAGTTTCACAATCCGAAAGCCGGGGACTCCATCTGTAACCAGTTGGACAAGGATATGGCCCGGGCGGACTCCTTGCGCAAAACCTATGCGAATGAACCGCCGCTCAAAGTGCTCGTCATCCATTTCGGTCAGGCAGCCAATCAATACTTCGTGCTGAACCACCGGGGCACCCAGCAGCAGATGCTGGAATGGGCCGGCGCCGCCAACGTCGCCGATACGGCTCAGAAATGGAAGAACCTGAGTGCCGAGGTCATCGCAAAATCTCAGCCCGACGTTATCCTGGCCACCGACTATGGCTTCGATCTGCAGGGCAGCCTGGAAAAGTTCAAACAGCTGCCGGGTGTGGCCTTGTCCCCTGCCGCAAAGAACAACCGGATCTATCGGGTTGAAGAACATGACCTGGTGTACCTGGGACCCCGTACCGGGCAGAATATTTACAACCTGATTCAATTGATCCATCAACGCTGATACTTCCTTGAAAAAGATTTCATTCCGCGTATACTACATCGTTTTGGGCCTGCTCCTGCTCTTATCGCTGGTCGTCTCGGCAAGGGTAGGGGCAGTCTCCATCGGGTATGATCGCATCCTCCTCTTTATTCGTCATGCTCTGACAGGCACACCTGCCGCCTCCATCGAGGAGCAGCTCTTCCTTCAGATCCGTCTGCCCCGAGTACTGCTTTGCGCCTTCACCGGCGCCGCCCTCTCTGTATCCGGAGCTCTTATGCAGGCTCTTTTTCGTAACCCGATAGTCGAGCCGGGATTGGTCGGTACTTCTTCCGGCGCCGCCTTTGGGGCAGCTTTTGTCTTTGTCATGGGGAAGAGCCTCACCGGCGCCTGGGTAGATGCTTTAGGGCCGTTCCTGCTGCCCGTCTTTGCCTTTATCGGCGGCGGTGCTGCCACCTGGCTGGTATACCGGCTGTCGAATGTTTTTGGCAAGGTAAATGTCAATACGCTCCTGCTGGCCGGGATCGCTGTCAATGCGCTGGCTGCCGGAGGCACCGGCTTCTTTTCCTATGTCGCCCGCGACCCTCAGGCCCGCAGCATCGTATTCTGGAACCTGGGTACGCTGTCCGGCGCTGACTGGAAGAACACGGGTATCGTCGGTTTTGCTACCTGTTTGGGTATTTTGCTGTCGCTGTTTTATTCCCGGGCGCTCAACGCCCTTTTGCTCGGCGAGGCAGAAGCCGGTTATCTCGGCGTCCATACCGAAAAATTAAAGACGCGGATACTCCTGTTGAATACTTTTATGGTGGCCGTAGCCACTTCTGTTGTAGGTGTGATCGGTTTTGTCGGTCTCATCGTCCCTCATATCCTCCGTCTTCTGAAGAGTTCGGACAATCGTTTCCTGATCATCGGCTCGGCCTTGCTGGGCGCCATCCTGCTCAATGTGGCTGATATGCTCGCCCGCGTCATCGTAGCGCCTTCCGAATTTCCTATCGGCGTGATCACTGCTTTTGCCGGCGCACCCGTTTTTCTTTTTCTATTGATCCGCGCGGGTCGTCAGCAGCAGAAAGGAGGGTTTTATGCTTAACATCGAAAACCTTGTTTGCAAAATAGGGCGCAAGTCTATTGTCGATGGAGTCTCTCTCTCCTTCGAACCCGGCCGTCTGCACGTCATCGTAGGCCCCAACGGCTCCGGCAAATCTACCTTGCTCAAAGCCTTTAGCGGGGAATGGACACCAACAGCCGGCGCCATCACCTACGACGGGACCAATCTCAACCAACTCGACAAAATAAGCCTTGCCCGCCGCCGCGCCGTCATGACCCAATTGCCCGAATTGCATTTTCCGCTTAGTGTGGACGAAATCGTTATGATGGGCCGTTATCCGCATTTTTCCTTCCGGCCTACCCCGAATGACCGGGCCATCTGTGAGCAGGTGATGTTGCATATGTCGATACAATCCTTATCGGGCAGAGACTACCTGACCCTTTCCGGCGGCGAACGCCAGCGTGTACAGTTTGCCCGCGCCCTCGCCCAGATCTGGGAAGCCCCCCCGACAGGCTCGCGTTATCTTTTCCTTGACGAACCCGTCTCCAGCCTGGACATTCATTATCAGCACCAGCTCCTGCAGCTGGCCCGCGATCTCGTAAAAGAGAATATCGTTCTCATCGCCATTCTGCACGACCTAAACCTGGCGCTTCAATATGCCGACCGCATGATCTTTATGAGACAGGGCCGCATCATCGCAGAAGGTGAGGTGCCTGGTGTTGTAACACCGGCTTTAATTCGGGAAACATTCGACATCGGAGCGCGACTACTGGAAGACCCGCACAGTGACATGCCTGTCATTGTTTATGGGTGATGTTTTAGTACGACAACGTAGTCGCCAAACTCCCCTTGCTGCCGTCAACTGCTGTCCGCTGTCAAAACTTGTGATGCATTTAAGGGTTCGGCTGAACAGTACAGCCTATTCATTTAATTGGCGTTCACATCCCTTTTTTCAATCTCTTTCTTCACTTCATCTATTAGTTGTTGTTCGGTAGGTAATAGCAATTTGTATTCGCTTGCAATAATGGTTTTGTTATTCTCGGGCAGGGTAATTTTTACCACTGCATTATTTTTTTCGGCACAAAGTAGGATGCCAATGGTAGGGTTTTCAAAATATCTCTTCTCGTAACGGTCGTAATAGTTGACATACATCTGTAAATATGGCAAAAACAAAATCCAGTGGCAAATATGGCAAGCAACGTAATCCGCAGGTCAATCAATATGACAAGATTTTACGTGAAAATATAGAAGCGGCCTTGCCTGGCCTGATCAGAAACCTGTTGGGTATTCATGCCATACATACGGAAGAATTGCCGGATGATATACAGCATACCAAGGAGCGCAAACCGGATGTGCTAAAAAAAGTGACCGATAAAAAAGGGGAAACCTTTGTGCTGCATATCGAGTTCCAGGTGAAGGACGAGTTGGAAATGGTCTACCGGATGGCGGAATATTATATAATGCTGTTGAGGAGATATGAGCTTCCAGTGCAGCAATATGTCATTTACATTGGCGCCGGCAACCCCACGATGACGGATCATATCCGCTCGGAGCCAATGAATTTTAAATACCGGCTGATGGCCCTCTCCGCCATCGATTATCACCTATTACTTCGCTCGGATAACCCCGAGGAAAAAATGTTGGCCATTTTAGCTGACTTTGGCGGTGGTGACCCTGGACGGATAATAGGAAATATTGTAAATCAAGTTATTACAACCTCAAAGGGTGATTTTTCGAAACACAGGCACATACGGCAGTTGCGGATATTGGCACAATTGCGTAATTTAGAGCCAGAAAGTTTACAAATCATGGATAGCATTGCAAATTACATAACAAAAGAAAAAGACATTCTCTACCGGCTTGGAGAAAGAGAGGGTATGGAGAAAGGTATAGAGAAAGGAAAGGAAACTTTTGTGAAGAACCTTTTGCTCAATACTAATTTTACAATAGGCAAAATCGCCAGTTTAAGTAATGTTACAGAAGCCTTTGTAAAAAAGGTGAAGAAGACCTTAAAGTAAGCGGTTACTCCGACTTTTAAGATATGTCAGGCCCCTCTTTGGGGCCTTTTGTTTGTG
>WNFI01086106.1_pt1 | contig 38471 bp, 57 predicted proteins | sample 5400471 | NCBI WGS metagenome assembly WNFI01 (sample SAMN13153348, study PRJNA577476) | soil metagenome | isolation source: 100 cm saprolite on Douglas fir-dominated hillslope | place: USA:California | collected 2013-09-17 | reverse complement strand
ACTTCAAATATTATAGAAGTATCCATCACGCCCTTCAGCAGTCGATTCGATGAATATATATTGTCCAGGCGCAACTGTGTTAAGAGAACCAGTAATGATCTCTTCAGCCTTGTCAGGGTATTTAGCGCAGATCTTTCCAAACTCTGAAATATGTAAGTACTGGAAGGTGGATGATCGTAATGAAGTACCCACACGTAAGCTCGAGCCATTGGAAAACTTAAGCATTTGTGCTGTGTCATTATCACACGTAATTTCTTTCTTGATGGCTTCTGGGAGGCAATCATAAGCAAATTTTATCTTTCTAAATAATTGTTGCGCATCATCCATTGTGTGGGCAATGATACCAGCGCTTTTGTTGCTATTGAATAAGCATCTATCTAAGAACAGTAGACATATAAATGTACTGATACCTAGCTGACGAGCCTTTAAGATCACATTGCAATACCATACATTATTGTATAATTCTTGCTGTGTCCAATTGAGCTTAAATCGAATCTTTTTTCCGGATTTGTCCTGGATATAATATAGGGTGTTTAATCGATTGAGAGGGCTATTGAAGAGCTCGTCAAACTCTTTAGAGATATCATTCATGCACTAAATCGCCAGTGTCTTTAAGTTCTCCCATAATTGATCCTTTGGATTCTACAGTAATGCTCTGCTGTGATTTGTCTGTCCATCCATGAGCATTTGCTAATACAAGTTTAACAATGCCACCGTTATATATACTTAGAAGTCCACCATTAACAAGTCTAGATTCTTGTCTATGCTTTGCTATTTTATACACTCCGCGGAACCTTTCATTTTGGTTAGCCCATTCTGACAATAAATCTGGATCAAGATCATTATCCAAGCAAAAGTCTTTAAACCAAACATTTGTTGGTACTTTCAACCAATTATTAAAATTTTCTGCGTACTTTTCGATATCTTCTTTAGAATAATTAGGAGGTCTTCCTCCTTCTCCATTAACATTATAAGCAGGATGACCATTAGGTGCTGGCATAAAAATTACCTCTCAGTATAGTTATAGTACACAAAAGGGATGCAAATGCGCAATAGGGCAAAATGTAAAAAGTGTGAATCGATTATAGAATCCTTCCATTCGACTGATTATGTTACATGTAAATGTGATGAGATTAGTGTTTCTGGCGGTTCTGCAATGCGCTGTGCTGCGAAAGATTTTTGTAACTTTATGCGAGTAGATGATGAAGGCAATGAAGTAGTGCCTAAAGTGCTTTTGGCAAATGTAAGCGCTATTACACAAGAGGCCGAACAAGAAGAGATTACATATGATGGGCTGGTTAATATGTTAGATGAGATGATCAAAAATATTGAGAGATTACCAAGTCATGTGATGACATCACCAATAACCCATTATGATTTTTGTTCGTTGATGCTATTGTTATCAGGGATACTGCGAAAGAAAAAAGATTAGTGCTTATGTTTCATTTTCTTTTTCGCTTTTGCGATAACTTTGTCATGTTTCTTATCTTCTTTGAGAAGAGATTTTTCTTCTTTCATGACTTTTTTAGTGTCTTTCTGTAATTTTTTGATTTTTTTGTCCATTAGATGCTCCACATTATTCCAGTTAAATGTTGGTTGTATGATCATGTAGAATCCCAACCTATGCGTAAAATAAAAATTGTTATGATTGCTGCTAGGACGCCAAGACAGATATCGCGAAAATCAGAAGCATTCTCAATCATGGCACTATGATAGTGTGAGTGCTAATTTCGTTCAAGGTTTTGCTTTATAGATATAAACACAAACGATAATTGTTATAGAGACAAAGAAGGTTATGAACATAGTGACTATGCCGGCATTATCAGACATGATCTTCTCCTGTTGAGCCAATACTGTGCTGTAGCGATGCGTTTATGTGTATTCACTTATCATCCTCTGTATGATATTTATCCCAAGCTAATATCCATTGTTCACGTGTTATTCCACAATCTTTTCCAGTTCCTAAAGTAGTTATCATTAGAGCTGTAAATGCACAGCCAGGAGAAATTTTGTTTAATTCTAAAGTTTGGCATAGCAATTCTATAGTTTTTTCTATCTTTTCTTTTAAGTCATGTGGTGTTTGCATTATTCCATTTCCCAAGGTTTTCTAGTTAGAGACAGGTCGTCGTTGGAATGTAATAGGGTCTTGAGGAACAGTGACGGACCATCCTGCATCTGCACAAAATTGGAGTTCATCATCGCTAAGGGATTTTCTTTTGCACAAAGCAAGCAGGTTTTTAGCGTCATCGTTGTGTGGGTAATATCTAGCATGTCCATAAGAATTCTCTTTTTTAAATTCTAGATTCATTTTCTAATTTCCTTAAGGTTTTATTTTTGGTGTGATGCCCCTGATTTGATAAAGGAAACAATCATCCAAGCCACATAGCATGCGACCACAGATTGAAAAATGCAGTGTGAGTAATCCATAATCTATTTTCCTTTATTTCATTCTTCATTCTCAGATTCTTCTTCCTCATTATCTAATGGAGGTGCATCTTTAGTAAGGATGTAGCTGCATAAATTCCAAAGCAAACATCTTTGTCTAAATAAAAATGCATCAGAAAGAGGTCCGGGAAGTTGTGGACAAATTTCATTTGCAGCATGATAAGATTTTTTTAAATCTTCATAGGTACACATTATTTTTCCTTTTTAAGCAAAATGCGCTTATTTTTTCGTTTTAAGCAAAGTAAGGTTTATCTAGTTATTGCTCGCATTAACAATAACTTTTGTCTAAGCTACTGCTACAACCTGCTCCGTTATCCGATTAGGGAGGCTCCAGGGAGACTATTGCTTTGACGTATACGAATATAACAAATTGTGCATTTGCAGTCAACTCAATTAGAGCTTCTAATGAAAAGATCAGTTGTTAGAGTCTGATAATTTTGATTATGTTGTGAATAGGATGCCCTTAGGTTATATCCTGGAGGCGAATTGTCTTTTTTGAAATAGGAGATGGCTTGATAGGTGGTTTTGGGGATCTATAGAAGTCAGATGCATGTGTATTAGAGTCTTCAACTGTAGAGTCTCTACATTGATTTAGTTGAGTTAATAGGTCCAATTGTGCATCTGTCTGATGAGGCTCACTACAGGAACACGCATAACTATAAGGATCAATACGGTCTTCGTGAATTAGCTTTGCAGCATAAAACGCTAGCTTGGTTTGTTCACACCAACTTAAGATCTCATAGATTGATATGAAATCTTCATCAGTATGTAATATCTGTAAGAATAAGTCGATCTCTTCGCGTAGTTTCATTTTATCTTGCATCTAACCTATCTTTAGGATTATGAAGTCCTGGTTTCATATCATTTGCCATTTGCTTATATCTTTTATCATTGTCCAATTTTCTTTGATAAAAACAGTTGCTGCATAAAAAATATTTATGGTCAGGTGGAAGTTCCATACTTGGTTTGAACAATTTAATGTGCTGGCCACATTTACAGACTACATCAATGATGTTTGTCATATCAACTTAGCTGGAATTGTTACATTAGGATCTGCATCAGCTTTTTGATTTTCATCAATAACATCATCGGCTTCTCCTGAAGTTCGTACATTATTGATTGAGATCGTACAACTGGAAAAGAAAAGCAGTCCGCCAAATAAAATTATTATTATGAGAACACCCGAAATTAGTACTGGTAGCTCTTTTAGAACATCTTCATCAAATTTCATCGCATTGACCTATATAGCATCCACGTCAAAAATAATAAAACGCTGCCACACATGGCAGCGCAAAAAACATGTACAATCATTTTACAGGTTTTTCTTGAGCTGCAGGCAGTACTTCAACTGGAGCAGGAGCGGAAGGCTTAGATCTGCAATAGATTTCTCCACCAGCAGAACAAGCGGTTAGAGCTAACAGTAAGACTACTGCTGCAACGGCTAGATATATTTTCATGGAACTTTATCCTTTTTTGGAGTTGTTTTAGATACAATCCGTCTAAGGATATCGTTATATTTGTGAGCGAAAGCAACAATTTTTCTAATAGCATTTACAGTATTTTCACCTGTCCTGCTTTCAGAAGAATTCCAGAATGATTGAAAGTCTGAGTCTTTAAGAAATTGTTCAAATTCTTGTGGAGAAAACATCAGCAGAACTTGCATCTCTTCTGATTTTGATTCATTGGGTATCTTTGTCACGTCTATCTCTACTCTTGGACTATCAGAATAAGATTTAGTTTTAATCACGTCAACAATCATTTTGTCATCTGGGAATAAGATCTTGTTGGCACAGTCGAGATAGAATTTTTCTAAGTTGTCGATGTCTGGCTTGCAAATTGGTTTCTCAAAACCCCATTTTCTAGCGTTTTTTGTGGCAATGGGTAATGAATCACCAATTGGAAGATAGAACGATAACTTCACAGAAAATGCACCATCCTGAGCCAAACCATGAGCTTCTGAGGCTATTTGTTTATCTTTACTTAATTTAGCAAGCATTAAGGTCTTCTTGAGAAATTCGGTAACTTGCTTTTTCTCTTCTGACTTTGGATCGTACAACTGCGGAATAACTTGCATATGACCTTTGCGAAAAGTCACTTTACCCCTATTGCTAGAGCGATGTCTCGCTTTTGCAATGGGGTTGCCTTTAATTATTATCTTCATGCTGCTCTTTGTAGACGTGGGTATTTAGACTTCTTCTTTTTACTTTTTGCATAAATGTATTCTTCTGCTTTCTCGATGAGTAACTCTTCAGGAACATTGAAATATTTAGCCAATCGTATTATATTATCTAGACTTGGCAAGCGTGAAAATTGTCCGCTTTCCAAAAAATACATCTTCATCTTGTTTATTCCAAGATCTCTATCAATCTCAGGCCGTGTAATTCCATTAGCGTGCCTGATGATTTTTAGAAATTCTGGAAATTCATATTTTTCATGATCTTCTATATATTCCCTAAGTCTTATTTTAACATAATCTATAGATCTCATAGCTTCATCTCCACTTCTTTTCTTGCCTCCACATTGGAAGCAAATTTGTGTTGTAAATTTGATATCACATGGTTGACAACTGTCTGTAACATCTCCAGTTGTTCAAATGTATCTAGAAAATCGTTTTCGTCGATTTTCATAGAGTTTACGCGAAACGCTACTGTTTCGCAGATGGTAGGTATCGTGATATTGAGTGTATCGACGATTTCCTTTAAATTTTTTTCCATTTCGGATTTTGGTATGATTGGTTGGACTTTCATTCTGCTTCCTTTTTGCGTTTATCGATCCAATTTATTTCTACAATGACATTTTTTTTATCTTCTAAACGAGAAACAAGACGGGGATGAAATATTTCATTCATCTGAGACAAAAAATGATTAGACGTTAAAACTGTAGGTTTTTCAGAGTAGTAACGATGATCGATAAAAGAAAAAAGCGATTCTTTTTGCCAATCAGTCATAAGTGAAGACCCAAAATCATCAAAAATTAAAATGTTGTTTTCTTCACATAATCGAGAAATCATCGATTCATAATCCCCTGCGTTTTTCATGTTACAACGCAATTGAGAGAAAAAATCTCTTTCATGGAAATATTTAAAAGCAAATTGCATAGGATCGCTCTTAGCAGAATTTTGTAATTTTTTTGCTAAAGCAACGCAAAAATGAGTTTTTCCTATTCCAGGATTTCCATTGAAGATTAAAAAGTTTCTTGGTTTAGCCACCCAATCTAGAATTTTTGTTAACTCAGCTTCTGGAAGATAGAAATTTTCCAGTGTAGCATCTTTGAATCGGGAACTTTTAACAATTTCATACATAGAACTTCCTAAAAATAAATTTTTACGCCTTTTTCAATCCTAAAATATCTTTTTTCATATTGCGATATTGGCATAGGGGGCTTTTTTTCTTTGAACGTTGATGGTTTTTTATTGGAGATTCTTAATGCAATCGCTTCTACATAGCGCAGAATATTTGAAACAGGTGCTGTAGCGCGTTTAGCTTCTGCAATAGCAATTTTGATAATTGTGGTCGTATAGGGCAAAGATTCGAAGTGTTTCGAGATTTCTCTATCCGAGACTGTGACTGTTTGACCTTTAGGATTTTTCAGAGAAATTGAAAATCCAAGAAAAGTTTTTTCTAAACCACCAGCATTTGGCGGTTGTTCACAACTCGGCGGTTTTGGAGGGGTAGGGGTGGTATATATATCTTTCTTAGATATTATACTCTTAGAATATATATTACTATCGCGCGCGGGAGGCGAAATCGAGGGGGGGGCGGAACAGGCCGCGACCCCTCCCCCCTCTCTAGCTTTTTCCTTGTGGTAATCCGACGAATTACGAAGCGCGACCCCTCCCCTTCCTTCCTGCACAACTGCATGATAATATATGTTATGTTGCTCTTCGCGATCCCTCCCATTATTATTTTTAAAATCATCATCGATGACCATAAAACCCCCTATAAATATTACTTTAATTACGTTAGGAAGCTGAACGCCAGTATGTGGATCGAAACATTCTGTTTTTGTGAGTAGTGACATATTTTTTTCGTTGTTTCCATTTGCCAGTGCGTTAATGCATTTTTTAAGCGTCGTTAACGAGATACCACACTTCTTAGCCAAGTCATTTCTTGGAATCTGGACAAAACCGTTGCTGTCTACACATCCAAGAATTTGCATGTATGTGGTTAGTTCGTAGGGAGATAGTCCAAGGTGAGGGAAGAGAGACGGTGAGATGAGATAAGGAGAACTTTTCGCATGTCGTTGAGTTTCAAAAGTTTCTGTTTCATTATTAAAACGTGTTTGCCGAAATTCTTTACTTTTGTTATCTTTAAGCATGTAATTGTACAAGTCCTTTGATCGAACCTTTTGCTGGGGTAAGCGATCTGAGGCGTTTAGTTAGTAGGCTCTGTAGATCGCTCTACAGGGCCTTTCTTTTATAAGTATGCCAACGTTAAATTTTTTCCAATTTTTGATCAAGAAAAATTTACTCATCTTTCTTTTTCCGTCTTCTTTTTGCAACGCTCATTTTCTCGGCTAAACTTAGCTTATGCCCACATTTAGAGCATACTTTCAGATCAATAATACCGTGTGGATCAATATCTTTTAGGGTTACCTTTCCATCTGAAAATTTCTCAATCCTTTTGATTAGTTTTTTTGATGGGAATTTTCTACCAGCTAAGATGTCATATAAATGCCGTCGATCGATTTTAAGTAGATCAGCCGCTCCTGTAAGCAACATCCTTCTTTTTCTAATATAATCCTGCAACCGCATTTATAGCGTCCTTTGTAATTTTTCATCACCTTATCGTAAACTCGAATATTTGGAAATAGAAAAATCCTCGATGTGAACATAATGTTAGTTGACATAATTGGGAGCATGTGTTATGCTCTCATTTATCAAGCAAAACACTCGACAAACGAGTGAAGGGCTTATTATCATTAACAACATAGGAGCGATACTATGGAAAATTGCCAGTTAGATTATGACGTTTCTTACTCAGATCTTTATGAATGCTCGGATTGCAAGCAACATCAAGCCAGAATCGAAGATGCAGCACACTTTTTTGAAGGTGTGTTAAAGCATCTTTATGGAACTGGCGAGTTAGATATAAACCTTCTTCAGCATAATCTTGAAGATGTTTGTCATCACTTAGGAGTGAATTTTCCTAAAGGAAGAATTAATATTCAACGTACTAAATATGTAACGCCCTGTGCCGAAGATGGGCTGCAAGAATGGGTTTCGTACAATAACAAATATTTATATAAAATCGCACAATAACACAAAAAAGGAACATTTTATGACATTTTTACCAATAGATTATGAAGCACCTAAAACCTCAGGTCTCTATATGAGACTGCAAGAAGGCGAAAACAAAATCAGAATTCTTACAAATGCCATTGTTGGATGGGAAGATTGGCAAGACAAAAAACCTATTCGTTATCGAATGAATAACAAACCTAAAAATGCCTTTGATCCAAACAAGCCTATAAAGCACTTCTGGGCATTTATTGTGTGGAATTACAACGAAAATAAAATTCAGATCCTACAGATTACCCAGGCATCTGTCAGAAAAGCAATAGAAGCATTATGTCGTGATGCTGACTGGGGAGCTCCTTGGTTTTATGATATCAAAATCATCAGATCAGGTAAGGATAAAGACACTGAGTATGTTGTGAACCCTATTCCTCATAGGATCTTAAGTGAAAATATTAGAGAAGCTTTTAAAACACTTCCATGCAATTTAGACGCATTGTTTGACAATACAGATCCATTTGCATCCACATGGGCTAATTATACACCAGGTATGTTTGATTCTGTTTCTGTAACTAGTTCGAAAGTTGTGGCAAAGCCACAAGAAGATAAGCCTAAACAGAAAATCTCTATTGACCAAGCAAATGAATTTGCTGACGCATTAACCTGGTGTAGTGAAAAATTTCTGCAAGGAATGTGGAAAAAGTTGGAGGATAAATACCAAATCAAACAAATCAACGACATCACAATAGATATTTACCCTATGTTGTTATCCTTAGCTAAAAATGATTCTCAAGGAATACAGGAGAAAATAGCATGAGTCTTACAAAGCAAGAATTGATAGAGCGCAAGAAATTTATCGGCGCAAGTGATGCTCCAATTATTGTTGGGGCATCTCCTTGGTCTAGTCCTTATCAATTGTGGTTAGATAAAGTTTCTAAAGATGTGGTAGAGAAGACATCTGCTGCAATGCAGCGAGGCAATGACTTAGAAGAGACAGCTCGCAATCGCTTTGAAGAGATGTCAGGACTTATTATGTTTCCTAAATGCGTAAAGATGCATGTTAACATTCCTTATATGCGCGCATCATTAGATGGTATTGACATTGAAGAAAAGAATATCGTTGAGATTAAATGCCCTAATGCCGCAACTCATGCAATAGCTGTAGCTGGAGAAGTGCCAGCTCACTATATGCCGCAACTTCAGCACCAGATCGAAGTTTGTGGGATTGAGATGGCTTATTACTTTTCATTTGATGGAAATAATGGCGTTATTGTAAAAGTTTTTCGTGATGAAAAGTACATAAAAAATTTAATAACAAAAGAAGCGGAGTTTTGGGAATGCGTTCAAAATTTCACACCACCAGAAAAGATAGCGAAAGATTACAACCAGCGAACGGACAGCGAATGGTTAACACAAGCCTCAAATTGGCGATCAGCACGCCAACGCTTAAAAAGCGCAGAGGAAGAAGAGCAGTTGTATCGCTCGAAACTTATCTCCCTAGCTGCGGGGAACTGCTCAACAGGTGGTGGAGTTTTGTTGACAAAGATCCATCGGAAGGGAGCAGTGGATTACAGCAAGATATCGGAACTGAAACATTTAAATCTTGATACTTATCGTAAAGAAAATATAGAATTATTTCAGATCAAGGAGCAATGATTATGAGTGAAACATGGATTCAAGTAATAACGATTATAAGTGTAAATATTGCTCTTTTTGGAGCGCTGATAGGTATTGTGGTTTGGCTGATGAGTAAACTAGATACTGATGTCAAATCCATCTGCACGCGAATGGATAAGATGGATTCTAGATTTGATGGTCATGCTCAAAGAATAGACCAACTTTACAGAATGTTTGTAGACCTATTAAAGGATGCAAAAAATGGAAAATAGAAACTGGTTTGTACATGTCGAATGGGTCGTTGTTCTGGTCACATTGTTAGGTGGATTTTACCTTCTTGATGGCAAGATAGAACGCCAAGGCGAGCGAACAGATAAACTTTATGAGTTATATGTGACGACCCAAAAAGAGATCTATGATTTAAGAGTTGAGAGCAATCAAAAATTCTATGACCTTTTGAAACATTGTCATAAGTCATAAAAAAGCCATAAGGTATTTGTAGATACCCTATGGCCAAAAAACATAACAAAGGCACCTTAGACGAGTGCGCCTGAATAGTACCAAATGATAAGTTTATATAGAAATAAAAAACCTGGCAGAAGAACATCTGCCAGGTAAACAAAAAAATAACAAAGGAGCTTCCATTCATGCGAAAAAATGGTTGCTCCTGCATAATACAGGAAAAAATAATTATGGATACACAATTGCTTTTAATGCCAGAAGATAGAGAAGCACGCCTAGAACGTGAAGTTCAATCACTAAAAGAACAAAACGAAAGACTCAGGAAAGGCACGTTTGCTAAAATAAATGTCATTTTAAAGATGTGTTCGGATCTAAAAAATGATCATGAATCTCTTAAGGCTGCGATGTGCAAAAATTCGCCTATCTATAGTGAGAGGTTATTCTAATGAGTAAAATTAAAGAAATCACATGCAAATGTTCACATTGGATTAGTGTTAAGGATAAATTGCCTACCAGAGATAATAAAATTATTTGTTGTCTTGTAAATGGAAAACATATTTTGGCCAATGTGCACGATGCAACAATTTGCTTTGCAAAAGGAAATCTTTCTTTTTATTGGCCTACAACAACGTGGATAAAAGATGAATATTATGCAGCAGTTACACACTGGATGCCGTTACCTGAGCCACCCAAGGATGAATAATGGAATGGATCAGTGTTAAGGATAGACTTCCTGAAGAAGGACAAAAAGTTTTAACGTATCTTGGTGAATTCGATGGATGTAGAACAAATTATTTGATTTTATGTCCTTATCCTATTTGGGCATGTCTTTTAGAAACAGAAGAAGTAACCCACTGGATGTTACTCCCAGAACCACCCAAGGAAGAATCATGAATCTCTTAAGGCTGCGATGTGCAAAAATTCTCCTATCTATAGTGAGAGGTTATTCTAATGAGTAAAATTGAAGAAATCACATGCAAATGTTCACATTGGATTAGCGTTAAGGATAGACTTCCTGAAAATAATAATGATATTTTAGTTTTTGATGATAATGGACGAACAGTAGTATCATGCTTTTTTTTTATTGAAGATGAAAATAGGTATGCATGGGAAAGAAGAGATGATCAAATACCTTTAGGAAAGATAACTCACTGGATGCCATTCCCAGAACCACCAAAGGAAGAATCATGAGTACAATTCTTGTTCCAATAATTACAACCCTAGGATTATTCATTATGGAAAATATCATCCGTAAGCAAAAACGCGATTTTTTCTTTTACTTAAAGTTCTTCACAATCATTCTTGGATTGAAATTGCTTCTTTGGTCACCCTTGTTTGCACAAGAATATAGAATCAGCCATGAAGTGATTTTAGATATTCCTGAGAAGCTCACAGATGCCCAAAGACAGAAATATAACAAGCTTGCCAAACAGCATAAAGAAGAAGGCCAGAAACAATATAAGCTAGCCTATGAAATTCATAAGTTGATACCTGATATTTCTGATCAAGAAAAAGCAAAGCAATTATTTTTAGCTGCTATGGCAACATGTTCCGGAGGTAAATCATGGTCTAGTATAGTTACAGGACTGATTGTTTTACTTACTGAATATGCGATTAATGTCTATGAGGCTTGGAAGCAAATGGAATTCCATCTTCATGCTGCGGAATATAACTTTGAGATGATGGAGTTTTATCAGATGGTGCTAGAGAAGGCATGATATGTGCGCAGACTGCGAAGTGAAAAAACTCCCATGGCCACCTAAGGTGATTTGAATGAATATCGATTGTGTCGCCGACTTGCATGGTTTTTTCCCGGAATTGCCAGGCGGTGACCTACTGATTATTGCTGGGGATTTGACGGCTAAAGATGAACTCGTTCAATATTTGCAATTTAATAAATGGTTATCTCAACAAAAATATCGAAGAAAAATTGTAGTTGCGGGCAATCATGATAATTATTGTGAACTTGGAATGCCAATAGAATTGCTTCCAGGAGAAAACAAAAAAAATATTCCTATAAGTGCTGATAAAGCAATATATTTAGAAGATTCTGGATGCACATTCGAAGCATTGAAAATCTGGGGTTCGCCTTGGACTAAGACATTTGAAGGGATGAATCCAAATTGCAAAGCATTCACATGCGATACTGAAGAGGAATTAGAGGAAAAATGGAAATTGATCCCTGATGATATAGATATTTTAATAACGCACTCACCACCATTAGGAAAATTAGATAAGATAAAAATTGATAAAGATATGTTTATATCTATTGGATCTAGATCTCTTGAAACTGCATTGATACAGCGACCGTCAATAGTCCTTCACGTATTTGGTCATATACATGAAGGATATGGAAAACAATCACCACATAGATTTTCTGAACAAATACGAACTTTTGTCAATTGCAGCCATGTGAACGAACATTATCAACCTGTCAATAAGCCTGTGAGGATGATTTTATAATGAAAAGTTTCTGTATTAGAAAAAATATTCATGGTGATATTCATGAATTATATGAAATATTACCTAGTGATGATTGCTCGGATTTTCCTTGGATATTTAAGTTTAGTGACTTTCCAGAAAAAGTAACAGTTGGTCCAAAAGATGATATGAACACATGGTTTTGGTGTCCAGTGATGATATCTTATAAAAAGCTTGGCGTACTAGTCTCAGCGCAAGGTAGGGCAGTAGATCCTTAAACTCTGCCGACAGCAATGCCATATGCAGTCGTTAAAAACAAAATGGTTGGTTGTCTGTTTCCAGCTTAGCGGCAAAAACAGACTTTTTTTAAAAAAAATATATGGAAATTGATTCCTAGGTTGAGTTTGTGAAACATCCTGATGATTGTACAGGTAAAGAAGAATTGCGCAAATTATGCCTGTATTACGTGCAGAAAATTTATAGTTTGGAGCTAGAAAGAAAAGCACTTTTGACATTAGTTCCAGCAGGAATAACTCTGGCAGATTTGATAAAAATAATGAATGAAATCGAAGAAAGAAATAAAAAATAAATTATGTTAGCATATGACCAACTTGTGAGGTCATATGTCCACAAATTCATCTCCTATAGCTAGACCACAGTCTACTCCATCTACAGCATATCTAGAGCTAAATGATAAACCATTAGCTTTAGATAAATGTCATGTATGCCTTCAGGTTATATTTTCACAGGCTTTTGCAGAAATATCACAATTATTTTCTGATTCAAAAAAGTCGATATGCTCTCACGAGTGTTTTCAAAAGTACATTCATGCAAACAAGCAAAGTCGTAAAATCAAACCAGAAGCACCGAAAACTACAAATCTGACGTTAAGCCAGATCAAGATCGATATCCAAAAGCCAAATTAAATCTCTTTGCTACTAGGTGGAGTAGAATTAGGGGTGATATTGTAAATTTTTGGTTGTTCTTCATCCCATGATACGCACTTTGTTTTCTTTGCTTGTGGTGTTTGTCCAGGTGTTTCTGGTGGAAAAGTAAGTTTAGAAGGGAGTATTGGCTCTACTGCTGTTTTAGAAATAGTCTCAGTAGGGATAGAAATAGATTCTTGCGACTTCTTCTCTTTAAAATAATAATAACATAAGAACACCTGTATCCCAAGTGTAGTGAGAATACCAATCAGTATTGCACCAATGACACTGATCCCAGCAACAAATGTAATTCCTGTTATTACACCTCCCACCGAACAAGAAAAAACAAAACTTCCTATTGCCTTGACAGCAAAAATTGTGATATCTCTGCACAATTGCGGATCTTCATACAGAATAGGAGGTTGTGGCTGTGTTGAAGGAGGCGGATTTCCTGAAACTTGATTCATATGTAAAGCCGTTTTACATTGGCTATTTTTTCTTAGCCTTTTTTATATGTGCACCAGAGCGTCTAGCTTGTGATAATGCTATAGCAACCGCTTGTTTTTGAGGTTTTCCATGTTCCATTTCAGTGCGAATATTTTTACTGATGGTTTTTTTTGACTTACCTTTAGCTAATGGCATAAATACCTTGAGGTTGATTGTGAAATATTTTTTTATCTTCTTCTGTTGTATCTCATCACTGCTTTTTTCAAAAGAATATAAGTATGATCTTGCTGTTTGCACTATCTTTCAAAATGATGCAAAATATCTTCCTGAATGGATTGAATTCCATCAACAACAGGGCGTAGAGCATTTTTATCTTTATAACAATTTAAGCCAAGACAACTGGAAAGAAATTCTTACTAGTTGCATAAAAAAAAGATTGGTCGAAATTATTGATTGGCCACCCAATGAAGATATTTCACAAAATTGGAATCAAATTCAATGTTCTGCATATATGGATTGCATAAAAAAAATCAAAAAAATATGCAAGTGGTGCGCATTTATTGATACAGATGAATTTTTATTTTCTCCTGGATGTAAGTCATTACCAAAAATCTTAAAAGAATATACTCAATATGGTGGTGTGGGCGCTAATTGGATATTTTATGGTACTTCATGGATAGAGAAAATTCTACCTGGTGAAAAAATGTTAGAAAAATTGACTATGAGACCAAAAAATTACATATATCACACCACGATAAAATCTATAGTACAGCCAGAATTTGTAATTGATTGTGTAAATCCTCATTGGTTTATCTTTACGCCAGGAAAGTTTCATGTTTCAGAAAATAAAGAAATTATAGCAACATATTTTACAGAATACCCAAGTGTTGAAAATCTAAGAATTAACCATTACTGGACACGTGACAGGAATTTTTTTTATGGAGAAAAACTTAAGCGATATCAGAAATGGGGTTATAGCGGAAAAGATTTTGAAGATTTGGAAAAGAAATTTAACGAAATACACGATCCTATAATTTTAGATAATCTTTAAGCAACACGTGTCGCTGAAATACGACCATTTGTTGTACAAGCTCCTGTGCTAAAAAGTGCATAACCCACTAAATAATATGTTACAGTTGAAGACAATGATACACGAAAACTTGGAACTGCGTGTGCTACATCATTGTTTGCGGTGCCAGTGATGGCCATTACAGAATGTGAATCTCCTAATACTGTTCCGGTAAATGATGCAGTATTTGTGCTTATTCCTAATTCAGAATCTGTTGATGCGCCTGTAAATACATATACAGCAGCTGCGCTAACATCCCAAATTCCAGCCGTTATGTTGATGCTAGTAACGTTTAATAGTGTATTGTTTGTGACACTCACACTTGTTACGCCTGATCTAATTTGTTCACCAATCGTTCCAGCTGCTGGTGCTGTTGATAATGGGCTTCCCTTTGTACCAAGAAAATTTATAGTCGTTGTATTAATGGTACTAGTGTTTGGATAGGTATTCAAATCATTTGTAAATGTTCCTGCGCCAGTTGCTGCATTTGTATTTGAAGATTGAAGTACGCAATTAACAGCAATAAATGTTGCTCCAGTACCTACTGAAATAGCAGATGCTGTACCAGCATTAAAGAAACAATAATTGCCACTACTTGCGCCTGATCCATTTGCTGTCATTGGTATTGCGTTTTGGGCTGATGAATCGATGACATAATATGAACCAGTTAAACCACCAGTAGATGTAGTTGAAACTGGTGACGACAATGTTGTCTGTTGAAGATTTACTGCTCCAGCTGAATTGGTTGTAACTGTTGTAGAGGCACCTGTATTTGTAAAATATGAACTTTGAGAAAAAATTGTTCCGGCAGAAGAACTAGACCACAAACCGATTCCGGTTGTGCCAAGATCTCCAGTGCAAAATACAATATTTATTTTTCCAGAGGCGGATGAAGTTGTAAAACTTATGCCTGTATTATTTGTACAGTTTAAATCACAATTGTTCAGATTCACAATCGAAGCTGCACTTCCTGTCACTGCCAAAAGGAAGTCTGAGTTTGTCTGTAATTGAATTCCTGAAATTGTAACAGATCCTGCTGCTGTGAATGTAGCCTTACCTGAAATGATTACTTTACCAGTCTGATTATATGAACTATCGGATCCAAACGCTGTTAAATTGACTCCAGCCTTTAAAGTAAGATTCTCTGTATATGTCCCTGGTCTAATGAAAATTGTATCGCCAGAAGAAGCAGAAGTCAGTGCAGAGGCTATTGTTGTGTGAGTACCATCTGATGCCGTTGCGGATACAATCCATTTTGCTACGCCAAATGTATTTGTAGAAAGTTGCTGATTAGCCATTTCTAATTCCTTAGGTTACTGTAAGATTCCCAACTGCATGACGAACAGTCCAAAAATTAGTATTAGGTGTACATGTAATTTCTATTTGATCATTGGCGTTTGTGGATGCTAAAGATCCACCTACACCAACTGTTGTTGCTGATGAACCGAATATAATTTTCTGGTTGGCATTCTGAGCAATTGTCCATCCACCAGCACCAAAACCCATAATCGCTATAGTATCACCAAATGTGCTTGAAGCAACAGATGGCAGTGTCAAAGTAACTAATCCAACATTATCAGCAGCATATCCATTTTCTTTAACTAATGTTGCGGATGTACCAGTAACATCGTTCCATTTAAAACCAGCACCGATGATTGAAACGAAACCATTAGCATCTACAGAAAAATCACCAGAATTAAATGCAGCAAGACCAATCTTTGTCGCATCTGCTGAGGCAATTGCTTGGGAAGTTTGGACTTCAATTGCAATAGTATCTGAAGCTGTTCCATCAGTCCGCACAGGATTTGTACCTGCTGCTACCGTAGTTCCGTTGAGGGTGATAATCCCACCGGTTGGCAAGATAGGTGAAGTACCAGTCTGCACATTAATTTTTTCAATTGCTGCTGCAGCTCCTGCTAGAGCAATAGTAATTGATCCGGGGCCATTGGTGATTGTTACGCCTGGGCCTGCTGTAAGAAAATTTGCACGAATAAAAGGCGCTGCTGTAGCACCAATTAAAAGTTGCCCATCAGTTGTGATGATGCCATTATGAGGCTTAGGTGCCGATCCGTTAAAGTTAACGTTCGTTGCCACCATGATGTCATTTTCAAAACCTGCCATTTTTTATCCTGCAAAAGTATATGATCCAGTTACGGTCCAATCTATTGTCAAACCTGCAACGCCAGTTGCTCTAATAATTATGCTGTTTCCGCTGGTCACAAAATCGATATCTGAAGCTGCAAGCGCTGGGTCTTCTATGAAAGTTTCATCAGGAATGCCTACAATTGTTGCAGCAACTCCCGATGTTCTTACTAAAGCAGAGTCAAAAAACGCTGTTGATGCTGGTGTCGATGGATTAAAGCCTGCTGCCTGCAAAGATAAGGCATATGATCCTGGAGTTGCTGGTAAAACAAATGTGACTAGATCAGCAGTAGTAGCTCCAACTGTAGTAGCTGCACCTTGAAGACGATTGGTCAATTGAATAGTTAGAGTATCACCGCCTGATGATCCATCTGTCTGAATACCATTTGCATTGTTGGTAGTAATCGTACCACCAAAGACATCCAGTTGATTTGCTACTGGAATTGCTGGTGAATTGACATCAGTCTCAAATGAAGTAGGTACCTGTGGAGGAACAGGGCCCGCTGTTGTGCTAATGATTCCTGCTTGGCTCATTTGTCCTCTAGTTGACGATTAGAATTTGCACAACAAGATATACGAGACCGACGCCAGCACCGCCAGTACCAGATTTAACAAAAATCTGAGTACCCTGTGGAAGTGATTCGTGATTCACTGTGACATCTTCATCATAAAGCCAAAAGCTATTAGCAGGAGCAACATCAATATCTGTTGTGCCATCAATTGAAACAGTCACCAAAACAGTGGAATTATTGACTAGTTTTATCTTATATGCAGGATGAAGTAATGGCCCACCAACTTTCACATAAGAAGCGCCAAAAGTAGCAGAATCTACGCTTCTAAGTGTCTCCCATGCAATTTTTGTTGTATAGGCCATAGTTCCTCTTATTGTGGTTTTGGCTCTTCTTTGACTTCGGCAGCTGACTCAGCTGCTTTTGCAGCCAATTGCTCTTTATACTGATCTTCCACATGCCCAATATATTTTTGGAATTGGAAAAGCGCTTCCTTTACATGTTCCAAAGGTGCATCGATATCGCAAGAAAGATGATAAAGTTTATCACCAACCTTGCACTCAATTTGTGAGATATTCTTCAGCATGCAATCCTCGTTTATCTTAAACAGGTCTTACAATGATATATGCATAAGTGCTTACATCATTTGTCTGTGTACTTCCTGGTGTTCCTAGAATGACGCTTGTCACTGTAAAGCTTACACCATTGCTAATTGTATAAGTCAATTCGCCTAATGTTGTCGAAGCTGCAACACCTACACGAGTCAAGAAAATCATATCGCCAGTTGCAATATTAGTATTGGCAATCGTTTGAGTTCCTGCTGTAAGAACACCAGTACCTCTAAAGTCAGTAACAGCACCACCTTTCCATTGAAGCATCTTAGCAGAAGTTGCAATGACTAAATTACCGCCAGTTACGTTTACGTTTCCAGAGCCAGAGTTAATTGTGGTTGTAGAAGTTGTGTTTGTAGATCCTAAAGTTACAGTTTTGGCTGCTGCACCAGTACCAATTTGTAATGTGGTAATGGCTGCATCATTAGAAATGTTAATCGCTCCTGCACCTGTAGCAATAGCTAATGAACCACCAACAGTAGTGATTGTAGAAGCACCAGAACCCGCATTAAGAACCAGGTTTGTTGCTCCTGTAGCATTACCAATGGTCACTGTTTTAGCTACAGCGTCAGTACCTAGGTTGATAGCACCTGTTCCAGTCAAGAGGTTAAAGATACCGTTTGTGGTATTCCAGGAAGATGCTGCAGTTCCAGAATTAACAACAACTGCTGTAGCTCCTGTGATGTTACCGATGGTGAGTGTCTTAGCAGCTGCATCTGTTCCTATATTAATAGCGCCTGTTCCTGTGGCTATTGCAAAGGCACCGTTTGTAGTATTTATGGATGAGGCTGCAGTTCCTGCATTGATGACAACTTGTGTGGCACCAGTAATATTACCAATGGTAACAACTTTTGCAAACGCATCAGTACCTACGTTAATAGCCCCTGTACCTGTGAGTAAATTAAATACGCCATTGGTGGTATTCCATGAGCTAGCGGCTGTTCCTGAATTGACAACTACAGCGGTAGCTCCTGTGACGTTACCGACAGTGACAGTATGGGCAATCGCGTTAGTTCCAACGTTTACACCACCAGTTCCACCATTTATTGAAACAGCAGTAACTCCAGTTGAGTTACCGATATTAATTGTATGATCTGCTGCATCAGCACCTAATGAAATGGTACCTGTGCCTGTTGTTAAGGCAAACGCGCCATTTGTTGTGTTAAATGAAGAGGCTGCGGTACCAGCATTAATTACTAATTGTGTGGCTCCTGTGACGTTACCAATTGTTATAACTTTAGCTACTGCATCGGTACCTAGGCTAATAGCTCCAGTCCCTGTAGCTAATGTAAAGATACCGTTTGTTGTAGTATAAGTAGTACCAGCAGTACCAGTGTTAACGTTTACAGCTGTTGCTGCGGTTACGTTACCAATGGTAATAATTTTCGCTGCTGCGTCTGCACCAATGTTAATACCACCTGTACCAGTAACAAAAGATAATGTACCATTAGTAGTTGTGTACGTTGAACCAGCCGTTCCAGTGTTTATATTAACTGCGGTAGCTCCTGTAATGTTTCCAATTGTTACAATATGAGCAATAGCATTAGTACCTAGATTCAACGAACTTCCTGTACCAGTATTCAAAGAAATACTTGTTGCGCCTGTTGAGTTACCAAGAGTCATCGTTTTTGCGTTTGCATCAGTACCTACGTTAATAGCCCCTGTACCTGTGAGTAAGTTAAATACGCCATTGGTGGTATTGATCGATGAGGCTGCGGTACCAGCATTAATTACTAATTGTGTAGCACCTGTGACGTTACCTATAGTTATCACTCTAGCTGCTGCACCAGTACCTACGTTAATAGCATCTGCCGAAGCATCTTGACCTATTCCTATTGTAGTTCCACCAGAAGCCCAAGTACCACCTGCTGATCCTGTTGCTGTTGTAAAGGCTAAAGTAGTTACTTGTGCCGTAGTTTGTGCAGTTGAACCAAGTGCAGGGTTAGAAGCAAATACCGCCGCTAAGCTCTTTGGCTGTACTGCAAGAGGTGTTCCTGGATTTAAGTTAGTTCCTGCTACTGATTGAGCATCTGTGGCTTCTTGAATAAGCCCTACAGCTGCTTCTGTAGCTTTATTACCGCCAGCAATGACAACACCATTGACAAAAGTGAATACATCATTAGCAAGAGGTACTACAGCTCCTGATGGGGCTGATCCTGCTTGCAATTGTGTTAAAGTAGATAATGAGACAGAACCGAAATTTGCTTCTGGTACTGGTGTGACTGTACCTGCTAATTGCGCATGTTCTATACCGCCTGCATCCCAAGTGGCTGTAAGCACTCCACCAACAGAAGATAATCCCACTAATGTGTAAGTATTTTGACCTACAGTATCAACCCATCTTTTTCCTAATGGAAAATTTACCGCGCTAGAATTTGGAGGAGTTGTTGCTAGAAAAGGCACCTCAACGTTTTCTGCACGAAGTCCAAAAGATACAGTATTGATAACTGCGCCTGGCTGGAAAGTCATAAATCACCTTTTGTGAGATTTGTGTATTTGTTTAGATTTTAATATTTACAAAAATAGAAAAGTATAAGAAAATTTATAACAAAATTACATATGTAATTAAGTAAACAGATAACAATTGAACAAAATACCAAGAGGTGCTACGATGGGTAATATGAAAGACAAGATGCTACACTTGAGAGTACCTGAGGATCTACTGAAGAAGTACAAGATACTCTGTATTCAGAAGAACCTCTCATTACCGAAACAGACTACACAGCTGATAGAGTCCTTTTGCAAGACGCTAGAAATGAATAAGGAGTATATAAAATGAAAGACCATCATCAAAATGACGAAGAAAAAGAAGAATATAAATTCACTTGGCTAAAAAAACATTCTGATGCAGCTGCTATTATAACAGTTCTTCTAATGGCATTTTTTTGGCTTGATGGTAAGTTTGAAACAATAAACAATCGTTTTGACGTTGTAAATTCTCGTTTCGATGTTGTCAATTCTAGAATTGATTCCGTTGGTGAACGTGTAAATCGCATTGAGAACCGTTTAACAGCAATCGAAACCGTTCTGATGGTCAAAAATATATTGCCTTGTGAGATGGCTAAGAAGAAAGTTGAAGAAAAATAAATTATGACATTTTGTATCGTTTATGCTTTACTTTTCTTTGCTTTTGCCTTTTGGCTTAGCCGAGGATGATTTTTCTAACTTCTTATTTAATTTCACATAGTTGCTTATGAATGCAGGAAGATTTTGTTTTTGTGCTGCTTCAATAGCATCCCAATAATATCTAGCAAGACCTGGATCATTCCACATTCTATATAATGTTTGACCTGTTTTATATCCTGCTGATGCTCCTACTGCCAATGGTCCTGCAATAATAGGTGCTTTAACAGCACCTAATGTACCAACACCAAAAAGACCTAAAGTAGGCCCTGATAATGCTTTTGCATATGGGCCATTAGTAAGACCTTCAACCCAATTTCTTATTGCATTACTTCGATGAATTGTAGCCCATGCCTGGACACCATTTTGCCAATTTTGTAATGCTTGTGGATTTGCTTGACCTAGGATATTTATTTCACTTCTAACAGCATCACGAACTTCATTAATATTCCTAATTGCCGCTCTTCGATCGCCTGGATTTAAAGAAAACAATCCTCTATCTCGTTTAGCAGCATTTATAGAATCATAACGATTCATTAAATCGCCCATAGTAGTTTGACCATTTGCTATATCATTTCTTATGCCAGCAAGTTGTTGCTGGGCTAATGCAGATCTTGGATCACTATGAAGAAAATTTCTTCCTGCTTGGTTTATACTATTTTCATATCTAGGAATATTTGCTGTTGTTTGTGGTGTAAAGCCTCTTCTTCCAAGATTCATTAAATTTGATGCAAAATCTTTTGCATTAACATTTGCAGCTAAAGAAGCAGGAATCCACACTGCTAATTTAGCGAGGTTAGATTTATCTTCACCAAATCCTAAGTCTTTAACAACTTCTTTTGTCACATTTGCCGCCGCAGGAATCAATATACTATTTATTCCTCTTCTCATCATTGTTTGAGGTGTTCTAGTTAAAGTTGCTCCAACATCTTCTGTGAATCCTTGAAATTTTTCTTCCCCTGGCGTTTTTGGTTTTGTGTAACCACCAGTTGCTTTTTGAGAGATTTGTTTAATATTTTCTGATGTAGGAAACATTTGTTGATGTCCCACAGGACCTTTTACGAATGTTTCCCATCGTTCTTGGCCCATTAACTCAGAAAGTGCCCATCCAATTAACCCGCCTGTTTGAGGCACACTTGTAAGAACATCTTTTGCAAATTTTTCAATATTTCCATATCTGCCTCCAATCTGTTCTGCCATCCTAGATGCATTGGCAGTTGTGTTTCTAACTAGATATTCAAACATTCCTTCATCAGTTGTAGGATCAGGTTCTCCTTGATATGTAGATGGTGTTTGCAATGTTCCTAATGATTTTTTTTCTGGTTGGGATTTAATAGTTTGTTGAGTCTGAATTTCTTGGGGATTTTTTTGAAATTGAGATGGATCAACTTGTTCTTGAATCATTGAAGAAGGTGTTTGTAATTGACTCAAAGATCTTGCTACCATATTTTCCTCAATTGAAATTCTTTTACCCATTCTTGTTCTTCTTGTTTTGGAACAAAATAAATTTGTCCATCAGTTCCAAAATATGGAGATGTATCCGGTGGCACTGAAGTGATTTCGGAAAGTTTTACAAACTCATTATTGATTCGATCTATCTGCGGTTTTACCTGATCAAAAACGCGCTGTTGGAAGTCTCTAGGAAGATTTTTTTCATTATCAAGAGAATCCATTTGTTGTTTGCGCATTTCATTATAATAAACTTCTTTCATCTCACCAAGTTTAAGCATATTGCTGGCGATCATGCGTCGACCATTTGGGCTATTTAAAAGTGTAGGTATGGTTTTAAGGAAATTGTCTACTTCGACTTTTAAAATTCTGTTTCCATAAGTTTCCGGCAGTCCTTTTAAAAGATCTTGGCTCAATTTATTATAAAGCTCGCTACCAGGATTTTCCAAAGCACCTAATGGAATTCCTAAATGCTCTAAAAATACCGCCGCAGTAGGGCCGATAACTTGTTCATCAGGAATATTTCCCATTTGAAGCAATCGAGGTTTAAATTCAGTTTCAAATGATTTATATGAATTTGTGGTATCATTAATAAATTCTTCTTGTGCCTTGTAGGCGCTTTGAAAACCTGTTTGTTTTCTTGTAAGTTGTTTAGAGCGAATATCTGCTTCGGCTTGTGCGTTTTCTTTGCTAACTCCGGCATCTGTCAAAGTTTGATAAAGCTCTCCTTCATCCATCTGCTTATAATTTGGAAGGGCTCGCACTTTTTGAATTGCAACTATTTGTGCAGGATCAATAGGTTGTGCTGCTTGTGTTTTTTTTGTTTCTTTTGCGGGTCTTGAAACTTGTTCAGCCATTTTTGGATCGGATACATAAGCCTGCAAAGATCCTGGTTTAAGATCCCTTTTAGTTTCTAAATCACGAATAATTTGTTGGTTGCTCTGCATTTCTTGTGCAAATTTCTGTGATTTATTTTGATTTTCCAATCCTTTTTTAAGAATTTCCATGCGAAATTCCGGACTTTCAAACCCTTCTAAATTGAATCCCAATGACTTTGCGGCTTCATTCTCACGTTGCATTTGCTGCTGTTGCTTCTGTTGTTGCATAATCTGTTGCGAAAACTGCATGCCTTTATCTAAAGCACCACTGAGACGTTCACCTGTTGAAGGTTTTCTTGTTTCTTCAAAGACTTGAATAGGCATAAATTCTCCTAATAACTTGTTTGACCACTGCCTTGCGCCCATCCTGAAGAACCATTATATCCTGAAAGGCTAGAACCAGCATTATAACCTAAATTAGCTCCTGACGCCGCTCCCATGGGACCACCGAGAAAGAATCCGCCTACACCACCAGCTAATCCCCCTGCAAGTCCTCCCCAATTAAATCCTTGATCTGATGGAGGTTTTTTAACCATAAAGCGTTCATATGGGCGTTGATCGAGTAATTCATTACTCATGCCCATAAGATCACGTATTGCTTGATTTTGTAGGCCCATACGCTGTCCTTGTAGATTTTGTGCGAAATCGCTTGCCGCTTGATTTTGAGTATTTTGGAAGCCGCTACTGTGTCTTCCTCCCATCCCCATTCCACTAAATCTAGAAGCGATATTGCCTTGCAATGCTCCGAATTGTCTTAGCGCAGGAGCTTCTAATTGTGCAAATTGAGACTGATCGCCACTAGCTAATTTTGAAAGAAAACTATCAGGCCCAAGGTGTGAAAAGGCTTGAGAAAATAGTTGTAGTTGCTCAGGCGTATATTGTTGAAGTTGTCCAGTCTTATATCCTTTAGGAACCTTATCACCTGCAAATTTTGGCGCACCCATTCCTACTGACATACATCACCTCAATTTTTCTTTAACAATATCATGTAAAGCAGCTTTACACAACTGATAGCCATTCAATCACTACTGTTCCACGTGTAACAGCAGGCGCACCAGCGCTCAAAAACACAATATTTATAGGATCTATGTAAAAGATCACTTCACCAGCTACTGCAACATTTGTTCCTCCAATGATTCCATACCAGTTTGTTCCATCAGTATAGGATCCAAATAGCCTCACAAACCGATCTATCTGAGTCAAATTAAGTCCATGTGGAATAGAGGCAAAAGAAGTAAATGCATAGATTTGGCGAAAACCCTGTTGCTTCTGGCTTGTGATATACCAACTTTCTCCATTAATACTTGATCTATTCGTGGCAAATATTCCTATTGTCCGTACATTTACAGAGTTTGCAGTATCAATATATGCCTTGCTAACATCTCTACAAAGAGTTGGAACATCTTCTGCAAAGTCTCTCGAAGTCCTAAGATAAGCCACTGTATTTGCAATATTGCTTGACATACGGCCTTACACTAATAGTTGTGATGGTGTTACATCAATGATGAATCCGTGTAATTCAATTTCAGCAAATTGATTGATGAATACCTCTTGGGTTACAGTACCACCTGAAACATAGGCTCCAAAAGTGGTTGAATCAACATCTATCGTTACTGTAGTTGGGGTAACCACCGTGACTTGATAAACGTTATTATTCAATTGAAACATCCCAACAACTCCATTAATCCGCACCAATTGATTCACACGAAAATTAGTTGCTGCTGTTAGTACTGTCGGGAATCCTGGAGCTGATATTCCGGTGATAGCAAATACTGGACCTTCATCATCTAATTCTCTCATTTGATCGTCTGATAATGTGAATCCTAACTGTATAGTGTCACCAATCAAAGAAGTGTTTTTTCTATGCCATATCTGTTCTTGATTTGTTGCTGTTGGCGTTTGCAGATTAGAATTAAATGCAGTTAATCCTATATTTGTGCTCTCAGGGCATGTGTAAAGTATTGTGCTATAGATCAATGAATTATTTAATGATAACGGATTTGGCACTAATGGCCCTTTATTATATGCAGAGCTACTATTTTGACTTAAAAATATCAATAATTGCATCTGCGCTCTTTCTGTTGTTGAAAGCAAATATTGTTGCACGCCAATCCTTGTTTTTCTGCTCATAGCCCAATATGGATTAAATTGCTTTGTTTGGATAAATGGCACATACATTCTCTTAATCAACCCACCGCCAAAATATGTTCCCGTGCCAATCGTAGGGTTTAAATCAAATGTTGTAGCAGTCGCATTTGCTACTTGAAATATCTTTCCATTAACTTCACCTTGAATTGTTCCAATACATCCGCTGATCACAATGAAATCACCAGTATTCAATGTATGGTTTGGGGATGTTATAGTGCTTCCAGAAAATAATTTTATATAAAGAGTATTTGCTTCTTGTGTACTATCATCTTCACGAATGACTAGAAATCCTTGCGAATTACCCCCAACAATTTCCGGCTGCAAAAGAGCACTAGCGCCAGCATTCCAAGGAGCATTCCAAGAAAGCCAACTAGGATAAACTGTACCAACAGTCTGCCAAGTAAACCCAGTTGTTTTCCTAAAATTTCCATAGTGCGTATAGGATTCATTGAATATTGCCCAAGAGTTATCTCTATAGTTATAAAGAAGCGTTTGATTCGGAAATTTATTAATCGTCTGGTCACTTGTGTATGTGAAGTAAATCCACTCATTGACATAATCACGATGTGCTGTGACTCTTTCTGGTCCATTTTGTGTGAGCCTTATCTCAAAAACTTCATCTATGATATCTAAATCAAATCTTACTGCTTGTTCTTGATTGGTTTGAATTAAACCTCGGCTTCCTCTTGTTAAGGCTACAGCATCCATATTAATAACGGAAAATGTGCTTCCTGAACCTAGTTGAGAGTTGATTAAATAAAATTTAAATGGGTCGAGATCGTTGCTTGTATAGACTAACTTTGATTGTAATGTGTTAAAACCACACAACAATACATCTTTATTATGGCTAACTGTAAGAAGTGGTTGGTCTACTGCTGCTGATTGAAAACCACCAAAGCCTGTTTGATCTTCCCAATACGCATTTGCTGTTGCTGTTTGATTTAGAGGCACCAAGATGGGACGAAAAGTAGTATTACTAAGGCTGGCATCTCCTGTGAATGAAGATGTATAGTAGGGCGTTCCATTCTGACTATAGATGACAGTATCTTGTAAATAGATCTGACTGCCTGCTGCTGATGTCTGTATGACAGGGCCAAAGAATAAAAGTCTATCCTTAAAAGGCACGATCATCCTAGCACCTACAAGATAATATTGTGCTTGTGGTGCTTGTGCAATTGAAAAAGCGCTTTTAGATAGTGGTGGTGCAAAGTTAACCCATCCTTGAGTTCCTGTAAGTAATGGATTAGATATACTACCATTAGTAGGATCCCCGTCATAGAAGCGTAAACAATCTTTTGTCATATCTGATCGATTGGTCAGATATTGAGCAATACCTCCTGTTCCATTGCTAGCAATCGTTGCATTTGGAAATTCAACAGTAACATTATTGGCATCAACCACAGTAATAACATAACCTGTTTGAAAATTGATTCCTGTCGTTGTTACAACTTCATTTATGAATAAAAAATCTCCTACAACAAGGCCATGACCTGTAATTAGCAATGTAGCCGTAGCAGGTGGTCCTGGTGGTGGAATTACTGTGACAGTCACTATCGGCTTAAATTGCATTCCAATATTTGTGATAGAGAAAGGAACATTTATTCCATTCGTAGCCCACAAAGCACCTTCGTAATTCGTAGTCCAAAATTGCTGATAATCCTGCCCATTCCATGTTGTAGCAGTCTCATTTGTCTTTGGAACATATCCTGGAAGATTTATAGGATCGGCAGCAGGGTTTTTGTAAAAGCTAACATCATAAATAGAATAAGGAAACGCCGTCAGAACATTGTAAGAGTATTTTGTATCAAATGCGATTGTGCCAGGAAATTGAACTGAGTTTAATAAAAAGTCCTCTATACCCATTACAGGAAGATCAGGCGTATAGAAAAATGATACTGCTGATACTGCATTTACTCCACCGGCAGCAATGGTAATATCACCTGTTGCATAATTTATTGTTCCAGTACCTCCAGGAGCACCTGTTAGAACACCATCTTTTGTTGTATCTGTATAATTATTTCCGGCTACTGTCAGTTTCACATTACCTGGAACAATGTTTCCTGTTGTTTCTAAAGAAAATCGTACAAAAAGATTACCCGCTCCCGCTACTAAATTGAAACTTGTTATAGAACCATATGAAGGATTTGCAGAATTAAAAAACCTTGTAAGCCTGCCTAGAGGCGATGTTCCACGTTTTCTTTTAACCCTTCCACGCCATTGATAGGCGTTGATTAATTGAGGGAAATTGGTATTGTCAACGTTGAATGGGGTTACATCTGTCTTTAAACCTTTTGGAATAGGGCCTACAACAATTTTTTCGCCCATCTTAGTTTCCTATTGCCATCCAATACAATGTCTGAAATGAACTAGTTCCAGAGCAACTTACAGTAAATCCCGCTGTTGTAACGCTACCTGTAGTAATACTTATTGTTTTATCATTAGTGCTATTGCTAGTAGGTGCAAATGTGATAGAGAAAACATTATTAGGAAATGTAAATGAAAAACCAACGGCTTGACCATTTACAATTGGTGCACCTGTAATAGATCCCCATTGAAGATATATACCTGCATTTGTTCCAACACTTGGACCTGGTAATGAGGTGAATCCATTACCCGAAGCCACTGGATCTTTATTTCCAGTAATAGCAAAAACAGTACCAGCATCATGTGTATAAAATAACTGAGCTGGTTGACCTCCTACTAAATTTGTTGAAAATAATGCTAATTGACCAGCTACAGTAGCAGGAGATCCGCTGCGAAGAGGAAACGTTGCTTGTTGATGAAGACCGCCATTATTATTTCCAAATCCAAAATGTTCCACTGCCATGATACTGGCAATAGAATTAGTATTAATCTTCATATTGGGTTGATCAGCCGAAGGATCATTTGGACCATCTGGAATATTTTGAGTATAGGTAAAATTAGGCATAACTCCTCTTAAGTAGTTTGACCAAAGCCATTGTAACCAATGCCACCGCGTCCTTGACCATATCCTTGATTATAGATGGTATTCGTTCTTGTTGATGTCCATTGACGCTGACTTCGAATGTGCACAAGTGATTCTTGTTCTTTGAATAATGGCTCATAAAATTGAAATTGTTCGATATCTCCTGTGTCGGATAATATCTTTCTTGCAGCACCTCTAGCGATATATTCCGCCATATAAGCAAATGGAATGGAGGCTGCAGTATTGAAAAAGGCAGCTGGTGATAAATACGCATCAATTTCAACCAAATATTGATATGCCGGTGGCACTCTGAGAGTAATGGTATTATTGTAATACAACATCATTCTAGGCAGACCATTTTGGAAGAAATAACATTGCGCTGTGATGTTATTGCCTGCCGGAATTGCTACAGGAAAGAATACGTTTGTAGCTACTCCTGTGAAGTAATTTATAACGTTCTGAAGGCTTGATATTGTTCCCCCTGATACATAAGCAGTAAATGCTGTTGAATCAACATTGATTGTAACCGTAGTAGGTGTGACTGACTTAACTGTAAAAGTCAGGTTATTCAATTGCGTCATTCCAACAATCCCACTAATCTGTACAGTTTGCCCCGCTTTCAATGTAGTTGTAGCAGTAATTACAGCAGGGTTTGCTTGAGTGATTGCAGTTATTGGGAAAGAAACAAGATATCCATTAGGTGCCGCAGCATTTCCATAAGGCGCAGGACCTGGCTGCATTAGTAGCCCATAGTTAACGCCACCAGTCAAAAATTGACCACTATCTTGCATCACTACATTTGCCCCTGTGGAGTCAATAGAGGTGAAATAAACCGCAGAATTGATGCTAGTTGTTGGAATCTTTATATTTATTGTTGTGCCAAGAGGTGGATCAATATTATTTCCTGTGGCAATAATACCTGCCATATCCACATGGCCACGCAAGATACCTTGTAAAGGAGGATTTGGAGGACTTGGCAAACCTGGTAATAATGGGATTTGTAAGGTATATGGTCCAGAAGTGCCGTTTCCAGTTCCAACCATCAATGGATTCTGTACAATATTAGGAAAGGCATCGAAGAATACATTCTTTTGCGTTTCGAAGCCTATTCTAATTCCATTGATATATGCAGGCTGTAAAAATCCCTGATAGACAGGATACATCCCAATGTCTTGTGAATTAGGACTTCCAGGAGTTTCTGACTGCACACTATAAAGCGGCATATTGTATTGATCAACGCCAGGAGTAGTTTGAAATGCGAATTTAGTCTTTAAATCAAAGACTTGAATGCGTGGATCCACATCCATAATCCAGAAGCGATTGATATAATCAATAATGAGCGCATCTGAAATATCTGTATTAGAAGGACTCTTAATGATCCTTCGCAAATACGTTATGATATCGTTAAGAAAATTCGTAAAACACCTAACCCTTGTAAAACGGCTTTACATTCAAAATCCGTTAGCTCCCATAAATACCGATTTTCTACTACTTACTGGCTCTGCCGTTAATCTATTAACCTTTTTACTAATGACCATTCTGCCAAAAAATTCAGTACTGCTATCCTGGCTAGTGCGTTGTGATTCATCCATTGTCAAAATAGAATATTGGCAGCCTCTTAATCTCTCTGCTAAATATCTAGGTCCCCAAATAGGTTTATTTGCAGGAACAACCCATTCTTCTGCTGGACATCCTGGAAATGGTTTTGTCCATAATGTCATTGAATCTCCAATCAATTCTTTGTTTTCTGCTATAAACTGCACATATTCTTTTGCAAAGTTGTATTCTTCTCTGAATTTTTCGTTAAATTTTTCTCTACTTGGAAATGTGGTTTTTGGCTTTAGATAGATATCTTTAGACTTCTCAATATCTCTCTGAGATATTTTTGTTTGCGACTCTACTTCTTGCAAAGGAGCTGATTTCATTCGATCTACGGTTAATTCTTTGATATTTTCTTCAAATTGCTCAAATTGATCCTGTGCTTTATCTAACTCTTGTTCTGCTAAAGAATTTGTCGCTTTTGGTCTTCCTGCCATGAATTACCTACAAGGGTGAAATGTTTTGGAATGATCCCGGAATAAATGTCGACGTCATCATACTACCTAAATTATTTACTATTCCACTATTTACATCACCTATCGCCACAATTTGCGGAGGCGTTTTAGACTGAAAAGGCAAAAATGTAGGAGTTGGAATAAATGGATCTATACCTGTTGAATCAATATTTATTTCTACTTGAGTAGCTGATGGAAGAGAGATTACATAACCTGTCTGCTCATTAAGTCCTCTAGAACCATATTTAGATGGTATTAATATTCTTACTTGTTGCCCTATCACATAATTTGGCACGACCGCATTTGTCCCATTTGCCATCGTCACAATCGTTGTCCGACCTAATGTTATTGCAGTAATGACAAATTGACTTGGTTGAAAAAACTGTGGTTCTATAGGCACATTAGCGTATAGAGGCGCTGGAAATGAGATCACACCTTTTTGAGTCATATAATCCTTATAAAAAGGGCTAGAGGACGTCTCCTCTAACCCAATAAACTAAATATCCTTTTTTAAGGGCTACTTAGATCATGTAAAAACGCTCTATAGAAGATGACATCAGAAGAATTACCCACCAAGAATGATGAAGTATCAGCTGCTGCTGCACCAACTTTTGCATTACCAACACCAATGATAAAGCCTTGTGATGTGTTGGTAACATATGAACCTCTAATCGCAGGTCCATTTATTGTGTTAACATTAGTAGTACCAATTGGTGTGTAATTTGGAGGAGGATATAGAGCAGATCCTGCCGAAATTACAACTCCACCAGTATTTACATCACCAACAGCTACAACTTGTGCAAATGTTCTTCCTACGAATCCTGCAAAGGTCTGGTTAGGAACAAATGCAGTAAATGCGGAAGAATCAATATTCACAACAAAAGTATGATAATCCGTTACGGATACCACAAATCCATAGATCGGAGATCCTGGAAGTGTAGCATTAGGTAACGAATTCAACTGAGTTGTTCCCCAAGTCGCAGGCACACGGAAAGCAACTTCTTGTCCTACAACAAAGTTATGGGCATTTGTAGTGCTAACAGTTGTTGTAGTACCTGTTGTGATAGCTCCAATAACAGCTTGACCAGGAAAGTACAAATAAGGGAATAGGACTTTTTTAAATGATCCTACGTTATTTGTAGCTGTCGCTGTATTAAAAGCTGTGTAGTTAGAGCCGCTCGCATCCCATGGTATCGAGAACGCTGTTGTACTTGATACAGTCACTGTAAATGGTATGCCAGCAATCTGCTCCATACCAGTTGTCGATGTCTGATACAAGTTTGAAAAGATTACTACATCTCCAGAACTCAAACCATGTGCAGTTGTAGTAGTTACAACAGCAGGGTTTGCAGCAGTAATTGAAAAGTCAGTTGTACCAGTATGTTGATATACAGGACCAAACTGAAAAGACAATCCACCAGAGAAGCTTGTAATACCATTTGTCAATACTCTACCAGTTGTTAAAACTGGTGTCGCATTGAAAATATCAACCAAAGCAAAGCCTTGGCCCATATTCACATCCCAAACAGCTCTTGGAATACCATGATTTGTTGGGGTTGCCATTGCTGTAAAATTCCACATCTCAACGAAATCTGGTTGAAATGGCAAGTTAATAACTTGTGCTCCACCAGTAGATGTAAACTTACCTTTAACCATTTTAGAATATTCAGTCATATTATGGACCTCCCAACGAACTAAGACGTGTGCTTAGTACGTTACGAATAGCTGTATCTTGTGTCAGAGCTTGCGATTGGCTAAAACGAACAGCCAAGGTAACGTTCTGCATTAACATGCCGCTAAATTCAGGACCACGATATAAAAGCTTCATAGAGTCGCCATCTTGAGTCACATGCGTGATAGCCTGCTTGCCTAATACAGTATTGTAATAGACGTCTTGGCCGTTAGCAGATACTCCACGAGCAACTGGACCTTCCGATGATGTCAAAATACGTATGTTAAATACGGCTCCAACTTCAGTAGGAAGTGCGCTTGTGTTAGATGGATAATCCCAGATGGATTTGAATCCTTGTCCTACAAGACCATCGAAATCAGTTTGTAACTCTGTAGAAGTCAACATGAAATAGCAACTTCTTACAGGGCCTGTACCAAAACGATCCATACCTTCAATACCAGTCATAAACTTGTAGGCATTGTTAGTATCAAGCGTAGTAGCAACCAAACTGAAATCTGAAATCCCTAGGTTAGTAGGATTATCTCCATTAGATCCACCACCAGCATTAATCTGGCTTGCTGCGGATACAATGTAATCGCGTAAAATTAAATCTTCAGCTTGTCTCATAGAAACTGCCAGTCTATCCCCAACCCAAGCAAGAACACCTTCTTGGTCTTGAAGTACTACCTGATAGTTTATGATGCAGCCAGTACCGAAGAATGCCATTTGCGCATCAATGATATCGCGCTGTGGCACTTGTGCTGGAGGGTCGATTCCACTATTTCCTAATTGGACAGTGGGCGGTTGAAGCGCTTTAGGCCTCATAAATCGAACAGTCGTACCGCCATTGGCAGGCATAGCAATGCTATCTGCAACGATACGATAGTTCATAGCAGGTGTTGGAACATATAACATTGCAGGCGCAAGCGATTGCAATATCATTGGCCCAAGCGAGCCTGTAGTTGTAATTGTCATGAAAACCTCAAGAAATGAGGTTAGTATTGACATGTTGACCGGGAGACGAATTCCGTACTACGTCTGTTTTCGTCATGTCGGATGTGGGTGCGAGTTCCACTTACGCGAAATGCACATAACGCTTGTGCGTGCGAATCATCAATATAACATAGTAAAGATTTTATGTAATGGAAACATATATAGGCGGAATAAGGCGGTTTTTCGCCGCCTATTTAGTCAATCATGAAATCCTAACATTTTTTATCAAGGCTTGCATCTTGGCATAAGCAGCCTTTTGTCCGGATTCACTAAAATCTGCTGTCTGACCTTGATAAGGTGCTGAACCAATATTAGAAGGCTGATAAAACTGTCCTCGCTTATTAGCTTCGATTTTATCTTGAACGGAAGATTTCTTTTCTTCTGGTTTATCTAGACCAAATTCTTTGATGCTTTGATAGACAAGTTTTTGACGTTCAAAGTTATCAGGCATAGCAAGAATAGATTTTGCAAGAGCAGGTGATTTTTGAGCTAACTTTTCAGCATGTTGTTGAAGCGTTTCATAGAAATCTTGATTGTTTTCTAACCATGCTTCTTTTTTAGCCTCTTCACGTGCCATTTGCATAGCACGTTGAATTTCTGTTTGTGTTTGTTGTTGCTGCTTTTGCTCATATTGATTTAACTTTTTATTGAGCTTCCTATGATCTACATACGGTTCAGAATCTACATCATCATCATCGTCTCTAGATCTTTTTGCTAATTCCAATTCTCTCGCAATTCTATCTTTTTCTGCTGCAATCCTTTCTCTTTCTGTGCGTTCTTGCACTAACTGTCTTTCATAGTGTTCTTTCATTGCCTTTTCTTGGGCACGGAAGTTAATTTCTTTGCTATTTTCTTGTGGTGCTTGTGCAGTAGGCTGAGTATTAGCTGTCATTTATTCTATCCTTTTTTAAAAAAGTTGCTTAAGCTATGATTAAAGCCAATTTTTAATTTAAAGGCAACATATGAAAATACAACGATTGGAAGCACATGATCGCCTGCAATTCTTAAAAAAAGATCAATCATACAATATATTCCAGGGTGCAGAAGATTGTCTCAAAAAGAATTCCCTATCTATTGCCCTTCAGGAAAAATCTTCTTATATCTATATATTTGCTCACCCAAGAACTGCTGAAGATGGTGTTACTAAGATTATGTATTGGCAACCAAGGCTCTCTAAACCAAAACCTCAATCCAATAGCTATCTATTTCGTGCTAAATCAAAATCAGATCAAATCAACATATGTTGGTTATTGCCTCCACGCGAACAGTGGGATGAATATATTACAGGAAAAGTAACCGAAGATAATTTGACAAATTGGTCTATCAACCAATTTAGATTTAATTTAACTGAGCTTGAAAGAAGTGACCCTGAAGATATGTCAGAAGATAGAGCGAAAAAGATTTTATCTGAAGTATTGATCGAACATAATCAAAGTCTAAAACCTAAGCAAGTGCTTTCGGTGGATTCTTCATTTTAATCTTATTTTTGATCCCACCTGTGATATCTACAGACCTAGCCGTTTTATTGCGTATAGCAGATCCATAATGATCACCATGGCCCATCTTAGAGTTTGGTACATGAATTTGTTTATTAACTTTAGCTTTTGACATTATGAATGCTCAGGTATCTGTCTATCAATCACTTTCATGCCCATCGGCAAGACATCTACAAACATTTTAGCAGGCCCTTTATGTCCTATCGGCTGATTAATGCCTTTATCGTAGCATCTTCCAGCTTTCACAAATCCGCTAGAGCGCTGATCATATTGTGGACATCTATAATCCCAAGCCATCTCCTCTTTACCATCCACAGGATGATCTTTTGGAGACTGCTTCTTAATAGCATTGGTCTCTTTGAAACCTTTCTTCATATGACCTCATTTTAAATAGCAGGATAGAGTCACACTATCTTAAGCAAAGGGAAACCCTAAGCGCATCCAATCTTCTGCTTCTGCTAAGAATTAATAACGATATAACTCTCTTCGATTGTGACTTTTCTGCTTGCGAACTCCCATTTCTTGCTGTTCGCGGATTTTCTCTGTTGTATCTTCATAATTCATTAGAGAACCAGCTGAACCATCTGTTGTTTCGCCTTTGAAATGTGCGCCACGAGGCATAACTGTTTCTTTATCCATTCCACCAGCGAAAAACTTGTGGTCATCAATTCTCATTCCACCAGAATGCTCTTTACTTGCTCTTTGTCCACTACTTGCCATATATCCTCACATTGCTTGTTGTGCCATTTCTGGATGCTCTTGCACCATTCCTGGCGATTGTTTTGTTGCTTGCCCCATTATACTCTGAACAAACTCATTTGCTAAAGAAGTTCTTTTAGCATCAGCTTTCTCAACATTCTCTTCGCCTTGTTGCTGATAATCAAATGACTGTATCTGATTCATTTTTAACGCTGTCTCAATTTCCCCATATTTCGCTATTACGTCAACTAATTTCTCTAATGCTTCCATTTTAGCTTTTGTTGCCATGGCACGGTTTTGTGTGATTTCACTAAGGCGCTCTTCAAAAAGCCCAATATCTGCTTCCGCTCTTCCATGTCTTTCTCTAGCTGTGGCAAGGTTGGAGGCAGCTTTTGATACAAGTTCCTGTAACTTGGCGTGTTCAAATGCATGTGCTACCGCTGTTTGTTCTTGTTGGACTGCTGCTGCTTGCTGTTCTTGTTGCTGTAGGAACTGCATACACTCGGCTTTGTCTTGTATGTTCATGTCTTTTATGACGAAACTTGGCGGGAACACTTCACGACCGAATGCAGCATTCATATCCATTTTCTGTTGTGCTGCAAGGTTCTTTTGTGTTGGTGTCAATATTCCTTCTTCAACTACTGTGTGATACTTTGCAAAGATCTTGCTATAGAAAAATGGAGAAGGTTCCTCGCCGATCATTAGAGTTACTTTTTCAGTGCTCCAGTTCTGTAGAGCAATCTGAAGCATCCTTTCACCAATAAGTATAAGTGATCTATCCCATTGGTCAAAGTACTTCTGAAATACCATTAGGTTCGCTGCTTGCTTGGTAAGCAATGTCAATGTGCTAACTTGTTTGTCGTTCTGCCCGGACCAGTTTTCTAGATCAATCCCAGCAGTCTTAAATATAAGATCTGACATCTGTTGCGCTAAAGCTAAATCGCTTTCAGGAACTGCGCTAGGAATTATCTTTTCGCAATCTGTCATGTCATAACCATCATTAATAATGACATCCCATCCTTGACCAGACTTCTTCAGATTATCTTCATTAGCAACTGCTCCAATCTTTCTCTTCCATCCTGCGTTAATCGTTGCTGCTGCTATATCATTGTTATTGATGATTTTATAGTTCATTAAGAATTGGGGCGAGCGCATAGGAAATATTAGCGAGCGTGAGCGCAAATCATACTGCTGTAAATGTGGATCATAATTCCAGAAATTAGGAATAAAAGGACATTCTGGTCCATCCCAAAGTGGATTTACTCCTTTAAACATCAATTGATCATTGAGAATAACAGCTACTTTCCAACAGGGAGAATCAACTGTTACTTCTTCCATGTCATCAATGTGATATAGAATCTGCTCTAGGTTTTTTTCTTTGTCTGAGAAATCAAAGAATTGCTTTCTAGTGCGACTATAGAGACGCTTTCTTTTCTTTTTACTCTTATACCATACATAAGACAGTACAAGTAGATCATTATTGCTCATGTTGTACTGTTCTGGAAGAAAATAGAAATCGGAATAGCGCTGAGGACCCGTTGACATATGCTTTATCATGTCAATTTGATCAGGAAAACGCGCTTCTGCTACTTGGTGATTGATATATTCCTGACACCAAACGAAATTAGCATCTGACATATCAGGATTGCGAAAGAATGGATCAACTAAGAAGCTATTGTATTCCCATACCTTTAATTTCAATTGTCCTTGTGCGGGATCATCACCAGTGAAATCTAAGTAAGGCTGCATTAAATTCATTCCAGCAATGGCTGATAACTCACATGATTTGCTGTATTGCTCGTCGATGCCCTCCTTTCTGCATACATTTTTCATTAGCTTCGTATATTGATCTGTGGCGTGAGGATCTGAATTGTCTACAGCTTGATAGATGATAGATTTACGATGCTGACGCTGATACCCAGTAATCATGTTCACAGGCTGATGACATAAATTGAAATAGTATGCGTTGGATGATATGCCAGCATTGAATTGGAACTGTTGATTTATGAAAGACTGATTGCCAGCGTAGAATAGTGAATCAATATTAGCCTGATTCCATCGCGCCTGCTCGATAGGCTGAAACTTGCTTTTGAGATTGCCGAGCCATTGCCTTACATTGCCTTGATTTGGCTCTAAAGAATTTTCCCAAGGAGCGAGATATAATGATGACGTATAGACCTCTCAAGTAAAGACACATATTATCATTAAAGAGTTTATTATGGCAATCGATGTAAAGCCGTTTTACATTCGGCGTGTTGGTGAAAATCTATTGTTTAAGTAATCGCCTGGGCCTTGATCTAGGTTTTTCTTTCCTTCAATGTAATGTAATCCTGTAGCTAATGTGCGAAATGCATCTGCGCCATGTGAGAATTCATTATGTAATGGCTGAGAACGCCAACATGCATGTTTCTCGTCCCATTCTTTGCGGTAATTCTCTAAGCATTTGATTCCTTGTGCACATCTTGTTTCATCAAACCAGCATCGATTTATTATTCCCCTAGAAGCATCGATTCCTGGGATTAGATCAACCTTTTGTGCAGGCAATAAATTAAAACCAAGCTTCCTAGCTGTTGCTTGCCTTGTCATACCGCTTGTAAATTCATGCACCATGATGTCATGTGGAGCGATATGTTTTTCATATCCATATTCTTTTGATTTAAGAAGATTTAGCCAATATACTAGCGACTCTCCGCTGCCTTCAATATAATCAATTAGCCTAATCTCTTTGGCATGAACCTGAAAGAACCATATTGCTGTAGAATCATTAAAACCCAAGTCCCACGCTGTGTAAACAGACAAGCCAGGATCATAAGGAATATGTCCAATACGTTTTTCAGTGCGTGCTATATTCATTTTCTTAGCATAATAATGTCCTTCTGTAGACTGATCCCATGATTCATCAGGAGTTGAAGGAAACTCTCGTTTCATGTTTTCAAGCATCACAGCGTATTTGGAAGCATACCAATTCATTTGCTGATCATCCAAATCTATTTGAAGGCTACGCAAATGCTTAAAGTAATCAATCATTTCTTTCGTCATGGATATTGTTGATCCAGTGCGATAAGTGGGATCACGCCACCATGGAAAGAAGTGGAATTTGAAATCTAATTTGGTAAGTTCTTTATTT
>WNFI01663549.1_pt1 | contig 38476 bp, 26 predicted proteins | sample 5400471 | NCBI WGS metagenome assembly WNFI01 (sample SAMN13153348, study PRJNA577476) | soil metagenome | isolation source: 100 cm saprolite on Douglas fir-dominated hillslope | place: USA:California | collected 2013-09-17 | reverse complement strand
GTGCCGCTGGTGGGCCTGCGCGGATTTCAGGTCACCCCCTCTTTTTCTCGGGACGGTAACCAAGTCGCCTTTCGCAACGGCGACGGCGCACACAATACGGGAATCTACACGGCACTCGTTGGCGGCGAGAAATCGCTGCTGCGCCTCAGCCGCGATCCCGGAGATTGTTGCCCAACCTGGTCGCCCGAAGGCCGCCACATCGCTTTCATTCGTTCCGCTGACAAAACATTTTCAATCGTTGTCGTTCCCGCTCTGGGTGGCACCGAGCACCGCGTGTATATGGGGCCTGCTCCCATGGCAGCGGGACTCACCTGGTCACCCAACGGCAAGTTTCTGGCGTTCCCTGAGGCCAGTGCCGCCGATCCGCCTCGTTCTTGGATATCGCTGCTGTCACTCGCTGACTACAGCACGCGACCGCTGACCGCACCGCCCGGGGGATCACTCGACGCCGAACCCACGTTTTCGCCGGACGGTTCTCAGATCGCGTTCGTCCGCTCGACCGTCGCTGGCGTGTGCAACGATGTGTATGTCATTCGCACGGTGGGTGGCGAAGCCAATCGCCTGACCTTCGACCATCGCCCGATCATCGGTCCTCCTGCTTGGACTGTGGACGGCCGCGAAATCGTCTTTTCCTCAACGCGTGGAGGTCCGGACAGTTTGTGGAGAATATCAGCTTCCGGTGGTGAGCCTCGACCGGTTGCTGGTCCGATCGGCGAAGGAGGTTGGCCGTCCATCCCGGCGAAGGGTGAACAGCTGGTTTACGAGCAGAAAGTTGCCAAGTTCAACATCTGGCGTCTTGAGCTGAAAGATCAGAACCATTATCAGTCGCAGCCCTCCGTCTTAATTTCCGAGAAGGGCGACAAGATGCGTCCCGATTTGTCACCCGACGGGAAGAAAGTTGCCTTCGAGTCCAATCGCTTAGGCTTCTGGGATATTTGGACGTGTGCAACCGATGGCTCGAATTGCGACCAGCTTACTTCCTTGCACGGGACGGCTGGACGGGCACGATGGTCTCCCGACGGACGTTCCATCGCCTTTGAATTTCATCCCACAGAGCGAAGCGAAATCTATGCGGTCGAGGTGCCGGGCGGAGTCCCTCGCCTGCTGCAAACCATCCCCGGCGCTGATAATCTTTCTCCCAGCTGGTCACGCGACGGCAAATGGCTCTATTTCGCCTCCAAGCGCGACAGTGAACCTTTTCAGCTGTGGAAGATGCCTGTCCAGGGCGGACATCCGATCAAACTAACCAAGCACGGCGGAATTTCCGGTGTCGAATCTCCCGATGGGCGTTTTCTCTATTACTCGAAATACGAACTGGGCGGCGTTTGGAGAATGCCGTTGGAGGGTGGGGACGAGACTCAAGTACTGGAAGAAGTCCGGGGCGCCAGTTGGCCGAATTGGGCACTCACTTCCGATGGTATTTACTTCCTTAGATTCGGCAAGTCACCTCAAGTGACAATTCAGTTCTTGGATTTTGCGATCGGCAAGACTAGCCCTCTCTGGAGTCTGGACAAAGAACCTGGTTGGGGATTGTCCATGTCTCGCGACGGCAAGTCCATTCTCTACGTTCAGGGCGAATTCGCCGAATCCAATATTATGCTGGTGAAAAATTTCCGGTGAGGAGAGTTAGCGCACACAACGGCGTGCAAGTCGGTTCTATTGCTTCACGAAAATTTGTTTAGTATCTCGTCCCCGATTCGTCGTCAGCGTGCCGGATTGGACACCAGCTTAAGAATGCCGAAGCGTTCGGGGACGTGGAAGCTGTCGCTCATCGTGGGTTGCCAGGCAATGTACTTTCGCTGGGAAGGTGGCCCTTGAGCGCGGAAGAGGTTAATGCGAAACGTAATGCCGTCCGCCGGTGGACGCTGGTCGATGGCTGCGAAGGGAATGCGCATGGCCGCGTACCAGGTCTTCGCCGCACGATCGATGCGCGTGGAAACCTGAAATCCTGAATTCCACTTCCAGCCGTCTTCGTGCTGTGGCTTCGTCAAGTCGATGTCAAGGTCGATCGATTCGCCTTGCGGAGAGACTTCGAACTCTTTATAGCGCCGGATATTCTGGAGGTCCGAGCCGATGAAAACCTCCGCAACGTCCCAGTCCCAGAGCTGGAAGGTTTCAGTTGACGTATCTGGGCCTGGTTTCAGATAGAGCGTATCGTACGGGCAGATGAACAAAAAATAGAGATTGTTCTTAGTCCACCGCGAACGAATTTCCGTGCGGTAGCGGGAGAGTGGTTGCCCATACGTATCCCTCTCGGCATAAACCGCACGCCCACCCTGCCAGAATGATGAAACAGGATCTGTAGTGAGGGCGACGTCGTTATCCGCCTTCATGCTTTCGATTGATTTATCGTCAGCAGCGACGACGACGGCTGCGAACAGTGCTACAAGCACGCAAACTATCGCGCGACCACTCATCACCATGCTCCACGACAAAAATTTTGCTCAGGCAGATGAAGTTAAACTTCGCATAGGTGCTAACGACAGAGGGCCTGTATTTCTTTCACTGCCTGCTTTGAGGCAGCGGATGATATGAATAGGTCCAGTCCTTTCGAGGTGAACGGCAGACTCGCCACCGGTTCTCCCAGGTGGCGCACGATGTCCAGTGCGGAAGGGCACTGTCGTTGCGCGGCTATTGTCCTGGCCCGCCTCAACCTCAACCCGACATAAATTTCGCGGACATTCGCGCCCCCTTCCTCCCGCGGGAAGAACCGATCGACGAGTTGCTTCTCAGCTTCATCGAACTCTCCGGCATCGCCGAGCAAGCGCACCAGCCGGAAGACTAACACTGCGGGGGCGGACTGCAATTCTGGGAAGCTCTGAAGCGCGCGCGCTCTTTCGCTGACGGGCTGCCCGGCCCTTTCCAGGGCTTCTTCCAGCCCAAGATAAAGGTCCACGTTATGAGGATCGTACTTCATCCCTTCTCGGAACAGTTCAATTGCCCGCTCCGGCGATTCTCCGGATTTCAGGATGGTGTACCCCATGTCACGGTGCAGCGTGGGGATAACCGGCTTTATGCCGCGCGTCGTCTCCCATTCCTGTAGAGCCTGCTTGGACATGCCTCCAGAAAGGTAGAGCGAGCCCAGCAAGAAGTGTGCAGTCGCGTCGCTCGGGTTGACTTCGACCGCACGGTGCAATACGGCAAACGATTCTGGACGGTTAGGGAACACATAGCTCGTCGGCATGCTGGAAGCAGCGGCGAAGTCCGCGCTCCCGTCTTTGCCGAGAGCATACCGGCAAAAACCGCGGTAATAGGCAATCAGAGGGTATGAGCTAGGATGAAGCATGCCGGGCTCGCCGCTGACTTCGGGGCCGGAGGGATAGTCTCGTGAGATCACATCCAGGGCATCTTCATAAAGGCCGAAGCGCATGTAATCGGTAGCGATCTCAAGGATGCGCTCGGGATCCGCGGCCAAGTGTGGCATCAGGCCCGGGTCACTCTGATCCAGCTGAATGCTTTCGTAACGGAGAAATGAGTTGGTCGGATCTTGCCCCTTCCAGAACGCCAGCCGCTTGCTCGCCTCGGCTTTGCGTTGCAGCCTACGGAGAAGCGCAACCTCCATGCCTCCTGCCCGAACCAGGTCGGGACGATTGCTCACAATTTCCTGGATCATTCTCAGCGCTGTCGGACGATCCCCCGCCCTGGCTTCCAATGCGGCCAACATCATCATCGCGGGCGCGTGATAGTTGCCAGACTGTTGCGCGAACTCCCACTGGGTTCGGGCTCCCTGAGCATCCCCTTGGGCTGCCAGCGCCAGTCCCAGGTAGTAGGCGGTTTCATGGTCGCTATTTACCCACGCCAGCGCCTTGGAAAGATGCTGCGCCGCAACGTCGTACTGGTTGAGAATAACCCCAAGTCTGCCCGCGGCCTGGTTCAGCGCAATGCTATTCGGAAAGCGCGCCAGTCCCTCTTGGTAAGTCTTGAGTGCAACTAACAGTTCGCCGTTGCTCTCCTGGTCGGTACCGACCGCGATGAAGTCGTCTGCGCCGCGATTGGCTTCTGTTGGGTATTCGTGCGAAGGCTGTTGGCCAGTTTGAACCTTGTCACGACTGACGAAGTCATACTTGCCTTCGGTATGCCGCAACAACACTTTACCGGTTTGATCTCGTATTTCGATCGTGTAGGTTGCGCTTGCGGAGAGGCCGCTAAAGGTCTTTCGAAAGGTCTCATGCGGCGAAAGTGAAGTACGCGTGGATGCGACTTCCTGCGTGCCATTCAAAACGCTCACGAATGCATTCGGCAGCTCCCGAGTTACATTGAGGACGGCTTCGATCATCACGGTCTCTGCGCTCTGGCTGTGCCGACTAAGGTTGATGACAGCGTCCGGGTTTGCGCAAGAAATACCGCCGAGTTTGCGGATCGGAATCCAGTATTCGGTGAAGGATCGAGTCTCCTGCGGGTCCAGAAATCCGTAAGTCTCCTGATCCCGGAACAAGCCAGCCTGAATCTCAACGTAGGCGCTGTTGTTGTCCGACAGAGCGGTACGCCAATCGAGGCCATCTTCGTCACCGCCCCAGGACCAAATCTTCTTCGCAGGAAGGTCCAGCGGCGACGAGTAATGCACGATCCCCGAATCTGTATGCGGATGGTACACAGCCATGTACGGTTCCCGGCTGCCGTAACTGAAGCGCGACACAGGACCATACTTGTGATTACCGACAATACTCTGGTCAACGCCTGCCGAATTTACTGGCCAAGTATCTATGTCAGCGAATGCATGCGCGGCTGTGAATTCCATGGGGTACAGAACGCGGCTGTCGTCCCAGACTTGGACTCCAGCATTGGTCCACCAGTAGAAACGGTGACGGGTGTCGCTACGGTTATAGAGGGTGGTTTTCTGTTCGAGGTAGGCGCGCCCCGGGCGGAGCGTGAGTTGCACGCGCCACTGCATGCCGTAAACACGGTCGATGTTGCCCACCCAGACCGAAGCGCCGCCGTCAGGTTCGCGGCTGGTGGCGAAGTCGACTGGCGAGACCGTCATCCAATTGTGCGAAACCGGAAAATTGAATTCAACGCCAAGAGCCGCCCACATGCCGCGGTAAGCAATGCGCGCAAACTTGATACTTGGATTTGCGTAGAACATCGAAGCACCATTGATCTTGTCAACGCAGGTGTAGAGGTGGCCTCCGAGATCGGGCAGCACGGTGCACTTCAGATATTCACTTTCTAAGTTGAGAGTTCGCCACTTCCGCGGGACTCGGCGGTCCACCAGATTGTGGCGCAGGGTATAGGGATAGTTTAGAAACCTGCCCGTGTTAAAAAAGTCGAAAGGTGGATTCGGGTCGGGGAGACCTTCCTCGGAGGTCGGAATGGTCATCGAGTCTTCCCAGACGCGCACGGGCGCTGTTGACCCGCCTGTGGCTCCGGCCCAAGCCAAGCCGCAGGATGAGAGCGCCAAGGCAAACAGGGCTATGGACGCGGCTTTTCGTGCACTTGCCAAGGATATTGCCACGTCATTCAGCATTTCCCATGAACGTCGGGACGGGTTCAAGGTGCGAAATTCCTCACCCCCATTTGCCCTTGCCTTCGACAATCGTGATGTAACGGTCAATTGGTAGTTCGGTGAATCGTTCTATTGCACCGCTGGGCTGCGGCCATTTTATTTCCAGCCAGTCAATCTTAGGTCGTTTCCCAATGCCGAGCACTACACGCGGATCATGCGAGGACAAGAAACTACCCCCTCCAACTTTCGTCCTGCTTCTTTTCAAGTCCGCCGCCTGATAGGTGATGCGCGCACCGATGGCGTCAGGATTTGACTTCTTCCCCACGAGTTTCACTCCCAGCCAATGGTTTTGATTTCCCACGTTGTTGCGCAAGAGAACCGGAGCGGAGTCATTGACAGCTACCAGAACATCGATCCCACCGTCGTTGTCAAAATCTCCGATGGCCATTCCGCGGGCGGATAGGGGTTTCGTAAATACGGGACCGCTCTGCGCACTGACATTCTGGAAGCTCTTCCCCGTGTTGTGAAAAAGCATAAGCGGCTCCTGGTACTTCACTTGGCTGTGCAAGCTCTCTGATACATAGCGAACATCTCGCGATCGATATTGGCTACGAACAAGTCCATCCACCCATCTTCGTTGAAGTCAGCGGAATCCACTCCCATGCCGGAGCGGGGCCGGCCGTCGGAGCTGTAGGCCACGCCCGCGTAGGTGGCAGTTTCTTCGAACCTGCCGTTGCCTCGATTCATGAAGAGAAAGTTAGGCACCGTGTCATTGCCAACAAACAGGTCGAGACGGCCGTCATTGTTGACGTCAGTCGCCACTACACCCCACGCTTTCCCGAGATAATTGGCGATGCCTGACGCCTTGCTGACATCGGTGAAAGTTCCGTCGCCGTTGTTGTGAAACAGCCAGCTCGGCATGGGCTTGTAAAGGCGCGGTATGCAGTAGCCGTGTTTGCCTTCTTCGCCCGGACCACAGGACTTGTTTAAGGACTTGGAAAATTCCACAAATTGGCAGACAAACAGATCGAGCCGGCCATCGTTATCGTAATCGAACCAGACAGCGCTGGATGACCATCCTGGGGCGGCCACACCGGCTTTCTCCGTTACGTCTGTAAAGGTGCCGTCGCCGTTGTTGTGGTAGAGGATGCTTCTGCCATACTGCGTGACGTAAATGTCAGGGAAGCCATCGCCGTCGTAGTCGCCAACGGCCACTCCCTGGCCGTACCCGCCACCGGCGACCCGGGCTTTCTCCGTGACGTCGGTAAAAGTGCCGTCGCGGTTATTCCGATATAGCGTGTTCCGCAAGGGCGGATTGGGGTCATAGAAATCGCACTTCCCGCTGTTGACAAGGTAAATATCCATCCAACCATCGTTGTCGTAATCGAGAAAGGCGCAGCCGGGTCCGGTCGTTTCGGGCAAGTATCGCGCGGCGGATTTGCCGGCAGTATGCACCCAACGGATGCCGCTAACCGCTGGTAGTATTTCTTCAAAGGGATAAACGGGATTCGGAAGAGCGTGGGCAATCCGCGACAGTCCTGCAAATGCAACCGTCCCTGTCACGCCCTGCAGAAATCTGCGGCGAGAGAAAGCTAGCGGCCCTTTGTTCTTCTGTGAAAGGAAGTTGTCCACTCAGCAACTGTTGTTCAATTAGGATTCTCGGTCTGATTTTCTTGCTGCGGCTGTTGCCCCCCTACGCCTTTTTCAGTCATCTGTCGATGAATGGCGAATTCCTTCTCTGCATCCTCTTTACGCCCCGCGCGAGTCAAGGCAGTTGCAAGACTGTAGTGCGCACCGGGATTCCGGGGTTCCAGCTTGACTGCCGTCTCAAGAGGTGGAATCGCTTCAGAGAATCGCTTGGCTGAGAGTAACGCCGTGCCCAGTCCCAGAAACGCGTCTCCGAAGCCGGCATCCAGCTCGGTGGCGCGAGAAAAATGTTTAATGGCATCAGGCCATTGACTCTCCTGGCGCGCTATTTCTCCCAGCACATATTCGGCGCCGGCGTTATTTGGGTCGATTTCCAGTTCCTGCTGGAATTCCTTCTTCGCTTGTTCGGGAGCATCGGCTGGTGGATTGGGCTCTGACAGCAGTAACCTTCCCAACCGAAAATGAAGACCTGGCAGCCGCGGATTCTGGCGCGCGATTGCCTCATATTCTTTGGCGGCCTGATCCCACTTCCCCTGCATCTCTAATGACTCGGCATTGAGTTCGTGGGCTTGTGCCGAGTTCGGGGCCGATATGGCCAATTGCTGCGAGGCTCGAGTTGCGAGGTCTGAATACGTGTGAACGGAGGTGTAGAGCACTTCAGCATCACCGGGAAACTCGCGATTCAGCATCCGGAGGAAGTCTTCTGCCGCATCGAACTGATTGCTGGCCATGGCACAGCGCACTCCGTCCAATCCGACGCTGCGCTTCAGGTCCTTGTCGGAGGTCTGGGGAAGAGCTCTTTTCAACAGCGGGATTGCTTGCTTGCACTTGCCGGAATCCGCTAAGTGCAGGGCATGTGCAACCGGAGACGACAGATCGGATGGCGCGGCCCGTTTAGAGCTCTGAGCCACCGATTGCGGGATCGAAAACAACAAAGGCAACAGTGAGATCTGGACCAGGAAAGGATATTTGCGCATAAAAATAAGGCAGGCGTCAAAGACGCCTGCCTCGATCATACATCGGTTCTTCTGCAGGCTCAAGTCCACATCCGCGTATCCAGGTCCACGTACCGGGCCCTGTGCCGGGCAGTTTCCAAACCCTTCGGCATTCGTGGGCAAGGAATAAGGTGTCGGATCAAACCACTGATAGCCAATGTAGTTACCGCTGCTCGGATCGAACGCTGGTTTTCGACCGAAGACGCGCCCTGCGCCGGGTCCGCAATCTGGACGCGCCCCACGCGAGTTTGTGTTAGAAGGATCGTTGGTAAAGTTGTACAGAGCCAAGGGGAAACCAGTGTGGCCCGTGATAATCGGAGCAATAGACCAACCACCGGCTACGGCATTGACGGCACCATTTACGTCGTGGCCGAATCTCTTGCCGCGGCCGAATGGTATCTCGTATACCGCGTAGGCGCTGAGTATGTGCTTGGAGTCGAAATAGCATGGCGCATAGTCAGCTCTTGGATTGTAGAGGTTTTGATAATACGGATTCGCGGGAACTCCCTGGGAACTTCCCCAGGTTCCGTAGTAGCCGCTGTTGTCCGTCATGCACTTCGAGAACGTGTATGCGACCTGGTACTCGAGTCCGCTGCTATAGCGTTTTTGGAAGACCGCCTGAAGAGCGTCATATTTCATCTCCCCGACGGAAGCCGTTCCGGAGATCTGGGAAATATCGTTCTGGAACGTCGGATTTCCCGAGAAGAAGATGCTCGGCGCCGTGCAGGTTTGCGCTACAGGGGGAGTGCCCACCAGGCACGTAGTGCCCTTTAAGAACTGCTTTTGCAGGTAGGGCATGGGAACCATCAAGTGCGTTCCATGCTGTCCTACATAGCCGACCTGAAGTGTGCCGGAGTTCCCCAGTTGCTGCTGAATGGTCAGGTTCCACTGCTGCGTAAGAGCAGGCTGGACCTTCGGATCCCACACGCGGATGAGCGAACCAGCAAATGGGTCGCTTGGTGAACCCACCGGTACTAGGCCCTGATCTGTCGTGGTAGTAGGCGTCGCCAGCCCGTTGTAGTTTACGAAAGTCTCAGCAGCGGTGAACGGTGGATTCTGTGCAAGGCGGAGATTAGTACCTGTGCCTTCCATGTAGGAAGAGATGGTGAAAGCGCTGCGTACGACAGTCTTGCCACCCAGCATAGCGGGCGTCCACGCAAAGCCGATACGCGGCTGGAAGTCTTTTCCGCCATAGGTACCATTGTAAAGGCCGCGGCTGCTGTTCTTGCACGTCGTGGGCGCAGTCCCGAGGTTTACCTTCGAGCAATCCGGCGCCAAGACCTGACCGGTGATGAGATCAAAGTTTATCTGGTGATTCTGCACTTCGACCCAGGGAGTGTGCGCTTCATAGCGCAATCCAAGGTTAACCGTCAAATTACTGGTTGCACGCCAGTCATCTTGGATATACGCGCCAAAAACGCTGGCGCGCTGTCCCCACTCGCCACCGCTGACGCCTCTGCCGTAGTTGATGGGCAATCCCAGGTAAAAATCAGCACCGCCGTAGCCTCCAGTGCCGCTGGCAGCCGGTGCCGACGAAGTGAATATTCCGCTGAAGTTGATGCTGCCCAATGCTCCATTGTTACCCGTGTAGAAGGTGTTGACGCGATCGCGCCAGAATTCAAATCCGGCGTGGAAGACATGGCGGTTGTGCGTCATGATGACCGTATCTGAAGCCTGGATCACCGCATCGTTGAACTTCTGCTGGACTCCTGTATCGCCTATGCCAGTTGGGATTCCGTTCGGGAAGCCATTAGGAAACCCAATTGAAAGCAAGCCAGGAACGCCTGACGGGTTTCCATTCCCGATGCCTAACTGGTTTCCCAGATTGCCAACCGAACTGGCGAAAGCGGCCCCGTTGTGTAGCCTTATATAGTTCACACCAACGCGGACATCGTTCAGCAGCCTCGGACTGAAGGTATGACTCCAGTCCACAACCGTATTCTCGAGCGGAGCGTCTGAGAAGCCGGCCCCGATGAGCGCGAACGAATTGATCGTCGGGTTATGCTGCTTGCCATGCGAATAGCGCCCGAAAATGTGATCATTCGTGGTGGCGTTGAAATCTATCTTGATATCGTATTGGCTGTTGTTGAACAACTGTGCTGTGGTATAGCTGGCATTGTTGTGAAGGCCCGCTCCGGTTGGAGATGGGTAAAGCGGCGAGTTGAACAGGGCCTGTGCTACCGGATCAATCGGTTCCACAGCCGCGATGTTGTTGTTGAGAATCGGAGCGTTCCCGTTCTTCGGGTCATAAAGCTGGTTAGCTGGGTTGTTACAAATCCCCCCATTAAAGCCCTCCGGACAGATGTCTCCAAAGTTCCCGGCCCGCTCTGCTGCCGTAAATACATTGAGGGACTTAGTCGCGGAGGGGTGATCGAAACGCTGTCCCTGATAGTCGAAGAAGAAAAACAACTTGTTCTTGAGGATCGGCCCACCGATTGTGCCTCCGAACATGTTCCAGCGGAGTGGTGCCCTAACAAACGGCTTGCCCTGCTGAGCAATTCCGTTAAATCTATTTTCCCAGGAATTCGAGTTCAGCTTGTCATTGCGGAAATACTCCCAGAGATCACCGTGGAAACCGTTGGTACCAGACTTGATTGTGGCACTGACAATGCCACCCTGGAAATTACCGAATTCAGCCGAGGCATTGTTTGTGATCAGGTTAAATTCCTGAATAGCGTCCGGCGCGGGTGTGTAACCCAGAAGATTATCCGATACCTGGTTATTGTCCATTCCATCGAGGAGGAAGTTATTGGCCTGCTCACGATTGCCGTTGATGTACGGTCTCGCCCCGTTCGCCGTATTGTCTCCATTATTAAAATTAGCGGGATCGGGCGAGACGGAACCCGGCGAGAGCAGTGTTAATTCCACATAATTTCTCGTGGCCAGCGGCAGGAGGTCATTAGTCACCGAATCGATCACGGTATTCACCTGCGTGCTCTCTGTCTGCAATACCGGTGCCGCGCCCGTAACTTCGATGGTCTGGGTTACCTGTCCGACCTTCATCTGCACGTCCACACGCGCCGTCTGGTTGAGCACCAGCGTAAACGCCGGGTAAACAGCCGTATCGAATCCCGGGGCCGACACCTTAACGGAATAATTTCCGACCGGCAGCCGTGGCAGACTGTACGATCCGGAATCATTGGTCTTTGTCGTCCAAACTGTGCCGCGCTCGGTGTCAGTCACCTTGACATCTGCATCCTTAATCGGCGCTGCGCTTGGATCGGTGATTGTTCCGACGACAGCGGCGGTTACTTCCTGGGTCCAGGCAGACTGAACAGCGCCCGCAAGCACCATCAATAGAAACAGCACGCAGCAAAACGCAACTGATCGTCGTCCACTCATCGCAGAACCTCCTCCGGACATTTGGCACAACAAAATACAACAAAACAATGTGGGTCATGCTATATAGCACATCACTGACCGAGGTCAAGAACAAAATGCAGACGCGCTTAATTTTCTTTTTGGGAGCCGGGTTTGAGGGGATTGGGGAAATCTCATGGTCGACGCCGGCTGGCCACTAGGACCTCCGGAAAGGACGCTGGAAGGCTCCAAAAATCCATGGGATATCGAATAATTCGCTGCTCTCTCGCTAAATTTTCAATATGCCTTCCGATTTTCCATCCCGGGCTAGCTGAAAACTTCCAGGCGCGAGGCCTCGGGTAGGACAGATGTGCTCGTTGCGAGGGCTGGCCAATTTAGGTGGGAAATAAATTCTCCCTAGTTTTATATTGAGCTATATAGCACTCATGTAGTATGGTTCACGTGCCCAAAGGAGTATTCATGCGACAGGTCCGACCAAATGGGCTGCCCGCGTACAAGAGAATTCAGGGTGCGATTCTGAAACGGCTCGAATCCGGGCAGTTGAAACCGGGTGATGCGGTCGACTCTGAGCGGGAGTTGGCGAAGATTCATCGCGTTAGCCTGATGACCGCCCGTCATGCGCTGGCGGGATTGGAGCGCGAGGGTATGGTCGTGCGCCGTCGCGGGGCGGGTACGTTCATAGCTCCGCCAAAAATCCACTTCAACAAGCTGATGAGCTACACCGAGCAAATGGCAGGCCGGAGTCTAGCGGTTTCCTCGAAATTGCTGTCTCTCGGCGTGATCGACACCGAACAGGAAATTGCGGCGCGCCTTGCTCTGCCGGCCACCAGCCGGCTGATTAAGGTGGAACGACTACGCCTGGGTGCGAATGAACCGTTTGCCATTGAGACCTGTTACCTGTCAGCCGAGGACTTCGCCGGACTGACTCAATCGCCGTTGGACCGGATCTCGCTTTTTTCCATCTTGGAGCACGACTATGGGCTGGAGATAGCGCACGCCGACGAAGAAATCGACGCCACAACCGCCGACCCTTATACGGCGCGGCTTCTGGGCATTCCGCACGGCGCGCCAGTCCTCCGAATTCGCCAAGTGATCTACTCCACAAAGGGCAAGACTGTGCTATATGTGCTGGGTCTCTATCGGTCGGATCGGCACACCCTTTTGATCCGGAGGTTCCGCTAGGAGAGAATTGAGAGCTCCGAGCTCAAGGCTTCTTGCGCACGAATTGCTGCAGTTGTGGCTGATCTTTTCCTTCCTCGATCAGGTAAAACTTATCGGCCTCGACATTGCGGAACACCTGCTGTTGTCCACTCGGCCAGGCTATCTCCACGATTTCTGCACGCTTCGCCTTGCCCAGGCCGAAATTTGCCCGCAGGTCGCTTTGTGAAAGATAACTTCCGCCCCCCGCGATCTCGCGGATTTGCGACATCGCGCCGGCAACAACGCGGATGCGGGCTCCCATCGCATCCCGATTAGTTTTAGTTCCTAACAACCTGAAATTGAGGAAGTGGTTGCCATTGGCACCGCTGTTGTGGAGCAGAAGAGGCGAATCTCCGTTGTTTGCCACAACCACATCCATGAATCCATCGTTATCGAAATCGGCAAAAGCGACTCCACGACCCACGTAGGGAGTTTCAAAGCCAGGACCGGCCAGCTTGCCAACTTCAGTGAATTTGCCGTTCCCTTCGTTGTGGAACAGAGAATTGATTTGCTTGTAATGAGTCCCCGGCGTGGCCTGCTCAACCTCGGGATAGACATGGCCGTTGGCGATAAAAATATCCAGCCAACCATCGTTGTCATAATCGAAGAAACCTCCGCCGAAACTGAGCACATCGCGTGTCGGCCGCGTGATGCCGGCTTGATCGCTGACCTCGTCAAAAAATCCTTTGTCTTCGTTGTGCCAAAGGTGATCTGAGGACCGCTGAAAATCTGAAATGTAAAGATCGAGCCGGCCATCGTTGTCATAGTCCCCGAGGGAGATGCACATAGCAGCCATAACTCTCCCCTGGGCGTTTACCGCCATGCCGGTGACAAGTCCCATCTCCTTGAACGTGCCGTTGCGTTCATTGTGGTAGAGATAAGCATTCAACCCATCGTTGGCGACGAATAAATCAGGCCAGCCGTCATCGTCGTAGTCAGCAGCCTGTACGGAGAGATTTTTGCCTTCGGGTTCGCTCGGAGCACAACTGCTCAGCATGTCGCCCAACTGGCAGTAACGTTTGTCCCCTAGAGCGACGTAGCTCCCAACATACAGATCGAGCCAGCCATCGCGGTCATAATCAAAAAATGTGGCTCCGGAATGAAACGCGCCAGATTCAGTGCCGGCAACGCCAGCCTTGTCTGTGACATCGGTAAATGTTCCATTTCCATTATTGCGATACAGAACATTGCGACCATATTGAGTAACAAAGAGATCGGGAAAGCCGTCGTTGTTGAAATCTCCCCATACGCAGCCGAGCCCGTATCCGGTTCCAGGCACACCGGCTTTTTCAGTGACATCGGTGAATGTGCCGTCACGGTTGTTGCGATACAGTGCATTGCTGACAGAAATACCTCGATTGTAGAGATCACGTCCGTTGACGAAATAAATATCTTGCCAGCCGTCACCATCGAAATCGCCAACGCAGACGCCTGGACCAAACTCCTCGCGATTAATCGAGATGCCCTTATTCCCTTTAAAGTGCACAAACGTGATACCAGCTGCGGCCGTTACATTCGCGAACTCGATCGGACCTAGATGCGATTCTTGTGCGGCAAGCTCTGAGATGAAACTTGAACTTGTGACTATTAAGACAAGCAGGAGAGTTCGAACGAAACGTTGGCTGCCTGGCCAGGGCCGATGGGGCTGAACTCCAGTTGGATTCGGGGGCATTCTGGATACCCGGTGCTTTCGTTTACTGCATGATAAAGAAAATTCGCACTTTGTCAGCACGACCGTGGTACCCCGCCCATCACTCTTAGACTAGCTTATCGACTACTTTGACGGCATAACTGGAAGCACGAGCGCGGAAGGATGTTGCGCGTCGTGGAGAATTGTGTTGGTGGCGGCGACAGAGGTGCGCGCGAATTTGATTTCTTCGCCCGTATTGAGATTGCGATCGAAGCGCGGGAAATTGCTGCTCGAAATCTCCAGGCGCAACGAGTGACCGCGGAGAAAGACGTTGCTCGTGGCCCAAAGATCGAGGGATATCTCATAGACTTGTCCAGGGTTCATTAGGGCAGCGTGCTCAAGAGAAGCACGGTAACGCATGCGAAGGATACCCTCGGTAAGATCCTGCGCGAACCCATCGGGCGTGATGTCGACGAGTTTTGCTGTGAAGTCGGTATCCACCGCGGAGGATTTAACGAAAAGATCGGCAATGACGGGGCCAGTGACTTCCAAGTCGCGTGCCAGCGGGCCAGTGGAGTAAACCAGAACATCGTCGCGATTTTCCACCGAACGCTGGTCGCGCGGGCCAGGCTCCATGTGGTTGGCGTCGCAGCAGAGTGGGCCGCCGACGGTGGGCACGGGACTCGCGGGATTGTAAACGTAGGCATCGGAGGGCTCGGACTTAGGTGCGGATGTGGATAGAGAGCCGTCACCACGCAGCGAATTCGCCTTGCCTCCCGAGTGCAGAAAATATTTCGTAGGCTGCGCTTGCGGCGGCGGCCAATCGTCTTCCTGGCGGTATTCATTCGCGCCCATTGTGAAAACCTTGACCGGCTTGTCCGTAGCGAACTCGTTCCGGATGTTCTTGAAGAGAAAATCGTACCAGTCGAGGATGACGTCGGTGTATGAGTTTTCGGTGGCATGGGGACCGAAGTCGACGTCTCCGATGCGGCGACCGAAACCGGCGTGGCCACCGATCTCGATGAGCAGATGCTGCTGGGTCCGCGCTGCCTCGGTCGACCCGTGGGCCTTGGCACCCATGTAGTTACGCAGAGTGCCGCCGTTGAAGATGTCATACCAACCGCCGACCTGGAGCATGGGTGCGGCAATCTTCGAGAAATTTTCCTCGATCGACACCTGCTTCCAGTAATCGTCATAATCGGGATGCGCCAGCCAGTCGGCGTAGTAGGGCGCGATAGCGGCAGTGAGCTGGGCGTCAGCCGGCAACTGGCCGAAATTGAAGACGGGATAGTTGGCGAGCGGAAGTGTGGACACGCCGAGGAGCGCGTTAGTGTTTTCGTCGATCAGGCGCTGGAGTGTGTTCTGCGCAAGCTGAGACGTCCAGTTCTGATCGAACCATTGCTCGAAAGCGCCGCTCTGGTAAGTCCAACCATCGTGGTAATTGCTTGCCGTCACGTTGGGCGCGATCGCCGCCAGATGCGGCGGGTTGGCAATGGCAGCGAGCATCTGCGTCGCGCCCACATACGAGCCACCCATCATGCCGACTTTGCCGTCGGAATAAGGGAGCGCGGCGGCCCATTCGACCGTATCGAAGCCGTCGGCTTGCTCGTGCTTGAACGGATACCATTCCCCTTCCGAAGTGTAACGGCCGCGTACGTCCTGAATGATGACGACGTAGCCGCGCGAGACTATCCTGGAGGCCGGTGAGACCGCCCAGTTGACACTTTTGTCGTAGGGCGTGCGCATAAGGATGACAGGAAACTTGCCTGGAGATTTCGGGCGGTAAATGTCGGCGTAGAGCGTAACACCGTCTCGCGTTTTCAAGGGCACATCGTGCTGAGTGACGATGTCGATGGGCGTCGAGGCTTGCGCGCCAAGAGGCTGCGGCCAGCGAAGCGAAACTATTCCAAGAGCGAATCCGAATGCGAATACCAAGAGCGAAGCTGCACGACTCTGTCTCATGCCTTAAGTCTCCTGACGCGAGGTGGCCGAGAAAGCGCGCCGCATACGGCCGACGCAAGGAGCAACTTGCAATGAGGTCGGACTACGCACAGCGATAGTGCCTAGCGTTGCATTCGTCGACCTAGATCGCCAATGCTACTTTCTCTTCTTCCCTCTTATCAATCCGGTGGTGAGTATACAGACGCGACAGAACTGATGCGAGTTGTTGGATGAATGTCGCGACTATCGCGTCTTAATTGGCAGCCTTGCACAGCAATCGCGGGTGCGCTAGCGCAGCCTTGAACGATGTGAGCCTCGAGAAGCGGCCCTCCTGTTTCCAATGTAACGTGCTGCTGTGCAGCGCCAGATAGCGAGCAAACGGATAACTCATGAATTGCCGACCAGCCGGAAGTTACAGTGACCGGATCTCCGCGAATAAATTCCGAGAGTGATTCGCCAATCCTGATCGAGCGCTCTCACCTGCCCAAGAGCGCCTTAGCCAGGTCAAGGTATCTTTTAGCCAAATGCTTGAAACTACGATCACTGCCCGCCCCACTCACACCCGCCATGTGGTGCTTGCGCTGATTGTTGGGGCCTACATGATCACCTACATGGACCGCGTGAATATCGCGTCCGCGGTGCCCGTGATCCAAAGAGATATGGGTTTCTCGATGGTCACGATCGGGTGGATATTCGCTTCCTTCCGGTGGGGTTACGCTTTCTTTCAAATTCCTGGGGGATGGCTGGGCGATCGCATCGGAGGACGGCGCGCGCTGGCATTTGTTGTTGTGTGGTGGTCGGTTTTCACTTCGCTGACTGCATTCGCCTGGAATGCGACTTCGATGGGAGTGTTCCGGTTTCTGTTCGGGATGGGGGAGGCGGGAGCATTTCCCATTGCCACCAGGTCCCTTTCGCGTTGGATGCTGCCGACGGAACGAGGCTTCGCCCAGGGTATTACCCACGCGGCATCACGTTTGGGAGCAGCTTTGACCCCAGCTCTGGTCGTCATGATGATGGTCCGTTTTGGATGGCGTACACCATTTTTCGTATTCGGTCTGATCGGATTGGGTTGGTCGGCGATCTGGTATTGGTATTACCGCGACACGCCGGCGGAACACTCCCGTATCAACGCAGAGGAACGTCAGCTCATTGAAGACTCGATTGGTGTTCGCCCAGCCAAAGCGCGGGCGGTGCCGTGGCGTCTGATTCTGAGCAGCCCGTCGCTATGGACGCTGTCTCTAATGTATTTCTGTTACGGATACAGCATTGATGTCTACTTGGATTGGTTTCCCAAATACCTGAATGAACACCGCGGTTTCAACCTAACCCAGATGGGCTTATATGCCAGCCTGCCGCTTTTGGCGGGGGCCGCAGGCGACCTCTTAGGCGGCACGATATCGGATCGCTGCGCAAAGCGTTTCGGAAATCTCAAAGTCGCACGCCGCGCGGTCGCCCTGGCGGGCTTTCTGCTGGCAGCTGTCTTCATCTTGCCGGCCACGCTCACGCAGAACTCCACGGCCTCGGTCTTGTATTCCTGCGGCGCCGTCTTTGGGTTGGAAGTCACTGTCGGCGTGTCGTGGGCGATTCCCCTCGATATCGGGGGCGACTACGCAGGCTCGATAGCCTCGGTCATGAACACCTTCGGCAACCTGGGAAGCGCGGTCTCGCCCGTATTGCTGGCTTATCTGGTTGGAATGTATGGCTGGAATACGCCGTTTCTGGTGTGCTCTTTGCTGTGTATCGCTGGCGCTGTATTGGCCCTGGGGATCAATGCTGAAAAGAAGATTGCTTGGGAGTCCGCAGTACCGTTGAAGTCCGCACTTTAAGAGGCTGCCTATAACTTGCGCCAAAAATAGAGTCATAAAGGCATGCGTTTTGCATGCCCATGACAAGGCACAAATGGATTTGCCCGATTATTCTCCGATCATTGAACTGATCGAAGCATTCCGCCGGTCGAAGGCTATGTTCGCAGCCGTGTCCCTCGGCGTTTTCGATCTCCTGGAACGCGGACCGGCCGACGCCGCTACACTTGCCTCCGAGCTTCAAGTCGCGAGTGAACCACTCGAGAGACTGCTGGATGCCTGCGTAGGTCTCATGCTCCTGCGAAAGAGGGAAGCGTGTTATGAAAATGCGCCCGTAACCAGCGCGTATCTTTGCCGGCAAAACGAGCGATCGCTCACCGGTTACATACTCTATTCCAACGACGTTCTATTTCCGCTATGGGTGCATCTCGAAGACGCTATTCGAGAAGGAACACCCCGCTGGAAACAGGCATTCGGCAAAGAAGGCGCAATCTTCGATCATTTCTTCAAGACTGAAGAAGCGAAACAAACGTTTATCAAGGGTATGCACGGGCTTGGAGTCTTGAGCTCCCCTAAAGTAGTAGAAGCCTTCGATCTCTCGCGCTTTCGGAAACTTGTGGATCTTGGCGGCGCTACGGGGCATTTGGCAATTAGCGCCTGCGAACGCTATCTCAATCTTCGCGCGCTTGTGTTCGATCTACCTCAAGTGATCGAGGCGGCGCGTGTGGAAGTGAACAAATCGATAGCATCCCAACGCATCGATTTGGTCGGGGGCGATTTCTTCCACGACGAATTACCGGAAGCGGATTTATTCGCGGTATCCCGCATTCTGCACGACTGGTCTGAAGACAAAATTAACGCGCTGCTCACGAAAATTTACCAGCGCCTGCCCGTAGGCGGCGGTATCCTTCTCGCGGAGAAGCTGCTGAACAAAGATAAGAGCGGACCTACTTCGGCGCACATGCAGTCCCTGAACATGCTGGTGTGCACAGAGGGCAAGGAGCGTACGCTGGGCGAGTACCGCAGATTACTCCAAAATGCCGGGTTCCAGGATGTGCAGGGCCGCCCGACGGGAAGCCCTCTCGACGTTGTCCTGGCTATGAAGCCAGCCCGAGTTTTGTTAGCGACGATTTAGCCCAAAAGGATTGCGTTGCTGGCCGCATGGTCCTCCAATCGCTCCCAAATTAGGCCAGCGCAATGGTGCTATAGTATGAGTAGGCATTCGTCCTTGGATTGCTTGTAGTTGTGGAGGCACAGCCTGATCCGAAGACAGACGATTACCACGCAGGTAATCAATTACATTCTCGACCTAATCAGAAAAGGGCAGGTCAAGCCGGGCGAGCGGTTGCCGACGGAAAAACAGCTGACTGAAGAACTTTCCGTCAGCAGAACGTGCGTACGCGAGGCGATTAAGTCTCTGGAGTCTCTCCGGCTCATCAGCGTACGGCCCAAGATTGGTGCAGTTGTCCTCCAATTGTCTCCTGGTGCTCTGATCAATACGGAGTATCTTTCTACCTCTGCGTTCATGCAGCAGGCAGATTCCTTAATCGAATTTCGTAAAGTTCTGGAGACGGGGCTGGTAGCCTTGGCCGCGGAAAAGTCCACAGAAGCCGATTGGGCTGCAATGCGGGAGATTTTGGCGGAGCAGGAAGCTGCGCTTCGTATGGACCGCAGCACGCCGCAATCCGATTTGCTTTTCCACGAGGCAATCGGCAAGGCCAACATCCGGTTTCATAAAGCCGTGGCCGAGGCCACCAGAAATCCTCTTGCCATTATGGTTCTGCAGGCAATTTCAGAACCCTTGATCGAAGTGAGCCGGCGCACTAACGAGATGCCAGGAGTGCCCGAGGCTGGCCTCCGCCAGCATTGGGCAATCTACCGGGCGATCCGTGATAACAATCCGGAGAAGGCGCGCCACGCAATGCGATTGCACCTTCAAGCTGCGGAACGCAACGCTCACATCCTGGAGATGGCAAGTCAAACCGCCACGGCCCCACCCCCAGCCGATTCACCTTCCGCGGTTGCCGAGTAGCGGCAGTGGCCCAAGCACGCGCGACTACACCCAAAAGAATAGCCACTCGTTTCGTGAAGCCCGCCGCCAAGGTCGGTTGGCAGTCGATATAGTCCTATAATAGTATCTGTCGAGTCCAAATATGAACATCCTCAACATGACTGCTCGAAGTGTCGCCGGCATTGCAGGAGCCATCCTCCTCTGCGCGATCAATACTTTCGCTGCAGGGCCGAAGCGAGACAGCAGCGAGCCCATCCTCAATGATGTGCAAGCTTGGGTTGGAGCGCGCATCATCGACGGCACGGGCAAGCCAGCGATCGAAAACGCGACTCTAGTAATTCGGAATGGGAGGATTGAGGCTGTAGGCAGGCGAGTCAAAGTGCCAGCCGGAGCGAATCGAATCGACGCAAAGGGAAAGACGATTATTCCAGGCCTGATCAACGCACATGGCCATGTCAACGATGCGGCTCAACTCGGGGTCTACCTGCGCGACGGCGTTACCACCGTTCTTAGTTTGGGTGGCGAAAAAGAATTTGGCCTGCGGGAGCAATGTGCGTCAGCCGCGCCAGGCACCGTGCCGCACTTGTACGTAGCCGGCACGATCCAAGATTCTACGGCTATCCCCGGAGCTGTCGCAGTCAAAACTCCAGAGGAAGCAAGAAAGAGCGTCGACGAATTAATTCGCAACAAGCCAGACATCGTTAAAGTGCGTGTCGATGATTTCCTCGGCGCACGTCTGAAGATGAGTCCTGAGGTGTATCAGGCGGTCATTGACGAGGCGCACAAAAATGGCTTTCGCACCGCTGCGCATATTGTTTTGCTCGAAGACGCCAAGGGTGTAGTGCGGGCTGGAGTGGATTACATCGCTCACAGTGTGCGTGACCGCGAAGTGGACGACGAATTCATTCGCCTCATGAAGAAGCGCCACGTCTTCTACTCCCCAACTTTCACCCGGGAGCTGGCTATATTTGCTTATTCGGAAACGCCATCATTCTTCAATGATCCTTTCTTCTTGAAGGAGGCCGACCCGTCAGAAATTGCAAAAATGCAAGACCCAAAGCGGCAGGCCACGGTGGCGAACGATCGCGCTGCTTTGTGGTACAAGGAGCACCTGCAGATAGCCATGCGCAATCTCAAGAAACTTTCTGACGCAGGTATCGTAATTGCCATGGGCACCGACAGCGGCGGAGGTCCGGGTCGATTCCAAGGCTACTTCGAGCACCTTGAACTGGAATACGAAACCAAGGCTGGCCTCACTCCGATGCGAGCGCTTGTGTCCGCAACTAGTGGAGCGGCCAAAGCCATAAATATCAGCAAGCAAGTTGGCACGCTGGAAAAGGGCAAGTGGGCTGACTTCGTAGTGCTATGGGCGAACCCGCTCGACGACATCAGAAACACACGCAGCATCGAGTCAGTCTGGATTGGGGGAGTTCGCGCTCCCGCCAAAAAACAGTAGTTTGCTTTTATTCCTTTGGCGCCAGCGACAGACTGTAAAAGTCATAACGAATCGTCCAGTGCGACTCTTTTCCAGGTTCGATCCGAAGCAGGATGTAAGGTTCCACTGCCGCTACCGTGCGTATGGCCCAGAAGTTAACTTTCTCTAGAACTTGGTCGCTGGTGATGTGAACGCCCGCACCACTTTTCAGATTTTCCACTCTGAAGTCGTAGTCTTTGATGTCCTTGTTCGGGCCGCTCAGCTCCGAGAAAACTCCATTCTTCCCCTCGAGCTCACGAGGGAAAATGATTTCATGTCCCCGAACTTCGGCACGATCCGAGAACCCGCGCACGGGGACCGGAGCGAATACGAATTTGGCCGCGATATCAGGACCTACGACCTCGTGATCGATGACAAAAAAATTATGGTTGTACTGCGTCGTCTCAATCGCCTTGCGGCCTGTGTTTTTCAAGGAGTGTTCAATCAGAAGCTCCGGTTTTCCTTTTACCAGCCGAATGGTTTTGCGGTAGATGTACGCATAGCCGTTTTCCGAACTTAATCGATGAGTAAACTCGATGCGATCTTTGTGCGTGTGAATCGTCCACTTCCCAGGGTCGACAATCTCGTATGTGTCGTAAGCACGGTAAGCGGTCTCGTCGGGTTTGCGAACAGTTCCGATGCCAATGCGGACAAATGTTCCGCCGGGTTTGGACTCGTCATAACCCAGGCCCTTGTCATTGGTACGGAACTCCTCCACCGGCCCGGTGATCGCATCGTGGATCTTCGGATCGTGGTGTTCGTACCAACGTCCAAAATATTCATGTCCCCCAAATTGAAGGCTGGAAATGATCCCCGACCAATCGAACCGCGTGCCGCGGTAAGAGCCGTGCTGGCTATCGGGAAGCATCAGCTCCGCGTGGATCAGTCCATTCGAGATCTCGGCCTTCGGATAATCCTCGCCGGAGACGAGAGCACTGCAAAGACAAGCGAACAAACAAAGGTAGAGTTGAACTCGCATAGTTTCGACCTGAAAGTGACGCAGAGACCGATCCGGAAGATGAGGTCAGAAGCAAATGCCTCACTCCGCCTACCGTCCGCTAGACAAGGCTCGGAGCAGACCCTTTCTGCAAAGCGACGCGATCCCGATATTGCTTCACGATCGCGACGAACTTGCGTGCGCCCTCGATAATTGCTTCTGGCTTGCCTGATTTCAACGCCTCCGCTTGCACCAATTCGCCGCCGACTCCCAGCGCGGCCGCTCCTGCTTCAAGGAATTCCGCGGCAGTATTTAGATTGACGCCTCCAGTTGGCACCATCGCGATTTGCGGCAACGGACCCTTCAATGCCTTGATATACTTCGCTCCACCGACCTGGCCGCAAGGGAATATCTTGACGAAATCCGCTCCTGCATTCCAGGCAGTGATAACTTCGGTTGGCGTCAGTGCCCCCGCCATGATCAGCATCTTTTCCCGCACGGCAAACTCCACCGTCTGCAGATTCAATCCCGGACTCACCAGGAATTGCGCTCCTGCATCCTGACATCGTCGCGCCGTCTCAACGTCGAGCACTGTTCCCGCTCCAATCAGGATCTTTGCGGCGTTGTCTTTCGCCAGTTCGCAAATGACTTGGAGGGCCCCGGGCACCGTCATAGTAATCTCGACAATGGGAATGCCTCCTTGACAGACGGCTTCGGAGGCAAGCAGAGCCTCGTGCGGCGATGAAGCGCGCACCACTGGGACAACACCGATTTCCACGATTCGATCGCGAACTTTCTGTTTATCCATAAGCCTATGATCGCCTGGTCCTTTGTCCTGCGCACTGCTCAACGCGCAATCCGCGCTCCAGTTCCTTCCATTGCCTGGAGGACTTCTTTCAAAGTCGCCATGCTGGTATCTCCTGGCGTGGTCATAGCCAGCGCGCCATGAGCGGCGCCGCAATCCACCGCCCATTGCGGATCCTTGCCTGTCAGAAAGCCATAGATCAAGCCAGAGGCAAACGAATCGCCTCCGCCAACGCGATCAAATATCTCGAGGTTTTCCCGGTTCTTTGCCTGGTGGAACTTGCCATCGCTATAGCAAATTGCTCCCCAGTCGTTGTGGGTGGCAGTTTTTGCCTTTCGCAGCGTGGTTGCAACCACCTGAAAAGGATAATCTTTGACTACGGTCGCAATCATCTGCTTGAAGCCATCAACTTCGAAGCTCGAAAGATGCTCATCCATCCCTGGGATTTCGTAACCAAGTGCAGCCGAGAAGTCTTCTTCATTGCCCAGCATCACGTCGACGTAGGGTGCGATGCGACGATTAACTTCCTGCGACTGCTTCTTGCCGCCCATGGACTTCCACAGTGAGGGACGATAATTAAGGTCGTAGGACACGATTGTGCCGTGGCGCTGGGCGGCCTGCATGGCCTCCAGTGCAACTTCAGGGCTGGTCGGCGAAAGCGCGCAGAAGATGCCGCCGGTATGGAACCACCGCGCACCGTATTTGCCGAATATTTCGTCCCAATTCAGATCGCCCGGCTTAAGTTGCGAAACCGCTGTGTGTCCACGATCGTAGGAACCCAGTGCTGCTCGCAAGCCAAAACCTCTCTCTGTGAAATTGAGGCCATTGCGTGATGCGCGTCCAATTCCGTCGTGCTCGACCCAGCGCACGAGAGATTGATCCACGCCACCTTGATACATGAGATCCTGAATCAACCGTCCTACCGGATCAGCGGCCAATGCTGTGACAATCGCAGCGTCCAGCCCGAAGCAACGCTTCAATCCGCGAGCGACGTTATATTCCCCGCCGCCTTCATACACATCAAACTTTCGAGTCGTCGCAATGCGTCCGTCGCCGGGATCAAATCGGAGCATGACTTCGCCCAGGCTGACCAAATCCCACCGGCACTCTTGCTTCGGTTTGACCGTTAGTGTCATGTGCTTTCTTATCTCACAGTCCCAGCCATCCAGCATCAATCGGCGTCATTGGATTGGCAGGCTAAGGCGTTTTGATCCCCGAAACAAAGGAGGGCAAGGCATTTGGCGCCGCTGGTATGGCCGCTGTATCGCGTACTTGTGCTTGCAGGGTTCGTTTGGGATCGACGAATATCCAAGCAGCCGCGCCCAGCAAACACAACGCTGCCGCTACCAGGAATGAAGCCGTCCACCCGAAGCGGCTGGCAATCGCTGGCGTAAGCGAAGCGGTGACCGCGCCGCCAATCTGGGCGCCCATGTTCATAAATCCAGAAACTGATCCCGAAGACGAACCAGCAATATCTGCAGTCACCGACCAGAAGGAGCTCTGTGCGAGATACAAGGCTCCCGCTCCCCCCGCCAATACGACGCTGGCAAGCCGTGCACTATCAACTTTCGCGCCGAGCACTAGAAAGATAGCTGCGGCGGCAAGGACAACCGCCGCGAGATAGCAACGCCCGATCCGTGGACCATGCGAGCGGGTAAGCCGGTCGCTTATCGTGCCCCCGAGCGGACAGCAGGCCGCCATGGCGAGAAACGGCAGCATCGCGTAGAACGCGCTCGCTTTCAGGTTCAGACCCCGCACCTGCGCCAGGTAGATATAAAACCAACTGAAGAATATCCAGGCCACATAGCCGAAGGAAAAGTAGCTGAGGGTGATTGCCAACACTTCCCGGCTCCTAAGGACTGTTCCCCACGGGACCAGGTTCCGTTCCTGCCCTTGCAAGTTCCCGGCAGAAAGGCCGGAGCGAATAAATGCCATCTCTGAGGCCGAAACCAGCGAGTGCTCTTCCGGAGTGTCCCGGGCAACGATGAACCAAACGAGCCCCGCAACCAACCCAATCGTGGCGCACAAATAGAACGATGATCTCCAACCGTAATGGAGCATTACGTACGTGATCAGCGGTGGTGACAGGCCGGCTCCGGCACCGACTCCAGCGAAGATCCAGCCGTTTGCAATGCCGCGCTCTTGCGTCGGGATCCAGCGAGCGACGAATTGATTCGATGCCGGATAGACGACTGCTTCGCCAACCCCTAACAAGAAACGTACAGACACAAATAGAATCAGAGCGCCTCTTATACCGGACGGAACCGCCGCTGTGAGCGCGGTGAATATGCCCCACCAGATCACTCCTCCGGCGAGCACGCGACGCGGACCCAGCCGGTCTGCCAACCGACCGCCGGGGGTTTGGAAGAGAGCATAACCAGCAAGAAACGCGCTGAATATCCACCCCAGTTGAACATGGCTCAGATGATAGGCGGCCGCAAGAGAACTCCCAGCTATGGAAATGTTCACCCGGTCCAGAAAGGCGACGACACTTAAGATGAAGAGCCAAAAGACGAGCAACCAGCGCACATGGCTGCTGGACCTCGTCATCGCAATTCTCCTGCGCAATTCGTCATCGTGACGTTATTCATGAGTCTCAACATTCATGAGTCTCGACGGGCACAGCTATGCGTAGTCTCTGACTTTCTGCCGCGACTCTCCCAATCCCTCGATTCCTAATTCCACGACATCACCAGCCCGCAGATACGTAGGTGGATTCATTCCCAAGCCAACGCCCGCCGGCGTGCCAGTGCTGATTATGTCCCCGGGAAGAAGCGTCATGAACTGGCTTACGTAAGAGACCAGCGTAGCAACGTCGAAGATCATATTTGAGGTGGAGCTGTTCTGCCGCAGCTGTCCATTTACCTTCAGCCACATCGAGAGATTGCCCACACTCGGAATCTCGTCTGGAGTTGCGAGGAACGGACCCAATGGCGCAAAAGTGTCGGCACTTTTTCCTTTTACCCACTGGCCTCCCCGCTCCAGTTGGAAGTTGCGTTCAGAATAATCATTGTGCAGAGCAAAACCGGCAACGTGATCGAGAGCGTCCTCTTTGGCAACGTACAAGGCTCTCTTCCCCATGATGACTGCCAGCTCGACTTCCCAGTCCACCTTGCTCGCGTTGCGAGGCCGCACCAAGTCATCGTTCGGTCCCATCAGGGACGTGGTTGCCTTGAAGAACAGAACTGGTTCCTTCGGCGCCTCGGCCTTAGTTTCCGCCGCGTGATCCCGATAGTTGAGTCCGATGCAGATGATCTTACTAGGCCGGCAGACGGGAGATCCCAAGCGTACAGAGGGCGCGAAACGAGGGGCAGATGGAGCTTCCTTCCGCAGCCAGGAGTCGAGCTTTGACAAACCGCCGCTGCCGAAAAACGCCTCATCATAATCCGAACCAAGCGCGGACGCATCAATACGACTACCATCTTTTAGAAGCACGCCCGGCTTTTCTTGACCCGGCTCGCCGAATCGAATCAGTTTCATTGTGTACTCTCCTAAGATCGCGCTGATGATTGAATATCTTGTTCACGGTTACCCGGTAGAGCTATACCATCCCGAAGCGACCCGATGCTACCCTGGGCATCCCAAGGCAAGGGAAGGTGTCAGAAATGTCGTTCGCCAGGCACGTTATAGAGTGAATTTAGCATTATGATACGATAAATGTCACCCTCCCCCCAATTACGACTTTTTGTTTTGGGCCGTGGAAACTGCTGGTTTAGGAGAAACGGCTTGATCATGAGAAGAATTCTCGCGTCCCTGGCACTGGCTTTAGGGTTGGTTGTGTGCCCTGTGCTGTCACCGCTGGCACTGGCGCAAACCACCGGCGATCGCATCGATTTTTATTTTGGCGACTGGCACGCTTCCACTTCGCGCATAACCCGCGGTTCGCTCGAAGAGCGGGATATCTTCACCCGAGGCGACGCCCTCAACCCTACGCAAAAGGCTGCGGTTCTCCGTTTCGTTAATGCCTACACCTACGCCACTCTGGCTCCCCACGCTTCCACTAAGGCGACTCGGCTCGTCGGGCAGCAGGAGATTTATTTGGTCGAATCCGGTCGCGGCACTGCCACCGCGGCAGGACAAACTGTCGATCTCTCTCGCAATATCGCAATCCTGGTGCCCGCGAATTTGGAGTTCACCATAAAAAACACCGGAGACCAGCCGCTGACCATGTATGTAATCAACGAACCCACGCCTGCTGGCTTCCGGCCGAACTCCAGCCTGTTGGTCCGCGATGAGAACAAACTTCCCATTACCTCGAGCGACGGTATGTGGTCGCACATTGTGAAGACCCTCTTCGTAACTGCGGACGGTTTAGGCACGCTCCAGAGTGTGCTGACGGTAACACTCGATCCGCTCACAATTGGGAAACCGCACCCAGTTCCCGGAGAGGATACTAACGAGATTGAGGAAGTGTGGACAGCCCTCGATGGCACCAGTCTCGCGTTCGTGGGGAATCAATTGCGCCGGCAAACTCCCGGGATGGCCTTTTACCACATTCCCGATAACCAGACGCCTCACACTAACATCAACCAAAACGAAGACTCGCAAGTCAGATTTCTTTATTTCGCTCGTTACCGTCCGCACGAAGCGAGGCCGTAAATCAGGACCCTACTATCTATGCCGGCAAAACGCCAGAGATCAAGAACTTTCATGAGACTTATCCGATACGCATTCTGTTTCGTCATCGCTTTTGGGCTCGCGGTTCTGCTTGTCCAGGGCGCTGCCGCTCAGGACAGCGACTTCTTCATGTACGTTGGAACCTACACCGGGTTCAAGCACGTGCATCACAGCAAGCCCTATGGACTGGGAGAGAGTCACAGTAAGGGAATTTATGTCAGCCGCTTCCGGGCAGCCGCGGGTGAACTCAGCGAACCTGAGCTGGCCGCGGAAATGATCAATCCCTCATTCCTTACTATTTCTCCGAACCATCATTTTCTTTATGCCGTGAGCGAAGACCCTCTTTCCGTGGGACCGCCACTCGACCATTCGTCTTATGTGAGCGCTTTCGCAATTGATCCCGCGACCGGGAAGTTGCGTCTGTTAAATACCGTCCCTGCCAGTGGCACCAGCACGTGTTTCATCTCGATGGACAAGACCGGGAAATACGTAATGATGGCCAATTTCGGAAGCGGAAGCGTCTCGGTAATTCGGGTCAAGGGAGACGGTTCCCTGGGAGAGCTCACAGCTTTCATCCAGGACGTGGGACACAGCGTGGATCCGTCCATTCAAACGGCGCCCCACCCCCACTCGATCGTAGTTTCACCCGATAACCGTTATGCCATCGTCTCGGATCTTGGCCTAGACCAGGTTCTCATTTTTCGTTTCGATGCCGAGACCGGAAAGCTTTCTCCGCCCTCTCCTCCGTTTGCGACGGTCTCTCCGGGCGGTGGCCCGCGCCACTTTACTTTTGATCCCGCAGGCAACTTCGGTTACCAGCTGAGCGAGATGAGCGGGATCGTGGACGTGTATGCCTGGGACCCTTCCCAGGGCACTTTGACCGGAATCCAACGCGCTCCCACAATACCTCCCGATTTTCTTGGCGGCAATCACAGCGCAGAGATCGAGATACACCCAACTGGAAAATTCCTGTACGAGTCGAACCGGCGGACCCTAAGCGAGACGGTGAGGGCGCCTGACACCATCGGAGTGTTCTCGATCGACCCGGGAAAAGGCACATTGACTCAAGTTGAGCAGTCTCTTACCGGCGGAGTCATGACACGCAATTTCTCGATTGATCCGACCGGTGCATACTTGCTGGCAGCAAATCAGCTGTCGAACAACGTGGTCGTTTACAAGATTGACAGCAGCACCGGGCGGCTCTCAAAGACGGGCACGGAGATCAAAGTGGACACTCCCGTCTGCCTCAAGTTCGTTGCGATACGGCCGTGATCTGTTTTGCCCTATTCACTCCAAGGCTAACTTTTTTTAATTGTCATATAATATAATTCTAAAATACAATATCCGGGCCCATGCGACTGCACGATACGAATACGCTGCCCCTAAGTCATTGGCTGTACAGGATATTGAACTCTTTGCTGTTGCCGCTGGTTGCCCTTTCCGTGAGTTCCAGCCTCGTTCTCGTACAAGCCCAAAGCGTCTCATTCCACAATGCGCCAGCGTCGGCCCAAACAGTTAAGAACCCTTACTCAGGGCAGCCACAAGCAGTCCAGGCGGGAAAGAAAATCTACGGGCGCAACTGTGGTAGTTGCCACGGGGTCGGTGGCGTGGGTTCCGGCAATGTACCTCCACTAGCGCACGGAGCTGCGCAGAAAGCGCCTGACGGCGCAATCTTCTGGTACATCACCCGCGGCGATGCGGATAACGGTATGCCATCCTGGGCTGGCCTGCCGAACCAACAACGGTGGCAGGTTATCACTTATATCAAGTCGCTAAATGGCGCGCAGCCGGTGGGCGTTCCACAGGCTGGCTCTGTTGCCCGGGCCGCGGTTGCAAAATCGAATGCGCCACCACCCACCGCACCGTTTACGGACTATCGTTTTGAGAAGCCGGGGACCATTCGCCACATCACGTTGAAGGATCTACCCGCACCGTATGCCACACAATCGGCTACGAATGGCCCCAAGATCGTTGCCCGCCCTGAGAATGCCTGGCCGAAGGCGCCTGATGGATTCAAAGTAGAGCTGTATGCGACCGGGCTCAACAATCCGCGATTGATGCGCACCGCTCCCAACGGCGATATTTTCGTGGCCGAAACCAATGGCGGCGACATCAAGGTGTTCCGTGGAATCACCGCCGAGGGCAGACCTGAGCAAGTGCAGGTCTTTGCCACCGGCCTGAACATTCCGTTTGGTATCGCGTTCTATCCCCTCGGACCCGATCCGCAGTGGGTGTACGTCGCCAACATGGACTCGGTGGTACGCTTTCAGTATCACAGCAGCGATCTGACCAGCACTGGCCCGCCGCAACATTTGGCTGATCTGCCCAGCGGAGGCCATCACCGTTCGAGAGACATCCAGTTTTCTCCTGACGGTAAGAAGATGTTTGTTTCAGTCGGAGCGGAGCAGAATGTCGACGACACACCTGCGGAAAAGAATCGGGCCGACATCCTCGAATATAATCCCGACGGTTCCGGGTTGCGCGTCTACGCCTCCGGCATCCGCAATGCCGTAGGTCTTGCCGTAAGTCCGAAGACTGGCGAGTTGTGGTGCTCAGTGAACGAACGCGATGGCTTAGGCAATGATCTTGTGCCCGACTACATCACACACGTGCAGGAGGGGGGCTTCTATGGTTGGCCGTGGTGGTACATGGGCGGCCACCAGGATCCACGCCTTCCGGGGCAACATCCTGAATTGAAGGAGAAAGTCATTACGCCAGACGTGATACTCCAGCCGCATAATGCATCGCTGCAAATGACTTTCTACGATAGCAAACAATTCCCGGCGGAGTATCAGGGGGACATCTTCGCGGCCGAGCACGGCTCCTGGAACCGATCACCCCGCGCCGGATATGAAGTCATTCGCGTTCCTCTCCATCAGACAGGACACGCAAACGGCGAGTACGAGGATTTTCTCACAGGGTTCGTTGTTGATGATGAAAACGTCTGGGGACGACCGGTAGGCGTCACCGTTGCGCCGGATGGTTCAATGCTGGTGAGTGACGATGGCTCGGGCTCGATTTGGCGTGTCAGCTACACCGGAAAATGAGCGCCTCATCTTCTACGACGAAACATCAACAGTTTTGCTGTCGAGTAGCGTCAGGCTGTATGGGTTCGTGTCTCTAAAAATTGTGGTCTGACTCCCCGCGCAATGTAGAAAGCAGGTTTCGAGTCGCGAGCCACGATTTATAATTATGATATGATATGCATATATTACTCCTCTTGTTCCCAATTGGGCAGCGATTCAAAACATGAAGATCAATCCTAATAAATGTGTCGCCTGCGGGAACTGCACCTACGTCTGCCCGATGGGAGCGATCTACGTCGATCCCGTAATCAACCGCGCCACAGTGAACCGGGATGAATGCGTGGAGTGCTACGCCTGCTACAACGGCTTGAGCACGGAACACCTGAATCCCCCGTTTGTCCGGATGATTCGCAAGCTGTTGCAGCTCGGCCGCGTGCGCTTCGATCCCGAGCCCGACGTCTGTCCCACCTCCGCGTTCGAACCCGAGAATCTGCAATGGCCGAGAGTGATACGGCGTGCGTTTTCGGATCCGCGCGCCACTCATGAATCTACGGGCGTACAGGGTCGTGGCACCGAAGAGGTTAAGACCAACGACGTGACCGGCCGAGTGGGTTGGGGTGAAGTCGGATTCACCATCGAATTCGGCAGGCCCGGCGTCGGAGTTTGGATACGCGACATCCAGAAGATGACGAGGGCGCTGGCGCAGGCCGGCGTGGCCTTTGAGAAAAAAAACCCTTTCACTTTGCTCATGAGCGACGTTTCAACCGGCACCTTGCGTGAAGACGTGCTCGAGGAGAAAGTTCTCTCGGCCATTGTCGAGATTAAAGTGAAGGTGGAGCGGACGGAGGAAATCATCGCGCTGGTGCGCCAGGTAGAGAAGGAGATCGATACCGTCATCGCTCTCGGCGCCGGCACGCGCTGCGACAAAGACGGCAATGAGAACGTCTTAGCACCTATTTTAAAGCGGCTGGGATACAAGTTAGAACGGGCCAAGACGAATACAGGGTTGGGCAGAATTACGAATTCAGCGGAGACCAAAGAGGAGCAGCCCGCCGGCGAAATTCGATGACCAATACACTCCATCGTTACGGCGATTCTGAGAGTTTTCACGACGACTATATCGTGTTCGCCACTCCCAGCAAGGGCAAGAATGACTTGGACAGCGTGCCTAAGCTGAAGAAGTTTCTCGAGATGGCGCTGCCATTCAATCCGGTGAACATCGGTGATCCGGTCCACGGTGGCTCTTTGCGGCCTTCGCGCAATCTGGGTCCTTTATCGCATTGGAAACGCGATATCACGCCAGACTTCCGTGCAGTGATCGACGGCATTAATGAGCCAGCCTCGGTGGTCGCTATTTTCGATAATCTTGCCGCCGCCGAGGCGTTCCTTAAGGTCGCAGCCGCGGCAAATCTTGGCTTGTCTGTGAACGTTTCAGCTTCCATCGAGGGTGCCGAGCAATGTTGCCGCTTCGCCGGAGTTACTCGCCACAGCATCGGCTACTCGCTGGGCTTTGAAGGGGCGACAGAGAAGCTGCCCAATTCCCAGCTGCTCAAACTGACGACGATGTGCGGCCACGGCATGGTATCGGCGAGCCTGGCCAAGAAGATGATCGACTGGGTGAAGGAAGGTCGCCGTACTCCGAAGCAAGCCGCGACCTATATGGCAAGATTCTGTTCTTGTGGCGTATTTAATCCCTCGCGCGCTCAACGCATATTCGAGGACGCCCGCAAAAAGATGGAGTGAGCCCTAGAAATGAAAATGCAGACCAGGCGGAAGCGATCCTCAAAGAAAAGAAAACCTGTCACCGCGCGACAACATAACGTGAGGCTCGGCATACTTTCTGCCATCCTCTGTTTTTTCATTGGGCCAGTTCTACCCCTGTGGTGCCAGTCCGATTGGCCGATGTTCGGCCATGACGAATCGAGCACGCGATATTCGCCTCTGAACCAGATCAACACGCAAAACGTTCAAAATCTGGTTCGGGTGTGGACCTATCACATGAAGAAAGAGGGGCCCCGACCGCTGTCGGCAGGAGCTGCCAGCAGAGGCGGCGGAAGGCATACCTCCCAGGCCACACCAATCGTGGTCAGGGGCAAGCTGTACATCCCAACTCCATACGGCACCGTGATCGCCCTCGATCCCGAGACCGGCCAGGAGCTGTGGTCTTACAAGCTGGATCATGGGCGGCCCGCCGGGCGTGGCGTGGCCTATTGGCATGGTGATACGAAAACTCCTCCCTCTATTCTGTTTGGCACCAGCGACGGACGCTTGGTGTCCTTGAATGCCGAAACCGGAAAGCCCACAGCAGGTTTCGGTGTTGATGGCGCGGTAGACATAAAAACCGACGTGCTGAATGGGTTTCCCAACGCTCAATTTAATGTGACCTCCCCGGTCACCATTTATAAAGATTTGGCGATCGTCGGAGGACAGATTCAAGAGTCGCCGGGCACTGGCGCCTCGGGCGACCCGCGAGCATGGGACGTGCATACCGGGAAGCTGGCGTGGCGATTCCACTCAGTACCTCACCCCGGTGAAGTAGGCAACGACAGCTGGGAGGGCAATAGCTGGAAAAACCGCTCCGGAACGAATATCTGGGGGCTCACGAGCGTCGACCTCGAAAGAGGGTTAATATTTATTCCCCTCGGCTCGCCAGCTTTTGACTTTTACGGCGCCGACCGGAAGGGGAAAAATTTGTTCGGCAACTCGCTGGTTGCGCTCAATGCGGACACCGGCACCCTCGCTTGGTATTTCCAAGTTGTTCACCACGACACCTGGGATTACGACCTGGAGTCGGCTCCGGTGCTGATGGACGTTGTTCAAGGGGACAAAAAAATTCCTGCAGTCGGAATCACTTCCAAGAACGGCCTTTTATTTATCCTCGACCGGCGCAATGGCAATCCCATTTACGGAGTTGAGGAACGGCCAGTCCCTGCGAGCGAGGTCCCTGGTGAAGCGGGCTGGCCCACGCAACCCTTCCCCCTCAAGCCTCCACCGTTGGGACGCCATGGCTTCAACCCGGATGAAATTGCCACCGTCACCCCGGAGCAGAAAAAATTCTGCACCGACCTTCTAGCCACAGAGGGCGGGATGAAGAGCGGAGGCCCCTATATCCACTATGGTCCTAGATTGACTATCGTGTTTCCCGGTTCACTCGGAACCACGAACTGGCCCGGGATGTCATTCCACCCCGGACTGGGATATCTGTTCGTAAACACTGTGGACATTGCCGACGTCGGGAAAATCGTGAAAGCCGCTGACCACGCAGATCCCGCGTATGAACGAACCAGCCCGTGGGGTATGTATGCGCGGTTCTGGAATAACGACAAGTTTTGGCCCTGCCAGCAACCGCCTTGGGGCCAGCTGTGGGCGATCAATGTGAATACAGGGGAAGTCGCCTGGAAAGTGCCATTCGGAATCGTCGAGGAATTGGAAGCGAAAGGCGTTCACGGCACGGGAACCCTCAACTTTGGCGGTTCGATCACCACTGCAGGAGGGCTGCTGTTCATCGCGGCCACGAACGACCAGCGTTTCCGCGCATTCGACGCGGCGACTGGCAAGGAACTGTGGGTGACAAAACTCGACACGGGATCGTACACCGTACCGATGACTTATGAGGGTAAAAACGGGAAGCAATACGTAGTCCTAGTCGCGAGCGGAGGGAGTTATTACGATCTTACGGCAGGCGACTCCGTGATCGCCTTTGCCTTGCCGTAAGACACATCGATTGTGTGGGGCGGACACTCTTGTCCGCCGCTTTTGAATTTGACTTTAGATATTCAAACCAATCGCGCCTCTGTGACCACAACAGAGTAACCCAAAGATCCTAACCAAAAGATCACTTTCAAAGGCGGCGGACAAGAGTGTCCGCCCCACACGGGCTCATCGCTTATTGCTTGTCGTACACAACCATCTCGTGGAAGGGCTTGCCATCTTTGTCCGTTCCATCCATGGTGAAGGTGGTTGTCTTACCATCCTCCGACAAAACCGACTTGCTCTTCGCAGCTCTGCCATTCATGTTCCAGGTGTGCTCGTTGGTGTGATCATTCACTTTTCTGACGGTTACTGTCACATTGTCCCTGCCGATCACCTGTACCGGCTGTCCCTCTACCGGCGTGTAGTGCCAGCTGGTACTCTTGCCATCCGCACTGGTTTCGTTGACGGTGACCGTGCCGTCCGGGTCAATCGTGCACATGTCAATCTTGGGTCGCGGCCCGGGGAATTTGGATTTTTCAAAGTTCGCCGTCCATGTACCGGCGAAGCCGCCGGCTGGAATGCCCGCGGCGAGTGCCAGCGAGACGGCAAGTAGGGGGGAGGCCAATAGTAAGAAACGTGTTTTCATGGCTGATATGATAATACAAATATGCTGCGCGTCAATATTTTCCTACTCGGCGGTGACTGCTCTACCCATCGCTTCGAATCGTACGCTCGAATCGACGGTCTTAAACTGGAGCACGGCTTGATTATAGGACATTGCTAGATGGGATCTCTCAAACGGGCTATTCAATGAAGCGCTCGCACTCTTCGGAGGGTTGAGATAAATGACAGTTCGAGTGGGAGTAGACGCCGCGATCGACGAAGCTTTGCTGGAAGAGTTTACCAGGGAGGTTCAGTTGGTGCGGATTGCCGAGAAGCCGCAGAGCGAAGTGGAGATTGATTTCTGGGTGCCAGCATTGCCTCCCAAAATAGTGCAGCGTCAGTGGGCTTATTTGAAGGGGGTACAGGTTGTGCAGCTCCCATGGGCGGGCGTGGATTCGCTACGGCATATTTTCCCTCCAGAAGTGACCTTGTGCGATGCCCGGGGCGTACACGATATTCCCACCGCAGAGTGGGCTGTGGCTTCAATTCTGGCGATGCAGAAATGCCTGCCATTCTTCATCCATCAGCAGAGCCTGGGAGTATGGGCCGTGGGACAGCAGGCGCACCAGATTGACGCTCCTACTCCGACCAAAATCAAGAACCCTCCAGCGCAGATGAATGAGGTGGCCGACGCAACGGTACTGATCGTTGGGTACGGATCCATCGGGAAAGCAATCGAAGTGCGGCTTACACCGTTCGGGGCGAAGTTTTTGCGGGTAGCGCGTAGTCCGCGGGAAGGTGTTGCACCGGTGAACCAACTGGACGAACTGCTGGGGCACGCCGACATTGTGGTCCTGACAATACCACTAACATCGGAGACGCGACACTTGCTGAATGCCAAGCGCCTGGCGAAGATGAAACCTGGGGCGCTCCTGGTAAATGCGTCGCGAGGTGGAATTGTGGACACGGAAGCCCTGCTTCAAGCACTGAACGAAAACAAGATCCGTGCGGCGCTCGACGTGACCGATCCGGAGCCATTGCCGCCCGGACATCCCCTATGGAAAGCTCCCAATCTACTCATAACGCCGCATGTAGCCGGAGATAGTGAGAAGTTCATGAGGCGCCTATTGACCTTGGCTAGCGAACAGGCGGAGCGTTATGCGCGTGACGAGCCCCTGCTGAATGTCGTGACCGGTGAGTATTAGGCGGAACGATTTGGAAGGACGCTGCGATCTTGCTCTGGGTTCGGCGAACACAATCGGCCCGAAGCTGTCTAAATACTTATGATATTATGATTGCGTCAAAAGGTCGGTCTGGCGAGGCAACTGATCGGAGTTTTCTTATGCGTCCATTGCCATCTATTTTCAGTCTTTCTGTTATGGCGTTGGTTTTCGGTTGCATGTGGGCTCAGTCAGCCCCTAAGCCAGCAACGAGTGGGATGTTGCTGGTGGCGAATAAGGGGGATAACAGCCTGGGCATTATTGACCCTGTTGCCGGGCGGCAAATTGCCGAGGTGGCGGAAGGTGGCATCACCGGACACGAAATAGCGGCATCCCCTGACGGGCGATTTGCCTATGTGCCGATCTACGGGAACTCCGGCGTTGGTCAACCTGGGACGGATGGTCAAAACATGGTGGTGATTGACCTCGCTGCCCGGAAAGTAATCGGTAACGTTGATTTCGGTAAAGGCGTGCGGCCCCACCTCCCAGTGTTCGGCCCCAAGAACGGCCTGTTGTATGTCAGCACTGAGCTTGATCGTTCGATCAGCATTATCGATCCTGTCACATTGAAAATTATCGGCACGGTTCCCACCGGCCAGGAACAGTCGCATATGTTCGCCATCACTCGCGACGGGCGCCGTGCCTATACGGCAAACGTGGGACCTGGAACTGTATCTGTTCTTGATCTCGATGCCCGTCGAGTCATCACCATCATTCCAGTCTCCGGCCAAGTTCAACGCATCTCGCTTTCGGTCGACGACAAATTGGTTTTTACCTCCGACGTAACAAAACCCCAGTTGGCGGTGATTGATACCGCTACAAACAAAATCAAGACCTGGGTACCTCTGCCAGGTTTGGGCTACGGATCGGCGACAACGTCTGACGGCCGTTGGCTGATCCTGGCTCTGCCGCTGATACACCAGGTGGCCGTGGTGGATCTTGGTACTTTGAAAGTGGCACAGACGATTGACGTTCCCGTCAGGCCTCAGGAAGTTCTCGTTTCGCCGGACAATCGGGTGGCGTACGTCTCCTGCGACCAAAGTGCAAAAGTCGCAGTCATCAGTCTCTCGGATTGGAAGGTAAAGCAACTTATCGATGCGGGCCCGGGTGCGGATGGGCTGGCCTGGGCTACTTCGAAGTAAGCAAGCGACTACTCGCATAGGGAATCGAGGAAACAGCATGAGTGGAAGATACGGAATGAAGTCTTTGCTATGCGCGAAGAATCTCGCATACCTGGCATTACCACTCTTCGTCTTTGCGCCCTTGCCGTCGGGTGCCCAGGTAGTTGCCAAGCCACCGGTGACCACGCCCAGTGCAGGCGGAAACAGCTTCAGCGGTCCGGGAGCTGTGAGGTATCAGGCAACGAAGGATGTGCAGGACAGAAGGATCGATATGTTCATCGGTGACTGGCGCGACTCGATGCCCCGTCACGCATATGGTTTGCTGGTCTTGCGGGATATTCTGACTCGAGGAGACAACTTCGCGCCCCCACAACCAGGGGCGCTCCTTCAGGCGGCCAATTTCCTCGCCTACGGCCGCCTTCAGCCAGGCAATTCCACGACCCCTTCGCGGCTGGAGCACGAGCAGAACATTTTCTACATTGTTGCCGGCACCGGAGAGATCGCAGCCGGCGGGAAGACCGCCGGCCTGCACAAGGACATTGCTGTATTCATGCCGTCAGATCTCGAATTTGTCATGAAGAACACAGGTGACGAAGAGCTCAAGATGTATCTCATCAGCGAACCCACACCCGCCGGTTTCGTACCTGGAAAGCAGATGCTGGTGACAGACGAGAGACAGGTTCCAGTGAGAACTCCAATGGCTGCATCTCCCTACACGCTCCCGGGCGCTTCCGGGCACTGGGCGCACGTAGTCAGAGATCTCTTCTCGAAAACGGACGGCCTGGCCACCGTTGGGGACGTGATCACGGTAACGATCGATCCCATGACCATGGGTGAGCCCCATCCCCATGTTCCCGGTCAAGAAGAAATCTGGGCGGCCATTGACGGAACAAGCCTGGCCTTTCTCGGTACGGAGTTGCGGGTTCAGCGTCCTGGAATGGCTTACATGATACGGCCAGACCAGTCCATGACGCATTCGAACATTAATTC
>WNFI01026616.1_pt1 | contig 38485 bp, 29 predicted proteins | sample 5400471 | NCBI WGS metagenome assembly WNFI01 (sample SAMN13153348, study PRJNA577476) | soil metagenome | isolation source: 100 cm saprolite on Douglas fir-dominated hillslope | place: USA:California | collected 2013-09-17 | reverse complement strand
TACCGAATCCCCCCTGTCCCACGAACCAGAAAAATCCGCTGAACGTCGGGTCGAATCCGATGACCGGGATTCTGTCAGTCGCAAACGTCCGCAACCCCGCCCACCGACTCACGACCTTTTCCACTTTGAGAGTGGTCGCGCACTCCAACCTGAAGATCGCCTCAGCGACATCGAGTTCTTCCGGTAGCGCGTCGCAAGCAGTCGAGGGACTTTCGTCAGCCGGCGACACTAGCAGGCGCCCGGCATCTGGTTTGAAGTAAAACTGGTTGCCGATATCGATCACGCACGGCCACGTCCGGGAATCCATCTCGGCAGGCAAGGCGACCAAAGCTGCGGTTCTTCGCAACGGCTGCAGGCCCATTGGTCCGACGCCAGCCAGGCGCGCGATGTTGTCGGCCCACGCTCCGGCAGCATTCACAACGACGGGCGCCGCGACACTCTCGGGGCCCACGGAAACGCGCCAGACACCTCCGACACGTTCAAGCCCGGTGACCGGCGCACGATTTGAAATCGTCCCCCCGCGCTTCTTGAGCATCCGACGAAAGCCCCCGACGATCGCACCAACATCGAGGTCCTGCGCAGACGCATCGAACAGGGTTATGCCGTGGTCTTGCCGCAGGATTGGCATCTGCCGTTTAGCCTCCGCCGCGCTTTGAACTGCAATCTCGAGTCCCTCTCTGAGGGTTGCCTCGCGAAGCGCCAGCAGTTGCACCTGCTGATCCAGCTCCCCGATGATCAAGGCACCTCGGTCGGTGAGCAGCGGACCGTCACAGAATTCGGACGGCGGCTGCGAATAGAACGGCCGACTCGCGCGCGTCAGAGAGCGAATGACCGAGTTCCCATAGGACTCACGCAAGATCGCCGCGGACCGACCGGTCGCGTGGTAGGCAAGCTGATTCTCTTGCTCAAACAATGCCACGAGGTGATGGCGGGCCAGTGCAGCTGCGATCGACAGTCCGGCAATTCCGCCACCAATCACCACAAAATCATAGGCATCCACGCTCATTTCAGCGGCGTCCAATATCCACGCGCGCATTTGGTGTCCGTGGATCTTGCTTGGCATCGGTGATCACAGATATCATTCGAGCAAGCATCGCGCGTTTACTCGCCGGATGCAATGGCAAGTTTCTTTCTCGCTTACCCGGCAGCCCGCGGGGCGCCGCTCCCTTCACGCTCTAAGAGACACTCAATGTCATCCGGCCGACTCACCCTGCTTATCTTCATCGGCCTCGTTTTAGGTATCGCCGCCGGTTACGTCTGCCACACGTTTTTCGTGCAACAAAGCGGCCCGTTCGCGCAGCTCGCCACACTTTTTCCGACGATCTTCCTGCGCCTCATCAAGATGATCATTGCGCCGCTGGTGGTCTCGACACTGACGGTCGGTATCGCAAGGATGGGCGACATCGCAACCGTAGGGCGCATCGGCGGCAAGGCGCTTGGCTGGTTCGCGTTCGCCTCGCTGCTTTCACTGACTCTGGGTTTGATTCTGGTCGGCCTGCTCGAACCCGGCAAGGCCATGCACCTGGCCTTGCCGGCAGCGGCGGCAGCCCCGGACGTGCCGGGTGAAAGGCTGTCACTACAGGGATTCATCGCCCACACCATTCCGATCAGCGTTATCGACGCGATGTCCCGCAATGAAATTCTGCAGATCGTCGTATTTTCGTTGTTTTTTGGCAGCGCGATGGCGGCCCTGGGAGAAAGAGCACAGCGCGTTGTCGCGGTGCTCGACGATGTGTCGCACATCATGCTGAAAGTCACCGCCTACGTCATGCCCTTTGCGCCCCTTGCTGTCCTGGGCGCGCTGGCCGGCGCCGTTGCCAAGGAAGGCCTCGACGTAATCCGCGTCTACGGACTATTCATAAGCGAGTTTTACCTCGGTATTCTCATTCTCTGGATGGTACTGATCGCCCTGGGCGTGCTGATATACGGCCGGCGTACCGTCCAACTCGTGCATCGGGTGCGCGGCCCGGTGCTGCTCGCGTTCTCGACCGCGAGCTCGGAAGCAGCGTACCCGAGGCTGCTCGAGGAACTGGAGCGCTTCGGAATCAGCAATCGCATCGCAAGCTTCGTGCTGCCGATGGGTTATTCGTTCAATGGCGACGGCTCCATGATGTACTGCACGTTTTCCATCATGTTCATCGCACAGGTGTATGGCATTGAGATCTCCTTGGGCCAACAGATCATGATGTTGCTCGTCCTGATGGTCACAACCAAGGGAATGGCCGGGGTGCCACGCGCCTCGCTCGTAGTCGTCGCCGCAACTCTTCCGCAGTTCAACATTCCCGAGACGGGCCTGTTATTGCTGCTCGGGATCGAGCACTTTCTCGACATGGGTCGCTCGGCCACGAACGTCATCGGCAACAGCATTGCCGCTGCCATCGTGTCCAAATGGGAACGTGAGTAGCACCTCAGGCGGTCGGGTCAGTCACTCCGCCGGCAGCTGCGTCCGCATGATCCGCGTCCAGTAGAAATAGAACGGCACGCCCGTCAACATCATGGCCATGCCGATCAGTGCGTGCGCCGGTGTCGCCACGAACGTGTTGACGATCAACCAAGTGGTCACGCATAGGAAGATAGTTGGAACGAAGGGGTAACCCCACGCTCGATAGGGTCTGGGTGCGTCCGGTATTCTGCGACGAAAGATGAACAGCGATCCCGCGCTCAGGCCGAAGAACACCCAGGATGCGAAAATCACCGAATCGGTCAGGACGTCGTAGGATCCTGAGACAGCCAGCACACTGGCCCAGGCTGCCTGCGCCATGATGGCCTTCACAGGCACGTGGGTACGAGGCGAAACATCCGCGAGCTTGCGAAAGAACAAGCCCTCGCGAGCCATCGCGAACGGAATCCGAGAGTTAGCGAGCGCCGACGCATGAAGTGAGCCAAACGAAGACAGCATCAGAGCCACGGCGACCGCTCTGACTGCGGCCGGCCCTATAAATGTCTTAATGACCTCTGTCGCCACCGAAGAAGTGCTGGACACACTCGCAATCTGGCGCGGTGTCAGCACGAAGAAGTAAGCAATATTGATGGCAATGTACAAGGCACACACGACCAGCACGCCGCCGACAAACGCACGCGGAATATTACGTTGCGGATCTTTGATTTCACCGCACAGCGGCGCCACGTTGTTCCACCCGTCGTAGGCCCAGAGTGCGCCCAGCATCGCCGCGCCGAAGCCTGCAAACCGCACTTTCGGCAACGCCCTCGCAAGTACCTCCCGCGGCCGACATCGTGAAGTGCGACCATCCGTTGCGCGTCAGTGCAAATGCCGCAATCGTGATCGCCGCGATCAGAGCGACTTTTGCGAACGTGAGAAGCAGCGCGGCCTGCCCTCCTCTCATGACGGAGCTGCAGTTGAACAGTGCAACGAGCCAGATGGCCATGAGCGCAAAGACCGTGAGCCGGTCGATCGTGATCGACAATCCGAACGCGGCCAGCCGGAAAAGCTCACCCTCGAGCCTGCCGTCCAACGCCACATTGAAAAATATTGCGAATCCCACGGCGAGCGCCGCCTGCGAACCGGCCTTGGCGACGGCGAAGAATGTCCAGCCATATAGAAATCCAACGAACCTGCCGTAGGCGCGACGCAGGAATACGTAGTCGCCGCCCGACTCCGGAATCAATGCAGCCACTTCCGCGTACGAAAGTGATCCGGCCGACGACAGCAGCCCGGCCGCCAGCCAAACGAGCATAACCGTCGCCGGGCTGCCGACATTGCAGGTCATGACGCGCGTCTTCAGAAAGACTCCCGTACCGATCATGTTGGTGACGTTGATCGAGACGGCGGCAAACAAGCCCAGGCCGCGAACTAGGTTGGGGCGCGAGGTCAAGACGGTCGCTCATGCGCCGCGAGTTTCATGGCTTCACTCGGCCGCCACACGGTCCTGCATTTTCTCGAGCGTGACGCCACTGGTTTCCGGAAAGAAAAGCAGCACCGAGACGAACTGCAGGATCACCACGGCCAGGAAGAGCAGGAATGGCGCTGACTTCGAGCGCGCCGCGAGCAGCGGAAATCCGGCGGCGAGCAGCGCGTTCATGACCCAGTGTGTCGCGCTGCCGAGACTTTGGCCCTGGGCTCGCACCCTGCCCGGAAAGATCTCGCTCAAATAGACCCAAATCACCGCGCCCTGCGAGAAGGCGAAGAACCCTACGTAGCCGACGACCAGCGGCAACAACCATTGCGGATGGTCATGGAAAGCGAAGATCGCGGCGATTCCGGCGAGGCAGGCGGCAAGACCGACCGAACCGATCAGCAGCAACATCCGGCGCCCGACGCGGTCGATCAGACTGAGCGCTACCAGGGTGCCCACCAGATTGACCGCACCGACCGCGACGGCCTGAAGGTTCTGCGACGTCCGATCGAAACCCGCCATCGCAAAGATGTCATTGAGGTAATACAGGACGGCGTTGATGCCCACCAGCTGATTGAACATCGCCAATCCCACGGCGAGTGCGATGGGTCGGCGGTACTTCCATTGAAACAGCCGTTCCGAGTGCGTCGCGGATTGCGATTCAAGCGATGCAACGATACTCCGAAGTTCGTCGTCCGGATGCGGCGAGCCGAGCTCTCGTAACACCTCCCTCGCTTCCTCCAGACGGCTGCGCAGCGCCAGCCAGCGCGCGCTCGGCGGTGTTCCGATCAGCATGAGTAGAAACATCGCCGCAGGGGCGGCCCCCACCCCGAGTTGCCAGCGCCATTCGTGCCCGCCGAGCGAGGCCAGTCCGATGAGAGCATTGGAGAGATACGCGGCGAGAATGCCCACCACGATGTTGATCTGAAACGCGCCGACCAGCCTTCCCCTCCAGGATGCGGGCGCGATTTCGGCGATGTAGACCGGGCCGATCACCGAAGATCCGCCGATGCCGAGTCCGCCGATAAACCGGAATAGCAGAAAGCCCGCCCAATTCGTGGAGATCGCGCAACCGATCGCGCCGATCAGATAGCAGCACCCGAGAATGAGCATGCTGTTGCGGCCGCCGAAGCGCTGACCCATTACGCCCGCGCCCAGCGCTCCGACCACGGTGCCGCACAGCGCGGCCGACACGGTTACGCCGAGTTCCGCCGCCGACAGGTTGAACATGGACGTGAGCGAACTCGTGACTCCCGAGATCACCGCCGTATCGAAACCAAAGAGGAGTCCTCCGAGTGCCGCGACGACGACGCTTCGGAGCAAGGGAGCATTGAGTGTGCGCGTCACGGGGTCCCTCACATGCGTTGACATGATTGTCGACTGTCGAACGATTCGGACTTCTGAGCAGCTCGACGGGCCGATCAGCTTTCCAAGGCGTTGACTTCGATAACCTTGGCGCGACCGTCCGGGGCAGGTGTTACGAGGAGCGTCTTGATCTGCCAGGGTTTGAACGCGGCGGTATGCGACAAGCGCAACGGCTCACTGCTCAGGTGAGCCTCGGTGGCGACGCCTGCTCGCTCTTGCAAACGCACGATGATGCCGGCATCGGTGCTCTCCGTGCGCTTCAATGCCAGAACCTCGACGGATCCAGGCTGCACTTCCATAAAAGATCGCTCCCACGGTTCGCTTCCGGGATGAGCCGAGGTGGATACATACTCCGCGGGGGTCTGCAATTCCTGCGCAACACGGTCCAGGTGCAGATCGAACGCCGAACCCTTCCCGCCCATTAGCCAGAATCGTCGCTCCTGCCGACCCTGGTCCTGCCACGCATTGATGTCATCGCGCGGCACGTCGTCGGGCAAATGGCGTGCAAACGGTGCGGACCGGATTAGTACGGTACGGAGCAATCCTTCCAGACAGTCGTAGCTGTAAGTGGAATTGTTCAGCAGCGCCAGCGTGTACTCTTCGTGGCCCAGCTTGCCCGTGACAGCTACCCAATCCTGGCAGGGCTCCTCCTCTCCATGAGTCGCCCGCTCGATCGCTGCGCCGGCTACTTTGGCATGCAGGCGCGGCGACTGCATCGCGACCGGCAGTTCCAGCTTCAGAATCTGCTCGCGCTCATGCCAGTCGATGACGAAGCGTAGTTCGACGAAATCCAGACCGGCAAACTCGGCGATGTCGAGCACGATCTCCGAGTTCCCCCAGCGCGCGCGCTGGCGGGTAACGCGGGTAACCGGACCGTTCTCGATCACTTTCGAAGACACCAGCTGCGGCCGGCCGATCTCCTTACGAAACCGATCGACGCCATGCGCCCACGTATCGCTCGTGTCACTGATCACCACCAGCCCAAGCACACCGGACAGCAACTGTGTCCCGTCAGGCGCCTTGAAAGAGCTGATCCCGTAACCCAACTCGGACACCTTCACGACATCCTTGTAGGCCTGCCGTTCCTGCTCCGCGCCGTGCGCAAGCTCGAGCACCCGATATCCACAGGGAGGTAATTCAACCCACGCGGAGAGCCGCTTGAGGAAGTGCGTCATGTGTTCAGGTGCGCGCCACTGCAGCGGGATCGACTGACCTGAATGCGTCAGCAGATGCGTGATGGGCATCTGCCCTGACGGGTTGTCATCGGCAATGAACTCGATGAGAGCTTTGCGAGCCCAGGGCAACGGATTGAAGAGGAATACGGCGCCCTCCGCGACCGAATGCGTATCGACACGCCGCGCCATTGTCTGCAATGCTTCAATCTTGCTCGCCTGAGCGAGCGCACAGGCCATTCCCAGCTCGTCGCGAACGTCCTGGTAGTCTGCGTACTGGGCTGTGCCCGCGAGCAAATCGTGGAACTGACAGAAGATCGTGTCCCACCAACCGTTGGCGTAAGCGGCGTGCGGATATTCGATTCCGAGCGCCACCGCGGCCGTGACCGAAATGGTTTCCGCCTGGCTCAGCGAGCGCTCCGCGCGACGGTTCTGAAACTTACCCTCTCCATAGGCTGAGTAGCACCCGCGCGCGTGATGCTGAAGCTCACCGCGTACGACCGGCAGCTGCGCCATCGCCGGCGAGCGCTCCACCGCCGCGAAGAAATCCCGCAACGTGCTCCAGCGCAACTCAGGCAGCGTTGAATCGGACTGCAGCTTCAGCATCTGCAGAATCTGATCTTTGGTGACGCCACCACCGTGGTCACCGACACCAAGGAAGAACGTCGTGTCTGCAAAGCCCGGAGCAAACCCGCCAGCGGACACTCTCGGTACACCGCTTGCGCGGCCGTTGTATCCCGGCCAAAGACGATGTGCCAGCACGCGCGAGCCATCCGGGCCCTCCCACCAGAACAGGCGCGGCAGGGTGTTCTCCCCGTCGCCCGGGCGCGAAAACACGTAGTAGCGGTAGCCGGCATGTTTGAGAATCGTCGGCAAGCCGGCCGCGTGTCCGAACGAGTCCGGATTGAAGCCGATCTCGACATCCACGCCGAGCGCACTGCGCATGTACGCCTTGCCGTACAGGCAATGGCGAACGAAGCTTTCGGTCGAGGGGATGTTGCAATCCGGCTCCACCGGCCATCCCCCCACGACTTCCCAACGACCCTCCTGAATGCGGCTGCGGATCTCGGCGAACATCGCCGGGTCCGAGCGCTCGACCCATCTGTAATGGGCGGCGGAGGAATGGGAGTAGCGGAATTTCGGTGTCTCTTGCATTCGATCCAGCGCGCTGCGGAAGGTGTTGAACACCGCATCCGCTCCGTCGCGCCACGGCCAGAGCCACGCGGCATCGATGTGCGAGTGACCGATGACGTGGAGCACCTTTCGGCCTGCCGGGCTGTTCCCGGGGAAATCGTCCGGTGCCTTCGCTTGCGCCAGCGCCGTCAACGGCAACGATGAAAGCGAAGCCACTCCCAGCGTTGCTGTCCCGGAAAGGAGCAACCGGCGCCGCGAAGGATCAGAGGGACTATCGATCATGGAGCACCCGCACCGGTACGGGGTAGCGATTCCACCGAGCCGAGCATGCGATCGATGTGCGCGCACCAGACGTGAATCACGATCAAGTGCAACTCCTGAATATGCGCGGTAGCGATACTTGGAACTGCGATGACGATATCGGCACCCGCACCAATCAGCCCCGCTTGACCGGTCACCGCGATGGTCGTGGCGCCGCACGTCGCGGCGGCCTCGAGGCCCGATCGAACGTTCGCGGATCGGCCACTGGTGGAGAATCCGATCGCCACATCGCCAAATTGCGCGAACGCCGTCACCTGCCGCGAGAACAGCGTGTCGTATCCGAAGTCATTGGCAATACAGGTGACGACAGCGGGATCGCAACCCAGCGCGAGCGCCGGAAGGGGACGACGATCGATTCCGTAACGACCGAGCAATTCGCCCGTGAGATGCGATGCTTGAGCCGCACTGCCTCCGTTTCCGAAGACAATCACTTTTCGCCCGGCCTGCAGTGCGGCCGAGAGCGTGTTGCAGCTCAGGCCGATCGGATCGTTCAGAGCTGCGAGGCTTTGCGTCACCACTTGCTGATGTTGCACAAAATGGTCGCCGATCAGATCGCCGATGGCGCGGCTCACGACGCGCATTTCAATTGTTGCATGACGACCGGATCGACGAGTGCCGCCATCAGCGACGCGATGTCGCCTAGTCGCTCTCCCAGCGAGGCCGACACGATTTCGCAGGCCTTGACCGCTCGCGGCAATGCCTCTGCGGCCACGACGGACCGAATCGGCGCGAGAACCCGCTCCCCGAGCGCCACTGCAAGTGATCCAATCACAACCACCTCCGGATTCAGCGCATCGATCAGCAAGGCAATTCCTCGTCCCATCCACCGGCCCGCCTCTGCAGCGACACACAAGGCTTGCGGGTCATCTGCAAGCATCGCCTCCACCAACTGACGGACTGTGGTGCGCTCGTTCCATTGGCGTGGATACATTTCCCGAGCGCGCTGCAGAAGGCCGGCGCCTGAGGCGTAGGCCTCCCACGACCCTGCCTTGCCGTAACCCACCGGACCGTCGCCAGAGAGGCGCCAGTGACCGACCTCTCCAGCGGTGTCGCTGGCACCACGGACCACCGCACCATTGAGGATGAGGCCTGCACCAAGGCCCGTGCCGAAAGTGAGGAACACCAGGCTCCGCAGATTCCTACGCCGGCTGCCAACACCAAAACGAAACTCCGCGAGTGCGCCCGCGTTACCGTCATGTTCTATGTCGACCACGAGAGAGGGAAAGCAACTCGAGAGATGCGCGCGCAATCCGATGTCATGCCAACCCGGCAGGTGCGGCGGGTCATACAGGAAGCCTTCTTCGATACTCAGCGGTCCTCCGATTGCGACGCTGATGGCAACGACTGTGCGCTCCTGAGACCGCGCGACGTCAATCGTGCTGCGCATGTGCGACTCAAGGAGCGGCCAGACCGCCTGGAACGGACGCTCGGCCTGGGTGGGAATCTGCGCACGCTGCAGAATCTCACCGCGAGCGGTGCCTTCAACGATTGCCGTTTTCGTGCCGCCGACATCGAGGCCGAGCACCGTTTTATCCGCCAGTTCGCGCTGTTCGCAGCGGCGAGCTTCGAGACCGTCAGGCTGTATTTGTGCGATCACTTATCACATCTCACCACCGCAGCTCATGCTTGTCAATCCGCGCTTCTGATGCCGAGCCTGCGGGTCGCGATGACGCGCGGGCAGGAGGTAATAGCCTGGGATGCCGGTCAGGCCGTGTCAGAGCGACCCGGCATCGATGCGCAATACGCTAAGAACGACGGACGGTGGCGGCGAAGCGCAGATCTGCCGGTACCGGGAGGGGTCGCTGGGGGGGGGGAATGGGCTCGATTCGGAGGCGTAACACCGTTCAGCGGTCACGCGTCCTGAAACATCGTACGATGTGGCAAAATATCACCGCGGTACTGGGGGTGGAGGCGCGACCGGTTTCGAGAAAACCCAACGTCGGCCTCGCACGCGGCTGTTTCACAGATAGAACAATATGGGTATGACGAAAGAAGGGACGCTTAGCATTTCGCCGGTCTCTAACGACACGCTGTCCGACCGTGTCTATGACAGGCTGGCGCGCGCATTGATGACGGGGGAGTTTCGTCCCGGCGCTTCACTGACGCTTCGCGATGCGGCCGAGCTCGTAGGCACCAGCATCATGCCTGTGCGCGAGGCGCTGTGGCAGCTCACGACGCAGCGCGCGATGATCCTGCAACGAAACAAGGCGATCTACATCCCTTTGTTGTCGGAGACCGAGTTCGACCATCTCTGGCATCTCAGAGAGCTTCTTGAAGGCGAGGCCTGCGCCCAGGCGGCGCACGTTATTCAAGCAGCAGAAGTGGCCGGTCTGTCGGTCCTGGTGCGAGAGACCCTCTCTGCGGCTGAAGCCAAAGACATGCGACCGCTCATCGTCAAGGCTCACGAGTTCTTCTTTCGGATCTACCGCTCAACGCTCAATTCGATGCTGGTCTCGATGATCGAGATGCTGTGGCTTCGAACCGGCCCGCTTTACTACGAGACGCTCTCTTCTGACAGCAATCTGGCGTTCATTCGCAAGAGCCTCAAGCACAACACGCGGCTCTTTGAAGCGCTGCGTGCCGGGGATGCCGCTGCCGCACGGGCCACGCGCGAAAAGGATCTGCGTGAGCTGGCGGAGTGGCTGCGACGCCACCGCCAGCGTGCCCAGAATCAGCCACGTCAGTCGGGCAATGCCCAGCCTGCGGGCAAGAAACTCCCGGCCGGGGCGGCCAAGGCGCGCTAGTCACAACCCGGCCACCCGTTTTGCCGCGGCTGAACGCCTTCCGTACAGGGTGTACAGGCACAGTCCGAGTGCAAGCCAGATGCAGTAGAGCCGCCAGGTGACTGCGGGAATACCGATCAACAGGTAACCGCACAGGAGCATTCCGGTCGATGGAAGGAGCGGGACCATTGGTGCCCGGAAGGGTCGATGACGGCCAGGGTCCGTATGTCGCAGTACGATGACTCCGAGCGACACCACTATGAACACGCACAAGGTGCCAACCGATACCAGCTGGATGAGAACCGAAAGCGGAAACAGGCCCGCCAACAGCGCGACTGCGATTCCGCATGCGGCCGTACCCCATGATGGCGTACCGTACCGCTCACTCACCCGCGCGAAGACGGCCGGCAACAGCCCATCGCGCCCCATTGCCAAAACGACTCTGGGCTGGGCGAGCATGATGACCAGCACGACCGAGCTCAATCCGACGACGGCGGCCACATCGACCACGGGCACGAGCCACTTCAGAGCAGGTCCCGCCGCGCCGAGCGCGACGGACAGTGGATTGGGAGCGTCCAGGCGGGTATACGACACGAGTCCGGTGAGGACGAGTGCCACGCTGACATAGATAAGACTGACAACGGCAAGCGAACCAAGGATTCCGGCAGGCAGATCGCGCTGCGGATGACGCGTGTCCTGAGCCATCGTCGCGACAGCGTCGAAGCCCAGATAAGATACGAAGACAACAGATGCTCCGCGCAACACTCCGCTCCAGCCGTAGTGACCGAATGTGCCGTCGTTGGGCGGCAGAAACGGCGACCAGTTGCTTACATGGACATAGCGGCTGCCGAAGGCAATAACCAGCAGCAGTGCGCCGACCTTCAGGGCAACAATCGCACCGTTGACGAAGCTGGAAAGGCGCACACCGCGAATTGCCACGAGAGCCATCGCGATCGCAAGAAGCACTGCCGGCAGATTCAGCAGCCCGCCGGAGCTCGCCAATTTGCCGTCAACGATCTGCAGCGGAGCGGAAATCAGCGATCGCGGAAGCACGATGCCCCATCCAGCCAGCAGCGATGCACAGTATCCGGACCAGCCCACGGTGACGTACGCGGCTGCAAAGATGTACTCGAGTATGAGATTCCATCCGATGATCCAGGCCAACGTTTCTCCGAGGGCAGCATACGTATACGTATACGCACTCGGGCCGGCATACTGGGCCGCGGCCGTTCCCGTGACGACGAGGATGCCGCCGCCGATGATCACACCAACTCCCATGAGTATCAGATCGATGCGACCCAAGACCGGCCGCAGACCTGCACCGCAATCGCTGCTCCCACCATTCGCTTCGGTGTCTATGGGGCGGAGATAGCCACGAATCGATTCAAGCAATTTAGTCACCCGCGACCTCGTTTGCAGCCGAGTCGAGTTCCTTAGTGACGTACTCGCCCAGCCTTTGTAAATCCAGATTGCCGCCGGAGACGATGCAGACGACGTGATCCTCGCTCCCGAACCTGGCGCTCATACCTAGCAACCCAGCCAATGAGGCTGCGCCTGCCGGCTCCGCGAACAGCTTGCAGCGAGTCATGAGCAGACGCATCGCTTCGAGTATCTCTGCATCGGACACGCACACGACGTCTTCGAACGAGTCGCGAATCACCTCGAAACAGTGCTCACCCGCATGGGGCGCCGCCAAGCCGTCCGCGACCGTCGCGGCAGGTTCGAGCTTGATGGGGCGACCCGCTGCGAGGCTGTGGTAAATGACAGCCGATGCGTGCGGCTCCACGCCGATCAACCGCGCGTCACGCTCGATCGCGCGACCCGCCAGCGCAATCGCTCCGGCGAGGCTGCCTCCACCCATACTCACGACGATCGCGGTGGTGTCCGGCAAATCCTCGAAGATCTCCAAAGCCATCGATGCGTGTCCAATCATCAGGCTCCGCCGGTCAAATGGCGAAACGAATGTCATTCCGCGCTCGGCAACGAGGGACTGACAGTGCGCCTGACAATCGACAGTATTGCCCGACATGATCACCTCGGCACCGTAACCCCGCGTCGCCTCAGCCTTGATCGGGCTCGCGGACACCGGCATAACCACGCAGCACTTCATGCCCAGCAACCCCGCCGCGTAAGCAAGTCCCTGCCCGGCATTGCCTGCCGAATAGGTGACGACCCCACGGATCCGTTCCGCTTCAGGCATCTGCTGCAGCGTCCAAAGCATGCCGCGAACCTTGAAGGACCCCGTCTTCTGGAAGAGCTCGGCCTTCAAGTACACATTGCAGCCGACCCGACTCGACAGATACGCGGAACGCAGCAGCGGCGTGCGATGTAGGTGCGCGCAGATGCTGGCGCGCGCGCGCACGATCTCCTGTTTCAGTTCGGCGCGGGAATTCACAGTTGGCATTGAGGGTCTCGAATCCCTGTCAGGTCCCGATCAGCAGCCAACTGAACAGCAGCGTTCCCAGTGCGATCGCGGACGCGTGCAGGCGGGTCAGCAGGAGCCCCGACTTGCTGGAGTTGCCCCATCCGCCCCACAGTCCTATCGCAATAACGGTCGCGGCGACAGCGGCGAGCAACACGATAGCCGCAAGTACCAGCAGCACCGTATCGACCGCGTGGTCCCAGGTCAGGGCCATCCCCTGCCTCAGCCAGCCCAGCGACACCGCGCTCGTGAGCGCGACAGCTGTCGCCGTCACGACAGTGGCGGTCGCATGTTCAACCCACAGCGCAAGACGGCGGGTGCGTTCGGACGCAAATCGCCAATAAGAGACGAAGAATCCTGAGGCGCCGAGACAAGTCGCCAACAACCCGAGCATCTGAAGTGTATCGGGCCGTTCTGCAAATCCGATCAAGCGCATCGTGCGCACGGACAGCGACCGTGTCGCGCGCTTGATTGCCCCGTCGGCGCTTTGCGTGAAGACGAACGTCTCTGAATTTGCGTAAGGGATGTACGGATCGCCGGCGTTGAGGCTCGCGTGAAACATGTTCTTCCCTACCGCGTAGTACGGGCCCTGCCCATTGATTGTCAGAGCGCCATTTTCCGAGGTAACGCGTGTGAATCCGCCCTCCGCCAAAGGCGTCAACAGCCGTTCGATCCTTCGAGGCCAGCGCGAGTCCCTGCCCTCGCCCTCATAGAGGCCGGCGTACTGAGATGCATCCGCGCGAACGGTCGACGGCGCCGCGGGGACGCCCAGAAACTCCCGGTAAATCATCTCACTGAAATTGAATCCACTCAGCATGAACGGGGCACCGGGGTCGGAGCGGGGAACACAGAAGCAGGAAATGAAGATTCCCGCGTTGCTGCCAGGGAAGAGAGCCACCAGCGAGTTGTAACCTGCTAGTGCTCCTCCATGTTCGTACACGGTTGCGCCATTCCACTGACGGATCATCCACAACATTCCGAAGCCGCTCACTTCGGGCGCGTTGCGCGCGTGGACCGTGAACATCGTGTTCCGTGTCTTGCTCGAAAGGATTTCCGAGCGCGGCCCGCCAAGCAACGCCATCATGTAGTTACCCATGTCGAGAAGCGGCGCATCGACATCGCCGGCAGGCGCGCGAAATTCTGTCCCACCGTCATAGGCTAGACGTACGGGTTCGTGGCCGCCCATTGCGTAGGGCACTCCTACTTCGACAGAGGGATTGCGCGACGTATTCAGAATCGAGCCATTCATCGCAAGCGGCCGGAATACGCGCTCGGCGAGGAAGTCTTGCAGCAGTTGACCGGACACATCTTCAGTGACGATGCCGAGAATTCCGGCGCATGCGTTGCAGTAGTTTGACGTGTCCGCGATGCTCGGCTGGAGTTTTGGGATATTCTTCGCGATGTCCTCACTCGACAGCGGCATTCTGGCCGGATCGGACGGCGCGGCCATGTTCTCGAAGCCGGAGCGGTGCGTCAGCAAATCCCAAAGCGTGACTTCACGAGTGCCGATCTTCGGAAGATGCACGCGCTTCAGATACTGATTTGCCGGGTCGTCGAGGGAGGCGATCCGTCCGTCGTTCAGAAGCACGGCAATGCCCAATGCGGTGAACGTTTTGGAGATCGAGCCCACACGAAAGCGGGTCACCGCTGGATCGATAGGCTTCTTTAGGCCGGCGTCCGCGTAGCCGTAAGTCCTGGCGAACTTCACAGCGCCATCCTGCACCGCGATGACTCCGAGACCGGAGAAGCGACCCTGTTCAAAAGCCTGACCGAACATCTTGTCGGCCCAGGCCTGCGCTTGCGGGGATGAGAAATCGACGCGGGGTTCGGCAGCAAAGGATGGAAGCGCCACCGCCACAGCAGATATTATCCCGCCAACGAGCCACATTCGCATGATCACTGACTCCGCTTGTAAAGTACTCTCAGGAGGGAGACGAATCCTAGTTCGTCGCTGCGAGTTGCTTCACGAAGAAACCCACCAGGCTAATCGTCGAGCGCATGCGATTCGCCGTCTTCCGAAAGGCATGCCCGTCATCAGGGAACAACAGGTATTCCACCGGCACATTGCGCGCCCGTAGTGAGCCGACGATCTGCTCGGCTTCGATTACAGGCACATTGGTATCGTTCGCTCCATGCTGCACCATCAGCGGAGCTTTAATCCGATCGAGCTTGTTGATGGGTGAGAGCGACCTCAGCAGCGCCGCATCACGGACCGGATCGCCATATTCTACGGTCGATACTTTTGCCATCCAGGGCTCGCTATGCGAGAAGAATGTTTCGAAGTTCACGATGCCGTAGAGATCGACGCCTGCCGCGAACAGATCGGGATACTCCGTGAGCGCGGCCATTGTCATGTAGCCTCCATAGCTGCCGCCCATGATCCCGATCCGCCTGGCGTCAGCGATGCCGTTGACGACAAGGAAATCGTAGCAGGCCTTGATGTCCCTGATCGCATTCACTCTCAGCGGCCCGTTATCCAGATTTACGAATCGTTTGCCGAAGCCGTCAGAACCGCGCACGTTGGGTGCGAATACACCTATGCCTTGTGACAATAGCGCCTGATAGTCGCTGCGAAAACTCGGGCGTTCCTGCGCTTCCGGACCGCCGTGGAAGCCGATGACGTAAGGCTGATGCCCCGCACTGCCCTTGGGACGGTAAAGCCAGCCGGTCAGGGTGAGGCCATCGTGTGCCTTGAAGGTCACGAGCTCCGGGCTCACGAGCTGTGTGAGATCCACACCTGCATGTGGACTGAACGTGAGTTGCTGGAGCGTTCCGGATTGGACATCCAGAACCCACAGGTCATGCGGCGAGCGCGCGCCGGTAAGGGTCATGGCAAGACGCTTGCCATCTGCTGAGAACGTAAAACCCGTCACGACTTCGGACGGTAGGCTCGGGTGCTGGATTTCCTTGCCTGAGGGGAGATCGAGGATCTGAACGTCGCTTCGGCCGCCGGCGTCCCAGCGAAGCGCAGCGAGAGTACCCTGTTCATTGAGCACAAAGTTGTCGAGCTCCGCGTCGTCACGTGCAGCGATGATCTGCGTCGGACCCGGCGTACCCTCCGCCGAGAGCTGCAACCGCGTAAACGCCTTCAGGTCGCGGCCATTGTTCGAGGCGAGATAAATCGTGCGGCCATCCGGATGCAGCGCGCCGTCGAAATCGCCAGGGCCCTTGTGAGGCGTCAGAAGCACCTCTCTGTGTGTGTCCATTCTGAACAAGTAAAGGTTGTTGTCGCCTCTGCTGATCTGCCGTGAGAGAAGCCCGAACCGGCCATCGACGCTAACATCCGTGAAAGCAGTATTCCCGGCAGACTCCCGCAATCGCTCCATCTGGCCGCTGACCGGATCGAGCAGATATGGGTCGAATGCCGTGGGATCGCGTGCGTTTGACCCGAACCTGATGTAGCGCCCATCGGGGGACCAGCCTTCGAGTTTGTTATTATCTTTTCCTCCAGCCGTCAGGCGTTTGAGCCCAGTACCATCGGGCCGCACCACGTAGATCTGGGTATTCTCTCCGCCGCCCGGCGCCACCATGAACGCGAGTGTCGTGCGATCCACAGGGGACCAGCGAACGGATATCACGGGCTCCGTGCCCGTGGTGACCAACTGGGGATAGCCACCGTGACTGTCGATAATCCAAACCTGCGGGCTGCCGTTGAGATCCGAGACGAACGCGATGCGCGTGCCATCGGACGAAAAGCTGGGCGAGCTCACGCGACCAATTCGAGCCATCGCAGTCACTGTGTCCGCAATACTGTCGTTGACTCGCGCGGATTCCGGTGACTGCAGCGACGCCGATATCGGCGGCTGCGATGGCAAGTCCTTATTCTGCGCATAACTTGCGTGAAACGGACAGGTCACGCCCGACAGCAGGCACGCAGTAAGTAACAGAACGCGGGCTGATTTCATGCGTTTCACATGGGTCGCCTGGGGTCGGTTACGCAGGAAAGTCACTCGGCGTCACTTCGCATCAAATTGCTCCATCCCTGCCGTGGATGGCAGCTGCGTCTTGCGCAGGTCGGCACTGATCGCCTCCGCCGCAGCTAACACCCGCAGCACATTTTCGCCAGCCAGCTTTGCGATGTCCTGATCGCTCCAGCCGCGACGCATGAGCTCTGCCAGGAGCGCGGGAAAGCGATCAACCGCTTCGAGCCCTGCCGGTACCGCACTGATGCCATCGAAATCCGAACCCAGACCCACGCAATCCCCACCGGCCACGACGCGGACGTGCTCGACGTGATCGGCCACCTCCGACAACGTGGCCGCCGGTTTCGGATGCGCAGCGACCCAGTCCGCCATCGCTGATCGGGCCCGATCCGGTTGCCCCACGTAGAGCCCCGAATCCGGTGGAGCGCTCAATCGCGTTTGCTCTGCGGCGCGGTCCGCTTCCCACCGGTAGCGCGCCGCGGACACATAGCCAGGATAGAAATTGATCATCACGATGCCGCCATTGCGGGCGACCCGTCGCAAAATCTCATCTGGAACGTTACGCGGATGATCGACGAGGGCACGGCTGCTCGAATGGGAGAAGATCACCGGCGCCAAAGTCACATCCAAGGCAGCACTCATGGTCTGTGGGGAAACGTGACTGAGGTCCACCAACATTCCAAGCCGGTTCATTTCTCGCACCACCTGCTTGCCGAACGGTGACAGACCGTCGCTGGCGGGGTTGGCTGTCGCGGAATCCGCCCACCCTGTACTTAATGAATGCGTCAGCGTCATGTACCGGGCGCCCAGGTCATAGTACTGGCGCAACACAGCAAGAGAGTCATTAATCTGATGGCCGCCTTCGACGCCGATCAGGGATGCGATCCTGCCGCCTTTGTGGATTCTGCGCACATCGGCAGCCGTGTACGCCATTTCGAAATCATCTGGATGGCGAGCCACCATCCGTTTCACGAGATCGATCTGCTCGAGGGTTGTCTGCACGACGCCCGAGTCTGGATTCGCCGGCACCCACACGGACCAGAACTGACCTCCCACATGACCCGCTCGCAAACGACGAATGCTGGTCATCGGTGGCGCCGTACCGTCAGCGCCGACGGCACCGCTCGACCCGGCTGCGAGATCGGTGCCGCCCTGCGCGCTTTTCAGTCGCAGCGCCCACGGCAGATCATTGTGTCCATCAATCAGCGGCGTGGTCGCCAGGACCCGCTCGACGCGCTTGGCAATCACGACATCTGCCGTCGGGCGCGTTTCGGCGCCGCTCGCTGCGGCTGCGCTCGAGCACAGCGCCAGCGCGGCAGCGCATGCACAGCCAACGAGTAGCGGCCTTGCGCGAGGTCTTGCGAAGTACACGGACGGCCTCCGGACTTCAGAAGTTGCGATGGCGATTCCCAACGACTCGCCCCCGCTTAAAACTGCCGGGTCAGCGAGACGCCATAGGTGCGTGGGGTTACCAGAAACATGCGTGTTTGCTGGCCGATATTCCCACCCGATGTACTGAGCGCGAAGCGCTCGTCGGTGGCGTTCCTCACATACCCGTTGATGCTCCAAGCCAGATTGCGTATGCCCAGGTGCACATCCAGGAGCCTATTGCTTGTCTGGTCTGAGAGCGGTGTGACCGGACCCAGCTGTGTACGCAGTGCGCCCTTGTATGAGAAGTCGCCGCCAACGTAAGCGCGCCAACCGGAGCCGCCTATCGGCCGCTCATAGTCCGCAGTCAGGTCGTACGTCAGCTTCGGTACACCCGGCAGCTGATCGCCGGCTTTGCTGAAGGGAATGCCAGGATCGGCCTTGTCGATCTGTGCCTTCGCGTAGCTCAGGCCGCCGGAGAGCGTCAGCCCAGCAAAGGGCCGACCGGAGAGCTGCAGCTCGCCGCCCTTGCTCGAGGCTTTACCGGAGTTGTGTCTGAAGTTGAAACCGCACGGCAGACTTTGATTGAGCTGAATGTCGGTCCATGTGATATCGAATATCGTTGCCCGAACGTTCAGCTGCCCGTCAAAGAACCCGCTATTGACGCCGAGTTCATGATTCCAGAGGGAGTCCGGCTTGTATTCTGTCGGTGCGCTGGTGAGCCCGAGTGCCGCCAGATCCGCAGCGCATGTGCTGGCCACGCCGAGGTTGGATCCGCCAGGACGAAAGCCCTCCGCGACGCTCAGATATATGAGCGTGTTTTCCGAGGGCTTGTAGTTGATCGCCGCTTTTGGTGTATGACCCGTGTCGTTACTAGCACCCTGCTGGATGCTGGTCGTTGGACCTACGAACAAGCCGTTGCGCGTGTTATAGAAATTACTATTGTCGGTAAACACGCGCAGGCCGAGGGTGGCAGTCCATTGTTCGGCAAATTTATAGGAAAGGTCCTCAAACAGCGCAAACTGCCGATAATACTGAAAGGGCACCTGAGAGAAGAACAGGTCATTCGGCAGTACGCCGGCAGGCAAGCCTGCCGCGGCACCGAACCCCGGCGATCGAATGAAAATGTTGGCGTGATCCGTCAGCTCGTTGTACGCAACCCCGGTGATCGAGGACCAGCGCGAGTCGGGGAAGTTTGTGACAAACCGGGTTTCATGCGACTTGACGATATTGAATTCGCCCGCCGTGAATCCGGTTGGCAGGCCGGCATGGAATATGCCGATCGCCTGGTTCGTGAAATCACTGTTGTTGTGAATCGCCCTGTCCTGGTAGCCGGTCGAGGAGATGAGCTTGCCGAAACCGACGTCAATCTCCGCAGTGAGACTGAATATCTTGTAGAAATCCTCGAAATACTCCTGCACGGAGTGCTGATTAACGAAGCCCTGATAGTTGCCTTTATGGTCGGTGTCGATGTACGGCTGGTTCGGCTGATTGACGTCCTGGTACTGAAACACCGGCGTCAGCGTGATGTTGTCGGTCAGCTTGAAGAGCATCTGCCCGCGAAACGATTTAAAGTACTCCGTGTTGAAATCCGATGCGCCCCGCGCGAGCTTGGCGCGGACGTCGGCCGGAATGCTCGTGACATTCTGGAGGGTCGGCTCTGGAATGCGATCGATGTAGCCGCCGTTCTCTCCGTTCACGGCATTCACGCGCAGCGCGGCGCGGGCGCCGAGCGGTAGATTCAACGTGCCATTGACCAAGTAATTGTTCGCGCCCCGCGTCGAGGAATACTCGGTGGTCGCCTGCGCCGAGAATTCGTCGGTGTCAGGTTTCTTCGTGATGACGCGAACGACGCCACCCATTGCGCCTGCGCCGTATAGCGTGCCTTGGGGGCCTCTCAAGACCTCGATGTGGTCGATGTCCGATGCAAGAGGATTGCTGGCGCTCGAGCGGCCGTCGGTTGTCGTGAGCAGGACGTCGTCAACGTAGAAACCGACGGTAGAGGTTGTGTTGCCGATATTCGGGATCCCGCGCAACGTCAAAGTATTCGCGCCGGGGCCGGCGGGTGTAAAGATCAGGCCCGGAATCAGCCGGGCATAGTCGTCGAACTTTACCGCGCCCATCTTCTGTATTTGATCAGCGCTCAGGACGGAAATGCTGGCGGGCACGTCCTCGAGTCTCTGTTCGCGCTTCAGCGCCGTGACGACGATCTCGTCGAGCGATTGCGTCATCGCCGAAGCGGTCTGACCGACTGTTTGAGCGAACGCACCCGTCGTCACAAGCAGCGAACCGGCCAGCGCTCCACCCGCAAGCCGCACCGCTCGCAGCAAATGTGAGCGGCGCGGCGAATCTGGCGACCCCGAATGATTCCCGGAACTTCCCATGGTGCATACCCCGATTAAGTTTGTTTTAAATATGCGGGTGCTCTTACGATCACCCGGCCGCGTACTACCGCGATCTCTCCCGAATTCCGCCCTCCACAATCCGATCAATGCCCCGACCGCGGGCGGTAGCCGCCAGGACTGGTCATCATCTCATTCGTATATGCGATCATTTATCACATGAACCGCGACGGTTGTAAAGAGGTGTAAATGCAAATTTTTAAAGCGACAAGTCGTTTGTGATCACATATTATATATGACCGACAGCACGACGTGGCTGCCGGCCGGGACCGCGCCGGCCGGCCATCGCGTGTCCAAAGCGCCTCTTCTTGCTAACCGCCGCACGCGTACGACGTCCAATGGATCATGTTCCCCAGAACGATGCAGTTGTCATTGCGCAGGTATTGGCCGGAGACCGCGACGCGTTCGGTCTTCTTGTGCGGCGCTACAGCCGGCAGATCTTCCGAATTGCCTTCCGCGTGGTCAGCGATGAGAAAGATGCCGAGGAAGTCGTGCAGGAGACGTGGCTGCGCGCCTACCGTCAGCTTGCACGATTCCAGACCCGATCGAGGTTCAGCACGTGGATCTGCCGCATCGCAATCAATTGCGCGATTGATCTACGCGCCAGACGACCGGCCGGAGCAGCTGTGATCAGCACCATGCAACCACAGACGCAGGAGCACCAGGTGGAGGTGGCCTCACCGGATCCGACTGCGGAACAGTTGGTGTTCGACGCGCAGATTGCGAAGCGAATCGGCGCCGCAATGACCCTGCTGACCAGCACGGAACGCGCAGCATTCCTTTTACGGCATACCGAGGGTAAGACCATCGAGGAGATATCCGCCGTGCTCGCAATCGGAACCAACGCGACGAAAAACTGTATTTTTCGCGCCGTAAAGAAAATGCGGGGCGCCCTGGCGCCGCTGCTGGCACATTCCGAATGAAGCATGTCAGCGACGACGAATTGGTCCTCTACTGCTACAACGAGTCCGATCTCGGGCATTCGATCGAAGCGCATTTGCGGGCCTGCCAGGATTGCGCCCACAAATTGCAGAGACTACGGGCGATGCTATCGCTGCTGCGGCTCCCGGCTCCTCCTGAACGCGCGGAGGACTACGGCAGGTCGGTCTGGCACGCGATTCGTTACCGCCTGCCGGAGCGCCGTACGCGAGCGTGGTTTCATTCGCCGACTCCGCGGCAAACGCGCTTTGCATTCGGTTCGATAGCCGTGGTGTTCCTCGCCCTCCTGGCGGGGCGCATGTTCCACAGCGCCCACCCAGCGGCGTCCCGCGAGCGTTGGAATGATTCGCAGACCGGTAACAGCGTGCTTCTGGTGGCGGCGGGAGATCACCTGGAGAGATCCGAAATGCTCATTACGGAGCTGGTCAGCGGTCACGCCGCGGGCGGCGCGGACATTTCCGCAGAGCAAGCGCGCGCGAGAGATGCAGTGTTGGCCAACCGCCTGTACCGCCAGGCCGCCGAGCGAAGCGGGAAAGCGGCGCTGGTGGAGTTGTTGACGGAGCTCGAGCGCACTCTCGTCGAGATTGCCAACTGCTCGTCCGTCCTCAGCGAGATGGAGCTGCAACGGATTCGCGACGCAATTCAGTCGCAGGACATCCTGCTGAAGGTACGAATCACCGAGGAGAGCCTCAGGCGGCGCGCAATTCCAATGGCCAATACTTCCGCACGTCGAGTGTAGACTATGCAAGATTCCAAAGCGCTCCTCCTGGCGAGCATCGTGTCGCTCGCCGCGGCCTCGGTTGGACTCGCGCGAGAGTCCGTTGCGATTCCGGTGGCCGAGAAAGCATCGCCGCCTGCTACCGAGTCGCAGCAGAATGACCTCTACAAAGACGCCACACGGCTCATGAACGAGGGTAAGTGGGATCTTGCCGCTGCACGTTTTGCAGCGGTGGCCAAAGTGCATGACTCCCTGTCGCCAGGAGCCCTTTACTGGCAAGCCTATTCGCTGCAGCGACTCGGGCGCCGTAGCGAGGCAAGCGCGGTGGCTTCACAGGTCGGCAAGGCCTACCCGCACAGTCGCTGGGTCAGAGAGTCGGAAGCGCTGTTGATCGAGATGGGCGCTGCCAGCGCCCCTGAAGATGACTCGGATGAGGACCTGAAGCTCCTCGCGCTCAATCACCTCATGGCGCACGATGAAGAACAGGGCTTGCAGGCGCTCAGGAAATTTCTCGATAGCGGCCACTCAGTCAAACTCATGAAGAATGCGCTTTTCGTCCTGGCGCAGAGCCGCTCACCTGCTGCAAAGCAGCTGCTGGAACAGATTGCGAGCGGTGCACGCTATCCACAGCTGCAACTCCAGGCAATCTTCGACCTCGGCCTGGAAGGCGGAGTGGACAACGTCCAGACTCTGTCGCGGCTTTATTCTGACTCCGCAGACAAGCAGGTCAAAAGAAAGATACTCGAGACTTATGGTGTGGCCAGACAGTCCACACCTTTGCTTGCCCTCATCAGACAGGAAAACGATTCTGAGCTGCGTGCGCTGGCGATTCATTCACTCGGTGTCGGCGGCGCGCGGCAGGAACTGGAAGGGCTCTACAAGGAAGCCGCCTCTGCGGAGCTCAAAGTGGAGCTTCTGCACTCGATGATGGTCGCCGGTAGTGAAAGCACACTGGCTCGGATTGCCGCGACGGAGTCGCAGAAGAATGTCCGACTGCAGGCCATTCGCGCGCTCGGTGAGGTGGGCGGAAAAGGGACCGGGCCTGCACTGCTCGAGCTCTATGGCGGCAGTACGGATATGCAGATCAGGCGCGCGGCCGCGGAATCGCTGCGTATCGGCGGCAAGTCGGGCGAGTTGATCGGATTGGCAACGAAGGAGCACGACCCGCTCATGAGGCACTATTTGTTGCAGTTGCTTTTATCGATGGATGACGCGGCCGCCCGCGACTACATGATGAAAATCCTGGCGCAGTGAGCATTGGCTTGCGCCTGGGGCAGTTTTATGGATTGTTTTTGAATCAACCCCATACTCGAGGAGATGACATGCAAGGCGTTTTGCCACTCGGCCGTCGATTCGGAATCGCATTCATATTGCTGGCGTCGGGTCTGTGCCTGGGGGGGGCGCTTGCGGCCGGACCCTTCAGTCTTGCCTCGACGATCACGAAGCTGGACAAGCGCATATTGCCGGTTGCTTACCGGATTGACCTGAAAACTGACATTCCGGGGGCACATTTCTCGGGAGCCGAGCAGATTGACGTCGACGTCCAGCAGGCGGCCGACACGATTACGCTCAACGCCCGTGGCCTCACCATCGCAGCGGCAAGGCTTCTGGGCACCGATGTGCAAGATGCGGTCGTCACTCTCGACGCGGAGGCCGAGACGGCTACCCTGCGCTTTCCGCATGCGCTCACCCTTGGACGGCACACGCTGTCCATCGCCTACTCTGGGCCGATCAGCGGAAAGTCCCATAGCGGGATCTTCTACACCGATTACAGTACCCCGCGCGGCACCAGGCGCATGCTGGCCACGCAGTTCGAATTCACCGCCGCGCGGACCATGTTTCCGAGTTGGGATGAGCCGGTATTCAAGGCACCCTTCACGTTTTCCGCGATCGTGCCAAAGAAGCTTGCCGTAATCTCCAATACGCCGATTACCCGCGAAGAGCCTGCCGGCATTGACGGCAGCGGGGTGAAGCAGAAGAAGGTGACCTTCGAGACGACCCCGAAGATGTCCAGCTATCTCGCCGTTCTGCTGGCGGGCGAACTCGATGCCGTACGCGACGCAGCCGCAGGAGTCAAGATTGGCGTCTGGACAACCGCTGGACACAGTGCAGAGGGCACGCTTGCGCTGCAGACTGCAAAGGCGTTCATTCCCTATTATGGTGACTATTTTGGCATCGGCTACCCGCTACCCAAGCTCGACATGGTTGCCGTGCCCGACCTGGGGTTTAACGCGATGGAAAACTGGGGCGGAATCACGTTCACGGAAGGCGACGTTCTGTTCGACGAGGCGCATTCATCGGAGGCGCAGCGCCAGTGGATCACTCACATCGTAGGCCATGAGGTAGCTCACCAATGGTTTGGCGATCTGGTGACGACTGCGTCATGGGATGACGTCTGGCTCAACGAAAGCTTCGCCGACTGGATGAGCTACAAGGCTGGTGACTACTTCCATCCTCAGTGGCAGGTGTGGTTGCGGTCGCATGCCGACAAAAAAAGAGCCATGTCGGCCGATGTTGGAGGCAACACCAAGCCGGTCCAGTCGAGCTTCGACGCCAATATTTCGTACCGCAAGGGCCCGCAGCTTATCCGGATGATCGAGAGCTATCTGGGCGAGGACGCTTTTCGCAGCGGCATGCGGCAATACATGAAAGCGCACGCGTACTCGAACGCCACCACGGCAGACCTCTGGGCCGCACTTCAGCTGGCATCCGGCAAGCCCGTGGCAGCCATTGCGGGTTCCTTCACCGAACAACCGGGCGTTCCGCTTATCCGCGTCTCGACCCGGTGCGAGAACGATGAGACCGTGGCAACGTTGACGCAGAGTCGCCTGACCGTGCCCGGAATCGAGGCCGTGAAGCTCACCTGGCAAGTACCCGTTGTGATGGCCACCGTCGGGGGTGCTTCGGCGGCTCCTGCACACACCGTAATCGTCGGGTCGAGTCCTGCCACCTTGCGCTTCCCGGGCTGTACGCAGCCGGTGAAGGCAAACCTGGGCGACGTTGGCTACTACCACACGGCCTACAACGAGTCCAATTTAAAAGCACTCACCGCGAGCTACCGGCGGCTAACTCCGGCGGATCGAGTGAACTTGTTAGGTGACCAATGGGCCCTCGTGCAGACCGGACAGACCGACGTCCGCACCTATCTCAATTTGACGCGCGAGTTGTCAGAGGAGACCGAGCTCGTAGTGTGGACGGACGTCCTTCAGGTTCTGCGCGAGATCGACGCGCTGGAGCGTGGCTTGACTGAGCGCGAAGAGTTTCAGGGCTACGCGCGCAAGCTGTTGCAGCCGCTCATGAATCGGCTTGGCTGGGATAGGCGCGACGGCGAAGACGCTGAAAACGTCCTTCTGCGAGCGGACGTCATTGCCGCGCTTGGACAATTCCGTGATCCTGCAGTGCTCGCGGAATCGAAAAGGCGATTTGCGCGCTTTGTCGCGAAACCGGACTCGCTGTCGCCGAGCCTGCGCGATGCCGTTCTGGAGAACGTCGGACGCAGCGCAGACCTCGCGACGTATCAGCAGCTGCATTCTTTGGCCAAAGCGGCAACCAGCCGCGACGAGAAGAGCGGGTTTTACACGGCGCTTGCGTCCGCACAGGACCCGGCACTGATCGATGAAACCATCAAGCTCGCCTCGACAAATGAGATCACCGGCATGGATCTGGCGATGCTGCTCATCAACGCGGCACGACGAGGCGATCCTGACCAGGTTTGGCGGGGCGTAGAGAGTCATCGCCAGGCGATCACTACGTCTGCAGTCGGCAGTGACAATCCGGGGGGATTTCTCTCGGCTCTTGCCGAGCACTCCTCGAACCCCGCGATCGCGAAGGAAGTGGTCGCAGATCCCGCCTTTGCTGCGAGCAGCGGCACTATCGGACCGGTCTTATCCATTGCACGCCAGGCCGAGCTCCGGACCCGCGTTGCACCCGGTGTGTCGCAATGGCTGAAGGAGCAAATCGCCAAAGTCCAATGAAAGGGCTCAGCAGCGCAGCGGACGGACAAGCCCGCTGCGCGCTTTACGCACGAGGCGGTAGACTCAATCCAGGTGGAACACGAGACACTCGGTGAGTCGCTCATCTGCGAAGCGCACCAGATCGCCGGCTCTCTTGCCGGGAATTGGAAACAGCCGCGCCGCGAGCGGTTTGCGCAGGCGAACCGCAAGCGTTGCGACGTCGCCGATAATTCGCTCCAGCGATTGCAGGCTTACGTCTCCGGGAATCGGAATGACGTCGAGTCCGGTGCCGCACACCGTGGAATACAGCAGCAACTCGTCGATGCCGTAGCGATGCTGGCACGCTCGCATTGCGAGCACCGGATCCTCGAGCACTGGCAACATCAAACCGGCATATCCACACATGCGCACGCTGAGTGTTTTAAGTGCTGCGGTAACTGCCGCACACGCCTGAAGCGTTCCGGCCGAGCCAAAGGGCGCGCCCGCCAACGCCTCGATACCCGCACCAATGCTGCGATCCAATCCGGGTGCCGGAGACGTATCGATTCCCAGGTAGCGGACGTGCTCCTCCCGGGCAAGCTCCAGTCCCAGCCCCTCAATCGGGGCAAGCTGCACCTCGAGGAAATCTCGCAGCCTCTGCTCGGCGACTTCGGCATTCGGTGCTCCGGAGAACGCCGCTTGCACGAGCCCCGCTGACTCCACACCAAGAGCCAGGGACTCCGTACCCTCGTGGTATGCGACAGGAAAGAACGGTGTGCCAGCCGAAACGCTCGCGGCGGCCGCGAAGCGGAAGTTAGCGATGCCAGAGGCGTCGACTGAGGAGAGTGAGGAAATGATCTGTGCGGCAGTTCGGATTGCCCCGCGAAAGATTCCACGCTCGGCAGAGGAGACCGTCAAACTATAGCTGATCGCATGCGTGCGTTGCGCCAACTCTGAAGCCCACGCGGCCAGGCCCTCGACAAATTGGTCGGTGGCCGATATCGGGCCAATACTGAGCATTACGCCACGCGCAGTAGCAGCAGCGTCGAGCTTTTCAAGAACCTGCAACGCAGCATGACGTTGACTCGAGTCGAGATGCGCGACCACCGGATTGGTCGCCACTCGGAGTGTCTGGACTTCAAAACCCGCCTCCTGGGCTCGTCCCCGAGCGCGCAACAATCTTGCGAGCGAGCGGTCGAGCGCGCTCAGATCCTGGAGATCGGACAATTCCACACCCGCAGTAATCGTACGGATGCGCAGCGGCTCGGTCGTTGCAGCCATGATCCATGACCTCCTACGGTAGCAACCGCACTTTGATATTGCGGAAGTGCGCTTCACTTCCAGGGTCGTGACCCTGAAGGGCAAACGTGCCATGCGCGATGCGCCGCTCGGAGTGGTCGGCAGGCGGAGTCCAATCATCGGGCTCTGTGAAGTCGACGACGACCCGGCCATCAACTGATGTCACGACGTGCTTACCGCTGACCCTGACACGTAGTGTGAACCACGCATCGTCTTTCGCGACCGCCTGGTAATTGTCCAGAACATCATAGAGGCCGGCAGTGCGCTTGGGGTCGCTGTGCGAGTTGTTGACCTGCACCTCATAGCCGTGCTCGGGCCAGCCTCTTTCCTGCCATAGGGTGTGAAAGTAGACCCCGGAGTTGGCCTTCGGAAAGGTCATGACGTCGAGCTGCAGCTCGAAATTCCGGAAGTCGTGGTGCTCAACCTCACCGACGTAGTACAGGTGCGAAGTCGGACCATGAACCACGATCTGACCGTCCTGAACAGAGAATGTTCCGGTTGCATCGCTTGCGCGCCAGTCGTCGATACTCTTGCCGTCGAATAACAATTTCCAACCGGCTGCCTTTTCGGCGCGCGAGACAGTATTTGGCGCAGCAGGGGGTACGGCATCGGCCGACGATGCGCCCATGACGCAGGCGAGGACCGCACAGCTCATGAGTTTCGATTTCATCCGACTCTCCAGAATTTGAACGCGCTCGGACGGTAAGCGTCTAACAGTTGATAAGGAGCCACGCAAGGAACACGGCCCCGAGCGCAACGGCAGTGGCATGCAGAGTGACCGCGAGACGTTGCGAACCTTGGAGCTTGACCGCACCAAACGACAGGGCAATTGCCGCAACACTTGCGGCAAGCGCTGTGCCGATCACAACAATCGAGAGCACAACGAGCTCAACGGTCACAGCGAGGCGCTCCGCCTGAGTCGACTCAGGCCTTAGCCACCCCAGTGCCAAAGCGGCGAAGAGGGCGAGGACTCCACCAACGGCCACCGCTGCCGTGGTGACTTCGGCGCGCCTTACCAGGCGACCGATGTTCGGCGCTGCCATCCTCCAGTAGAAAGTCAGAAAACCGAGCGCCGCCAACACGACGCCCAATGCACCCCATCGGCGCGACACGTCCGGTCGTTGAAAGTACTCGAGTCGCAGCATCGTTCTATATGAAAGAGCGCGCGTAGCCCGAACCACCGCTCCGGTCGAATCCCGGATAAAGATGATGCTCTCCCAGTTTGGGTACGGGACATACGGATCATTGGCGTTGATAGCGGCGTCACGAAATACGTCCTTCGCGCTAGGCAGGTACGGTCCGCGTCCATTGATCGTCAGCGTTCCGGGCCCCGACTGAACACGCATCATTCCGGCGGTCGCTTTAGGGTCGATCAAGCGAAGGATTCGCGCGGGCCAGCGAGTGTCCCTCCCCTCGCCCTCGTATACACCGGCGTAGTCGGGGGTTTGCGATTGGACCGGCGCCGACACGGGTGCGACGCCCAGAAACTCGCGATAGATCATCTCGTTGAAGTGATGACCATCGATCGCGTACACAGCTCCCGGACGCGCCGGCGCTGCGTGTGCCATCACGCAGAAGCAGGATATGAAAATCCCAGCGTCGTTCTGCGGGAACAATGCGAGTATCGAATGGAACCCCTCATGCGAACCGCCGTGTTCATAAACGGTGGTGGCATTCCACTCTTCAATCATCCAGGCCATTCCAAAGCCGCTTACCTGCGGTGCGTTTCTGGCGTGGACCGTAAACATCGTCTGCCACGCCGCACGCGAAAGAATGTTGGACCCCTTACCGCCCAGGAGTGCAATCATGTACTTGTCCATGTCCACGAGCGTCGCATCGACGGAGCCTGCCGGAGAACGAAATTCCGTGGAGCCCTCGAAGTACCGGCGCCACGGATCGCCTGCGTCCATCGCGTACGCCACCCCCGAATCAACCGATGGATTGCGCGAGGTATTGAGATACGTGTGCTCCATGTCCAATGGGCGGAACACATGCGCGGCAAGGAAGTCCTGCAGCAACTCGCCGCTGACAAGGCTCCCGTGGGGCAACCCAGTCTTCAATCCCGCCGCGATGATTGAGCAGATCCCACAGCGTGATCTCCCGCGCCCCCGCGCGCGGCAGATGCGCGCGCTTCAAGTAGTTGTTTGCCGGATCATCGAGGGACTTGATTCGACCTTCATCGAGCAGGATTGCGACCGCTATCGCAGTCATCGTTTTGGTGATGGATGCCACACGAAATCGCGTAACGGCAGGATCAATCGGTTTCTGCAGGCGCGCGTCTGCGTACCCGTATGTCTTGGTGAACGTGACTGCGCCGTGCTGCACGGTGGTGATGCCGAGACCTGCGAAACGCCTCTGTTTCAGCGCCTCACCGAAGACCTTGTCCGCCCACGGCTCGACTCGCTGCGGGGAAAAATCGACAGCGACTGCCGCGGCGGAGACAGAGGCGGAAGATGCACCGATCATCAGGGCGATCAGACTTTCCGCTATGAACCCGTTTCGCGGCATCATTGGTGTCTCTCCGAATCTCATGGCCGCAATTGACCTAGGATGTATATGTTGCGTATCGAGCGGCGGTGTGACATGTTATCACATTACCACAAGATATGACTGGCGATGATGAATAAGACTTACACGGAAAGCCGCCCTGCGCTGTTACGCGTCGTGGGACGATGGCAATTGTTTGCGCTGGCGTTCGCCTGCATCGTAGGCTCCGGGTGGTTGCTGGTCCTCGGGGACTGGCTGAACGCCGCCGCCCCGGGAGGAGCGATTCTCGGCCTGATGGCGGGGACAAGCGTCATGCTCGCGGTGTGCGCGGGTTACGCAGAGCTCGCGGCCAGAGTTCCAGTGGCGGGTGGAGAGTTCGAATATGCACGGCGCGTCTTCGGGCGCCGCACTGCTTTTCTCGTGGGGTGGTTTTCCACGCTCTTTCTGCTCGCCGTCGCGGCATTTGAGGGCATCGCGCTCAGCTGGATCGTCGGTGTGCTGTGGCCTCCAAGTGGCGGTCCGACGCTCTATCATCTATTCGGTGCGCCGATCACCAGCGGCGCCCTCGCCATCGGGGTTGGTGGCGCGGTCGCGCTCGCGTGGGTGAACCACCGTGGCATCGCTAGCGCCGCGCGCCTGCAGGCGATCGTAACTTACGGCTTCCTGGCACTGGCAGCGCTGGCAATCATCCTGGGAATCGGACTGGGATCGATGTCGAACCTCTCGCCGGTCTTCGTTCCCCTCAAGGCGCAGCCATGGTGGATTGGCGCCCTGTGGATCTTTGCTACGACACCGTTCTTCCTCAATGGCTTTCAAAGCGTTCCGCAGGTTATTGAAGAGCGCGCGGAGGGTATAGGGTTCGGCACGGTTTCCCGCGTCATGTACGGCGCGATCATTCTTGCGTGTCTCTTCTACTGCGCCATCATTTTGTCCTCAGCTATGGCGACTCACTGGATCGAGTTGCCCGGCAAGGAGCTGCCGGCCGCCGCCGCCGTGCAATTACTTCTTCCGCACGGTGTGTTGATGAAGCTTATTCTGATTGCCGCGGCAGTCGCCATTGCCAAGGCATGGAACGGAATCATCATCTGGGCCGCTCGCCTGCTCCTTGCCCAGGCGCGCGCCGGGTATCTACCTGCCGCCCTCAGCCGGATTCATCCGCGCCGCGGCTCGCCATACGTCGCGATCATCACCGTCGCAGTTGCGAATGTAGTCGGCGTGCTGCTCGGTAGAGGAGCCCTGGTGCCGCTGCTCAACATGAGCTCGATCTGCATCGCCTTCACGTTGGTGCTGACGGTGCTCGCTGCATTGAGGCTGAGGGCGTTGCCGACATGGACGTCGACCCCCTACGCCGCGCCTGGTGGCCGACTCACTTTGTATTATGCCGTTGCAGGTGCACTTGCAATGGCAGTCTTCGCCGCCGTCGAACCCCTCATAGGGCCGCTAACCCAGGTACCGACCGAATGGCTCTTGATAGCTGCGTGGGGTGCGGTGGGCGGCGCCGTCTGGCGTTTGTACGGCCGATTCCAGGTCTCAGCCATGGAAAGGGTGACACCTTTGCTTGATCCCGAGGTCTCGACGAACGCCGAAAATAAATGACATTGTCCCGTGTGGCGAGCGGACCAAGCCGCTCAAACTTACATGCGCTCGAAGTCCGAACGACACTCACGTCGTGCAAGCGGCCTCGCAGACGCGCAAGAAGTTTTCGCCCAGCACTCGCCGAACGTCGGCTTCCGCGTACCTTGCAACAAGCATGCATTCGATCAGATCGGGCAGATTTTCCGGCATCAGGTAATGGAAACCCGCCCAGTCAGGCTGCGTCGCCTGCGGCCACTCCAGAGGCCGCGCACGCACATACGCGTTCACGGCATCGCGATCGAAAACGGCATCGAGTCCCAGCCCAACGTGGTTTATACCGACCAATTGCGCAATGTAGTCTATGTGTCGGAACACAGCCTCTGCAGAAGACTTCGGCGTGCCAAGATAGTCACTCGCCCCTGAAATTCCGATTACGCCCTGGGTGCGGGCGCATTCCTTGATTTGATCATCCTTGATGTTGCGATAGTGGGGCGCCAGCGCGTGTGCGTTGGAATGACTGAAGATCATAGGTCGGGTCGCCATGGCCAGTGCGTCCAAGCTCGTGAGGTATCCCGTGTGACTGAGATCAACCATCATGCCGACGCGCTGCATTTCGCGAACGAACGCCCCACCGAATCGGGTGAGGCCGCCGTCACGCCCTTCCGCGCATCCTCCTCCGACACTGTTGCTCTGATTGAAGGCGAGTAACGTATACAGCACTCCGAGTTCGCGGAACGCCCCGATCGTGCACAGATCTCTCTCGAAACACCGTGTTCCTTCGAAATGCATCAACACCGCGAGCTTTCCCGCTCGCCTGACGCTCTCGATCTGCGCAACGGAAGTGACCAGTTGCAGTTTGTCGGAACGCGCTGCGATTTCAGCACGCGTCTTTGCGACGATTCGCAGTGCGTCGGCAGTGGTGTGATTGTCACCCGCAAGAGTCAGGGAGACCAGCCCGAAGCCGGATGCGGTGAATCTGAAACGTGTACATAACTCCATCCTCGACTCGTCGTCCGACACCGATTGCGATGATTTCGTTTAGCCACGCGTAGCGCGGCGCGTCGGTCTCAAATTTCGCAGTGACACGCAGATAGTTCTCGTCGGGGGAAAACAGCGCATGTCCACCCGGCGCAACGACTCGACCGAGTACGCCGGGAGACGTAGCCCAAAGGCCCTCATAGCGGAACGAAATAAGGGCTTGATCGACGGCGCGCATTACACCGGCCACATTTATGTGTACCAGCCGATCACTGCGAACTGACGCCCAGTCGCCGCCAACAGGAAGCACTTCGCCGCGGAGGCGGGGTCCCTCGAAATGACCTCCTTCAAAGGCCCAGATCGAAAGGCGCTCACCCGCCTGCGGTCTCTGGATTTCCCAACCGCGGCCCACGCGAACCCACAGCGTGAACAAGAAGGCGGATCGCAGTGCGTCCATGCCCAGTGCGTCGGTGTGGCTGCTCATGTCGTGTGCTCTCCTGGCGTGCGTATCGAACTGGTGAAGCTAGCGTCCATCGCCCACCCCGCCCAATAGGCGTGAAAGTGCCGCGAGGGTTTGGTCTCGCCACCGCCGCCGCTGCGCCAATTCCCGCTCGCCCTTGATCTCCGTACGCCGCCAATGTTCAATCGAAGCCAGCGCCGCGTCGCCCCACGGTCGATCCACGTTCAGGTCGGCGCAGATCTCCTGATACCCATCTACGTAGAACTTCGATACGTATTCACGAAAGCCGCCTGCGGAATTCAGATCCATCGTCTCGAACGGTCCGATAAACGCCCAACGGCGACCCAGACCGTGCTTCATGCATGCATCGAGGTCCTCCGGACTGACGACCCCGTCCTCAACCAAACTCATCGCCTCCGCAATGACCGCCGCCTGGAGGCGGTTGACGACGTAACCTTTCACGGGCTTGCGCACCACGATCGGATGCAGACCCAGGGTCTGCAGGAAGCGCTTTGTGCTGTCGAGCGTCGCCTCATCCGTCCAGCTGGATGGTACGAGTTCGACGAGTGGGATCAAGTGAGGTGGATTGAAAGGGTGTGCGACGAGGCAACGCTGTCGGTGCTGCGGCTGCGACAGGAACGAGTCCGGAGGAATCGCGGAGCAGGAACTGGCGAGAACCGCCTGCGCAGAAGCCACAGCATCCAGTTCTGCGAACAGACGGCTCTTGACTTCAGAGTTCTCGACGACGCATTCCTGAATATACTGCGCGTCCTGGACGGCGTCGGCTAGATCCGCTGCCGCATGGATGCGCTTGCCCGCCTCATCGGCGCTGACAATCAAATTCCATTCTTGCATGTCAATCAGGGTGGCACGTACCGCTTCGATGCAGCGCGCCGATTGCGCCCGGTCGCTGTCGAACACACGAACCTCAAGGCCCGCGCGCGCCATGAGCGCAACCCACCCCTGGCCGATGAATCCGGCACCTACTACAGCAACTGTGCGCATGATCGTCACTTCTCCCGCCGACTGCTCTGCGTGGTCACACGGGCATTGCGGCCGCCGATACCAGCTATTCAACCCCAACGCCAGCGCTTTACCGGCGCGGCTACCCCACGGCGAACTCGGGTGTCACGCCATAATCTAATCTGATAAGATATGTGATCACGTAACTAGAGTGCAGTCAAGCGAGAGTGATCCGCGCCTCACCAGAGCTCGGAACGGTAAAACTCATGAAGAAAACCCTTCTCCTCGCGCTGCTGCCAGCCAACGCGGAAATCCAGCTACTCACTGACGCAGAGGTGCGGAAAGGATGCCGACGAAACGCAAGCTCAGCGGAGTGGCTGCGATTCTCAAGAACGGGCCGGCCCGCTCGGGGCCAATATCGACAGGGGTTACAATGGAATTCGAGCGCATCAATCCAATGACCAATGAAACGGCCAGCACGGCCCCGGCCATGACAGCCGCCGAAGCGATCGCCGTAGCCGATCGCGCCGCCGAAGGATTCGCTAAGTGGTCCGGAGCCGGCCCGAACGCCCGCCGGGCGCTTTTGACGAGCGCAGCCGCAGCTCTCGAAGCGCGTAAGGATGAATTCGTCCGCGCGATGATGGCCGAGATCGGTGCAACGGCCGGTTGGGCGATGTTCAATCTGATACTAGCAGCCGGGATGATTCGCGAAGCTGCCGCCCTGACGACTCAAATCGGCGGAGAGGTTATCCCCTCGGACAAACCTGGCTGTTTAGCACTCGCGCTGCACGAACCTGTCGGCGTGATTCTCGGCATCGCGCCTTGGAACGCCCCCATCATCCTTGGCGTGCGCGCGATCGCCGTTCCCTTGGCGTGCGGTAATTCCGTCATCTTGAAGGCGTCAGAACTGTGTCCGCGCACGCACGCCTTGATCATAGAGGCTTTTGCCAGCGCCGGATTTCCCGAAGGCGTCGTCAATATCGTCACGAATGCGCCGAGCGACGCCGGTGAGGTGGTGGGTGCTCTGATCGACCACGCAGCGGTGAAACGCATTAACTTCACCGGCTCTACCGCGGTAGGCCGAATCATTGCGAAGCGCGCCGCCGAGCATTTGAAGCCCTGCCTACTCGAGCTCGGGGGCAAAGCGCCGTTGATCGTTTTGGACGACGCCGACCTCGGCGAGGCAGTGAAGGCGGCGGCGTTTGGGGCCTTCGTGAATCAAGGTCAGATCTGTATGTCCACGGAACGCATTATCGTCGTCGATTCCGTGGCCTCCGACTTCCTCAAACGTTTTGCCGCCAAGGCAAAGTCCATGCCTGCCGGTGATCCCCGCGAAGCCAAAACTCCGTTAGGCGCCGTGGTCGATCGTAAAACCGTGCAGCACGTCAATAGCTTGATCGACGATGCCACGTCGAAAGGCGCGACTGTTATTGCCGGCGGGAAGGTCGACGGCGTACTTATGCCCGCAACCGTCATAGACGGCGTCACCGCGGCGATGAACATCTATCGCGACGAGAGTTTCGGCCCCGTCGTGGCCATCATTCGCGCCAAAGATGAAACTGATGCCGTCCGTCTCGCAAATGACAGCGTGTACGGCCTGTCGGCCTCTGTATTCACGCGCGATACGGCTCGGGGGTTGCGCGTGGCGCGCCAGATTCGCTCCGGCATCTGCCACATCAACGGTCCTACCGTGCACGACGAACCGCAAATGCCCTTCGGAGGAGTGGGCGCGTCCGGGTACGGCCGATTTGGCGGCAAGGCGGGCATAGACCAATTTACGGAATTGCGTTGGATCACGATTGAAACTCAACCCGGTCACTTCCCTATTTGACACTTAGGGTTCTGGTGCATCTGCGGACAACAGTCTGCGCTCGGCCGCCGAAGCGCTTACGGGCACTCTTGTCAGCGACGGGAAACGGCTTGAAATAAGGCATTTCTGTTTCGCGGCTTGTGCGTCTTCTATCCGGCAGGGACTAACTCCAGCCGCCGAATGGCCTTGCTGGAATGACTCTGCTCCCAATTCGCGGAGAATTTCCCGAACCACTCGCGCGCGACTGCCTCGAAACTATCCCCGGCCGAGTATTTTCCCGCACGGCGCTTCGCGGCGGTATTGATGCCGCGCTTGCAGTCGCGCCGCATTGAATCGCGTTTCTTCCGTGCTTGGGCGGGAGAAACTTCGGGATACACACCCAGCGACAGCAATTGCTCCCTACGGTCAAACCGAAATTTAAATCGCCACCAATGCCCGCCCTGAGGGGTGACGAGCAAAAAGAGTCCGAGTTCAGCGGAAAGCTTGTACGGTCGGTCTCGCGGTCTTGCAGCCCTAATTATGGTGTCGGAAAGCATGGGCCTTTGGTCTCACGCCTTCAACGTGCGTGTCACTGATTTGAATAAATGCTACGCCAATGGGCGTGCGCGCGCCCGCGGACGGTTCACATAATTGTCAGGGCCCTACATGATGAGGATTTTGGTGCAAGTGCGGTCACGGCAAAACTATCGGAATCTCGTCGTCGTGTTCTAGTCTGAAGTTCCGCCCGGCGTCGCGCGATAAATTCTATGTGTGACAGATACATGCATGGATTTGCCGTGTGCGGGTTCTGACTACACGGGGATTTGATCGATTAACTCGAAGGCGCGGCGCTGCAGAGGTGTCGGTGTGGTGAGGATATCGAAGGTCGCTGGGTGTTCGAGATCGCCGGGGGTTCTGCAGGTGTTGCGCACGAGGGTGGCGAGTTCGGCGATGAGGGTACGCAGACTGTGCGCTGGCGTGCCGTCTTCGGTGATGTGGGTGTGGACTTTCGCAAGCGCGGAGGTCGAGCGCTTGGCCGGCGCGACCGGATCGCGCTTGACCTTGGCGGCTTGATCCTCGTCGGCGAACAGCAATGGCCGCCAGGCCTCGATCATGTGCCACTCGACGTAATAGCTCAGCATGCACAGGAAGATATGCGCACGCACTCGGCTCTCGAGTCGGTGATGGATCGGGCGGATCTTCAGGTCCACGGTTTTCAAGGAACGGAACGCACGCTCGACTTGGGTGAGCGCCTTGTAACTGCGCACGGCGTCAGGGGCCGACATCTGTTTCTTGGGTAATCCGGTGCGGATAACGTAGATGCCGTCGAGCGCAGCTTCTGCGGCGACTTGGGATTCGAGGACCTGATACTTCACCGCAGTGTCCGTGATGGTCAACTCGAAGTGCTTGCCGACTTTGTATTTGTCGAGCACTCGCCCGAGCTTCACGCCGATCGTAGCCGCTCCCTCGAGTGCGCCGCGTGCGACGCGGTCACGGATCTTATCGAGTTCGAGCCGGGTCGCCTCCAAGAGAGCTTGGCGTTTATGTGCTCTGAGCTTCGCGAGCTGCGGGTTACGGCAGGCGATGAGCCGCTCATTGGGATACTTCGGATCCGAGAACTCGAAGAGATTGCGTTCATCGAAGAGCCCCAACTGCAGCGCACCGGCCTCAACCAGGCCGCGGATTTGGCCGCTCTTCAAGGCGGTGATCCACGCCATCCCGTCGATGTTCTTGAGTTCGCCGATCGCCTTGTGCGAGATCATGCCGCGATCCCCGACCAGCACCACCCGCTCCAAGCCGAAGGACTCTTTGAGCTTCGTCACCTGGGGCATCAGGGTCGTAGTGTCCGAGGTGTTGCCCTCGTACACGGACACCGCGATCGGGCACCCCTCTCGCGTGGTCATCAGTCCATAGTTGACCTGCAGTTCGCCGAAGTGCTTGGCTGCGAGCTTGCGCTCGATCGCCGGCTGACGCTCGAGCAGCCAGTCCATCGCCGCATACAGATCATCTTCATCGGCCGCGCTGACCCCGAACTCCTCGGCGAGAGTGCTCGTTTGCCACCAGCGGGTGGTGGCAAGCTTGGTATGCGGAGCCAATACGCGCGCGGCGATGAGCGCCAAGATGCGATCGCGTTCCGGGCTCGGCCGCGAACCTATCAAGGAGTCGATGCCGAGTCGTTGCATCGCGAGGCGCACCGCTTGGACATGGCCGTGGGGGCGCGACCCCAACACCTCGAGCCGCTCGGTGAGCGGCACGAAGGTCTCGCCGCGCAGCGCCCGGCGCACCAGATCGATCACCGGTGCCGGCAAGTGCGAGAGGTTGCCGAGGGTTTCGTTCTTGACGCGATCGCCCTCACGATAGCTGCGCCGAAGCAGATGCGTCTCGTACACACGGCCTTTGTAGGTGCGCCGTGTGGTGACGACATGCACGGCGCCTCCACGTTCTGACATGCGAAGAAACGTAGCACAGCACGAGGATATAGTCAACTATTTAGTGACTACAATATGTACCCATGTAATGGGCCCCATATCGCGCGAAACACGGAAAAACGAGGGATCTGCTGACTACTCAGCCTATAAAACCGCGGGGGAACTTCAGATTAAATAGTTCCTGATCGACAAATACACCACGGCCATTTTCAAACTCCCCTATCGTGGGTAC
>WNFI01038199.1_pt1 | contig 38542 bp, 49 predicted proteins | sample 5400471 | NCBI WGS metagenome assembly WNFI01 (sample SAMN13153348, study PRJNA577476) | soil metagenome | isolation source: 100 cm saprolite on Douglas fir-dominated hillslope | place: USA:California | collected 2013-09-17 | reverse complement strand
GCGGCGGCGGCGCCTCCGTTTGCGTTGCTGAACTGGCCGATCGCGGTCGACGATATGCCGTTCGCGATGGCGGCGTTGCCGAATGCCGACGCGCTGACACCTGTCGTTTGCGCGCCGCTGCCAACTGCCGTGGCATTGCCACCGGGCGCATTGTTGACGCCGCCACCCGCCGCGTAGTCAGCGGCCGAGGCGAAGCCGGCGCCAAACGACGCAACCGCCGCGACGCCGGCGGCCAACGCCAGCGCCCGCAACCTTCCGCCCGACAGGGCGCTGCTGCCAAGCAGGCGCGCCCGGCGGTCGGTGCGGTGCGGCGCGCTGCGAATGATGCAACCTGCCGGGATAACGTTTCCGGGACCCCGGCTATCAGACATGCGCTCCCCCACGGCAGATGGCGACGATCCTGTTGCTTCGATCTGCGGTGACGCGATCTTGGCCAAGCTGTGCAGGGGCCGCATCTGACGTTCGTCAGATGCGGTGAACGAAAGCAGGAATCCCGGCATGAACGTTGCTGATTGCTGCCCAGTGAGGCTTCACGGCAACATCGTGCATGACGCAATCGAGCCTTGCGGCAGAGGCGGGCCCTGGACCAGAATTTGGATAAAGCTTGAGTAGACCCGTGAGGTGGACCGACCCTTGGCGCCTCCGGTTTGGCGGCTCTTAAAGACGTGGATGCATAGCAACTCGGCTATGCCGAGCTGCGTTCTATTTGAAGACCCAAGCCGGAAACATCCGGCTTGGGGGACATATAGCGCGAAGACGCGCTTCGCGCTTCTGCCCGGGCATGACGAACTCTGATGCACTGTACGGAGCATCGGATGCGATCAATGCGCTTTTCTTCTGCAAGATATTTCATTGAAAATTCATGCAAGAGTAGCAGTTGACATATTGATGTTTATCATCGTTTTAGTTCAGGCATGCTGCATCTGGTTTGACGAGTTCGTCTAACTTCGCGCTTCGCCGCAAGCGGAGCTCGGCCGGGTGACGTGCAATTCCAGAGCATCGCTGCTCATTCTGTCTCGGACTTCCTGCTGAGGCGCTCATCCTTCGGCAGCCCGCGTGTCCGGCCGTCGATCGCTTTCATCAATGCGGCGAGGTCATCGCGCCTTTCGAGCCTCGCGATCAGGTTCGGCCGGTCAGCGCAATTTCTCGGCAGCGCTTTCGACAGCAGCCAGAGCCGCGCATCGACGCGTAGTCGGGAGCGGCTGATGTTTTCATGGTCGAGGACATATTCGGTTTTGCCGTCTCGCTTGCGGCGGCGGATCAGATACTCGAGATCGCCGACGACGGCCGCAACGTGTCTTTCTGCTTTTTTGCCCAGTTGCAGGCTCTTGCCATGGCGTAGCGTGGCTTTTTTTTAGAACAAGCCGCCCATGTCGCGCCGACCGTCGAGCACGCGCACGATTTCGACCGCGTCGATTGCGCCTTCGTCGGTGTCCGGATCGGTACGGTAGAGCAGCAGGTAAGGGGCCTCGACCAGCATCCGCAGCGTCGGTCGAATGTCTGGGCGTCGCACACCCATGCGTGGCTGCGATTGCAGCAGGCGGCCTTTTTCTTCGATCCGGTCGAAATACCGCTCGGCGGCGGCGGGCTGTTCAAGCCCGATCATCACATAGATTTCCAACAGGTCATCGCGGGCCTGGTTCGACCAGATCAGCTTAGTCGGCATCGCCGCTGGCTTTCCTCGCGCCTTTCAACCGCGTGCGGGCCTCGCGTCGGAGTTCCTGCATGTCCAGTTCACCGGCCGAACCGCTGGCAAGACCCGTGTCCCACATCTGGCGCAGTCGCTTGATGTCTTCCTGGCGCAGTTCACGCTTGAGCTGCCAGTCGCGAACCGCTTCGCGCACAATCTCACTGGTGGTGGCGTACTCACCGGTTTCGACCGCCGCCTTGAGCGCGGAAATCTGCTCGCTGGTCAGCGCCACACTGACTTTTTCGACGTTCGCCATACGGCACCTCCGGCGCTCATGGTAGTAAATATTACTACTTCCTGACACCATCGGCAAGCGGATTTGATCCCACCTCAACCCCGGATCAAGTCCGGGGCAGGCACCCGGATCAAGTCCGGGGCAGGCGCCCAGATCAAGTCCGGGGCAGGCTCCAGAGAGCGAGCTTCGTTCGTCTCGACCCCCGCAAGCGCAGGGCAATCGCATATGAAAAAATCGGGCTGCTGGGATAACCGCTTTTGTTTCCACCCAAAAACTTTTGTTTCCACCCAAAAACAAGAGAAGTGCTCTTGAGGGCATATAATCGGCATTATTGTGCTCTTACGGGAGCGGCCGATGTTTTGGTGGTCGAGGACATATTCGGTTTTGCCGTCTCGCCTGCGGCGCAGGGTCCAGTCGTTGCGGCTGTCGTCGGCGATCTCGAGGATCTGATCCGCCATGGCATCGTAGCCGATCTCCCGAGCCCTTTTGTAGCGCGCCGCAAAATCTTCGCGGTTCTCGCTCGCCCAGTTCCGCACCGTGCTTGGGACGGGCATGCCGGGATCGCGGCACACATCGGCCAGCGTGCGGCCACCCGACAGTTCGTCCAGGATCCGGCCGGCGAGGTCAGCCGTGTAGACGGTAGGGCCGCCGCCCTTGGCGCCTGCGATTTTCCGAGACCGCCGGTAGCGCGCGGCAAAGCCCTCGCGATCTTCCGTCGCCCATTGCCACACCGTTCTGGTGGATGGCATGCCGGGATCGCCGCATAGGTCGGCCAGCGTGCGGCCGTTCGACAATTCCCCCAGGATCCGTTCGGCGATCGCGGCCGTGTAAAGGCTGGGGCGCCCGGCCTTGTCGGTTTTCCGGGCCGCCCTGTAGCGCGCCGCAAAACCCTGGCGATCCTCCGCCACCCATTGCCACACCGTGGCGCTGGATGGCATGCCGGGATCGCCGCAGATGTCGGCCAGCCTGCGGCCGTTCGACAATCCGTCCAGGATCCGTTCGGCGATCTCGGCGGTGTAGAGCGATGGGCGCCCGCTCATGACGGAAGCAACGCCTGTGGTGCACGATCGCTGATCGAGCGATCCAACGGCCTGGCCTGGCGAAATGGTGCGAGCGCGTCGGCATCGTTGTGCGGCAGGCCGTTGATGACGGACCTGGCGATCTGGAATGTCATGAGGGTTATCCCGGTATCAGATTGGGCGTCCGTGATGTTTTGATCGCCGTGCCCTGGCGCATGATGAATTGTGCTTGAGCCAAAGTTTGTCGTCATTGCAATGACGCTGAGGGAGCGGTCGGCAAACGCTCAAGTCCGTCATTGCGAGGAGCTCTTGCGACGAAGCAATCCAGCCTTGCTTGCGGCTCTGGATTGCTTCGCGGAGCCTGTCATCGGGCGCGCATTCGCGCGACCCGTTGGCTCGCAATGACGTGGAGGGTTAGTTCGCCAAATACTCAAGTTCGTCATTGCGAGGAGCCAACGGGCCCGGCCTTCGGCCGGCCCGATGATAAACTCCGCGACGAAGCAAGGCCCCAACGCAAAAACCCGCCGCGCATTGCTGCGGACGGGTTTTCACGCGAAACAAATCAGTTTGATAAAAACACCCTCTTTGTCCGGACCGGTCAATCGCTTTTCAGACGATTTATCCACAGAGCCTTGACAGAATGCTGACCTCATCCTGAGGAGCTTGCGAAGCAAGCAGAACGCGACCGTTTCCGATTCTACTTTGGTGTCAGAATCCCGCGCCAACAAAAAAAACCCGGCCGAGGGTCGGCCGGGTTTCGAACTTCAAGCGCGCGGAGCGCTGTGCGACAGATCAGTCGCACACTTCGACGCGGCGGATGCGCCAGCCGTATCCGTCCCAGAACCGCTCGCGAACCAGGCGGCAGGCGGGCTCTTCGACATAGACCGGAGCGGGCGCGCCATAGCCATAGACCGGCGCCGGACGGCTTGCCGCGATCGCGCCGCCGAGCAGGGCGCCGCCGATCAGGCCACCGGCCACGCCTGCGGCGATCCGGCCACCATCGGCCTTGGCGGCCGGCGCAACCGACACCAGCGAACCGGCAACCGTCGCGACTGCGAGCAGGGCGGAAATTGATTTCTTCATTGCTAGGTCTCTCCTGAAGATGGCGCCGGGTCCGACGCGGGATTTAAGGGCTACTCACTCGCCGTATTTCAAGTCCACGGTCTCACTCAAAAGCGCCCGCCGTCAACCTGACGTAAACGTTGCAAGAACGTTGCAAGCCAATCGCCCGAAAAAACGGTTTTTTCAGGCCGATTTTTTCAAGCGCGTTACCAAAAACGTTCCGGCAAAGGCCTATTAGCATCCCCGGAACGTTCATGTTCATTACAAAAGACCAGTCGGCTCAGCCGCAAACCCGGACGCGGCGAATCCGCCAGCCATAGCCGTCCCAGAAGCGCTGACGCTGCCAGTAGCAGTCGCCATAGTAGCCGGGGCCCGCGACATAGGCCGGGCCGCCGTAATAGCCATAGCCTGGTCCGTAATAGCGCGGTCCGCCGTAATATCCATATCCGGGTCCGTAATATCCAGGTGACGCCAGGGCTCCACCGATGAGCGCGCCGCCGATCAATCCGGCTGCCACGCCTGCGGCAACGCCGCGCTGGGCATGTGCCGGAGCAGGCGCTGCCAGGGCGGAAACAGCCAAGGTGGCGGCGGCGGCAATTGCCATCATAGATCTCTTCATGGCTTCACCTTTCTTTCGAATTCCCGGCTCTGTTGAGCCCAACGACAGCACATCGCAGTCTGTCGCGCTGAAAGTTCCATATTCCACTTGAATGATCAATGAACACAGCGGCGTAATCTCGCCAAGATCGCGGGAAGATCGCGGTTTCGCGCTATTGTTGCAGCGCAGCATTTTTCCCGTTTGGCCGGTATTGCGCTTACGATCCGGAAAGGAGCTACCCGTCCGTGCTCGACATTCCCAGTTTGGAATTGCTTGAAAAGCCGGTTTTTCCTTTTGCATCCCGTCGGTGTCGCCAATATCTCTGGCGCCAGCATCACCAGCGAGCCCGCCTTCGTTCCATGATTATTTGTTCATGATTGTTTGTTCATGATTGTTTGTTCTTGCAACGTCCTCAGCGACCACGACGTCCGCTCCGCCGTAGCCGCAGCGGACGCGTTGCCGCGCACGGCAAGGCAGGTCTATGGATGCCTCGGATGCAGCGCGGAATGCGGCCGCTGCGCCCGCACCATCAAGAAAATCATCGACGAGGCGCTGGGCGCCTGCGCCAAGGCCTGCTGTTCGGGCTGCCCGCACAGCCGCGCCGAAGCCGACACCCATTCCGAGCCCGGGCCGGTCGAAGCCGCCGCCTGAGGGCGAATTAATCCGGGATAGCCTGCCCTGGCGCCCGGCGGCGACGTTGTCGTTCCATGCGAGCTGACCTAGAACGCGTTCCAGACTATTGCCCAGATCGGTGGGTCTCGACAACGGAGTGCAGCACATGAAGGGCGATCCCAAGGTCATCGATTTCCTCAACAAGGCGCTCCGCCACGAGCTGACCGCGGTCAACCAGTACTGGCTGCACTACCGGCTGCTCGACAATTGGGGCCTCAAGGATCTCGCCAAGAAATGGCGCAAGGAATCGATCGAGGAAATGGAGCACGCCGACAAGCTGATCGACCGGATCATCTTTCTCGACGGCTTTCCGAACATGCAGGTGCTCGATCCGCTGCACATCGGCCAGAACGTCAAGGAGGTGCTCGACTGCGACCTCAAGACCGAGTATTCGGCACGCGCGCTGTACGAGAAGGCCGCGACCCATTGCCACGCCGCGAAGGATTACGTGACGCGCGATATCTTCGAGAGCCTGATGAAGGACGAGGAGAGTCACATCGATTTCCTCGAAACCCAGATCGACCTCGTCAAGAAGATCAGCGTCGAACTTTATTCCCAGAAGCACATCGGCGAACTCGATCACGATTAACCTCGGTGCACCGCGCCACTCCGTCCTTGACCGTCACCACCCGCCACCGGGTCTGCGCAGTTGCGTAGGGTGGGTTGAGTGAAACGAAACCCACCGATGCACGCCGAGGCGTTGCGATGGGTTTCGCTGCGCTCAACGCGTCCTTGTACGGACTGACCCATCGTTCGTCATTCCCCGATGCGCAATTGCGCATCGTGGATGCGCCACTTGGCGCAGGCCCGGAATCCATACTCCCTGTGGTGGTTATGGATTCCCCGATGCGCAATTGCGCATCGTGGCTCGCGCAAGAGCGCGCCCCGGAATGACGGCTGTCGTTTAATGGTTGCTACGAGATCATCAACGCTCCGGAATACTGGATCGCCCGGTCGAGCCGGGCGATGAGGGCGACGGTGTTTCCGGTCGAGTCAGGCGATGACGGCTATGTCCTGCGTCATGCGCGTGCTCCGGTGGCGCGGCGCCGCCACGGCCAGTCGATCACGGCTTGTCGACGATGTTGGTGATGGGGCGGTCGCTGCCCTGAGCAGTTTCTTCGTGCCATTTTCCCTTCTCGTCCTCGTATTGTATGACTTCGGTCCTGCCGGGAACCTTTTGTTCGGCGGCGGCGCGCTTGGCGGCGGCGCTCGCCTCGGCGTGGGTCGCAAACGGTTCGGAAAAAACCGCGCCGACCTTGTAAGCCCAGCCGCCGTCATGTTCGACGATGGTGTAAGTGACTTCAGTCATGGTTTTCTCGCTTGTGGTTGGGGCGCCGATGGCGCGAGATGGAATTGCAAGGCTGCTTGATGCGATAGACCCGCGACGCCGAGCGTTGCGGGAATCCAGACGATCAATCCGCAGGCGCCACTATGGCAGCTGCGAGGTCAGTGGCAAGGGCGCATCGCTCAAGTGTGATCCACCTGGATTGAAGGTCTACGGCGACGTTGCGACAACGGCAGCGTGCCCTCTCTCCCCCCAACTCAGGTTTACCCGAGTTGGGCATCTCAAATCGTCGAAGTCGGATATATCCAACTTCGATCGGGAGAGGATTGGGGTGATCGAGACGAGCGAAGCTCGCTCTCTGGGTTACGGCCTATCGATAAGCCTTGACCCCTCACCCGGATCACCTCGACGATGCTTTGCATCGCCGAGTTGATCCGACCTCTCCCCATGGGAGAGGTCGCCAAACTCGCAAACTTCGTTTCGGAGTGATCAATCAGCTCCAGGTGCACAACAGATCAATTAACGCGCGCCGCTCGAGCGCGGATGACGGCGCGATCCGGCACCTGCCACCACACGCCCTCGATCGGCACCCAATAGGCGCCATCGCGGACGTCGTATTCGGTGCGATGGCCATCGGCGATGTCGCAGCAGGGTACGCCGCTGGGGCTCCTGATGGCCTTGAACCAGGAACGGATGTTGTCGGGCACGTTCTCGAACTGCCCGCGATCGACGGCCTGCGCCGCACTGGTGAGCGCACCCAAGAAAGCCATCATGACGATCGGCGCGGTCCTTCGCATCGGATCCTCACTGCAGCGCTGCATTCGCTCCGCTGGCGTTGATCTTACGTCTGAGCGGCGAACGAATCGAGCTTTCGTGCGCAATTAGGCACGAGCCCGGCGGCCTATGCATGCTCAAAAAATAAGCCTGCGCTGCGGCACAGGATTGATGCGGTGCGGAATTGCAGCAAGCGAATCGGAGGCAAGTAGCCGCCTCACTTGCTCCGGCGCAGGATGTCGATGCCGTGGATGGTCTGCGCGAGCGCGTAAGGTTTCAGCAGGGCCGACAGTTCCGGATCGGCGAGGGCCCACGCGCCCCAGTCGCTGGAGAGGTTGTCGACCAGGATGATATCGGGCGGCAGCCTGGTGAAATCCTCGATCAGCGCCGCTCGCTCGCGCGCCAGATAGAAGTCCAGCCGCGCGTCGGTCTGCGGGTCGACCGCGCCGTTTTGGCGGAGCCGGCGCACGAATTCCCGGATCCACAGGCCCTGTTGCCGGGAAACCCAGATGCCATCCAGGTCTCGCACCAGCGGATGGCCGATCACGGCCTCGCTGCTCAGCATCAGGATCCTGGGATGGGCCTTGAGCCGGGCAACGGGGCCGTCGATGTCGCGGACATTGAAGGTGGCATTGAACCACATGCAGCCCGCGGCAAAGATCACCGCCAGCGCGGCCACACCACCGAAGCGGTATCGGCGGTCGGCCGGCGTTGCCACCGGGCTCATGGCGACCGCAATGCCGAGCGCCATCATCCCGAGCGCGACCATGGGATAGGACTGATAGGCCCCACAGCACGACGGCGAAGATCGCTCCGGCCATCCAGAGCGTCGTCGCGGAACTCGCCAGCAGCGCGGACCACGAAACCACCAATGGAAGATAGACGTCGCGAACCAGCGGGAAAATCAGCGTGAAATATTCAGGATAGAAAATGAACACGCCAACGCCGTAGCTGATGACGAGCAGCGCGGCGATGACGTTCTCGGGCGCGAACAGCGTTCGCCACGATCTTGCACGGATCGCGGCGACGATCATGCAGCCACCGACCGCCAGCGCGAAATACGGCTTGAACATCATGGTCACGGCGGCACCGAGGCCGGCGATCGCGATCGCCCAGCAGGCAACCGGCTCGCGATGGCCGCGCAACATGCAAGCTGCGAGCGCCGGCAGAAACGCTATCAGCGCAACGTGCTCGCGCTGCCCGAAGACGTGCATCGGCAGAATGGTCAGCACGGCGGCGGCCAATGCCGCCAGCGGCCAGCGTCTCGCCGCATTGAGCGCGGAAGCGTTTCGCAGCATCAGCGACGTCGTGGCCAGCGACACCGCGGCCATGACCAGGATCAGTCCGTCCGTCACCAGTTCCGGCCGCAGACCGAGCGCGCGCGCAATCGCAATGCCCGGCAGATAGACCAGCACCGCTATCGGCGGATTGGTCTCGAGGATGTCGACATAGAGCCGCTGTCCGTCCAGGACGCGCTCGCCGACAATCAGCAGCCAGCTGACGTCGGTATTGCCGGCAACCAGGTGGCGCAAGGCGATCGCGACCGCGAACAATGCGGCGATGACAAGCCAGGGAGCTAACGATTGGGCTTCCGCGTCTTCTCGGCGCGAACCGGTATCCACCCCCGGATCAAGTGTCCGGGGGCATGCTTCGCTTGAAAACGCTCTATCGACATTGGGGGTCATGGCGGCATCCGGCGAGGGGATCGCCGGACGCTAGGAGATCAGCGTTAACAAGCCATTTCAGCCGTTCGCCGCATCCGCCGGTCCTCGGGCTCGCGCGGCGCGGAACCGTTGGTCGGCATCGGCAGCAGGGACTTGTTCACCCCTGCTTGCTAGATTGCCTGCGAGCCAGGCCCGGAAAACACTCAAGAAATGTCGCAGAAATGTCCGAGAAGCTGACGCGTCCGCCGGCGAACAAGTTGCTGGGGCTGGAGCTGCTTCGCTTCGTGGCGGCGTTTGGCGTCCTGATCTGGCATTACCAGCATTTCGCCTATGTCGGCGGCAAGGCCGTCGGCCTGGTCAGGGAGCAACTGCCGTTCTATGGCCTATTGCAATGGTTTTACGACGGCGGCCTGTATGGGGTCTGGATTTTCTGGTGCATCAGCGGCTTCATCTTTTTCTGGAAATACCGGGAGCCGATCGATAACCGATCGATCGGCGCGAAGGAATTTTTCGTCTTCCGCTTCTCCCGGCTGTACCCGCTGCACCTCGTCACCCTGCTGCTCGTCGCGGGATTGCAGGTGGCCTATTTTCACCTCAACGACTTCTTCTTTGTCTATCAGGCCAACGACCTGCGGCATTTCCTGCTGCAGGTCTTGATGGCCAGTAACTGGGGTTTTGAGCACGGCGACAGTTTTGATGGGCCGATATGGTCGATCTCGGTCGAGGTGCTGGTCTATGTGGTGTTCTTCGTGATGCTGCGCTTCGTTACCGGATCGGCGCTGCTCAATGTCGTCATCATCATCGCCTGCGTGAATGCAAGATTGATCCATGCCCCCGGCATGGTGTTCGACTGCCTCGCGTTTTTCTACATCGGCGGGCTCGCCGCGATCGCGCGCCGGGCAGTCGCGGCAGCGCAGCGGGGTGCCATCGACAACGTTGCCTGGGCGGTCCTCGGCGTGTTTTGCCTGCTGTCGTGGAGTTTTGCGCTCGCCCGGTTCGATCTGTTCGCTTACGGCTTCCTGCTGATTGGCACGCCGATCCTGTTGTTTTGCATTTCCCGCGATATCAGCGTCAGCGCTGCGACCCAGAGATTGATCGAGGCCGCCGGCAACATGACCTATTCGAGCTACCTGCTGCATTTCCCGATTCAACTGGTGATCGCTTTGGGTTTCGCGATCGTCGGAGCGCCGATTCCCTATTACCATGCAGCGTTTTTTGTCATTTTCGTCACGACGACGCTGCTGGCGTCGTATCTCACCTATCGCGGTTTCGAGGCACCTGCGCAAAACATCATTCGGCGTCGCCTGCTGCGGCGGCCGGGTAACGCTATGCCGGTGGCAGCACTCGCAGAAATCGGCCGGGCGATGCCGCGCAAGGCGGATTGAACGGCCGTTTCGTTCCGGGCCATATCAGTGCCGCGGTACTTAGGTGATGTATTTCTCCGTCATGGCCGGGCTTGTCCCCCAAGCCGGATGTTTCCGGCTTGGATCTTCAAACAGGACGCAACTCGGCGGAGCCGAGTTGCTATGCATCCACGTCTTTCTCGCGGCGATGCCGTCAAGACGTGGATGCCCGCAACAAGTGCGGGCATGACGAACTCAAGGCTTCACATCGTCCGCTGCGGCGCCGTCTGCAAAAATTCCTGCAGTTGCAGCTTGTAGAAGCTGGCGGATCCGGTGGTGAGATGGCCCCTGGTGTCGGTGCTCGCCGGAATGAGAGTGAGCCGCGCATTCTTGATCCGCTTCAGCGCCCGGTCCATCAGGCCGGTTTCCGGCGGATTGCGCTCGTCATCGGCGGCATTGATCGCCAGCAGCGCGGCCTCGATCCGCTCCAGACCAGGCGCTGGATTGTAGTCGTGCGAGGATTCCCACTGGTAGATGAAGTCGTTGGCATCCGCCGTCACGGGTGCGCCCAGCCGCTCGTCGACCATGTTATCCGCCTTTGCCGCCGTCGGCGCCAGCATCTGGTAGGCCAGGGTGCCGCCGCCGGTGGCGATGCCGAAGGTGGTGACGGCATATTTCATCATGCGCGGCTGAGCGGTGTAATTGCCGCCCTTGTAGTCCGGATCGTTGCGGATGGTCTCGATCATCATCCGCCGCAGCATCCAGTTGCGCGAGGCCATCTCGGTCGGCTGCGATGCCATCGGCACCAGCGCGTCCATCATATCAGGATATTTCACGCCCCAGATCCAGGTATGCATGCCGCCCATCGAATTGCCGATCACCAGCCGCAGATGCTTGATGCCGAGGCCTTCCTTGACCAGGCGATATTGCGCGTCGACCATGTCCTCGTAGTCGTATTTCGGAAACGCCGTCTTCATGCCGTCGGAGGGTTTTGACGACTGGCCATGGCCGATCCCGTCGGGGATGATGATGAAATATTTCGTCGCATCCAGCGGCTGGCCGGGGCCGAACAATTCGCCGGCGAATGTGGGCGCCAGCATGCTGGCCGCGGAGCCGCCCGTGCCGTGCAGCACCAGCACCGGCTGCCCGGCGGGATCGCCGATAGTGGTGTAGTGCAGCCGCAGCTCCGGCAGCACTTCGCCGCCGTGGAATTTGAAATCCCTGGTGATCCATTCGCCCTGCTTCGGAGCCGGATAGTCGGCGGCGATGGCGGCGAACGAGATCAGGGCAAAAGCCGCCGACAGTGTTGCGCGCAAGTGCTTCATGAGAGTCCTCCCCGGGTGCAGCCGTTTTGTCTTGCTGCTTGGGGATGAGCCTACCACGCGGTGCCGCATCGTCGGAGAATTTTGTGGCGTTTGCTCTTTTGGCCCGAAGAATGGGTGTTTTGCCGAAAAGCCTGCACGGCCAAGTTTGATCCCTGTCAATGATATCGCCTGTTTTCTTGATAGACAGAACGAATGATCAGACGTCCCGCCACGGCAGATGTCCGCTCTTCCATCCGCAAGTGGGCTCATATCATCGAGCGCACCGGGCTCGCCATGGCCGGCGGTTCGTGCGGGTTGTTCGTTGCCGCACATATTGGCCGAGCCGACATTGACCTGCTGGGTTCAGGCGTCATCATCTTGTTGATGATGCTTTACGGGGCTTTCGGCTTCTACCTCGGAATCGACCTGCCTCCGCCACCTGCCCACAGACTGGAGCAGCCTCTCCCGGGGGGGCGCGGTTCCAGAACCGATGCCGTCGAATTGCTCAGCGCAGCCGGCACCTTCCTTGCCTCGATGACGGCGGTCGTGGCCGTCTACGACATCATCATCGACGAGACCGTGCGTACCGATTTCACACTCCTCATCAGTATCTGCTGGGCGATCGGCACTACGATGCAAATTGCCGCCGGCATCATCGCGCGGTTGCGCGGGGGCAGCTCTTCCGGATTCTGAGCGCCCACCCTAAAGACGCGGTGGCGGAGCGGCGCGTTGATCGATCTCATGTGCCGGCGGGGCGCCGGATTGCGCGGAGTTTATCCTCGGGCCGCACGACGCGTGGACCCGGGGGCCGCATCCGGGCTATGATTTCCCCGGGGAAAAATCCGCCACGATGCCTGCCGCGCGAGAAGGAGCCGACGATGTGCCGCAACATCAAAACGCTGTTCAATTTCGAGCCGCCCGCGACCGAGGACGAAATCCACGCCTCCGCGGTGCAGTTCGTGCGAAAACTCTCCGGTTTCAACACGCCGTCAAAGGCGAATGTGGCAGCGTTTGACCGCGCCGTCGCCGAGGTTTCCGCGGCCGCGCGAAAACTGCTGGCGTCACTGCACACCGATGCGCCCGCGCGCGACCGCGCCATCGAAGCCGAGAAGGCAAAGGAGCGCTCAAGGCTGAGGTTTGGCTGAGGCCCAGGGCAAACCTTCGCCAGTCTCGTCAGCGCGCGGGCGAGACTGACCTCATCCTGAGGAACGCGCTCTCCCGGCAGCGCACTTGTGCTGTCCGGTCGAGCGTCTCGAAGGATGGACGCAACGCATGGAAGCGCGGCCATTGTTCGTGACGTCTCACCGCGAGCGCTGGACATGGGCGGTTTCCCGTCGGGAGTTTTCTAATTCCAGCTGCCGGCTTTTCCGCAAGCGTCGAACGGCGCTCGCCAGTTCGCCGCATCGATGGGCGGAAGCCGGTAGCTGCTGGTCCCGGCCGATATCGTCAAGGGTTCGCCCGATCCGATGAGATCGAGCAGCCGCGATTTGATTGCCATCCACCGCTTTCCATAGAGCTGGGGATCCTGACGGCGGAAGCCGAGATAGGTCTGCCGGAAATCAGTCGCCATGTTCATGGGGACGGGGTCTTCGAACTCGCCGTCGAATGCCATTCGGGTTTTTGCAATTGAGATCGTGATGCGCGCCTTGCCGGCTTTCTTTGCCGTGCCGGGATATTTGACGTGCAGCGCAAAGCCGCGGCCGCATCCGAGAAAGAATGTCGTCATGCCAGCATCGGAATAGGTCAGGATATGGCCGTCGTTCCCGTTCTCTCGATATGTCCAGGCGTCCGCGGCCGACGCCGGCGCGAGGCCGCCCCAGCCGATGGCCGCCAATCCCGCCAGCAGTTTCAAGCGCACTCGCATGTGGCCTCCATTTCCTTCCTGATCATGGACGAACCGCGCGGGCGATCAAGGGCGGTCGGGAGGCATGGCGAACGCACTGCGCGGCTTCATTGTTGAACGTCATCACCCGCGCACTGAATGCTCATTAAGAGGGCGACTTGAGCATTTGCGCGGTTATCACGAGGTCAACGAAGTCAGAAGAAAAAATGAGAATATGACTCTCTGCGAGTCAACCACATAAGCCAGCGTTTATGTTTGAAGGACGAAACGCGACTCGCGTCCCCAGCGCTTATTCGGACCAGCAATTCAGCTCGGCCGGCTAGGTTTGGAAGGTTGTCCGCTTTCTGGATCGAATCGGACATGGTATCGCTGCGCTCCATCCATCCTGCGGACTCCGAACAAAGAGGCGCCGGCGTGTCACGCCGACGCCTCCTTCGCTGTATCGAGCGATGGCGGAACAGGTCAGCCCGGTCCTGCGCCTTGCGTGGCGGTATACACGGCGTAGAGCGACTGGCTCGCGGCCATGAACAGGCGGTTGCGCTTGGGGCCGCCGAAGCAGATATTGCCGCACACCTCGGGCAGGCGGATCCGGCCGATGAGCTTGCCGGCCGACGTCCACACCGTCACGCCGTTATAGCCGACGTGGCGGCCGGCATTGCTCGAGGCCCAGACATTGCCGTTGACATCGCAGCGCACACCGTCCGGCGCGCAGTTCACGCCGTCAATCACGAAGTCGCTGAACAGCTTCTGATTGGTGAGCTTGTTGTCGGTGCCGGCATCGAACACGTACATGTCGCCCTTGCCGCCGGGACCGGTATCGCCCGGCCCTTTGCCGGTCGAGATGACGTACAGCTTCTTGTAGTCCGGCGAGAACGCCAGCCCATTGGGATCCGGCACCTGGTCTTCGGTCACCACGACGTCGAGGCGGCCGCTGGGATCGATCCGATAGCAGTTGGTCGGCAGCTCGCGCTTGCCCGGCAGGAAGCCAGCCGGCTGGCCGATCCGCGGATTGAGCTTGCCGCCCGCATTGCTGGGGCCTCCCGGACTGTCCGGCTCGCCCTCGTAGAGCTGGCCGCCATAGGGCGGGTCGGTGAACCAGTAGCTGCCATCCGGGTGAGCGACGACATCGTTGGGCGAGTTGAGCTTCTTGCCGTTAAAGTTATCGGCGAGCACGGACACCGTGCCGTCGTGCTCGTAGCGCACGACCCTGCGGGTGAGATGCTCGCAGGAGAGCTGTCGGCCCTGGAAGTCGAACGAGTTGCCGTTAGAGTAGTTGGACGGAAAGCGAAACACGGTGACGCCTCCGTCGTCCTCCAACCATCTCATCTGCCGATTATTGGGGATGTCGCTGAACACCAGATAGCGGCCCTGCGCGCTCCAGGCCGGGCCTTCGGCCCACAGCAAGCCGGTGTAGAGGCGCTTGATCGCCGCGTTAGGCTGGGCGAGGTCATTGAATGACGGATCGACCGCAATGATGTCGGGGTCCCAGAAATAGGTGGTCGGGGCGCCGCCAGGGCCGAAATCGCGCGGCGGGCTGGTGATCGTCGTCGGCGGCCCCAACTGGCCGCCCTGCTGGGCCAGCGCGCCGCTGGCGCCGACCACGGTGGCACCAGCGGCGATCGCCACGCCGTGGACGAGTGTTCGTCGTGAAATCATTGATTCCGGATCGCGCCGCACTTCGCGTGTCATCACATCCTCCCAATGTATGCACCGGCCGATTGATCCGGCCAAGCGCCGTAAGACTAATCGGGTCCGGGTCCGGTTGCGAGAGCCGCTTTCGATTCAGCTCGGCTTCGTGTTCGGCGGTTCGAAGACGGTGCTGCGCGGCCGGGTGAGCAACATCAACCGGCCGTCCGGATGTGGCCGGTGTCTATGGCGCGGCGGGCGCGGGACTCGCAGTCGGCGGCGGCGTGCGTGCGATCGTGCTGACCAACCAGAAGGGCGCGGTGCTGGAGCTGTCCGGCGAGCAGGTGGGATTGATGGCCAATGTCGACCTGAGCGGGCTGGCGATTACGTTGAAATAGCGGGGTTTGTAGGGCGGGTTAGGCGCAGCCGTAACCCGCCAATGCGAAGGCAGAAGAAGGAAGGCGGATTACGCTGCGCTAATCCGCCCTACGGGCTACGGGCTCGCATGTGGCCTCCATTTCCTTCCTGATCATGGACGAACCGCGCGGGCAATCAAGGGCAGTTGGGGGGCAGGCGCGTGCAACCTCACAAACGTCGTCATCCGCCACCGGGTCGGCGCTGCGCGCCGCCCGATGACAGGCTCCAGCGGGTGATCCAGCGTTCCAGAGCGCTCATGATCAATCGCGAAGGCTCTGGAATACTGGGTCGCCCGGTCGAGTGCCGGGCGATGACGTTTGCGAATGTTGTTTTGCGAAACGGCGCTCAGATCGACCGGTACCCGCCATCCGCCATCACGATCGATCCGGTGACATAGCCTGAGAGATCGGACGCGAGAAATATCGCGGGTCCCACGATGTCTTCCGCCGTGCCGGCGCGGCCGAGCGGCGTGTGATCGATGAAGATCTTCACCAGCTCCGGATTGTTGGCGCGGGTATTGGCGTTCAGCGGGGTCTCGATAAAGCCGGGCCCGATCGCATTGACGCGCACGCCCTCCTTGCCGAGTTCGGCGGCCAGCGCGCGGGTGAAGCCGAGCACGCCGTGCTTGGAGGCGGTGTAGGCCGGTGAACTCGGCGTGCGGACATGCACGAAGGATTGGATCGAGGCGATATTGACGATGCGGCCTTTTGAGCCGCGCAAGGGTTCGAGAAAGGCGTGGGTCACGTTGAACACGCCGTTCAGGTTCACCGCGATGATGTCCTCCCAGTCCCTGATCACGGCCTCAGCTGCGCCGGTCATGCCATTGCGGCGGACGATGCCGGCGTTGTTGACCAGGATCGAGACCCGGCCGATCCTGCCCGCGACCTCGGCGGCAACGGCGCGGCAGGCTTCGCGATCGGTGACGTCAAGCATGAAATGCTGGGCCTTGCCGCCGGCGCCATTGATATCGGCGGCGGTTTTGGCCGCAGCCTCGCCGTTCACGTCAAGCACGGCGACCTCCGCGCCCTCGCGGGCATAACCGAGCGCAATCGCGCGGCCGATGCCGGAGCCGGCACCGGTTACGACCGCGATGTGGGATTGGAGGAGGGGCATGATGGGTTTCCTCTGCTTTTGGTTTTGCCGGAGGATAGCAAGCGCGCTCACCTGCACAAGGTGGCAGCGCCTGGTCTGGACATGGGGGGCTTTTCGAACAGCCGTAGCCCGCATGAGCGCAGACCGTATGTCCTTCCCTAGTTGAGGCGACTAGCCCTCGATGCGCAAGCGACCGTCGCGGCAGAACGTCCCCGATTGCGCTTGGCGTGATCCTGACTACGATGGCGCGAACCGGGCTGCAGCAGGAGGTTCGCGATGGCCCTCGACACCGACAAGATCGACGACGCCGCGTTGGCGCTGCTCTATTTGACGCTGCACGACGGCTGCAGGGCCTGGAAAGGTTTGGATTGGGATGTGCTCGGCCGCCTGCACGACAAGGGCATGATCGACAATCCGGTGGGCAAGGTGAAATCGGTGGTCTTCACGGAAGAAGGGCTGGAGCGGGCGAAGGCGCTGTTTGAGGCGATGTTCGAGAAGTGACAGGCCGCGGGTCTCGCGAGCGCGGGTCCGACGATGAAAATCGGCGAGCCTCGCAATCACGCATGTAAGGTCGGTCACCGACCTCTCATCCGTCATGGCCGGGCTTGTCCCGGCCATCCACGTCTTTCTCCCGGCGATGCTGCCCAGACGTGGATGCCCGGGACATATAGCGCGAAGACGCGCTTCGCGCTTCTGCCGGGGTATGACGAACTTATATGTGGTCGCTGAGCCGTCCAGCGCTGAACGCCGTGGATCGAAAGCCCGCTGACGTCGATGGTTGCTACGCTTTGCTTCAGAACGAGCAGGTGCCCTTTTTCAGCATTCCATCCTTGACGGCGATCGCATCGCCAAAGGTCGCCACCGGCTTGCTGACGGTCCGGTAGTTCGACGGGAACGGCGTTGTCGGAATGCTCTGGTCCCAAACCTGGCAGATGCCGGTACCTTCCCAGCGGATCAGATGGAAGGAAGCCTCGGCGGGGCTGGTCGCGGCAAGCGCGGTCACGGCAAGGCCGGCCGCGGAACAAAGGGCGGACAATCGAATCATTGTGCAATATCTCCCGTTGGAAATGAATGTCTGGCCTGTCTCCGCAAGAAATACTTGAGGAGGTCTGACGCCGGGTACGTAGGATGTCCCGGACATGGGGTGAGTATTTGCAAGCCGCGATCAGGTTCAAACCGCGATTCGGCAAAACGGTCAGGACGTAGGGCGGGTCAGGCGCAGCCGGTCACCCCGATTGCGCCCGGCGCGACTTTCGCGATGCCGTTTTCGATTTCAGACGGCGCTCGGCGCTATTCGTCTTTTTGTTCGATCCCCCGGCACCGACGTGCCGACGCCAAGAAAGGCGAGGTTCCGGCGAACGGCACGGATCTCCTGGGGTGCGAATACGTTTTGCCCATCCGGCCCATAGGCTACAGTCGGTAAGCGCGACTCGATCTGCGTCGCGACGCCTGCTCACAAAAATTCCAGGGAAACCGTACCCATGAAGATGTCATCCGCCATTCGTGCCACGCTGGTCGCGCTGACGGCTTTCGCCGGCACCTCGCTGTCCTCCGCCTCCCATGCCGACAGCGGCGCCGTGTCGCTCACGATCTATAAAGCGGGATGGATCATCGGCGGCTCGGGCGGGGGCGGCACGCTGAACTTCCGCGGCAGGAGCTACGGGCTGTCCGCCGGCGGACTGGATTATGGCCTCGTGTTCGGCGGATCGAAGACGGTGCTGCGCGGCCGGGTGAGCAACATCAACCGGCCGTCGGATGTCGCCGGTGTCTATGGCGCGGCGGGCGCGGGGCTCGCGGTCGGCGGCGGCGCACGCGCGATCGTGCTGACCAACCAGAAGGGCGCGGTGCTCGAGTTGTCCGGCCAGCAGGTCGGGCTGATGGCCAACGTCGACCTGAGCGGGCTGGCGATTACGTTGAAATAGCGGGGTTTGTAGGGCGGGTTAGGCGCAGCCGTAACCCGCCAAAGCGAAGGCAGAAGAAGGAAGGCGGATTACGCTGCGCTAATCCGCCCTACGGGCTAACGGGCTCGGCATTTTTTCGACCCAGAGGGATCCACAGGGAACAAATCCGCTCATTCCGGCTTATCGCGGATTATGCGAAAGCCGGGAGACTCCGATGAGACTGGGAAAGATGGTTTTGGCTGGTTCCATGCTCACGGGCATCAGTTCGGTGACATTGGCCCAGCAAGCCCTTACGGGAACAGTCACCACAATCGATCGGATCAGTGGGACCATCGCAATTCAACAGACGCAAACCGGCACTGTCGGAGCGAATACCGGCGCAGCTGCCGAACAATTCAAAGCGCAAGAAGGGCAGTTGAACACAGTGCACGTCGGCGACAAGGTGAGATTTTCCGTCAGCGAAGTGGGCGGGAAGAAGACAATCACGAAAATCGAGCAGCAGTAGATTTTCGGAAGCTGCCGGCAACTGAGCAGAAACTGATCGCTGCAGCCAGTAATGGGCTTTCTCAGACGTGGGCATGTCGGCGCCTGCTTTGCGCCGATTTGTAGGATGGGTTGAGCGAAGCGAAACCCATCGTGACAGTTGCGACACGCGATGGGTTTCGCAAGGGCTCAACCCATCCTACGAGCTTTGCAACGCAAAGGGCACATAATCGCAAAAGCGTTCTGCCAATTGGGCATCTCAGTGTAGGTGATTATGAGAACAAAAATTTTTGTGCGTTAGAGTTTTGTTCGAAGAACAATTTGATGTGCGTTACGTTAGAGTTTTGTTCGAAGAACAATTTTAATAGAAAAATAGCCGAGCTTACGCCCGGCCATCTGCTTTCCGATGGATGCCCGGGTCAAGCCCGGGCATGACGACGAGCGGATGCGTACTCACAACACCCTGTTACTCTCCTTCACCTTTTCCGCATCCAGATACACCTGCCCGCCCATCTCCTTGAATTTTTGCGACATCTGCGCCATGCCGTCCTCGATCACCCCCGACACCGACATGCCGACCCCCGTCGGATCATTCAGCGTCGCCGCGTAATCCCGCACGTCCTGGGTGATCTTCATCGAGCAGAATTTCGGGCCGCACATCGAGCAGAAGTGCGCCACCTTGTGGGCTTCCTTGGGCAGGGTTTCGTCGTGGTAGCTGCGCGCGGTGTCCGGATCGAGGCCTAAATTGAACTGGTCCTCCCAGCGGAAGTCGAAGCGGGCTCTTGAAAGAGCATCGTCGCGCAGTTGGGCGGCGGGATGGCCCTTGCCGAGATCGGATGCATGCGCCGCGATCTTGTAGGTGATGACGCCGACCTTGACGTCATCGCGATTGGGCAGGCCGAGATGCTCCTTCGGCGTCACGTAGCACAGCATGGCGCAGCCGAACCAGCCGATCATGGCGGCGCCGATGCCCGACGTGATGTGGTCGTAGCCCGGCGCGATATCGGTGGTCAGCGGTCCCAGCGTATAGAACGGCGCCTCGCCGCATTCCTTCAGCTGCTTGTCCATGTTGATCTTGATCTTGTGCAGCGGCACGTGGCCAGGGCCTTCGATCATCACCTGGCAGCCCTTCTTCCACGCGATCTGCGTCAATTCGCCTAATGTCTCCAGTTCGGCGAACTGGGCGCGATCGTTGGCGTCCGCGATCGAGCCCGGCCGCAGGCCGTCGCCGAGCGAGAACGAGACGTCATATTTGCGCATCAGGTCGCAGATTTCCTCGAAGTGGGTGTAGAGGAAACTCTCCTTGTGATGCGCCAGGCACCACTTCGCCATGATGGATCCACCGCGCGAAACGATGCCGGTGACGCGGTTGGCGGTGAGGTGGATATAGGGCAGCCGCACCCCGGCGTGGATGGTGAAGTAATCGACGCCCTGTTCGCACTGTTCGACCAGCGTGTCCTTGTAGAGCTCCCATGTCAGCTTGACCGGATCGCCGTCGCATTTCTCCAGCGCCTGGTAGATCGGCACGGTGCCGATCGGAATCGGCGCGTTGCGCAAGATCCATTCGCGGGTGGTGTGGATGTTGCGCCCGGTCGAGAGGTCCATCACGGTGTCGGCGCCCCAGCGGATCGCCCACACCATCTTGTCGACCTGTTCCTCCACCGACGACGTCACCGCGGAGTTGCCGATATTGGCGTTGATCTTGGTGAGGAAGTTGCGGCCGATGATCATCGGCTCCAGCTCGCCGTGGTTGATGTTGCAGGGGATGATGGCGCGTCCGCGCGCGATTTCCGAGCGCACGAATTCCGGCGTGACGAACGCCGGCACCGAAGCGCCAAAACTCTCGCCGTCGGCCAACGCCGCCTCCGCGCGCTCGAGCTGGACCTTGCGCCCGAGATTCTCGCGGGTGGCGACGTAGATCATCTCCTTGGTGATGATGCCGGCGCGGGCGAATTCCAGCTGCGTGATCATGTGGCCGTCGAGGCCGCGCAGCGGCTTGTGATGGGCCTTGAACGATTTCGCGGCGTGCGCCGCGCCGACATTGCCGTTGTCTTCCGGCTTGATGTCGCGACCCTGATATTCCTCGACGCCGCCGCGCTCCTTCACCCAGGCGATGCGGTTGCGCGACAGCCCGGCATTGACGTCGATGGTGACAGTCGGATCGGTGTAGGGACCCGACGTGTCATACACCGGAAGGTTGGGCTTCTTTCAGTGCCGAAATCCAAACAAGCAAAACAGCGATCCCGCCACGACCCAGATCGCGGCAGCGATCGGAATGAAATAAGGCCGCTTCAGCATGGCGCGGCCGGTCTGCATCACATAGGCCGGCGCGACCAGCCGCACCGCGCCGCCGATGGCATTGCCCCAGCCGAACAGGGTGATCATCACGCGTCCGTCCACGGCCCAGATGTTGTGCGTCAACACGATGGCGAGGCCCACCGGCATGATCAACAGGCCGCTGAGAAAGATCAGCGCCCGGCTCGCCAGAAACTCTTCGGCCAGGTCGCGGAACGCTCGCTGGTTGACCAGCACGGCGAGCCCGATCACGAGCATCACCGGACCGATCAGCCTTGCGAGGAACACAGAGGTTGACATGGGCCATCTTTCTTACGCCGCCTCGGCGAACATCTGCAGCCACGCGCGCACCCGCGCATCTGGGTCGGCGTTCTGCGTGACATCGCTGACCACCGCGATTGAGTCCGCACCGGCGGCAAAAATCTCTGCCGCCTGCTCGAACTTGATGCCGCCGATCGCCACCAGCGGAATGGCGCCGACGCGCTTTTTCCACTCGGTGATTTTTGGAATGCCCTGCGGCGCGAACCGCATTGATTTCAGCGTGGTCGGGAAAATCGGCCCGAGCGCGATGTAATCCGGCTTGGCGCGCAATGCGGTTTCGAGCTCTTCGTCGTCATGGGTGGAAAGCCCGAGCGTCAGGCCGGCGTCGCGGATCGCGCCGAGATCGGCCTCGGCCAGATCGGCTAAGTCTTCTTGGCCGAGATGCAGGTGTTTGGCGCCGGCCATGATGGCCGCGCGCCAGTAGTCATTGACCACAAGTTTTGTCGGCGTGTTTTTTGTCACCTCAAGCGCGTCGCTGATCAGTTGCAGCGCCTTCGCATCGTCGAGGTCCTTGGCGCGCAGCTGTATCGTGCCGACGCCGAGCGCGGTGAGACGCGCCACCCAGGCGAGGCTGTCAACGACGGGATAGAAGCGGTCAGGATACGGCATGCCAGAACGGGGTCCCGATGACTGGAGTGGAAGGGGAGGCGAAGTCGCGGGCGTCCATCAGCCCGGCTTCATAGGCCGTGCGGCCGGCCTCGATGCCGAGCCGAAACGCGTTCGCCATGGCGACCGGGTCGGCGGCCTTGGCGATCGCGGTGTTGAGAAGCACGGCGTCGTAGCCGAGTTCGAGCGCTTGCGCCGCATGCGATGGCGCGCCGAGGCCGGCATCGACCACCAGCGTGATGTCGGGCAGGCGGTCGCGCAACAGCTTTAGCGCGTCGCGATTGGTGATGCCTTTGGCGCTGCCGATCGGCGCCGCCCACGGCATCACCACCTTGCAGCCGGCGTCGACCAGACGCATCGCCACGCTCAGATCCTCGGTGCAATAGGGAAACACCTCAAAGCCGTCCCTGATCAGGATCGCCGCCGCCTCGACCAGGCCGACCAGGTCGGGCTGCAGGGTGTCGTTGTCGGCGATCACCTCGAGCTTGATCCAGGAGGTGTTGAACAGCTCGCGCGCCAGCTTTGCGGTGGTAACCGCCTCGCGCACGGTTTTGCAGCCGGCGGTGTTGGGCAGCACCGCGACGTCGAGTTCGCGGATCAGCGACCAGAACGCGTCGCCGGTCTTGCCGCCGGCGGATTCGCGCCGCAGCGACACCGTGACGATGCCCGTACCCGAGGCGCGGATCGCCTCCTGCATGATCGCAGGCGAGGGATACAGCGCGCTGCCGATCAGCAGGCGAGAGGCGAAGGATTTGCCGTAGAAGTTCAGCATGGCACGGCCACGCTGCGAAATGAGGCCGTCATCCCCGCGAACGCGGGGATCCAGTATCCCGGAGCGCCGGAACGAAAGACGAGGTGCTGCGGCGTACTGGGTCGCCCGGTCAAGCCGGGCGATGACGGTCTATTCTGAAGCGCGCGACTCCCTTCCCCCTTGCGGGGTCGAGACGAGCGAAGCTCGCTCTTAGGGGTTGGGGAGGGGGGTATCTGCGAGTCGCTGCGCGCTCCCTCTCCCCGCGGGCGGGGAGAGGGTTGGGGTGAGGGGGCGCTGACGAAGAAACCGGCGCTCGTTTTCAAATGAGACGCCCCCTCACCCGGAGACGTCGCTGCGCGTCGTCTCCGACCTCTCCCCGCAGGCGGGGAGAGGTGCACGAAAGCGTGGGCGCCGAATGTAACCAGACTCATCCTCACCCTCCCTGCCGCGGCGTGATGATCTCGATCTCGTCACCGTTCTTGAGCGGTGTCTGCGCCCACTGGCTGCGCGGCAGCACGTCGAAATTCAGCGCGATCGCAAAATGGGTGCCTTCATATTCAAGCTCGGAAAGCAGCGCGTCGACATGATCAGACGCGATCTCTTTGTGCTCTCCGTTGACGATCACGCGCATTGCATCACCTCGTTGTCGATCACGCCGCGCTCGACATAGCCCAGCGTCAGCTCCGCCAGTGCCGGCGCCAGCAGAAAACCGTGGCGGTAGAGTCCGTTGACCGCGATGCGTCGATTATCGACGGCGATGCGCGGCAGGTTGTCGGGGAAGGCCGGGCGCAGGCCGGAGCCGATCTCGACAATGCGCGCCTCGCCGAACGCCGGGTGCACGGCATAGGCGGCGCTCAGTAATTCCAGCGCCGAGCGCACGCTGACGCGGTCGTCCTCGCGCTCGATGGTGGTGGCGCCGATCATGAACTGGTCATTCGCGCGCGGTATGATGTAGAGCGGCCAGCGCGGATGGATCAGCCGCACCGGGCGCGACAATTCGATTTCGTCGGTTTCGACAATGATGAGCTCGCCCTTGACTCCGCGCAGGTCCGGGAACCGATCACGCGCGGCAAGCCCGCGGCAATCGATCACGATGCCGTCGATGTCTTCAGGCCGCTGTTCGCTTTCGTATGTGATGGTGCCGCCGGCGGCTTCGATCCGCGCATGCAGCTGCGGGACTACGCGGCGCGGCTCGACATGGCCCTCGTCGGCGAAAAACAGCGCATCGCGAAAGCGGCCATCGAGCGACGGTTCAAGTTCGCTTACGCCATCGGCGTCGAGGCGCCGGTGGCCGGAGGTCAGCTTTGCGAAGCGGTCGAAGTCGGCCCGGTCGCGCGGGTGCGCCACTACCAGCGAACCGTTGAACGGGGTGTCCGGGAATTGCTCGCGCCACAGATCGAGCGAACGGATGCCGAGCCGGCTGATGACTGGTTCGGAAGCCTCGCGCTCGCAATACGGTGCCAGCATGCCGCCGGCCCAGTGGCTGGTAGCCCGCGTCATTCCGCGGTCGCTGCACTCGAACAGCGTCACCGTGCGGCCCGCCTTGGCGAACAACAGCGCGTGCCAGGCGCCGGCGATGCCGGCCCCGATGATGGAAACGGGAGATTCCCCCCGCGTAGACCCCAAACCTTGGTACATCCCTGTCCCTTCGCCGGCATGACCCGGATCAGGTTCAAAGGGTCACCGCGGTCTCGCGAACAGGATGCGAGCTTGCGGTATCTCAGCTCCTCGTCGGAACTCCCCTCGGAACGGGACTAATGTAAGCCGATGCGGCGCAGTGTCAACGCACACTCCCTCGTCATGCCCGGCTAGGCATTCACGTCTTCCTTGCTGCTTTCAAGACGTGGATGGCCGGGACGAGCCCGGCCATGACGGCTATTTTGCGGGAACCTGTTGCGCGTTGGCGTCGACAGGGCCTTTGGCGGGCTCTTTCACCGGCTCCTTGGCCACGATGACCGGCTCTTCATGGCGGCCATGCCGCAGCCGCTTGGCGGCGTAGTAATAGCCGCTGGCGTAATAGGCCATGGCGCGGCGGTGATCGCCGTTTGCAGCGCGGTAGGCGCCGGCGAGATATTTGACCGCATAGGTCAGATTGGTATTGGGATCGCGCAGTCCTTCGGCGGTGCCGGTGTAACCGAGGCTTCGCGCGGTCGCGAGCTTGATCTGCATCAGGCCAATGGTGCCGCCGCGGCCGACCAGTTGCGGCTGGTAGCGGCTCTCGCGGACGATGACGCGATGCACAAGCGCTTCCGGCACGTCATTGGCCATGGCGTGGGTCGTGACCAGCGCGTCGTATTGCGCGTGCTGCGCCAGCGACATTTGCGGGGCCGCAAAAACCATCGCGGCCGACAGCACAACAATTAAAGTTTGAACCTTCATCGACTGACCCTGAGCGTTTAATCGAGCGCGAACATGGAGAGCCCGTGCGGAACCTTCTGGCCGGTACCTGCATGACTCAATCGGACCCCAATCGCGCTTTTTATGTGGCATCGGTTCGCCGCGAGCGGGATTGCTTGACAGCGAATTAGCATGGGGGTCTAGTCATCGCAAAAATAAAGAGTAGAGGGGAGTTGCGTCATGGTTGCTGTCGAGTCTCGTTATTTGCCTCACGAAAATCCCTGCGCACAATGCGGCAAGCCGATTGCTTCGCCGGAATGGTTCGAAAGCGGACCGCACCGCATATCCTATCTGTGGCGCTGCGAGGCCTGCGGCTACCAATTCGAGGCGGTGGCGTTCTTCAGCGATCCTGTTCCAGAACCGCTCGCAGCCTGAAACACGCCATGTGATCGGCCTCCTCATGGTGAGGAGCGCGTCTTCGCGCGTCTCGAACCATGAGGTGCGCGATCTGCAGAGCCGGGCGCCACGTATTCGCTCATCATGGTGACGAGCGCACTCTCCGCGTCATGGCCGGGGCTCGTCCCGGCCATCCACGTCTTGTGCCTTAGAAGAAAGACGTGGATGCCCGGCACAAGGCCGGGCATGACGAACTCTAACGCAATACTCGAATGCTTACGTTAACCACGATCGGGAAAGGCTTCGATAACGGCCTGAACGTCCGGAACGCCCCGCCACTCCAACCGTTGCTTCCCAACAGATCGGAGCTCAGCACGGAGATGTCGCCCAACGTCCCGCAGGCGGACCGCAATCAATCGGACATGCGCTCACGAAACCCGGCGCGTGGCCGCATTCAATATTCCGATGCCGAGATCGTCGATCACTTTCGCCGGCTGGGTTATGGCGTGAGCTATGACGAACTCGCCTTCACCACGGAATCCGTGGCCGATTTTGCCGAGGCCAGGCTAACGAGCTGGCACCGGCCGGGCGAACTTGTCACGCTGGAGGGCGGACTGCTGATCGTGGAGCGCGCCCAGCCTCATCCGCTGCAGCGTTCCCGCGACGTGATGGTGGTCAGCCTCGGCGGCGCACGCGTCATCATGGGCGCGCTCAATCCGCCGGATCCGAGCATCGGCGTGCTGCGTTACGCACAGACGATGTGAAGCGGCTTTCCGCAAACGTGCAAGTTCGGCCACCTCTCCCCGCTTGCGGGGAGAGGTCGGAGTCGGCGCGTAGCGCCGGCTCCGGGTGAGGGGGCGTTGCCACATGGTCGGAGCTAATGAGATCAAAACCCGAAAATGCTTTGTGGTGAATCGACTCCGGTCGCGCCAGTCACAGAAGCCGCGTTGTGGCGCTGACGCCCCCTCACTTGGATCGGCGCTGGCGATGCTTCGCATCGCCACGGCGATCCGACCTGTCCCCGCGCGCGGGGAGAGGTGACGTTGTCGCGACGTGGATGCGCACCCCGCTCAGGCGGCGGCGCGGTGCTGCTCGTGCGCCGGCAGTTCGATGCGGACGATCAGCCCGCGAGGCTGCCGGTCATTGAGCGTGAGCTCGCCGCCATGCGCGACGACGATGGCGCGCGCGATCGAAAGCCCAAGACCGAAGCCCGCGGCTTCATCCATGTTGCGGGCGTCGTCGCCACGGACGAACGGCTCCAGCATGATGTCCTTGCGCGCGTCCGAAATGCCGGGACCGTCGTCCTCGACCTCGATGGTCACCGCCCGCGGCGATACCTTGAGTCGGATCAAAGCCTCCGCTCCGAACCTGACGGCATTCTCGACAAGGTTGGTGACGGCGCGATGCAGATCGTCGGGCCGCGCCGTGACCATGGCATGCCGGGGTCCGTCGTAGCTGACCTTGGATCCCATGTCGGCGAATTGATCGGTGACAAGCTGCAGGGTGCTGGCGATGTCGATCAGGGTCATGGATTCAAGTTTGCTGTCGTTGCGCAGGAACGACAGCACCGCCTCCAGCATCGAGCGCATCTGGTCGAGATCGCGCAGCATCTGACCGCGATGCACCTCGTCCTCGATGAATTCGCTGCGCAGCCGCAGCCGGGTGATCGGCGTGCGCAGGTCGTGGCTGATGGCGGCGAGCATCCGGGTGCGGTCGTCGATCAATGCGGTGATGCGCTGGCGCATGCGGTTGAGCGCGCGCGCCACCGAGCGGATCTCCTCGGGGCCGCGCTCGGGCAGGGCGGCGGCGGCGCCGTTCAGGCTGAAATTTTCGGCGGCCTTTGCGAACGAGGACAGCGGCGCGGTCAGGGCGCGGGCGGCCCATAGGCCGAGCAAGGTCAGGCTGACGATGACGAACAGCAGCGTGATCATCCAGGGCCCGCCCCAGAACGAACGTTGCCGCTCCGGCAGGATCCTTGCGGAAATCATCGCGCCGTCCGGCAGCGCGATGCCGACCTTGTGGAAGTCCTGCGCTCGGGTGGGAGAATTTTGGGGGAGAGAAAATATCCGGTAGCTGCCGCCGAGACGCCAGTGCAGGCCGCGCAGCCCGGGACCATCAGGATCGCTCGCCGCGGGAATGGGACCCGGCGGAAGGCTCTCGAGGTCGAGTTGCGGAAATGCGCGCGCGATGTCCGCGATCAGCCGCGGGCGCTCCGCCGCGGCAGCCGCGCCGAGCAGCTGAACGCTTCCAAGCAGCTGACTGTGTCCGATCGACGGATCGGATTGGTCCGGACGATGAAAGTAAAAGGTTGCGGTGATGATCAGGTGAATGGCGATGATCGATGCCACCACCAGCGCCGCGATCTGGCCGCTGATGCCCCTGAGATTCAGAAAACCGAGAAGCTTCATGATCGAGCATTCATGATGAGAGTTTGATCCGTGAATAAGAATCGCAATGGTCGAGTTCGTTCACCTCTCCCATGGGGAGAGGTCGGATTTTTCGCGTAGCGAGAAATCCGGGTGAGGGGTTACGGCTTATCGATAGGTCGTAACCCAGAGAGCGAGCTTCGCTCGTCTCGATCACCCCAACCCTCTCCCGATCGAAGTCGGATATATCCGACTTCGACGATTTGAGATGCCCAACTCGGGTAAACCCGAGTTGGGGGGAGAGGGGGCGCGCTTCCGTTTTCGCAACGTCGCCGTAAACCTTCAATCCAAGCGGTGCAGATTCCAGGTATTCGCCCCCGTCATACCGCCTCGACCGTGGGGGTAAACATATAGCCGCCGGAGCGCACTGTCTTGATCATGGTGGCATCCTGCGGATCGGTTTCAATCTTGCGCCGGATGCGGCTGACCAGGACGTCGATGCTGCGTTCGAATGAGCCGGCGTTGCGGCCTTGGGTGAGATCGAGCAGGCTGTCGCACGACAGCACGCGACCGGGACGTTCGCAGAAGGTTCGCAGCAGGTCGAATTCGGCGCTGGTCATGGCGACCCGCGCGCCGGCCGGATTGCGCAACTCGCGCAGCCGCAGATCGATGCGCCAGCCGAGAAAGCTCAGCGCCGTCGCGCCGTTGATGGCGCTGACGGTCTGGGCCGCGGCCTGGCGACGCAGCACCGCGTTGATGCGGGCCAGCAACTCGCGCGGATTGAACGGCTTGGCGAGATAATCGTCCGCCCCCATTTCAAGTCCGAGAATGCGATCGACATCCTCGCCGCGCGCGGTGAGCATGATGATCGGTGTTTGGGATTCCGCGCGGACCTTGCGGCACAGGCTGAGGCCGTCCTCGCCCGGCAGCATCACGTCGAGAATCAGCAGGTCGACCCGGTGGTCGGTCATCGCCCGGGCCATCTCGCGGCCGTCGGCGGCCGTGGTCACGTTGCAGGCGTTGGTGCGCAAATATTTCGCGATCAGCGCCCGTGTTTCGCGGTCGTCTTCAACGACTAGAATGTTCGGCGATGCCGTGGCCATGCGGATCTTTGCCTCTGATTCGGGGCAACAAAACAGGGAATATTGTTTCCCAATATTTCTGACGCGCCCTTTGCAACACGAGGCAACACCTCGGCTGGGCAATAAAAAGGCCCTGTTAACTTCATTAACCTTAATCTTGAGGTCTCCACCATAACCCTCGGAGTCATCATGACCTCAATCTCCGCTACCTCCAACCCAAGTTACCAGTCGCCGCTTCAGAGACTGCAGGACGAACTGCAGGCTGAAATCAAGTCCGGCACCATCAGTTCGTCCGACCAGAACGCGCTGTCCTCGGCCCTGACCGATATCAATTCATCGCTGCAGTCCAGCCGAGCCAGTGATTCGACCAGCGGCACGAAGCCAACTTCGGACGGTCTGAAAACGAAGATCAACGACCTGATCGCCGGCGAGGTGTCCAGCGGCAAGCTGACCACCGCCCAGGCCACCGAGTTGCAGAACGTGTTCAAGACGGCCTTCGCCAACGGTGCCCACGGCCATCATGGCAGCGCGTCGCCGTCGGACAGCGACGGTTCGTCCACGTCCTCGACCGGCAGCTCCAGCAGTTCGTCGGGTACCACCAACAGCGTCGCGGACATCCTGCAGCAGTTTCTGCAATCGCTTCAGGATTCGCTGTCATCCTCGTCATCGACGTCCTACGGCGCGACCGGCAACGCCAGCACCGCCAGCAGCACCAGCAGTTCGTTTTCAGCGCTTCTGGTCGACTACAAAAGCTGACACGACGTAGACTCACACACCCACAGGCGATTGCTGCATCATCCTTCCCAGAACGGGAATGGATGATTTTTTTTGTCCACGTCATGGCCGGAAGGCCACGAGAGGTTGCCGCAGCGCGCGGTCTCTCGGATGTCCAACACCGTCTCCGCGTCATGGCCGGGCATGTCCCGGCCATCCACGTCTATTTCGCGGCGATGCTCTAAAGATGTGGATACCCGGGACAAGCCCGGGCATGACGAACGAGAGGTTGCCGCTAATGCGCGGTCGTTTCGTGGCCCGCATGGAGCCAACGGGTGGCGTGGACGCGCGCCCGATGATGAGCTCCGCGTAATGCGGGGCAACCGAATCGACGCCCGGATTTCCTTTTGTCTGAGCAATATTGCACATGCGGTGCCGCAATTTTGGTCGGAACAAGGGCGCTTGCCACCGCGTTATCATGATTCATCATCCATCATTCCTGGAGGCTACAATGACTCTCGACAAGGTCATGACAAAGCCACACAGCTTAATTGCGAGCGACCGCATCGAAGGAACCGCGGTGCGGCGGCCGAACGGCGATCGGATCGGCCACATCGAGCGGCTGATGATCGACAAGATCAGCGGCAAGGTCTCCTACGCCATTCTCAGCTTTGGCGGCTTCCTCGGCATTGGCAGCAATTTGGTGCCGTTGCCGTGGTCGCGAATGACGTTCAGTCGCGAGCTCGATGCCTATCAGCTCGACATCACCGACGAGGAATTGCGGCGCGCACCGTCATTCCTGGATAACGAGGATTTCGACTGGGGAGATCGAGCGCTGGAGGAAAACGTGCATCGCTATTACGGCGTGCCGCCGTATTGGGGAGGATTTTGACAACTGAAAGATGCGACCGAAAACGCTTCAGGCGTCGACCTCTGGTTCCAGGAACTCGCCCCCAGCCGCGCGCTAAATATTAGTTCGGGACTGGAACACCCATCACGGCTGCGGGTTTTCTCAACACCAGTTTTTCAACAGGGAGAACGCACATGTTTGCGAAATATGTGACCGCCGGTCTGATCGGATCGGCGTTGCTGGCTACCGCCGCCTTCGCACAAACCCCGAGTGCAACCGCCGACCGTCCGGCCGCGGCACCGGCTACGGCCTCGGATGCTTCGTTCAATGGCACCTGGCGCGCCTCGAAGATGGTCGGCCTCAATGTCTATAACGACAACAACGAAAGCCTCGGTTCGATCAACGACCTGCTCATGGACAAGAGCGGTAACATCAAGGCCGTCGTGATCGGTGTCGGTGGCTTCCTCGGTGTTGGCGAGCATCTGGTTGCCGTGCCCTTGGACAAGATCAAATTCGTCGATGAACCCGTCGCCACGGCTGCGGCAAACGCGCCCTCAGGCGGTTCAAGCAGCTCGACCGGCGCCCGGCCGAATCCGTCCGGCGGCATGACCACAGGCGCGGCACCTGCGGCGCCGGCTGCCAAGGCCAATCCCTGGTATCCCGATCACGCCGTGTTCAGCGCCACCAAGGATCAGCTGAAGGCGATGCCCGAATTCAAGTATTCGACCTGAGGCGTGTACAATATCGATCTGGTATAAAGGGCGCGCGCCCGGTTTTGCCGGGCGCGCTTTTTGTTCGTAATGACCGCTCCTCAGATACACCGCCCGCTCGCATCGTTACTTGACGAACGGGCAGCCGCCCTTTTCGATCGGACGGAACGCCTGGTCGCCGGGTACGGTCGCGAGCAGCTTGTAAAGATCCCAATCGCCCTTGGACTCTTCCGGCTTTTTCACCTCGAACAGATACATGTCGTGCACCATGCGGCCGTCCTCGCGGATCTTGCCGTCCTTGGCAAAGAAGTCGTGGATCGGCGTGGCCTTCATCTGCGCCATCACCTTCATCGCATCGTCGGTGCCGACGGCATCGATCGCCTTGAGGTAGTGCATCGTCGCCGAGTACAGTCCGGCCTGGATCATGGTCGGCATGTGACCGACCTTGTCGTTGAACCGCTTGGAGAAGGCGCGGGTGTCGTCATTCATGTCCCAGTAGAACGCGTCGGTCAGGATCAGACCCTGGGCCTCCCTGGTCCCCAGCGCATGGGAATCGGTGATTTCCTGCAGCAGCGCGATCATCTTCTGGCCGCTCTTGACGATGCCGAATTCCGAGGCCTGCTTCAGCGCGTTGGTGGTGTCGCCGCCGGCATTGGCGAGCGCGATCACCTTGGCTTTCGAGGCCTGCGCCTGCAGCAGGAAGGATGAGAAGTCCGAGGAATTCAGCGGATGGCGGACGTTGCCGATCACCTTGCCGCCGGTTTCCTTGACGATCGCCGCGGCATCGCGCTCCAGCGCCGCGCCGAACGCGTAGTCGGCGGTGATGAAGAACCAGCTGTCCTCGCCGCGTTTCACCATGGCGCGTCCGGCGACGTTGGAGAGCGCATAGGTGTCGTAGGTCCAGTGCACCGTGTTCGGCGAGCAGGCGGTGCCGGTCAGGTCGGAGCTGCCGGCGCCGGAATTCATGAAGATCTTGTTCTTCTCGCGCGTCAGCGCCGCGATCGGCAGCGCCACCGACGAGGTCGGCACGTCGAAGATCGCATCGACCTTGTCATTGTCGTACCAGTTGCGCGCGATGTTGATGCCGACGTCGGGCTTGTTCTGGTGATCGGCGGAAACCACCACCACCGGCTTGCCCTTCACCTTGCCGCCGTAATCGGCGACCGCCATCTCGACGCCGGCGAGCGAGCCCTTGCCGGTAGCGTCGGAATACAGGCTGGACATGTCGGTGAGGACGCCGATCTTGACGACGTCGTCGGAAATCTGCGCGTTCGCCGCGCCGCCGGCCACGGCGAAGGCAAGGCCGGCCACAACCGTGGCTGCGAGGGCTCTCATTGGATGTTTCTCCCTGGGATTTTTGTCGACGGCTTGGTGCCGCCGCCATCCTGCCCGCATTCAATTTTGCCAGCAAGACCGAAGGCGCGCCGGAACCGTTGGTCGCGTGATCAATTAACGGGCGGGCGCTTTCTTAACCTCGCCCCGCTTGCGGCCAATAGATTCACACATGTCTCTCCGCGTCATTCCCCGATGCGCAATTGCGCATCGTGGATGCGCCGCTCGGCGCAGGCCCGGAATCCATACTCTCCGTGGGGGTTATGGATTCCGGGCTCGCGCAAGAGTGCGCCCCGGAATGACGGCAGAGGAGATATGTGCATACGACAGCCGCTTGCGGGGAGAGGTCGGCGCCTAACGCCGGGTGAGGGGCCAAGTATTGCGCTGAACTCAACATCGGATTCTCGGGTCTGACCGCGCTCACAATCCCGTCAGCGCCGTCACCGTGACATTGATCGAGCCCTCGGCTTCCGCGATCACGCGCAGGGTTTTGGAATCGAAGGCGATGCCAGCAAGCTTGAGGCTGGTGATTTCGGCGGCGACGCGAACGCCTTCCTCGTTCTTCTGATAGTCCGCGATCACGTCGCCTATACGTTTTTGCGCGTTCGAGGCGAACGGCTTGAGATCGATCGCGGCGTTGTCCGCGAGCGCTTTCTGCAGATAGGGCATGGCGGCGCGGGCCGCGGTTCCCAATAATCCGAACGCCGCCTCGGACTCCACCGCGAGCTGGATGTCGGTCAGCCGCAGGGTCTGCTGCGCCTGATCGAGGATGGGCCTGCCCCAGATATGCACGGTCGCCTCGCCGCCGAAACCGAACATGCTTTTTTTCTCCCTGGCATTGAGCAGCAGCGAGATCAGCAGCCGGTCGCCGGACGCGGCGACGGTCGCGCGTTTCACCGTGACATCGACCGAGCCGGAGCCGTCTTCCGGAAATGTCTTGCCGGCGAACTGCGCCTCCACGATCTTGTTGAGCTCGACGAACGGCATGTCGATCGGCACGCCGATACTGAGCTTGCCGGGGCTGGGCGGCACGATCGTCAGCGCTGCGGGAAACGGGCAGTCCGGTTTGGTCTGCGAGGAGGTAATGCGGGTTTCGGCCTCGATACCCATGGTCAGCGTCACCGCGCTGGCGTCGACGCGTGGCTGCGCCGCGACCGCCCGGGTCGGCCGCAACTCCAGCCACAGGCCCTGCAGCGAGGATGCCGCGCCCTGCAGCGGGATCGAGCGGCAGATCTTGCCCCACTCCCGCCGCGCGTTCTGCTCAAGCACGGGGTCGTTGCGAATCCGCGCCTGTACCGATGCGATCTGGTCGTTGATGGCCTTGTCGATCACCGGCTTTACCTGGGCGGGCACGCTGACGCGGGCGCCCGCCACCGAAATCGCGGTGTCGCCCAGGGTGACCTGCGCGGTGAGATTGGGCTCCATGCGCCAGTTCGCCGCAAGCTGCGGCCGCGCCGTCATGGTGACGTTGCCGCGGATCTCCGCATTGGCATTCAGCGCCTTGATGTTCACGCTGCCGATCTGCTTGGCGACATTGCCGCCGAGCAGGCCGCCGAGCGCGTCGCCGAGCGCACCCTTGGCGCCGGCGGAGAGCGAGCCCGTGACGTTCAGATTGCCGGTCAGCACTGTCGACAGCGACAGCACATTCTGCGCGCCGGTCGCGGTGATCGGTCCGCGCGCCGCGGTCCAGTTGATGTCCGCGTTCTGCAGAATCTGGGTCACCGGATTGTCGGCCTTGCCGGCAAAATTACGCGGCGCGCCGTGATCGGCGGCGTCGCGGAGCGCCGTCAGCGTGATCGCGACCGGCGCGATGATCGAGGAGGTGCGCGGCACCGGCGGCAATGGCGGCAGTTCGACAAGCACGGGCGCGCTGACGGCGCCGCGGGGGGACAGCCAGTCCATGGCCTTGAGACTGATAAAAAACGAGACCGTGACTACGGCGATCGCGAGCAGGATCGTTTTAAGACGCATCGTCCCCCCGGACCGAATGATGTGGCGAGTCTACAAGGGGGCGGCCGCGGGCGCCAGAGCCCGGGTCCGGTTCCTGCCGGTCGTACACATTTTGAAACAACGGCGTTGGCGGATGAGGTGTGGTCGTCCTGAAGGTCCGGGGCAAAAGCGCCTCTTCCCCGCCAGGACGCCAATCGCGCTGCGTGTGGAATTCACTCCGGTTTGATTGATCAAAACGAAACCTATCCCCGCGTAACGGCGTCGCTGTTATCGAGGGAGGGAAGAGGCTGAGCGCGCTCTCTCCGCGTCATGGCCGGGCTCGTCCCGGGCATCCACGTCTTTGCGGCGGATAAAGACGTGGATGCCCGGGACAAGCCTGGGCATGACGAACTCTAACGAGAGGCGCGGCTCGAACGTGAAGGCGCATCTGACCCTTCAACAGAACGAAAGGGCGCGGCGCCTCACCCGCGCGTGCTGCCAAAGCTGTCGGCACGGCGGTCGATCGGCATCACGATCACTTTGGTGCCGACGTTCACGCGTGAATAGAGATCGGCGACGTCCTCATGGGTGAGGCGGATGCAGCCCCACGAGACGTGGGTGCCGATGGTCGAAGGTGCGTTGGTGCCGTGGATGCGATACACCGCGCCGCCGAGATACACGGCGCGGGCGCCGAGCGGATTGCCGGGGCCGCCGGCCATGAAGCGCGGCAGATAAGGCTGGCGCGATCATTTCCGCGGGCGGCGTCAAGTTCGGCCACCCGGCCTTTTTGGTGATCGACCCTTTTTGGTGATCGACTTGGGCGTATCAATGCTTCGTCTTGCTGCTTTTCAGAAACGGGCGCCGTGCGGTTTCATGCTTCTCGTAGAGTTCAAGCCATCTGCTTTCTTCGGGACGATACCATTCGTCCAACGTGATCTGCAGCGGCGGTCCTCTCTCGCTGATGATGGCATCGAGCCGGACGAACTCTTCGGTTTCCTCGGCTGACAGCCCGATCAGGACCCGGTTACCGAGCGCGTCGATCTCGTAGCGGTCCTCGTCATCGGCCATGACGCCAGTTGAACCGCGCTCCGGCATCCGTCAACGCGATCCCGGATTTAACCTAACCAGTCAACCTTAACGCCCCGGCTCCATTGGGGTCGAAAGAAGGCCGAAAGAAAAAGGGAGGACGCCGCGTCGAAGGCGACGCGTGTTTTGCTCAAGAAAGCCATCAACGCGAGCGAAGCCGATGTCGGCCTCAAAGCGGAGGGGGCCTAAAACAGGCCCAGCACGATCGCTCCAACAAAGGCAATCGCCACGTACGCAGCCACAACGGTCAACGGACCGACGATAGGACCGCCAGAGGTCATCGGGAAACTCTCCCTCTTTAAACCGTGGCGGATATAACGGCAAAGCTGGAAAAGGGTTCCAGGAAGAAAAAGTCAGCCCTGCTGATCCATTATCGCTTCGCGACAGCGTGCGTGGCCGCGAACGTGGTTAAAGAAACGTGAAATCAGCACGTTGAAGAGTCTTTAAATAAATTGGTCGAACGTGCGCGGATGACGCACGGAGTTCGTTTGTATCTCGTCGGCTCCTTCGTCCTTGTCTCGTTGGCGGGTTGCGGTCGCGGATTGTTTCAGTCGGCGGAGCGCGAACCGTGGCGGGCCGAGGCCGAAATCGCATGTCTGAAGTCCGGTGCGGTGAAAGAGAGCCCCGATCTGGTCCGGATCAATCCGATTTCGGGTCCGGGCGTTTGCGGTGCCGAATTTCCGCTGAAAGTTGCGGCGCTGGGCGAGAGTAACGGCAGTTTCGGCTTTGCCGACGAACTGCGGCCGCCGGCGCCCATTGGCGGCAATCAGCCGCGCTGGCCCGGATCGCAGTCGCTGCCGCCTGCGGCTTCGTCAGCTTCCACCTATCCCGAGACCGCGGTGCGCCAGTCCGGTTATGGCGCCGCGAGCAATGCTCCGATCTCGCTGACCCCGCCGGGTGTTGCCCCCGACGAGGACAATATTGCGCTGCCCCCCGAAGGGTCGCCGGGGATGAGTGAGCCGCGCTACCCGGCGACGGGCGCCGGCCGGCCGGCCTATCCGCAGCGTGACGGCGTTTCGCCAGCCACTTCGGATCGGATGTACTCCGGACCAGGTTCGCCGCAGGACCGTCCGTTGCCACGGCTCGGCCCCGCTGAGGGCAATGTGACCGCTGCGCTCGGCCCCGTGGCGGTGAAGCCGGAGGCGACGCTGGCCTGTCCGATCGTCTCGGTACTGGACCACTGGCTCGCCGATTCGGTTCAGCCCGCCGCAATGCGCTGGTTCGGCGCGCGGGTGGTCGAGATCAAGCAGATTTCCGCTTATTCCTGCCGCGGCATGAACGGCAATTCGCGCGCGCATATTTCCGAGCACGCCTTCGGCAATGCGCTCGACATCGCGGCGTTCACGCTCGCCGACGGACGGCGCATCTCGGTCAAGGACGGCTGGAAGGGCATGCCGGAAGAGCAGGGGTTCTTGCGCGACGTGCAGGCCGGCGCGTGCCAGTACTTCAACACCGTGCTGGCGCCCGGCTCCAACGTCTTTCACTACGATCACATCCATGTCGATCTGATGCGCCGTGCCAACCGGCCCGTGATTTGCCAGCCGGCCGCGGTGTCGGGTGAGGAGATCGCCTCGCGCGTGTCGCAGCGTAGTCCCTACGCCAGCCGCGAGTCCGCGGTGACGGGATCGCTGGGCGGCAACAGGCTGCTGTCGCGCCGACACAAGCCGAGCGATGACGAGGACCTTCTGGACGAGTAGGGCGATGCTCTATCCTGGATGCACCGCATCCTGGATGCACCGCGTTACTGCATGCTTGATCGTCATCCCCGCGGAAAGCGGGATCCAGTATTCCAGGGCCTCGCGATCCATCATTGATGCTCTGGAATACTGGGTCGCCCGATCGAGTCGGGCGATGACAGCCACGTAATGTGGCTTCAGGCCGGCTTTGCCTGATACGCCGCGAGAAAAATCCGCGTCGCGCTGTCGACAACCTTCGTGATCTGTTCTGTCGAGGGCGCTGGTGCCGCCTGGAAAATGAAAGGCTGAAACAGCGTCGCCTGGCACATCTGCATGAACTGCGTCGCGGCGAGTTCGCAGTCGTCGATCGCAAGCTGCCCGGCTTTCACTCTGGCATCGAGATATTGCGCGAGGCGATAGATGTTGTGCGCCAATACCCTTTCATAAAAGCGCTTCCCAACATCGGGCATTCGCTCGGCGATCGCCATCACGGTGCGGATTGCCGATCCGCCGCCCGGCCGGCACAGCAACTGAATATAGGCCTGCCCGAATTCGCGCAGCGTGACCGTCACATCCCGTTCCGGATCGAAGCTGAACGCCGCCTTGCCCTGTTCGAGGCTCTCCTGTTCGACGATGGCTTCGAACAGCCGGTTCTTGTCGGCGAAATAGACGTAGAGCGTACCCTTGGAGACGCCCGCGGCGCGGGCAATCACGCCCATGCTGGCGCCGTCGAAGCCGAGATCCAGGAACACCGCGCGCGCGCCATCGAGAATTTGACGCCGCTTGGCGCTGTCTTCCTCGCCGACTACGGAAAGCGTCGCGGAGCGTTCTGCAACCATAAATTCAGCCTGTTCGAGAAAACGCCCCGCCGAAACGGTTCGGAGGGGGCCTGGAGGTCTCACGCGGTGCAACATATGTTGACCGAACCGTTCGGTCAATGTATATGGTGGCCGATAGAGCAGGGAATGCCGAATTTCGTCGGCGGTCGCGCTGCCGCACAATTTTTCAGGAGGCCTTATGGCCGGACCACGCGACCAAGCCGCCCGCATCCTTCGTCCCGAGTCGGATGCTGCCGAAAGTGGG
>WNFI01017340.1_pt1 | contig 38548 bp, 32 predicted proteins | sample 5400471 | NCBI WGS metagenome assembly WNFI01 (sample SAMN13153348, study PRJNA577476) | soil metagenome | isolation source: 100 cm saprolite on Douglas fir-dominated hillslope | place: USA:California | collected 2013-09-17 | reverse complement strand
AACGCCGACATCGGGCTGGCCGCGCTCCGCTACCGCTTCAAGGACGCCTCGTTCGAGGCGGCGGAGGAGCCCTTCGAAGCGGGGGGGACGAAGTTCGCGCGCGGCTCGTTCCTGATCCGCGGAGTCAGCACCGCCGACGCGGGCCGGGTCGCGGGCGAGCTGGGCCTGAAGGTGCAGGCGCTGGCCGCCGCGCCTGCGGTGAAGACACATCCCCTGCGCGCGCCGCGGGTGGCCCTCCTGCACAGCTGGCTCAGCACGCAGGACGAGGGCTGGTGGCGGATGGCCCTCGACCAGCTCAAGCTGCCCTACGACTACGTCAGCGTGCAGACGGTGGCGGCCACGCCCGCGCTGCGCACGCGCTGGGACGTCATCGTCTTCCCGCCCGTGGGCCGCACCGCAGCGGCGATCGTAGCGGGCATGCCGCGCTGGGGGAACCCGCTGCCCTGGAAGACGACGCCCCTCACGCCGAACATCGGCCGCATCGACTCCACCGACGACATGCGCCCGGGCCTGGGCGCGGCCGGCGTGGAGAGCCTGCGCGAGTTCGTCGCGGCGGGCGGACTGCTCATCGGCGTCATGGACACGGCGGAGCTGGCCGTGAGCTACGGTCTCACCCAGGGCGTGGCGCTCGGGCGGGCGGAGAAGCTCAAGGCGCCGGGCACCATCGTGCGCGCGCGGGTGGTGGACGCGGCCAGTCCCATCGTCTACGGCTACGCGGATTCGTTCTCCATCTACACGGCGGACGGGCCCATCTTCAACCTCAGCAACATGGCCGGCGGCCGCGGACGCCGGCGGCCACCGGAGGAGACGGAGCGTCCGACCGGGCGCGGCACCGCCGACGAGCCGGACCTCCCGCAGGGCCGCCCCTTCGCCGAGCCGCCGAAGGAGCCCGAGGCGGAGGCCTGGGAAGCGCTGCCCTTGACCGAGGAGCAGCGCCGAAACCCCATCTACGTCATCCCTCCCGCGCAGCGGCCGCGCTCTGGCGCGGGGAGACCCTGGGCAGCTATTTCCTCGTGTTCAACGCCATCCTGAACTTCGACCAGCTCGGCGCGGGCCGCACGTTGGATACGGAGTGACGATTGCGTCCCTGCCGCGCGCGAAGTATCTTCGCTCTCTCAGGCCTCCGATGGACCTGCAGCCGCGCTGGCGGGGGTTTGCATGAACATTCTCCTCCTCTCCATGCCCGACGCCTTCGAGCACACCTCGCCCGTGACCATGCGGATGCCGAACGGTGCGCTCGGATCGTTGGCCGGCAACCTCGAGCCCCATCACGAGGTGGCGATCGCGGATCTCATCCTCGCGCAGCGCCAGGTCCGGGAGACCGTCGAGGGCCTGGTGCGCGAGCGGACCCCTGACGTCGTCGGCCTGTCCATCATGACCTTCCAGCGGCGCACGGCGAAGCGCGTGATCGCGCTCATCCGCGACCTGCAGCCCGAGGTCCGCATCGTCGTGGGTGGCTACGATCCCAGTCTCGCGGCGGACGTATACGAGGACCCCTCGTGGGGCGTGGACTTCATCGTCCGCGGGGAGGGTGACATCACCTTCCGGGAGCTGGTGCGGGCCCTGGAGCGGGGAGTGGAGCCGGCCGCCGTGGCCGGCCTCTCCTACCGGAGGGCGGGCACGTTCGTGCGCAACCCCGATCGCCCGGTGAGCCGGCTCAGCGGCGAGGACGTGCGGCCGCCCCGGCGCGCCGCGCGCGTGCTGCAGGGCTACACCTTCCTGGGGAGGCCCATCGACGTGGTCGAAACCTCACGTGGGTGCACCTACGACTGCAGCTTCTGCTCGATCATCGAGATGCGCGGCCGCAACTTCCACACCTGGTCGATCGAGCGCGTGCTCGACGACATCGCGGACGCGCGCGCAGGGGGGGCGCGCGCGATCTTCATCGTGGACGACAACATCACGATCGACGTGGGGCGGTTCGAGGCGATCTGCCGGGGCATCGTCGATCGCGGCCTGCAGGACGTCGACTACCTCGTCCAGGGCATGACCTCGTCGATCGCCAACCACGGGGAGCGGCTGGCCCCGCTCATGAAGGCGGCCGGGTTCCGCTACGTTTTCCTCGGCATCGAGAACGTGCTCGAGGGCGACCTGGAGTTCCTCCGGGCCACCGCGAAGAACCAGCAGCGCGAAAACGGGAAGGCGGCCGGCAACGCGACGCAGCGCGCGATCGACGTCCTCCACCGGCACGGCATGTACGTGGTGGGCGGACTGATCGTCGGCAACCCCGAGGATACGCGCGAGTCGATCGAAGCGAACCTGGCCTTCGCCCGCGCGGAGGTCGACTGGCCCTACATCCAGCATCCGACGCCGTATCCGGGCACGCCGATGACGAAGGAGTTCCGCGCGCGGGGGCTGGTCGTGAACGAGAACGTCGAGGAGTACGACGGCACGACGGCGGTGGTGCGCAGCGCGCATCTCACGGCGGCCGAGATCGAGTTCCAGCGCTGGCGCGCCGAGCGCTGGATGAAGCTGCGCCATTTCTGGCCGGCGCTCGCGCACAACCCCCGGTTCGTGCTGCGGCACGGACGGGAGATGCTGGCGCACACCTTCCGCGGCAGCTCTCTGAGATCGATGCTGGGCCTAGAGGACGAGCGGACGGTGTTCGCCCGCTATCAGGCCCTCCGCCGCGCGGAGCGGGAGTACCTGCCGGAAGGAACAGACGCGGGCGTCAGCGGGCGCGGCGGACCAGCCGCGAGCGCACCTTGGGGCTCGCGAGCTGGCGCCGCGCGTCCTGGCCGACCCATTGGCACCCCGGTTCCTCCGACTGCGCCAGACGCCGGGCGAGAGCCAGCGCGGCGGCATTGAGCGCGACGCAAACGCTCCCGTTCGAGGCCCTTGATCACCTGCTGGGTTTGCGGACTCATCTCGGACCCTGAGCCGGCGCGCCTCACGATTGGACCCGAAAGGCGCTGCGGACGGAGTCGCTCGCGCCCGGAGGCGCGGCATTCAACGGCATTCGACCGCATACGGCCGTCGTCCAGGGCTCGCGGCGCTTTACCGCTTGCCGGCTCCGCGGGCCGGAGCCGATTCTCCAGCATCCGGCACCGCAAACGAGTGCCGAGCACGGAGGTTGGCATGTCGATGAAGAGAATGCTCGTCGGGGCGGCACTGGCGGCCGCGATGTCGGGGGCCATCGTTTCGGCGACGCCTGGCTCGGGGACTACGTCGACCCTTCTCGGTCGCGCCACGTTCGAGGCCTTCGACGTCAGTCGGCGGGTGAAGGCACCGCAGGACCCCGAAGAGCGCGACGGGGGCCGGACGCTCTGGAAGGTGAAGGCGGAGGCCGAGCCCGCTCTCGACATTGCCACCCAGACGATCACTTTCGCGCCCGGAGGCCAGAGCGGGTGGCATACGCACCCCGGCCCAGTCTTCATCTCGGTCATCGAGGGAACGATGACGTTCTACGAGGGCGACGACCCGGATTGCCAGCCGATGGTCCTCCACGCGGGCCAGGGGTTCGTCGACGGCCAGACCGACCGGCACGCCCACATCGCGCGCAACGAGACCGCCCTGCCGGCCAAGAACCTGGTCACGTACTTCGTGCCGCCAGGCGCTGCGATGCGCACCGACGCCCCGAATCCCGGTAACTGTCCGTTCTAGCTCCGGGCCCCGACGCTAGCGCGGGGGGAGGTCGATCAGCACGACATCGGAGTTCTCCTGTGCGTGATCGAACACGATCTCGCGACCGTCGGGAGAGACGTCGAAGTCGCGGACGACGAACCCGGGACCCAGGTCGGTGAGCCGGCGCTCCGACAGAGTCTCGAGATCGACGAGCCAGAAGTCCTTGTGCGCGATCTCTCCCCGCAGGACGACGAGCGCCGGCTGGCCAGGCACGAAGGCGAGGCGCCGGGCCCCCCGCGTCAGGGTCAGGCTCGAGAACGGATGGGGACGGCCGTCGCCGCTCACTGCCTTGACCATGAACGTGGTTCCGACGTCCGGTCCCGAGTAGACCAGGAACCGGCCGTCGGGCGACCAGGTCGGATCCAGCGCGTACTCAGGGACCAGGGGGGCGGGGGCGCCGTCGGGGAGGGGGACCATCATGAGCTGGGGAATCCCCTCGCGGTTCGCGGCCACCACGATCGACGTCCCGTCCGGCGCCCAGGCCGGGGCGCCGCGGAAGTCGAGCGACTCGTCGAGAACGCGCACATCGGTGCCGTCCTCGTCCATCGCGACGAGGCGCGTGCGCCCGCGCTCCTCGACCGTGACCGCGATCCGCCGCCCATCGCGGGACAGCGCCGGGCCGCCGACCACGCGCGCGCCCGGGGCGCTCCAGAGCGCGACCGCCGTCCCGCTCGCGAGCTTCCAGATGCCCTCGCTTCCACCCTGGGAAGAGACGTACAGGAGCGAGTTCGAGCCAAAGCGCGGAGACCGCCCGCTCCCTGTCGGCAGGGTGATGCGGCGGGGCACGGTCGCGTCGGAAACCCCGTCGGAAATGGGAAGGCGCCAGAGGGTCCCCTTCGGATTCGCGACCGTGACCACCAGGCGCGAGCCATCGAGGCTGGCCGCCAGTGACGTGTAGGTCTCGACACCGAAACTGATGCGGCGCGGCTCGCGCCGGCGCACATCCATCGCATAGACCCAGGGACCGGAACCGTCCTCCGCGCTGGTCAGGTAGATCAGCGTCCGCCGATCCAGGAAGGCGGGATGGCTGACGTGCGAGTTTTGGAAGGTGAGCCGCTCGGGTGCGCCGCCGGGTTCGCCCGCCGCCGGTGTGTGGTAGACGAGCCGGCTGCCGTCGTGCGACCAGTCGAGCTCGGCGACGTCTTCGAGGTAGAGACGGGGCGTACCGCCCATCGTCGGCACCGCCCACACGCTGATGCCCCCCGCCGGAGGCGCGTCCGGCCGGCGAACCCACAGGAAGACGAGCGTCGCATCCGGGGAAAACCCGAGGGTGCGCAGGGACGGGTTCACCAGCTCTCGGATGGCCCCGTGCGTGAGGTTGTGGAACTGGCCCGTGCCGACCTGGGTCAGCCAGACGTCGGTCGGGCCGTCCCGGTCCGAGAGGAACGCGACGAAGCCCCCATCGCGCGAAATGGCCGCCGCGTGCTCGGTGCCCTCGAAGTCGGTGAGGTGGGTGAATCGGGCGTCGGCCAGCGGGTTGCGCCGGTCAGCGTCCGTTCCACGCACGAACCACGCGGCGGCGCCGAGCCCGGCCAGGATCCCACACGCGAGGGCCAGCCAGGCGAGCCGGCGGCGGGTCGGCGCGACTGGCGGGGGTGCGGAGTCACTCTCTCCCGTAGCCTCACTGCTGTCGCCGCCCACGGGACTGGGACTCCGGCTTCTCGACCACGCGTCGAGCTCCGCCCGAGACGCATAGACGGAGCCCAGCTTGTCGTGGAAATGCCGGTGGACCGGCATCCCCTCGCGCTTCTCCCAGCGCTGGACCGTACTGACGTCGCGCTTGAGGTGCGCGGCGATGTCCTTCCACGAATCGAGCCGGTCGTCGGCCGGCTTCCCTGGAGGTGGTGCTGCGGAATCTGGTTTGGGCGGATCGGCCACGTCGGCCTCCGGTCGTGGGCAGGACGGGGAGCGGCCTTCGCCGCGGGAATTCTAATGCCCGCAGTTAACCTGCGGCAATGCGGCTGCTGCGTTCGGATCCCGAACGAGCGTTCGATGAGCGAACCCAGCAGGCGCCCGCGGAAAACGCGAAATCCTTGAATCAGGCGGATGCGTAGGCCTGTCGAGGGCTGCCGGGCGCGGCATCTATTGTGCTCTGGTAACGCGTATATGCCCTTGTGGAACTACTCATGGCGCGTCGAATCCGATTGGTGACGCTGGCGTCGATCGCGGCCGCGATTACCTTCGAGTGTTCGAGCCCGACCGTCCCCGATGGACGGCTCTCTACGGATGTCAACCTGTCCGCGACTCCAGGGCTGATAGAGCCCGTGCTGCTCAGCGGGCCACCTTGGCGCTGGCGGGCGGTCTGGACGGTCAACTTGACCGCACCGGAGGAGGTGGCGCGCAGCGGTGACGTGTTCGTCGCGCTGCGCACGCGAATCGCTCAGCAGGACGGCCACGTCTTGGTGGAGCTGACCGAGGAGGCGCGTCGGCTAGAGCCGCAGGTCGGCATGCGCTCGGTGATCCAGTTCCCCGAGGACGTCACCTACGACACGCAGGCGGACCCGCCGACCACGTCGCACCTCGTCATGACAGCGCATCTTTCCGATGGGCACGGCCGGTCGGAAGAGGTGTCAACGATCCAGGAAATCGCGGAGACGCCTTGCGGCACCAAACGCAAGCCGACGTGCAGCGGCCCGCTCATTGCGGTCAGTGAGTCGGGGGTCGACCAGCCCAACGTGACGATTCGTTTCGGGCAGCACGTCACGTTCTACAGCCCAGATGGAGCTCTGCACAAGATCAGCTCCGATCCACACCCGGACCACACGGACTGCCCTTCGCTCAACGTTGCGGAGTTGGTGCTGGCATGAACGCTACGACATCCCCATTTCTCACACCCGGAACCTGCCGCTACCACGACGACAACTTTCTACGCCGAGTCCGGGGTGAGATCATCGTGCTCCCGATTGGAGAGAACTAGAGCGCATGAAGATGCTGGTCCCNNNNCGCCCCGAACGCGATCGGATCGACCGCTTCCACCCCGTACCACATCCCCTGCAGCGTCCGTCCCACGAAGTAGGCGCCGAAGGTGCCGAGGACAATGCCGATGGATGCCGTGAGCATCCCTTCCTTCAGGACACCCATCAGGACCTGTGCGCGGCCCGCGCCCAGGGCCATGCGCAGGCCGATCTCGTGCGTCCGCTGCGCGACCGTGAACGCCATCACGCCGTAGATCCCCACCGCGGCCAGGAGCAGGGCGACGCCCGCGAACGTCCCGAAGAGGACGGCGTTGAACCGATTGCCCGCCAGCGCTTCGTCCACCGACTGCTCCATCGTCTTGACGTCGGTCATGGGGAGATCCGAGTCCAGCGAGCGCACCACCGCGGCGACGCTCTTCTGGATGTTGCCCGGCTCGGCCGCCGTGCGCACGGCCACGGAGGAACCCGTCCACGGGCTCTGCGCGAAGGGCACGTCGATCTCCGGGAAGGCGTCGCCTCCCGGCCCGCCGTTGCGCACGTCGCGATACACGCCGACGATCTGCCACTCCACGGCCGGTCCGAGCCGGGTCACGCCCGGGATCAGCTCCTCGATCTTGAGCCGCTGGGTCAAGGGATCGACGCCGGCGAGGTACTTCTTGACGAACGTCTGGTTGACCACGGCCACGCGCACGCCGCCCGCGCGGTCCTCGCGGGTGAAGGCGCGGCCCTTGTCCATCTGGATGCCGAAGGTGCGGAAGTACTCCGGCGTGACCATGTTGAACCCAGCTCCGGGGCGCTGGGAGGGATCGGCCACCGGCTTGGACGGGAGCTCGAACGGCATCCCGAAGTTCGTGCCGCGTACGGGCATGCCCGTCGAGACGGACGCGGACTCGACGCCGGGCAGCGCCTGGATCCTCTCCTGGAGCTGGTCGTAGAACGCGACGATCCGCTCGGGCTCGCGCAGCCGTTCGGTGGGGACGGGTAGGAAGAAGGTCAGCAGGTGATCGCGGCGGAAGCCCAGGTCGAGCTTCATGAGCTTGACGAGGCCGTGAACGGCCAGGCCGCCGCCGGAGAGGAGGGTCAGGGCGAGGGCGACCTCCGCGATCACGAACGCGCGCCGCAGCCGCTGGCGCACGCCGCCCACCGAAGAGCGGCCGGCCTCCTTGAGGGTCTCGACGAGCTCCGAGCGCGTGGCCTGCCAGGCGGGCGCACACCCGAAGATGATGCCGGCGAGAAGCGACGCCGTCAGCGTGAACAGCAACACGGGCACGCTGAGGCGGACGTCCGCTTCAGACGGCAGCGTGAACGGCGGCATGAGCGCCATGATCGCGGTCAGGAGCAGCTTGGCCAGGACCACCCCCAGCACGCCGCCGATGGCCGCGAGCACGACGCTTTCGGTGAGGAACTGGGCGAAGACCTGCCCGCGGGTCGCGCCCAGCGAAGACCGCACCGCGATTTCGCGCTGGCGCGCCATCCCGCGCGCGAGCAGCAGGTTCGCCACGTTCGCGCAGGCGATCAGCAGCACGAACCCGACCGCGCCCAGAAGCAACCACAGGCCGGCGATCGTCTCCTTGGACAGGAAGTTGTTCTGCAGCGGCTCGACGCTCGCGGTCCATCCCTTGTTCGATCGCGGGTTCAGCTCGGCCATGTGGGCCGTGACCTGGTCCATGTTCGCGTTCGCCTGCGCGAGGGAGACGCCGGGCTTCAGGCGGCCCATGACGAGCAGCCAGTGGAAGTCGTGGTTGATCTGCTCGGGCCGGAAGCTCAGCGGCTTGTACAGCTCCTGGGAGACGCGGTCGGCGGGGCCGGTCGCGAGCACGCCGACCACGGTGTGCGGCGCGCCGTCCACGCGGACCTGCTTGCCCACGATGCCGCGGTCCGACCCGAACCGGCGCTCCCACAGCCGGTGGGTCAGGATGATCACGTGGTCCTTCCCGACCTGGCCCTCTTCCGCCGCGAAGTCGCGGCCGAGGAGGAACCGATGGCCCATCATGCCGATGAGGCCCGGCGTCGTGAGCTGGGCTTCGACTTGCTCCGGAGTGCCGTCGGTGGCGAGGCTGACGCCGCCGCCGCTCCAGGCGTTCAAGTCCTGGAACGCCGTGGCCTGGCTCTTCCAGTCGAGGAAGTTCGCGGTGGCGGTCACGTTCCGGTTGCCCTGGATCTTCGACCACACGATCACGAGCTGCTCGGGATCGTGGAACGGCAGCGGCGCCAGCAGCGTCGCGTGGACGACGCTGAAGATCGCGGTGTTCGCGCCGATTCCCAGGGCCAGGGCCAGCAGCGCGACCGTGGTGAAGCCGGGATTGCGCCACAGGAGTCGAAGACCGAAGCGGGCATCGCGCACGATCTGTGTCATGGGCAAGCCTCCGTGGGCCGATGTCAATCCTACTCGGACCGCAGCGATTCATCGGATCGAGCCGCGACGCCCGTCGCGCGGGGCAGGCACGGATCGCCATCGAGTAAGACGCTGCTGCCCGCGTCCGGGTTGGCCACGCGTGACGGTTTATTGCCGTTCGGGCCATTGAACGAATATAGGGTCTACGTCCGGGTCAGGCGGCGAGAGAGACGCCGCCCCGGGAGGACGGCGAGCGGAGACCGTCCGGAAAACCGGCGCTATCGGACGCCCCTGGCCAAAGGGGCTTTAAGTCGCTCGTTCCGATTGGCTGGGACGCAGGGATTCGAACCCCGATAAGCAGAGTCAGAGTCTGCTGTCCTACCGTTGGACGACGTCCCAGCAGGGGCGGTGAACGGACAGTTTAGCCTGAAGGGCCCCGCGCCTTCAATCGCGCCGGCGCGTACACTGATTCGCCGATGGTCGCCCTTCGTCACTACGCCGAGCAGCGCTTCACGTGCGCGCAGTGTGGCCGCTGCTGCCGGCGCGGGTGGGACATCGCGCTGACCGCGGCCGAGGTCGAGGGTTACCGGAAGGCCGGGGCGGCCGTGTGGTACACGGAGACGGCGACGGGAACGGCGACGGGAACCGTCGACCCCTTCGAGCCCCTCTCGGGCCATGCCGGCCATTTCCGCATCCGCAAGCGCGCGGATGGCGCCTGCGGCTTCCTCTCCGCGGAGAACCGGTGCCGCATCCACGAGCAGCTCGGGGGCGCGCGCAAGCCGCTCACTTGCCGCCTGTTCCCCTTCCGATTCCATCCCGTCGAAGGCAAGGCGGTCGTGAGCGCGAGCTTCTGTTGTCCCACCGTCGTGGCCAGCGAAGGCGAGCCGGTGACGGCGCAGATCCGCGCCCTGGGCGGCCTCTACAACGAGTGGGCGCGGACCTATCCCGAGCCCAAGGGGAGCTTCGAGCTCGTGGCCGGCCGTCCGGTATCGGGGGCCACGGTGACGACGCTGCGCGACGTGCTGCGCACGATGCTCGATCACACGGATGCCGAGGGCCGGGTGGACCTCCGCGCCAACGTCCGGCGGATCGCCGGCTTCGTGGACGACCTCACTCGCCATCGCGTGGTCAAGCTCGCGCCCGAGCGCTTCGCGGAGTACCTCGAGCTGACCGGACGCTACGCCGCCGCCTCCGACCGGCCGTCCGCCGCGCGGCGCGCGTCGACCGTGGGCCGAGTGCTGTCGCGCGGATTCCTCTTTGCCGTCCTCGCCGCGCGCGAGCAGCTCCGCTCGCCCGCGTCCGGGATGCGGCTCGGTTTGCGCGCGCGTCTCGTTCGCCTGCTCGCCCACACGCACGGCGTCGGTCCCGCCGTCGGCGACGTCGACCTGCGCGCCGTCCGGCTCGTCTCGCGGGGCCTCGAGGACCCGGCCGTGCACGGGCTCGTCCATCACTACCTCCGCGCCACGGTCGAGGACCTGGAGACGGGCCGGCGCCCCGTGGTCGACGAGCTGGTCATGGCCTTCGCGCTCCTCAACGCTGCGCTTGCCTTCGCGGCGATGCGCGCGGGACAGGCGGGACGGCCCGCGATCGACGCGGCCGCGCTCACCGAGGGCCTGCTGGAGACGATGGACCTGGCGCACGCGGAGCCGGAGGGGGCGTACGGGCGGGTTCTCGTGTCATTGGCGGCAGGGCTGGACGCGCTTTGGATGTTCGGGGAGTCAACGGAAAAAATCGATCGACACGGTTAACAGATAAGACGTTGTGGCCAGGTCGGTCAGCCATCTACGAACGCCGCATGGCGCTCGCTACCGCGAGCGCGTCACGAGCGCGGACGTGTAGACAGCATTGAGCAATGGCGCGTAAGTCGCCCAGCTCTGCGCGCGGTACTGTGGCCGGAAGCCGAACAGCACCACGCGCCCGCGGCCCAACGGCGCCTCCACCAGGGCCGCCTTCCCAAAGAGTTTCCGCTCGCCGAGCAGCCATCCGGACAGGAGCGGATTCGTCTGCGCGTAACGCGCGAGCACCTTTCCCGTCTCCGTCTCGAAGGCCGGGCTGTCCTCGAACCAGATCGCGGCCGATTCGTCCATCCCCGCCGTCAATGGGTCCGGCGTGGTGAGGACGCCGAGCAGCGCGCCCGGACAATAGAAATCGCCGGCGGCGGCGCGGCGGCCGCCGGTGCCGCTCGCCGACGGTGCGCGTTCCTCGGCCAGAGCGTCGCGCACACCGAGACCCAGCTCACGCACGGCCAGGCGCGCCGCGGCGTCGAGGGCGACGAGGGTGCCGCCCGCCTCCGCGAAGGCCTTCAGCTCCTGCACGCCTTTCGGGCCGAGGCCGCCCGCGTACTCGTCCGGCATCGTGCCGGGCAGGTGGCCGGTGACGGTCGCGTTCGGCGACTGCGACGGCAGGACGATGGTGTCGAAACGATCGCGTAATCCGCCGGCCTGGATGTCCCGGTCGTGGAGGGTCTGATAGTCCACGCCCATCTGCTGCTCGAACACGAAGCGCGTCCAGCCTTCGTCGATCGCCGCGACCCAGGACTGGTAGAGGCCTACGCGCGGCGCCCGGAGGACGAGGGCGGGCGGCGCGACGGCCACGGCGTGGGCCACGATGCCGAGCTCGCGCGCCATGTCCAGCAGGCGCGCGCGTGCGGATGCGGGCACGAGCAACGTGCCGGCGGGGAAGCGCCGGCCGCCATCGGTGAACTCGGCGGTGGCCCAGCGCACGGGCACGCGCGCGCGCAGGAGGCGTCCCAGTGCCACCAGGTCACCCGTGCGATGGCCGATGGCGAGCCAGGGACCGCGTCCGGTGACCGCGCCGGGCACGACCGCCACCTGCGTCACCGGCTCCAGGTCGGCGGTGAAGGGGGCCGGCACCGCGGTCACGTCGACGCCCAGGAGCAAGGGCAGCGTGTGCGCGGTGACGTCGTACGGGCGCTGGGCCGGTGCCCCGGGAAACGGGCGGATGTCCGGGTAGCGCTGGCGCTCGAGCAGGCTCTTGGCGAAGGCACTGTAGGGCTGGGTCATCAGCACCACCCAGGATCCGGCGGCGACCGTCCGCCCATCGATGGCGAACGGCGTGCGCGCGCGATGCACCTCCACCCCGCCCAGCCGCAGCACCTCGAGGAGCTTGGCCGTGGCCAGAGGATCCTTCTGCTGCGCGGGCACGACGAAGGCGAACGGATCGCTGCGCAGCGTGGCCCGTCGGTTCACTTCGTAGAACGTGCGCAGCCAGTACTCGCGGTTGCGGGCGGCGTGACCGAGGATGGCGCGGGTGGCGGCGCGCTGGTCGTCCACGATGTCGCGCAGGCTCCAGGCTCCGCCCGGCCACGGGTTCGGGAAGTTCCAGGAACGCACGCGGGGGTCGTAACCGATGCCCGGCTCCAGGTTCTCGAACGGCACCTCGATGGGCGTGGCCATCCGCGCCTCGGCGCTCTCCGTGAGCAGCCGCACGCCGCCGTGGGTATGCGGATACGCGCGCGAGGGGCTCCAGGCGTCGTAGATGGCGTCCACGGCCACGCCCTTGTGCCCTTCCGAGGTCAGGCGCGCGGCGACATGGGTGCCCAAGGCGCTGACGGCGGCGATGAGCGCCGAGTCGATGTTGGGCTCCCAGGGATCCACGTAGGGCGGCGCGAACAGCCGCGCGGCGCGCGCGCCCATCTGGTGCAGGTCGTGGACGATCTGCGGGCGCCAGGGATCGTACAGGCCCTTCAGGGTCAGCCGGCTCTCGCGCTGGGTGAACATGTACCAGTCACGGTTGTTGTCGTGCCCGGTGTACTTCTGGTACAGGAACGGCGGGTCGTGGCCCTCCCAGGGCGTGCCCAGGGTCCGGCGGTACCACTCGGTGACGCGCTGGGTCCCGTCCGGATTGTGCGACGGGATCATCACCACCACCGTGCTGTCGAGGATCTCGCGTATCTCCGGCGTGTCGCCCGACGCCAGCGCGTACGCCGTCTCCATCGCCGTCTGCGTGGCCGCGACCTCGTCGGAATGGATGCCGTGGTTGACGCCCACGATCACCTTCCCGGCCGCGATCAGGCGCTCGGCCTCCTCCGGGCTCAAGCCGCGCGGGTCGGCCAATCGGAGGTTCGCGCGCCGGATCTCCTCCAGGCGCGCCATGTTCTTCTCCGACGTGATCACGGCGACCAGGAACGGACGATCCTCCGTGGTGCGGCCCACCTCTTCGACCTGGACGCGATCGGAGGCGGCGTCGAGGCGGTGGAAGTAATCGACGATCTGCGTCCAGTCCGCGAGCTGGCGATCGGCGCCGGGCCGGAAGCCGAGGACGGACTCGGGGGAGGGAGGGGCGGCGGCCGCGGTCGCCGTGATGGCCAGGAAGAGTGAGAGCGTCCATGGCATCCGCCGGAGGGTTTTCATGGGGCTCAAGCAGAACATGCGCGGGCCGCCCAGACAAGGCCTGGGCCGCTACTTACAATTGATACGCCATGCTGAAAGATTTCAAGGCGTTCGTCATGCGCGGAAACTCGCCCAGGCCCAGGCCATGGGTGCGGCCGTGCTGCGCTATGGCCTGTTCATCAACGCGATCGTCAACTTCCTGATCGTGGCGTTCGCGATCTTCCTCGTGCTGCACTCGATCAAGCGCTTCCTGCCCACGCCGCCGGCTCCGGACGCGCGGGAATGCCCGTTCTGCCTCTCGCTGATCCCGCTCCGGGCCACGCGCTGCCGCCATTGCGGCTCCGAGGTAGCGCCAGCCTGACCTGATGCCCGCCGCGCGCGATCCGTGTCCTCTACACGCGAACGAGGGTGGCGCCCCAGTTCATTCCCGCCCCGAAGGCGACGAGCAGCACGAGGTCGCCCGCGGTCACGCGCCCGGCGCGCGCCGCCTCGTCCCAGAGAAGGGGGATGGTCGCGGCGGTGGTGTTCCCGTAGCGCTCGATGTTGTGCAGCACCTTCGCGTCCGGGATGCCGAGCGCCTTCTGGCAGTATTCGTTGATCCGCTTGTTGGCCTGGTGCATGAGGACGAGGGACAGGTCGTCGATGCGGACCTCGTTCCGCGCCAGCACCTCCTGCGAGGCCGCGATCATGTTGGTGGTCGCCATCTTGAAGACCGCGCGCCCGTCCATCACGGGGATGTGGTCCCCGCGCTTGAATTGCTCGGGATCGGTATAGGGCCGGTGCTTGAAGCCCGTGCCGGGGACGTAGAGCTTGTCGTATTCGGCGCCGCTGGTGCGGAGGAGTGAATCGACGATCCCACGGCGCGGCTCTTCGGTGGCGCGCACGACCACCGCCGCCCCCGCGTCACCGAAGAGGACGGTGAGGTGGCGGAAGCGCGTGTTCCACGCAAACTCCTCGGGGGTGGGGGGCACGTCGCCGCGACCGAGCATGTACTCCCAGTTCGTGGCCGTCCAGGGCATGAAGCCGGTGTGGATCTCCGCCCCGACGAGGAGGACGGTGCGGGCCAGCCCGGCGCGGATCTGCGCGTCCGCGAGCTGGAGGCCGTAGAGGAAGCCGACACACTGCTGGCGGATGTCGAAGCAGGGGACCTCGCGCAGGCCGAGCTTGGCCTGCAGGAGGGCGCCCGCTCCCGGGAAGAAGTGATCGGGAGTCATGGTCGCGAAGACGACGAGGTCGACGTCCGCGGGCGTGATCCGCGCGTGGTCGATCGCGCGGCGGGCGGCGGCGACGCCGAGGTCGGAAGTGCCCGTACCGCGCTCGACGTAGTGCCGCGCCTCGACGCCACTGCGCTCGCGAATCCACTCGTCGCTGGTGTCCATGACGCGGGCCAGCATGGCGTTGGTGACGCGAGTGGGCGGTATCTCGCTTCCGCTGCCGGCGATCACGGCGCGCGTCATGAGGTTGGCCTCTCTCCCCGGAGTCGAGATTGTATGGCGTATTAAGTCAGGGGGGGCACTCATGCGTCATTCGCGATGGGCATTCGCACTGCGGCCACCAGCGTGCTGGTTGGCTGCGACCCCCCCTTAAACCCCCCTCGCAACGCGCCGCTGCTGCGCAGCGCCGCCTTGCTCCGCGGTCGGCTTGCCCGATCCCCGTGCCCGTTCCGTCTCCGTTCCCGTCCGTTTGGCGACTGCGGCTTTTCGGCCGGTGGCCGAAGTCACAGGGCGCCGCCCCGCCGGGGTGCACCCGGCGTGGGCCTGTGGTATCCAAGGGGCGGCAATGCTCACCGACCTCGGCACCACCCCCATCGCGGAGACCCTCCGCGCCCTCGCCGGCTCACGCAGCAGCGGCGACCTCCAGGTTCAATCCGGCAAGACGGTCAAGACGATCTTCTTCGACCACGGCCGCATCGTCTTCGCCGCCAGCAACCTCAAGAAAGACCGGCTGGGCGAGGCGCTGGTGGCCCTGGGCCGCATCACCGACGAGCAGTTCAGCCAGGCCTCCGCGCTGCTGGGGGGCGAGCGCAAGCGCCGCTTCGGTGAGGCCCTCGTCCACTCCGGCATCATGGACAAGACCGAGCTCGGCCGCTCCGTCGCGCGCCAGGTGAATCGGATCGTCCTGTCCGTCTTCCCGTTCTCGGAAGGCGTGGCCACCTTCGACGAGCGAACCTCCGCCATCCCCCTCGAGTACATGGTCAGCCTCTCCATGCACCGCATCCTCTACGACGGCATCAAGACGATGACGAGCAAAGCCCTCGTGCACACCGGCCTCGGCCAGCTCGACCGCCGCGTGCAGCTGGCTCCGGTGGCCCCGTTCGCGTTCCAGTCCGACGACGCCGGCCCGGACGAGCTGGAGATACTCGAGCAGGCGCAGCGCAAGGTCACGCTGCGCCGCCTGGGCTGGGTGCCGGGCGGGATCACGTTCTCGCGCCTGCGCGCCGCGTACGCGCTCCTCGCCTCGGGCCTGCTCGTCGACGCCGACCAGGCGGAGGCGGGGATGCAGCCGGCCATCCATATGGAGACGAGCACGTTCCTGCTCTCCGCCCTGCAGCGCCAGCCCGATCCCAGCGCGGCGGAAGCCCTGCGCCGGGAGGTGGCGGACGAGCTGGAACGCTCGGCCCACCTCGACCGCGAGGCCTGGCTGAAGGTGTCCCGCGAGGCCCCGCGCGAGGAGCTGAAGAAGGCGCTCGAGGAGAAGATGGAGCGCTACCACGAGCTGCTCGAGGCGGCCGGCCACGATACGGAGCTCAAGAACGACCTCGAGGTGATCCTGGGCCGCGCTTCGGCGATGTTGAGGCTGGCGCGCCAGGCGCCCGCGCCCGCGCCGCCGGCCGCGGCGAAGCCCTCCGAAACGAAGCCCGCCGAGGCACCTCCGGCCTCCGATGCCGCGGCCGCGGCGCCTTCGCCCGTGGTGGACGGACCGACTTCCTCCGGAGGGACCCTCGGGTCCATGCAGATCGAGCACCTGCTGATGGAAGGCGAGGTGCGCATGACGGTCTCCGATTACGCGAACGCGATCAGGGTCTTCTCGCGCCTGGTCGAGCTCGCGCCGAACGTCCCCGCCTTCTGGGTGAAGCTCGCCATCGCGAAGGCGAGCTTTCCGCGCACGGCCAAACAGGCCGAGCGCGACTTCGTGGAGGCCCTGCGCATGGAGCCGGACGACGCGGATCTGCACTGCAAGTTCGGCATGTACTACAAGGCGATGAGACAGCGCGCGCGCGCGCAGGCCGAGTTCGAGACGGCCCTGCGGCTCGACCGGCGGCACGCCATGGCCCGCCGCGAGCTGGAGGCGATCGCGCCCGGCTCCGACACCGTGCTCAACCTGAAGAAGCTGTTTCGCTAGGCCGCAGCAGCGGGAAGAGCGCGAGCGCCGTACCGAGCGCGACGAGGCCGATCATGGCGTCGCCGAGCCGCGCCGCCTCCGCCGCGAACGCCGTCGCCACGGCCAGCAGCACGAGCCCCGGTCCGATCCCGGGCGTCGCCCCGAGACGGCCGGCCAGCGTGTCGCCTTCGCAGCCAATCAGTTCGGTGGTGGCCGCAGTGAACGGCGGCGCGCGGCGAAGGCCCAGGGCCGCCGTCGTCACCAGCACGAGGCCCCAGGCCAGCCAGCCGCCGCGACGTCCGAGCGCCGCCTCCATTCCCAGCCGTGTCCAGAGCATGCCCACGGCGATCAACGCGGCCAGGGCGGTGGTGGCCAGGAGCAGGCGGCGGATCGCTTCCGTCGCGAACCGTCCGCCGCCCGCCCAGCGCTCGGCGCCGATGCCGTAGCCGGCGACGATCACCACCCAGCCGACGAAATTGCCGATGGGCACGCCGAGCCACGGCCCCGGCGGCGTCCATTCCCACAGGCCGCGACGGACGGCGACCGGCTCGATCGTGAGGTCGAGGGTGACGGCGAAGAGGGCGGCGGCGAGCGCGCGCGCCGGCGCCGGCCGCAGCCCGCGCCGTGCGGCCAGGGCGAGGGCGGACGAGATCACGGCGGCCCAGACGAGCGCGACCGCGATGGGCACGCCCAGCGGCGCGAGGACCCACCCCGGCCCGTAGCGATGCGATCCGAACGCGCTCATCGAGATGCGCTCCAGGGCGAAGCCGTAGGCGGCCAGCGTGAGGAGCTCGCCCGCGGCCCGGCGCGTGCCCAGGGCGGCGCGCGCGTGAAGGAAGGCCAGGAGGATCGCGACCGGCGCGACCAGGAACTCGTGGACGGCGACGGGGAGGCCCGGCCCCGTCACACCGCGTCCGGCCCCATCACGGCCGCTCCGTGAACTCGGCCATGCCGTGGCCGCGGCGGCCCTCGCAGGTGTAGCACGTGAAGTTCTCGTGCAGGAGCAGGCGCCAGGGATGGCCGGTCAGGTGGCGACCCAGGCCCCGCGCGAGCTGCACGGGCACGGTGACGGTCCGTTCGACCTCTCCCGCCATCCGCACGACGCCGCGCGGCGTCCCCAGCTCCAGCTCGAGTCCGCCCAGCGCCCCCTGGCGGCGCCGGGCCGTCCACGCGACCCGGCGCACCGGCTCCACCCGTCCGTCGCGCCACACGAACCCGCCCTCGACCACGTGTCCGCTGACGCTGACGGCCAGCGCGTGCACGGCGAGGTCGTCGCCGAAGCGGGCGGTGAAGAGCCGCCACCATTCCGCGGCATTCCAGTCGCGCCTCCCCCAGGAGTGATCTCGACTGCCCGTCCCGTCGAGACGGCGGAGGCCTCCGTCGATCTCGATCGCCCCCCGCCACCGCCCGGATTGCTCGATGTGATGCGCCCCCACCGGGCTCAACATCGTGCGCTCGGTGGCGGTCAGGCCGTGGGTGAAGTCGACGGCGGGCGTCGTGGCCGCGAAGGACAGGTCGAAGCGGACGACCGAGGTGCGGGGCGACGCGACCAGAGGCACCGGGCCGGGCGGAAAGCCGGCCGCCTCGTGCGCAGAGAGGCGGCCGTCGAAGCGTAGCCGCACCGGATTCCATCCCACCTCCAGGTCCCCGACCCTGACACTGGAAGCCGAGGCCTCGAGGCTCCCACGTTCGAGGGCAAACAAGACGAGGCCGCTGGGCAGGCCGACGGCCAGCAGGGCCTCGCCGCGCCCGCCCGGACGCGCCCCGACCGACGAGACGAGCACGATCCCCGTCTCCGGATCCTGCACGTTCACGTAAACGCTCTCGCGGGCCAGCGGGTGGGCTTCGAGCGCATGTCGTGGATGTCGACCACGCAGGGGACGCCGAGCTCGCGGGCGACGACGGCGCCATGCGAAAGGAGGCCGCCGATCTCCGCCACCGCCCCCGCGGCCGATGCGAGCAGCGGGCCGAGGGCGGCGTCGAGCACGGGCGTGATGAGCACCTCGCCCGCCTCGAGGACCAGGGGCTCGCCGGCCGCGATCACCCGCGCGCGCCCCACGCCGATGCCGGGGCTCACGCCCGTGCCCTGCCAGCTCGGCTCCGTCTCCGCGGCGGGAGCGCCCGGACGGAGGTCGACCAGTCGCGGTGCGGGGACGTACGCCGCCGCCTCGAAGCGACGACGGCGCCGGCGCAGCGCGGCCCGGGACGGCGATGCCCCCGAGAGCGCCTCGCGCAGCTCGGAGACGGCGAGGAAGAAGACGTCGTCGGCCGCGGCCAGGCGCCCCTCCGCCACGAGTCGTGCGCCGGCCAGGCGGGCCAGGCGCCGCCCCGCGTCGACGAGCTCCACCGCCATCGATTTGGTCTGCTCGCGGGCGCGCACGCCGTCCCGCGCGTCCGTCAGCGCGCGGCGGAGCAGCGCGCGCCGCCAGGCCCCCAGCCTCGAAAAGATCGCCTGCTCCTCCGCCTCTCGCTGCTCGGCGGCGGCCGCCTGTGTGAATCCCGACGGCCGCGCGCCCGCCGCCAGCGTCGCCAGCGCCTGCAGGACGGGCGTCGGGTCCTCGCGCCAGGTGCGCGTCCGGAGCTCGCCTTCGGACAGGGCGCGGTGACCGAAGCGGTCCAGGAACGAGCGGAGACGGCCGGCCAGCTCGGGGGGAGCGTCGCCGCAGGCCAGCGCCGCCGCGGCATCGGGCGCGGCCACGAAATCGCGCCACTGCGGTCGGCCGCGTACGGCCGCCGCGAGCGCGTCCAGGGCCTGCGCGGGCGCCGCGCTCTCGACGCCGTCGAGGCCGGCCAGGAGGCGATTGAGCCGCGCGCGCGCGTCGCCGGGCAGCCAGCGGCCCAGGAGTCGCTCGAGGATGGTCAGGCGGACCGCACTCGCCCCCGAAACGGCAACGTGCGTCGTGGCCACGCCTCGACCGAGGGCAAGGAAGTCGCCCAGGACCGCGCCCAGATCGGCCGCGCCGCGCTCGGCGGCGGCGGTGCGGGCGTGCAGCACGCGCACATCCTCTTCCGCGAGAGTGATGCGGGAGGGCAATTGCATCCCGAGCCCAGCCAGACGCGGCAGCAGGGCGACGAGGCGGGGGACGTCGCGCACGCGCAGGCGCAGCCGCGGGGGCGGGGCGGAGGCGCCGGCGCCGAGCACCAGGCGCTCCGCGTCCGCCATGCTCGCGCCGGGCAGGCGCGCGGCGACGGCGAGGCTGCGGGTCAGGTTCAGGTAGAGCCGCTCTTGATGGAGGACGAGGAACGGTGGGCCGCCGGCCTGGCCGACACCGGCCATCCGCGTGACCTCCTCGAACGCGTACTCCAGGACCGCGACCAGCATCGACGCCGTGAGCGGGGTGACGGGATCGGGCAGCACCTCGCCGACGTTGGCCCGCGTGAGCCGCTCGACGCGGGGGTCGAGCACGGTCTCGCTGTCGACGGTGATGGGCCGCGACTGCAGCAGGACGGGGCCGTCCGCGCCGATGGCCCATTCGACGTCCTGGGCATCGCCGAAGAGCGCCTCCGCCCGCCGGGCCAGATCCACCACCGCCCGCAGCTCGTCCTCGTCGAGCGCGCCGCCGTTGCCGCCCGTTGCCGACCGCCGCGCGCCGGTGGCGCGGTCCAGGACTTCGCGCCGCGGTCGGACGAGGCCGGAGACGAGAGCCTCGCCCCGACCGGCGTGCGACTCCACGACCAGCACGGACGGGTCGCGCGGATCGCGCGTGAACACGACCCCGGCCTGGCGCGGCTCGACGAACTGCTGGACGAGGACGGGGATGATCGTCGCCGCAGCGGGGGCGCCCAGGAGGGCGGCGTAACCCTCGGCGGTCGCGCTTCGGCAGCGGCGCACGGCCTCGGCGACCTGCGCGGCGCCGCGCACGTCGAGCTCCGTACGGAACTGTCCGGCAAAGCTCGCCTCCGCGGAATCCTCGGCCGCGGAAGACGACCGTACTGCGACCGCGCCCAGACGCCGGCAGGCCTCCTCCAGCGCGTCCGCATCGGGCTCCGGCCCGTCCCCCGGCACCACGAACCCGTCCGGCACGGGCAAGCCGGCGCGGCGCATGCGCGCGAGCGCCCACGCCTTGCCTCCCGCGCGCTCGCGATCGGCGGCGGTGAGCGCGTCGAGCCAGAGGAGAGGCCTCACCACGGGCGCGTGAGCAGCTCCCAGAGAACGAGCACGGTCACGAAGGCCAGCGTGAGGTGGGCCGCGTGCGGCCGGTGCATCTTGAACCGGTGCCAGGTCCAGGCCGCGCCATGGAGCACGGGAAGCATCGCCACGAGCACGGCCAGAGCGCCCCCGAAGCCCAGGCTCCCCGCGTAGTCGGACAGCGGCGAGTGGCCGAGCACGCCTCCGAACAGGAGGACGAGGTGCAGCACGTATACGACGAGCGTCTCGTGCCCGAGCAGTCCCAGCACGCGCGTGCCGGCCATCTCGCGCGCCGCCGCCCACTCTACGCCGGCCAGCGCCAGAACAAGGCCGGCCATGCGCAGGAGGGCGTAGCCGGGGGAGACCGTCCAGAAGTCGACGCGGCCGGCGAGTGCGATGGTGAGGACCACTCCGGTGACGAGGAGGGCGAGGGCGGCGCGAACGGAGCGCCGGTGCCGGGTGGCGCGGTCGGTGCGCCCGAGCCAGGCTCCGGCCACCGTCCCCGCCAGCACGAAGGCGGCGTACGGGAAGATGGGGAACTGCGAGGGCGCGGCGGCGGGGTCCAGATATCCACCCAGGAAGAGGGGCACGCGGGTGGAGAGCCGCGCCGACCACACGAAGGGCGCGGCGGCGAGGATGGCGACCGCGGCCGCCGCCGCCACCACCACCCAGCGCCGGCCCGCGAGCCACTGCAGAAGGAGCAGCGCGAGCTGGCTGACCGCGATCAGCTGGAGCGGATTGCACGCGAAGAGATCGGCCTTCTGCGCGGGCGTGGCGTGCAGCGTCTTGTAGACGGACAGGTACGGCAGGTGCAGGAAATAACCGACGCCGAGCACGAAGAGAAGGCGGCGCGCCCGCCGCAGGCTCGCGCGCAGCGAGAGGGGCGCGCGGGGCAGGCCGGCCACGAAGCCGGAGGCGAACAGGAAACCGGGCGCGGTCGAGCCGTGGAACATCACCTCGAACTGGTACCAGGGGGCGGCGCGGGCGGCAGCGGACACGAGATCGTCGAAGACGTGTCCCTGCACCATCAGCAGCGCCATGACGCCCCGGAAGGCGTCGATGTACAACTCGCGGCTGCGGCGGGGGAAGCGCCGCCGCTCGACGAATGGGGAGGCGGGGCTGGCGGCGGCGGGGCTCACGGCGGCGCTCACCGAGAGCGTCTCCGCATGGCCGGTAGACCCCTTACCGACCAGGAGCTCAGCGCCGCGCAGCGGCGGTGAGCGCTGGGGGGTTTCAGGGGGGGCCGCCGCCAACCAGCCCGCTGGTGGCCGCAGTGCGACCGCCCAACTGACGATGCGGGAGTGCCCCCCCTGAGATTAAAGAACGAGGCCGCTGGCAGGGGCGGTGCCGGCCGGGTCGGCGGCGGCGTCCTGGACGTGCTTGAGCAACATCGACTCCGGTCCGGCGCCCACGAACTCGTGGGTGTCGCCCACCACGGTCTTGGGCACGGAGGAGATGTGGTACGTCTGCGCCAGGTCCGGATAGCCGGTGACCTCGATCCCATCCGCGGTGATCTTGTCGCTTTCGATCGCGAACTTGAAGGCCAGGCGGACCGCCCGGGGACAATACGGTCAGGTCGGCGTGGAAAAGACCTGGACATGGACGGGCTTCGTGATCTCCTTCAGCGCGGCCCGCGTCGGGTCGCTCAGCCCGCTGTCTCCGCTGGAGACGTCCAGGATGGCTTCCACGAGCGTGCCGAACTCGTAGCCCGAGGGCAGCCCGTACATTCGGATGCCGTAGTCCTTCTCCGCGCCCATGACCGCGATGGCAGGGCTGCGCCGGATCCCGAGGCTCTCCACCTTCTCCTTGTCGAGCACGAAGTTGTAGCTCTCGGCGGTGATGCGGGAGTCGACGTTGGCCAGCTCCTCGACCAGCCGCTTGACCTGTTCGGACTCGGGGTCGGCGAGCGCCTGCGAGAACACGGCCAGCCGCACCGGATGGACTAGCCGCGCGAACTCTTCCTTGAGCTGACCGGCGACTTCGTCGGTGATGAGCGGCATGGCCTTGCCCGAGTATAGCAGTCAGCGCGGACCGAGCAGGAGAAGCCCGGCCACCAGGCTGGCCACGGTCACGGGGACGCCGACCTTGAGGTATTCGGCGAACGAGATCGGGGCCGTGCGCCGCGCTCCTTCGGCCACGATGAGGTTGGCGATCGAACCGAGGAGAGTGAGGGTTCCGGCCAGGGTGGAGGACATGGCCAGGGCCAGCCAGGCGAGGGTGGGGTGGGGCAGGGAGGGCACGAGCGGCGTGAAGAGCATCACAGCGGGCACGTTCGACACCACGTTCGAGAGGACCGTGCTCACCAGGGACAAGGCAAGGGCGGAGTGCGCCTCGCGCGCGTGCAGGACCTCGAAGAGGCGATCGGCGAGGCCGGACGCACGCGCCGCCCCCACCACCACGAAGAGCCCGGCGAAGAACGTGAGCAGGTTCCAGTTGATCTCGAGGAAGACCTTCTCCGGCTTCACGCGACGCGTGAGGAGCAACGCGGCCCCCGCGGTGAGCGCGACCACGGAGACGTGGGCGCCGCAAAGAAGAAGGCGAGCATGGCCGCGGAGGCGGCCAGGCCCTTGGCCATGAGGAACCCGTGCACCTTGACGCGCGGGTGGGGTGGAGCGTCGAACGGCCGCGCCATCTCCGTGCGGTACACGAGCGCGATCACGACGAAGTCGAGGACGAGAGAGGCGGCGGCCACCGGAGCGAGGGCGCGGAAGAACGTGGCATAGGGGATGCCGGAGGCCACACCGACCAGCATGTTCTGCGGGTTGCCGGTGGGAGTCGCCACCGAGCCCAGGTTGGAGCTGACGGTGAGACCGCGCCCGCCGCGCCACCGTCACGCCCGCCCAGCGGAAGAACCCGGCCAGCTTCAGGTGCGCGACCACGACCATCATCCCGAACAGCAGGACGATGGTGCCGACGTCCACCATGCGGAAGGCCTCCTCCGCCGAGACCACGTGGAACGCGATCATGAAGGCGGCGCCGACCACTGCCGCGCCCGTGCGGTCCAGGCGCAGCCCGGGCACGCGCCCCAGGGCGACGACGACGTAGGTGGCGGTGAAGATGACGGCGGCGGTCAGCAAGGAGCCCTCAATCCCCACGATGGTGAGGGCTCCTGATGGGCCCATCAGGAGTCCGTCCCAACGAGCCTGGATGGACTCCTATACCCAGGTGGGGAACCAGGTCCAGGGCCGCCAGCCGCGGATCTCGAAGCGAGATCGAGCAGCGTGCCGAGGCTGAGGCAGGCGTAGGGGATCGCCTCGAAGAGATAGTGGCTGTAGTTGAGCGTGCGCGGGGAGAGGCCCCAGGGCAGGTAGAGGAAGAAGTATCCGAAGCCGGAGAACAGCCGCCGCGGGTCGCGGGTCCGCGCACCGGTGTACACGGCCCACAGCGAGACGGGGACGGAGACCCACCAGAGCGCGGGGTTCCCGATGGCGACGATGCCGCGCACGACCGACTCTTCCGCGTTCTGGTTGAAGTAGTACCAGGTCGGCCGATACAGCCAGGGCCAGGTGTACCACTTGCTGAAGTACGGATGGGTGGCGCGCAGGCCGGCGTGATAGCTCCAGATCGCCTTCGTGTGCGGCCAGAGGTCCTTGAGCGAATGGCCCTGCTGCATCCAGGGCACGTAGCTCAGGACGTAGACCGCGAGCGGGAGGGCGCCGAAGGCGATCGCGGTGAGGGCCAGCTCGCGCGGCCGGAAGAGGCGCTCTCGCCGCACCACCAGCATGAGCAGGCCCAGGAAGCCCCAGGCCCAGAGGCTCGTCCATCGCGTTGAGAGGGCGAGGCCGAGGAAGAGGCCGGCGAGCAGCATGCCTTTCACGGGCAGCCGGTCCTCCAGCACCGACCGCAGGATGAAGAGGGCGGCCGTCACCTGGAACAGCACGGCGAAGATGTTCGTCATGGCGATCCGGCTCTGGACGAGGTACACCCCGTCGCACAGGAGGCACGTCGTGGCCAGGATCGAAGCCCGCTCGCTGGCCAGCGCGCGGCGCGCGAAGGTGTAGAAGACGGGCGCGAGCGCTATGCCCGCGATCGCGGGCAGGAGCCGCCAGGCCCAGGGCTTGTAGCCGAAAAGCCAGCCAGCAGGAACCCCAGCGCGATGAAGCGGTCGCGACGCGGACCGGGCGGGGGGATCGACATCATCCTCACGGGCCAGGAGTATACGGCGGCGTGCTAGTCGTCGCCGCGCGGCCGTGCCTCGGCCAGCAGCTCGCGCGCGTACGCGATCGGGACCCCGAAGGAGTTCCCGCCGAACTTCTGCAGCACGGCATACTCGACCGCGATGACCTGCCCGAACTTGTTGAACACCGGTCCCCCGCTCCCGCCCTGGGCGCTGGGCGCGTCGAACACGATGTCCGTGCCGGTGATGTCGCCGATGTGCCCCTGCGTCGTCGACGGGCGGATCAACCCCTGCCGGCTCAGGGCGAGGGTGACGCGCTCGGAGTCGGTGCCGTGCGACTCGAGGATCCGCCGCACCACGCCGCTCTCCGCCTTGGCGAGGATGGCCTCCAGACCGGTCGGGTAGCCCACCACCACCACCGGCTGGCCGGGCAGGGTACGCCTGCTCTCCTGCTCGAGGGGGAGCACGGGGATGCTCCCGCGGATCGCCGCCCGCAAGAGGGAGAGGTCGTACTTCGACGAGCTGCGGGAGACCTTGAGGTCGTAGGGATCGCGCTGGCGTGGAAAGAACGCGCGTAGGTACAGGAACCGCGGTGAATAGCCCTGCTTTTCGAGCGCGGCGGCCGTACTGTCGTTCCACCACGGCTCGGCGACGTGCCGGTTGGTGAGGATCAGGCCTCCAGACTGAACGAGGAACCCCGTGCCGTAGTACTCGATGGTGTGGATGGCGCCCTCGCCCTCCGGGGTCAGGACCGCAGTCACATCGTCTCCGGCGTGGTCGTCCGCCCCTTCCTTGTAGCGGAGCGGCCGCCCGCTGGCGTCGTAGAAGGCGTAGGCGCCCTGGATGAGGCACACGCCGCCGCCGTACTGCTTGATGATCTCCTCCCCCATCGCGCGCTCGGTCTCCAGGCTGGCGATGCGCTGCCGTGTCGTCCCCAGCTCGTCGCGCAGGGTCTGTACCTCGCCGGCGGCGGCTCCGGCCAGCTTCGTGCGCAGGTCCTCCTCGCGCGAGCGGTAGTCCTCGATGCGCTGCTCGAGCGTGCGGCGCTCGGCGTCGGCGCGCCGGCGCTCGGCGTTCACGTGCTGCTCCAGCGTGCGCCGCTCCGCGTCCACCTCGCCCATGGTCTGCCGCAGCGTCGCGAGCTCGGCCTGGAAGCGGCGGTTCTCGCGCCAGGTCCAGCCGAGCAGCAGGGCGGCCAGGATCGCCGCCGCCGTCACCGTGCGGCGGAAGGCCCGGCTGCTGTGGGCCATCGCGCGCAGGACCAGGGTGTGTGAGAGCGGAGCCGGGAGGTCCGCTTCGACGGGGATGGCCAGCAGCGGCTGGTGCGCGCGCGCCAGCGCGAAAGGCGGCAGCCCATCCCGCTCGAAGCGCAGCCGGGGGCCGCTCGGTCCCAGGGCGATGACGTCGCCGGCCCGCAGGGTGGCCTCCTGGACGAGCTGCCCGGCGAGGAACGTTCCCTGCGCGGATCCGCTGTCGAGCAGCACCACCGTGCCGTCGCGCTCGAACACCACGGCGTGGCGGGCGGCGGTGGCCGGCACCTGGATGTCGGCGTCGGGGTCGGAGCCGATGGTGGCGGGAAGGCGGGGCAGCCAGGCCGTCTCGCCCGTGCGCGGTCCGCTCACGTAGGTGAAACCGACGCGGTTCACGTCAGTGAGGACGTGGAGGCGAGGGGGAGGACGGAGAGGGCGCCGCGGGAGAGGCGGGCGGGAGCGACGGCGCGAGGACGCCGGACTGCGCCGCCACCGAACGCGCGCCGATCCGCCGTTCGACCGGGACCTGGCCGAAGCTCACCCAGCCGCTCGAGCCGACGCGGATGAAGAATTCCACCAGGGCATCGCGGTATTGCGGATGGGCGAACATGCCCTCGATCGGTCCCTGGGAGTGGTAGCGCGCGTCCGACTTGAGCGTCCCCTGGACGGACTGGCCGGGCGCGAGCGGCGCCTTGCGCGAGACGACCTGCTCGAAGGCGGAGCCCCAGGAAAGGTTCTCTTCGCCCTTCCTCCGGAAGACGGCCATGGCCTGGACGGAGTGCTGGGCCGTGTCGCTGCGATTGTGGAGGTGGAGCTTCACCGCGGGCGCGATGTACTGCTCGCCGCCCATGGTCGGCTCCACCGCCCAGTAGGCGTCGACGTCCGAGACGTCCAGGAGCGCCTTGGGTTCGGGCGTGCGGCAAGAGGTGGCGGCGAGGGCGAGCCCGACCGCCAGCCCGAAGCGAGCCTTCACGATTCCATCTTAGCGCGCCGCGTCGTCGCCGCCGGACCGCGATTCCGGCACCAAGGGCAGGAGGAGGCGGAATCGCGCTCCCGAGGGGCCGTCGGGCGGGGCGTCGGCGACGAGCTCGATGGTGCCCCCGTGGTCCTCGACGAAGCGGCGCGCCACGGCCAGGCCCAGTCCGGTGCCCCCCTTCTTGCGCGCGGTCACGAAGGGCTCGAACAGGGTCGCGCGGATCTCCGGGGGTACGCCGGGACCTTCGTCCGCGACCTCGACGAGCAGGCGCTCCGGGGCGTCATCGCGGGCGGGCACCACCCGCACCGTGAGGTGGACGACCCCGCGCCCGCCCATGACGTCGCGCGCGTTGGACGTGAGATTGCCGACGGCGCCCCCGGCCCGGGCGAAATCGAGGATCTCGGCCGTCATGCGGTCGAGGCGGTCCACCATGCGGACGATGAGCTCCGCCTGCGCGCGCACGGACTCGAGAGACAGCCCGTCCTGAAGCAGCATCTCCGCGTGCCCGCGCACGACGGTCATGGGATTGCGGAAATCGTGGGCGAGCATGCCCGCCATCGCGCCGAGGGCGGCCATGCGCTCGCTCGAGATCAGCTCGCGCTGGTAGAGATGGTTCTCGAGGGCCAGCGCGGCCCGGCTGGCCAGCACGGAGAGCAGCCGCACCTCGGTGGGCCGGAAGGGCGTCTTCCGCCGCCCGGCGCGCGCGCCGAGAACGAGCATGCCGACCACGCCGCTGCGGGCCATGAGGGGGACCAGCACGCCGTCGCCCCGCCCGTCCCGGGTGCGCAGCAGCGTCCCTTCCGAGAGCAGGAAGCCCGATTCGGGAATGGGAGAGGCGGAATCCGGCCGCAGGGCGCTCAGGTGCGTCTCACCCGGCGTGAGCGCCTCGAAGTTGTCGAGCTTGCGGTTCCACAGCAGCAGGGCCGCCCGCTCGATGCCGAGCGCCTCCGGCAGGGCCGCCGTGAGCAGGCGGGCCAGCGCCTCCAGGGTGGCCGCCTCGAGCATCTGGTCGGCCAGCCGCCGCAGGGCCGGCGCGCGCGAGGTGAGTCGGCGGGGAGCGGGGGCCTCAAAGGGCCGTGGGCGCGTTGACACGCGAAAAACCGAATCGCTATGATACGACTCCCTGCGACCGCAGCGATGCTCCGCATCGCTGACCCAGCCGTTCGGCGTCAACCGTCTCCCCCGAGGCGGTCCGCCTCCGCGTAGCCGCGCGCCTTATTTGGAGACGAGCTTTCATGATCGAGGTCGAGAACCTGACCAAGCGCTACGGCCGGCAGACGGCCGTGGACGGGATCTCGTTCCGCGTGCACAAGGGCGAGATCCTCGGATTCCTCGGCCCCAACGGGGCCGGCAAGACGACCACCATGCGCATCCTGACCTGCTACCTGCCCCCCACGGAGGGGACGGCCCGCGTGGCCGGCTTCGACGTGTTCGAGCAGCCCCTGGAGGTCAAGCGCCGCGTCGGCTACACGCCGGAGACGCCTCCGCTCTACCCGGACCTGGACGTCGGGTCCTTCCTGGACTTCTGCGCCAAGATCAAGGGCGTTCCGGGCAAGGACCGCAAGGCCAGGATCTCGGACGTGATGGAGAAGACGCGCATCTCCGACGTCCGCGGCACCCTCATCGGCCGGCTCTCCAAGGGCTATCGCCAGCGCGTCGGCCTCGCCCAGGCCATCCTGCACAACCCGGACGTGCTCATCCTCGACGAGCCCACGGCCGGCCTCGACCCCAAGCAGATCATCGAGACCCGCGAGCTGATCAAGGGCCTCGGGGGCGAGCACACCATCGTGCTCTCCACCCACATCCTGCCCGAGGTCTCGATGACCTGTGGCCGCGTGGTCATCATCAACAAGGGGCGTGTGGTGGCGGAAGACACTCCGGAGAACCTCACCCACCGCCTGCAGGGGGCGGCGACCGTGCGCCTGGAAGTGAGGGGCGACTCGCCGGACCTGGAGGCCACCCTGGCCGGGGTTTCCGGCGTCAAGTCCGTGCGCCGGGCCAAGCCGGGCGTCTACGAGGTCGACGCCGAAGGCGGCCGCGACGTGCGCGCCGATCTCGCGCGCGCGGTCGTCGGCCGCGGCCTCGACCTGCTCTCCCTCCAGCAGTCGGGGATGAGCCTGGAGGAGATCTTCCTCCACCTCACGACCACCGACGTCGCCGCGGAGGCGGCCGTGCCTCCGACGGCGGAGACCGCCGCGCCGCACGCGGAGGTGCGCTCGTGACCGCGCTGCGCAACGTCTGGGCGCTGGTCGAGAAGGAGTGGCGCCACTACTTCGGCAGCCCCATCGCCTACGTGGCGATCTGCATGTGGACCCTCCTCTTCGGGGCCTTCTACGTCCTGGTCATCAACCGTTTCATCGTGGTATCGATGCGCGCGGGCATGTCGGAGATGGGCGGAGGCCCCAAGCTGAGCCTCAACGACTGGGTCATCTCCGGCGTCCTGCACAACATGGCGGTGGTGGCCCTCTTCATCACGCCGATGCTGACCATGCGGCTCGTCGCGGAGGAGAAGCGGCAGGGCACGATCGAGCTCCTCCAGACCTCGCCCATCACCTCGATGCAGATCATCTCGGGCAAGTTCCTGGGCGCGGTGGCCCTGTACGCGCTCATGATCGTGGCCGGCCTCGTCAACTTCGCGCTGCTGTGGCACTACGCCACCACCCCGCCCGAATGGAAGCCGGTGGCGACGGGCGTGCTGGCGCTCCTCCTCGTCGGGGGGTGCTTCATCGCGCTCGGCCTCTTCGTGTCCACCCTCACCCGCAACCAGATCGTGGCCGGCACGCTGACCTTCGGGCTGCTGCTCGGCCTCTGGATCCTCGGTTGGATGGACGATCCGAGCGCGGGCGCGGTGGCGCAGACCCTCGCCAAGCTCGGCCTGCTCACCCACCTCGAGAGCCTCATGAAGGGAGTGATCGACCTGCAGGACGTCGTGTTCTACCTCAGCTTCATCACGTTCGGCCTTTTCCTAAGCCCAACCTGAACACGTACCTGTTCGTGGGGCTCGCCCTCGTCGTCCTCCATATCGCGCTGCGCGGAGAGGAGATCTACCGCGCCATTGGCGGCCGGCAGCTCCGCTACGGCGGCAACACCGCCGTCCTCATCGTGGTGGTGCTGGCCATCCTGGTCGGCGTGAACTACCTGGTGTCGCGGCATCCGCTGAAGAAGGACCTCACCAAGAACCAGCGCTACAGCCTCTCCGACCAGACGAAGAAGGTGGTCGGCGGCCTGAAGGACGACGTCCGCATCGTCTACTTCCAGCGTTCCTCGGAGATGGAGGGGAGCGCGGGCGTCGACCGCGTGAAGGACTACGCGGGACTCTCTCCGCACGTGAAGGCGGAGTTCGTCGATCCCATCGCGCGGCCGGCGCGGGCCAACGAGCTGGAGGTCAAGGGGCCCTGGCCCTCGATCGTCATCGAGCGCGGCGGAAAGCGGGAGCGCGTCAACAACGACTCCGAGCAGGACCTCACCAACGCGTTCATCAAGGTCACGCGCGAGAGCAAGAAGACGGTCTGCTTCGCCCAGGGCGAAGGGGAGAAGGACATCGACGACGGCGACGACAGCGGGCTGTCCACGGTCAAGAGCGCGCTCGCCCGCGACCTCTACGACACCAAGAAGGTCGTGCTGGCGCGGGAGCAGGCCATGCCCGCGGACTGCTCGGTCCTCGTCGTGGCCGGACCGCAGAACGACCTCCTGGAGCCGACGACGGAGATGATCCGGACGTGGGTCAAGGGGGGGGGCAAGGCGATGCTGCTCGCCGACCCCGAGCTCAAGACGAAGACCCCCAACTACGACGCGCTCATCAAGGCCTTCAACATCGAACCCGGGATGGACGTGGTGGTCGACGTGTCCGGCTTCGGCCAGATCTTCGGCACCGGCGAGCTGACGCCGATCGCCGTCGACTACCCGTACCACGAGATCACGCGCGGCTTCCGGGTGATGACCGCCTTCCACCAGGCGCGCCGCATGCAGGCCAACACGGGCACGATGGAGGGTGTGTTCGCGCAGGACCTGGTCAAGACCTCGCCCGCATCGTGGGCGGAGACCGACTTGACCCTCAAGGCGCCCGTGCAGTTCGACGAGGGCAAGGACAAGAAGGGGCCGATCGCGCTGGCCGCGGTGGCCACGGTGACCGTCACCCCGTCTCCGTCTCCGAGCCCGTCTCCGTCCGTTGCCCCGTCCGCTTCGCCGTCCGCTTCTCCGTCGCCGGACGAGGCCGCTCCGAAGCGCGAGGGCCGCGTGGCGGCCTTCGGCGACAGCGATTTCGCATCCAACACGCTCGTGGGCTTCCAGGGCAACCGCGATCTCTTCCTCAACACGGTGGCCTGGCTGGCCCAGGACGCGGACCTCATCTCCATCCGGCCCAAGGAGCCGGAGGACCAGCGCCTCGTGCTCTCACGCCTGCAGCAGCAGAACCTGGCCGTCCTGGCCCTGCTGCTCATTCCCGGCGTGTTCATCTTGATGGGCATTCGCGAATGGTGGTCGCGCCGATGAAGGCGCCGACGTTCTGGAGGACCTACGCCGTGGCCGCAGTGGCGGCGGGTCTGGCCGCGTACATCTTCCTCGTCGAGCGCAAGCGGCCGGAGCCGACGGAGGAGAAGCCGAAGGAGAAGGTCTTCACCTTCGACCGCGCGAAAGTCCAGTCGATCACCCTCGCCCCCCAGGGCGCGGAGGAGATTCGCCTGGTCAAGGAGAAGGACGGCTGGCGGATGAAGACCCCCGCCGACGTGGCCGCGGACAGCGCGCAGGTGGATTCCCTGCTGTCCAGCCTCGACACCCTGCAGGCGGAAGAGGTGGTCACGGAGGCTCCGGCCGCCCTCGCGGAGTACGGGCTCGACAAGCCCAAGAACACGGTGAGCGTGGCCCTCGAGGGTACGAAGGCCCCGCTCGTCCTCGCCGTCGGCGCCAAGACGCCCGACGGTGGCGCGCTCTACGCCAAGACGCCGGACCGGGCGCGTGTCTTCACGATCGGCTCCCACCTCGAAGGGTCGCTGGACAAGAAGCCGTTCGACCTGCGTGACCGCGAGATCCTTCACGTCAAGCGCGACGCGGTGCGCTCGCTCGAGGTGAGCGGACCGGAAGGCAGCTACGCGCTGTCGCGCACGGAGGGAGGCGATTGGGCCCTCACGCAGCCGGTCGCCACGCAGGCCGGCCGGTGGTCGGTCGACGCGCTGCTGGGCAGCCTGGAGTCCCTGCGCATGGACTCCGTGGCCGACGAGAGTCCGAAGGACCTCAAGCCCTTCGGGCTCGACAAGCCCGTCCGCGCCGTGACCCTGGGCCTGAGCGACGGCACGCGCAAGATGCTGGAGATCGGCGCGGCCACCGCGGACAAGAAGTACAACGTCCGCGTGTCCGACCGCCCGCTGGTTGCGGTCATCCCCGGGGCGGTCGTGGACGAGCTGGCCAAGGGCATGAACGAGCTGCGGGCCAAGCGTCTGCTCGAGATCGCGACGTACGACGTCAGCGGGTTCGAGGCGGAGGCGGGTGGGGCCAAGCGCACCTACGCGCGCTCGACCACGAAGGACAAGGACGGACTCGAGGTGTCGAAGTGGCGGCGGACCGCGCCCGACGCGAAGGACCTGGAGACGAACAAGGTGCAGGACGCGCTCTTTGCGATCGGGGGCGTGGACGTCGTCGAGTTCGTCGACAAGCCGTCGGCGCCCGCGACCTACGGCCTGGATCAGCCGGCGCTGAAGGTCACGCTCCGCTTCGACGGCGGCAAGGCGCCGGTGACGTTCGAGCTGGCGGAGCGAGATGGCGCGAGCTACGCACGGCGGTCGGGGGACGCGGCGGTGTTGAAGGTGGATGGGAAGAAGGCGGCGGACGTGGTCAAAGCTTTCAAGGAGCTATAAGAAGAACAACAACAACAACGGAAAACGGAAATACAGGCGTCCGCCGGCGCGGCGGGTGGCCAGATGGCACCGCGCGGGTTGAGTCAACAGGTTCGGCTTGAAGGGCCCTACGGATTCTTCGTTGCCAGGGTCCGCATGAACCTCACGAGCTTCCACCGGTCTTCTTCCACCGGTACCCGTTGCGCGATACCCGGCATGATGACGTCCGTTCCCGAGCGGCGCCCCGTCGTCATCTTCCACAGGATCTCGCCGTCCGTCAGGCGTTCCTGCAGCGCGCGATCGGTGAGATCCGTCGCCGGCTCGGTCTCGTAGCTCTCCGCCGGCCCGTCGCCCTTGCCCTTGTCGCCGTGACAGGACGCGCAGTGCTTCTGGTAGAGGGCCTGTCCTTTGAGCAGGACCGCGGGCGAAGCCTCCACCGGGTTGACCCGCGCCTTCTCCGCGTCCGGGGCGGTCCATTTGCCCGCCTCCGGTGAAGCCGCGGCCCCCGCGGCGACCACGAAGCCGAGCACAGACCATCGGATCACAGCACTCCCTGCGCGATCAGGCCTTGGGGCTTGGGCTCGGTCGGGGCGTGGCCAGGTTGCGCGGGCGCGCGGGGGGGCGGCCGGTGACCCGCGGAGAGGGCCGCGGTGAGGCGGGCCGGGCCGTGGCCGGACGCGCGGCGCCGCCGCCCTCGACCTTGGCCGAGGTGATCAGGACGGGCGTGACGGGAACGTCGTCCTGCTGGGACCTCCGGGTGGTGGGGACGGCCGCGATCTTGTCGACGACGTCCATGCCCTCGAGCACCTCGCCGAAGACGGCGTAGCCGGCGCCGCGAATCCCGAAATCGAGGAAGGCGTTGTCCTTGAGGTTGATGAAGAACTGCGACGTCGCGCTGTTGGGGTCGTTCGTGCGGGCCATGGCCACCGTTCCGCGGCCGTTACGGACGCCGTTGCGGGCCTCGTTGCGGATGGGCGCGTCGGTCGGCTTCTCGGTCATGTCCGTGGTCATGCCTCCACCCTGGATCATGAAGTTGGGCATGACGCGGTGGAAGATGGTGCCGTTGTAGTGGCCCTTGCGGACGTACTTGAGGAAGTTCTCGGTCGAGACGGGCGACTTGTCGTCGTAGAGCCCGATCCGGATGCGGCCGAGGCTGGTTTCGAGCACCACCACCGGCCCGCTGGGGGTGGGCCGGGGGGAGGGGACGGCGGCGGGCGAGGCGGTGGCCTGCGCCAGGCACAACAAAACAGCGGCCGAGATCATCCCGTCCTCCTCAGTCCCAGAATTCTAGCAGGACCCAAGCGGTTGATTCGCCTCCGGGCGGCCCGTAGAATTCCCTTTTCGCCCCCATCACGAATGGTCCTCTTCAACTACTCGACGAAGGAGCTGACGGCCAAGGTCGTCTACTACGGCCCCGGTCTGTGCGGCAAGACCACGAATCTCCAGTGGATACACGAGAAGACCCCCATCAAGAACAAGGGAAAGATGCTTTCGCTGGCCACGGAGGCCGACCGGACCCTGTTCTTCGACTTCCTGCCCATCGACCTCGGCACCATCCGGGGCATGAAGACGCGCATCCAGCTCTACACCGTCCCCGGCCAGGTCTTCTACAACGCCACCCGGCGCATGGTGCTCAAGGGCGCCGACTGCGTCGTATTCGTGGCCGACAGCCAGGAGCCGGTGCTGGATGCGAACCTGGACGCGCTGGCCAACTTGAAGGAAAACCTCGAGGCCAACGAGATCGACCCCGGCGAGATCCCGACCGTGTTGCAGTACAACAAGCGCGACCTGCCCAACGCCCTGCCCCTCGAGATCCTCAACGAGAAGCTCAACCCGCGAGGCCTGCCCTTCTTCGAGGCCGTGGCCATCCAAACCCGCCGCGCCCCGACCCACGACCCCTCCCCCTCGCGCGGCCGCCCCGCCGCGGCCCGCCCCCGCGCCCGTCATGGCGGCCGCGCCCTCCGACGAGCTGCTCGACCACATCGACCTGCAGCCGGGGTCGGAGCTGGGTGAGGAAGGATCCGAGCTCTCGCTCGGTTCCGGGACGGAGCTGGACGCGGCGGACGAGCTCTCGCTGGATGCGCCCGTTCGGCACGCGCCGGAGTCGCCCGGGCGCACCACGCTGATCCGCACCGCGAACGAGGCGGACGACCTGCGGGCGCGCATCGGCCGCACCGGCGATCCCGAGCTGACCCTCGACACCGCCGACCCGGACGACGAGGACATCGAGGAGATCTCCTTCGACACCGCCCCGAATCTCGTCCCGGAGAGCGAGCCGGCCCCGGCGCCGGTCCGGCCGGCCGCTCCCTCCCCGGCCGCGTCCCGTCCCGCCACCCCGTCGGGTCCGCCGGTGTCTCCGCGGACGTTGCCGCCCACGCGCGCGGCGGCGGGACCTTCGGCGGCATCCGGCTCGGTGACGATCCCTCCCGTGGCCGCCCCGTCATCCAAGCCCACGGAGAACACGGCGCCCATCCGCGTCTCCGCCACCGTCAACGCGGGTGCGAACTCCATCGCCCTGCCCGTCGAAGTCACGGTGAAGAACGGGCAGGGTCAGGTCGAGATCCAGCTCAAGATCATTCTCGACCTGAAAATGGTGCCCTAGTCGGCGGGAGCCGCCGCCATCATCGCCCCCCGCTGAACGTCGTCGTAGCGCACCTTGGCGACGTCGAAACCCTCGATGTTGGCGATGAGCTTGTCCAGGGCCTGATCGAAGGATGGCATCGTCTTGCGCGCCCGCGACAGCGGGGTGGTGCGGGCGAGCACGTAGTTCTTCACGAACGGGTGGCGGATGCCGCGCTTCTTGAGCTGGGCCACCACGTCCACCAGAGCCGCGTCCGCGGCGCGGACCTTCTCCGCGCGTGCCTCCCGCTGGGGCAACGTCCGCGCGAACGTGCCCGGGAGGAACCCGTCCACCCGCCGCAGGAGGGGCGCGAAGGCTCCGCCCGCAAAGCGCTTGTTCTGCTCGTAGAGCAGGCCCAGGGTGGCGAGGTGCGGCGCCTCGAACTGGAACGCGTAGTCCTCCTCGCCCCTCTTCGGCTGCGTTTCGGCCAGCCCCCGGTACATGCGGATGACCTCGAGCGATTTCTCCTTCAGGTTGTGGGCCTTCTCCGTGTTGAGGGCGAGGATCTGGAAGGCGACCTCCGGCTCCAGGAGGAGCAGGGCCGGGCACGTCTCCGCCTTGAGCTTCTGCAGGACCTTGAGGCGGTGGTGGCCGTTGGGCGTCCAGTAGACGCCAGGCTCGGGGGAGACGACGACGATCGGGTCCACGAAGCGGTCGATCTTCTTGACCGCATCGTGCAGCCTCTTGACGTGGGTGGGGGAGAGGTCGCGCTGGTAGGGCGTGGGCGCGACCTTGTCGAGGGGCAGCAGGCAGAAGAGGTGCCAGTGCCCGCCCACGGGCTCGCGGAACGCCGCCAGCACCGTGCCCCCGTCCCCCGATACCCGCTCCGTCATCTCGCGGACGCGGCGCGGCGGGTCCTCCCCATCCCCGGTGTTCTCCTTCATGCGTCCTCCCGGCCGATACGGCAGCGTACGTGCGCGCGGCCGCAGGCGTCAACGCGAAGCGCGCGGCCACCGCAAAAGGAGGCATACCACGCCCGCCGCGGCGGGGGGGTGCTACGTTCGTGATGAAGGGTGAGCCTTCGAGGAGGAATGATGGCCGAAGACAACAAGGGCGGCATCGTCGACACGGTCACGTCCGGTGTCGGCACGGCGGCCAGCACCGTGGGCTCGGTGATGTCGAGCGCCGCGGGCACGATGGCGGACCTGGCCAAGAAGGCGGTCCACGCGCTGCCCGGCGGCGGCGCCAAGAAGCCCGCGGCTCGTCGTCGCCCGTCCAAGCCGCGTGCCTCCGCCAAGAAGCGCGGCGCGGCCAAGACGCGCGGTGCGGCCCGCAAGACGGCGCGCGGGGTCCAGCGCGGCAAGGCCAAGGTGAAGCGCGCCGTGGCGGCCAGGGGCCGGAAGAAGGGCGCCCGCCGCAAGAAGTAGCGCGCGCACGGCCGAGGGGGAGCCGTCTACCGGCGCCGCCGCCGGCTGCCTTTCCGGTCCTGGGCCGTTCCCCCTTCGCGTTTCCCGTCTCCTCCCGTCTGACCCCCGGCCGGAAGCCGGGCCTCCGCCGCGAGCAGGCTCGCGCGCGTGAGCGTGCCCGCACCGAAGCGCTGCTCGACCAGGTCCCGCGCGACGTCCGACCGCGAAGGAGGGGCGGCGGCGAACAGGGTCATCTGCGCCGGTCCGGCCAGGCCCGACGCGGACACCCCGAGCAGCCGCACCTTCCGCCGGCCGTGCACGCCCCGGAAGAGCCGCCAGGCCGCCTCGAACAGCGCGTCTCCCGAATCCACGGCCGCCTCAAGGGTCTTCGCGCGCGTGGAGGTGTGGAAGTCCTCGTCCCGGTACTTGAGGGTCACCGTGCGCGCGCGCACGCCGTGCTGGCGCAGCCGGCGCGCCACCGCGTCGCACAGCTCCAGGAGCGTGGTGCGCAGGCGCTCGCGGTCGCCGGTGTCGGTGCCGAACGTGTGCTCCTGGCCGATGCTCTTGCAGTCCTCGCCCTCGCTCACGACTTCGCGGTCGTCGATCCCCCGCGCGAGCTGGACGAGGTCGTGGCCGTGGGTGCCGAGCCGGCGCTCCAGGCGCGCGGGGTCGCAGGTGGCCAGCTCGCCGATGGTGCGCACCCCGATCTTGAGCAGCACCTCTTCCATCTTCGGCCCCACGCCCCACAGACGGCGCACGGGCAGCGGAGCCAGGAACGCCGCTTCCGTGCCCGGGAGCACGACCACGAGGCCGTCCGGCTTGCTCATGTCGGAAGCCACCTTGGCCACAAGCTTCGACGGCGCCACGCCGACGGAGGCCGTGAGCTGCGTGCGCTCCCGGATGGCCGCCTTGAGCGAGCGCGCGATGTCCTCGCCCGTGGCCGGCCGTCCCGAGGTCGCGAAGAGGCGGCGGCTGCCCGTCACGTCCAGGAAGGCCTCGTCGATGGAGACGGGCTCGACCGCGTCCGTGAACTGCCGGAGCACCTCCATCACCTCCTTGGAGACGGCGGCGTACTTCTCCATGTCCGGGCGCACGTACACGCCCTGGGGGCAGGCCCGAAAGGCCTGCGAGATGGGCATCGCGCTCCCCACGCCGAAGCGGCGCGCCTCGTAGGACGCGGTGGCCACCACCCCGCGCCCGCGCCCTCCGCGCGGGTCCGCGCCCACGATAACGGGTCGGCCGCGCATCTCCGGGTGGTCGCGCTGCTCGACCGCCGCGTAGAAGGCGTCCATGTCGACGTGGAGGATGGTGCGGGCGGCGTCCACGTGGGGATTGTCCGTCGTCACCGCTCCGGCCGAGGTCAGACGGCGGTCAGTGGCCGAAGGTGCGGCAGGCGTGGCTCTGGACGCAGGGCTTGTCCGGCTCCATCAGGCAGCGATCCCCGCCCCCGCCGGGCCCGAGCACGCGCAGGCTGGGATGGGAATGGCCGCGTGGAGCGGGGGGGAAGGACCGGGACCCGCCCTGCAGCCACTCACCCCGATGGTGGCCGCCGAGCAGGTCCGCCACCGCCGCCTCCAGGGCGGCCACGCGCGACTCGAGGTCGTGGGTGACGCGCTCGGCCGGAGAGGCGCCGAGCTGCGCGAGCACATCGCGGCGGAGCTGATCGATGCGCGCGTCGTCCATGGTCAGCCGCGCGGGCGCGTCACGCGCCCATCTCCACCTCGTCGATCACGCC